>Ga0306924_10003176_pt1 | contig 15763 bp, 23 predicted proteins | sample sta12Can44000111_FD_203756 | JGI IMG/M metagenome (GOLD analysis project Ga0306924, IMG submission 203756) | Lab enrichment of tropical soil microbial communities from Luquillo Experimental Forest, Puerto Rico - statanox.12C.anox.44.000.111 (v2)... | ecosystem: Environmental > Terrestrial >... | reverse complement strand
CGGATGTGCGGCAAAGCATGGCGCGGCGGCGAGTTGTCGTTCGGCGACTTCGGCCTGAAGGTCATGGAGCCGGGCTGGATCACCGATCGGCAGATCGAGGCCAGCCGCGTGGCCATGACGCGTTTTGTGAAGCGTGGCGGCAAGATCTGGATCCGCCTGTTTCCCGACAAGCCGGTGACCAAGAAGCCAGCCGAAACCCGCATGGGCAAGGGCAAGGGAGCTCCGGATCACTGGGTCGCCGTGGTACGCCCGGGCAAGATCCTGTTCGAGATGGAAGGCGTTTCCGCCACCGAGGCCGCCGAGGCAATGCGCCTGGCTTCGCACAAACTGCCGCTGCGCACCAAGTTCGTGGCGCGCGAAGGCGTGCTGTAAGGAATTCTGAAATGAACGCAGACAAGATCCGCAATTTAACCGACGTCGAGTTGGCGCATCAGCAGCGCGAGCTGGCCGATCAGCTCTTCAAGCTGAAGTTTCAGTTGAAGATGGGCCAGACCGAAAGTCTGAAGAAGATCCGCGATCTGAAGAAAGACATTGCACGGGTAAAGACGATCGAGCGCGAAAAGAAATTGGCCGGAGGCGACGGCAGGGTAGCGGTGAAGCCCGCGGCGTCGGCGGCGGAGACCGCGGCAAAGACGAAGAAGGCGGCCAGCAGGCAGGCTGCAACGGAGAAGAAGTAAGCCATGGCCGAAACAACAACGACGTATACCGAAAAAGCCGAGGGACGCCGCAAGACCCTGATTGGCGAAGTGGTTTCCACCAAGATGGCGAAAACCATCGTGGTCGAGGTGCACCGACAGAAGGCGCATCCGTTCTACAAGCGCGTGGTGAAACGCAGCAAGCGATTCTACGCGCACGACGAAAACAGCACCGCGAAGCTGGGCGATGTGGTCAAGATCGAAGAAACGCGTCCGCTGTCGAAGCTGAAGCGCTGGCAGTTGAAAGACATCGTGCGCCATGCTGCGCAGGTTGCGCCGATCGAGGAGCAGCAGCCGGCCTAAACCCGCCCTTTCGCCAAAGGCGGGCGAAAGGATGGGGCACCCGGGGGCGGTTAGGAGAGAACGCAATGGCAGTGATGATGAGAACCATGCTCGACGTCGCCGACAACTCGGGGGCGCGCAAGCTGCAGGTGATCCTGCCGCTGGGCGGCGGGACCGGCCTGGTGGCGCATCTGGGCGACGTGGTGACGGCGTCGGTGAAGGAAGCTTCGCCCGACGGCACCGCCAAGAAGGGCACGGTGGTGAAGGCCGTGATCGTGCGCACCCGCAAGGAGCATCGGCGGCGCGACGGCACCTACATCCGCTTCGACCAGAATGCGGCCGTGCTGATCAACGAAGGCGGCGAGCCGGTAGGGACCCGCGTATTTGGTCCCGTGGCGCGCGAGCTACGCGAGAAGAAGTTTTTGAAGATCGTTTCGCTCGCGCCAGAAGTTCTTTGAGCAGCTAGCGACTCGCAATGAGCAACTAGCTTTGCCAGTCGCAAGGAATGAAATTCGATCGAAAGTGGCATTGGTGAGCGGCCACACGACAGGGAAACTGAAAGAGCCAGTTGCTAATTGCTGCGACTGCTCGAGGGTTAGGCGAGATGCATAAGATCGTAGATATACGGCGGAACGACCAGGTCCGGGTGATCAGCGGACGCGACAAAGGCAAAGAAGGGCGCGTGCTTCGCGTGATTCCCAGCACCGGCAAGGTACTGGTGGAGCACGTGATGATGGTGAAAAAGAACGTGCGCCCCAATCCGCAGAGGAACGTGAAGGGTGGCATTGCCGAGCAGGAGAGCGCGATTGCTATCAGCAACGTGATGCTGATGTGTACGTCTTGCGCGCGGCCGGTCCGCGTGGGCCACGAGTTGCGCGGCGACCGCCACCTGCGGGTGTGCAAGAACTGCGGCACAGCGCTGGAAAAATAGCCACTAGCAGCTAGCGATCAGCAACTAGCTGCTGGGATAAAAAGGATTCGAGAGCTAGTTGCTATTCGCTCGTTGCTCAAAATTGACGACCTCACGAACCGGACGAGAGCCGAAACCGTGAGAAAGGTGATGCAGGAAATGGCGAAGGACGAGAAACAAAAAAAGGCGCCGGAGCAGGGCAGCAAGCCGCAGGGCAGGAAAGCTAAGCCGGAACAGGTGGAGGCTGCCGGTGGCGAAGCGGCATCGGGCAAGCCGGCGCGGCCGAAGGCAAACAACCGTTCGACTGCGCGCATGCGCGAGAAGTATGTGAAGGAAGTTCTGCCGGCGCTGATGAAAGAGTTCAGCCTGGACAATCCCATGGCCGCCCCGAAGCTGGAAAAGATCGTAGTCAACATGGGCGTGGGCGAGGCGACGCAGAACGCGAAGCTGATTGATCCGGCGGCCAACGAAGTAAGCCAGATCACGGGCCAGAAGCCCATCATCACCAAGGCGAGGAAGTCGATCGCGCAGTTCAAGGTGCGCGAGGGAAACCCCATCGGTGTAATGGTGACCCTGCGCGGCGACCGAATGTACGAGTTCTTTGACCGGCTGGTGAACATTGCTCTGCCGCGCGTGCGCGACTTCCGCGGTGTGCCAACCAAGTCGTTCGATGGTCGCGGCAATTTCACGCTGGGCGTACGCGACCAGTTGATCTTCCCTGAAATCGACTACTCGAAAGTTGAGAAGATGAAGGGAATGAACATCACGATTGTAACCACGGCGGGGAATGATGACCAGGCGCGTGCACTGCTGAAGCACATGGGCATGCCGTTCCGCCTGGCGCAGTAGTTACGAGTTTTGTTGAAGCAGAGCGCAGGCTCTGAGTAAAGGAAACGATGGCTAAGACATCCAGTATCGCCAAGGCGAACAAGAAACCCAAGTTCTCTGCCCGCCGGCACAACCGCTGCAAGATCTGCGGGCGCCCGCGGGCCTATCTGCGTAAGTTCGGCGTCTGCCGTCTGTGCTTCCGCAGCCTGGCACTCAAGGGAGAGATCCCCGGGGTTTCCAAGTCGTCCTGGTAAGCGCCTCGCGGACTATGTCCGCTCGGGATATAACCAGCGAGCTGAGCGGCACGACTAAAGTGGTGCCCTGATGGAAAACGAGCTGGACGGCACCCTTCGGCTTCGCTCAGGACAGGCTCTGAGGTCGTACCAAGACGCAGCACGAGTTAGAAGGCACGCGGTCGAATTTGACCAAGCGCTGAGGTAAGTACGTCGCGGCTGGTTCTTTCATCACCCCATCACGCGCTAGCAAGGTGCGATGGGGACCCCGAGAGTAAGTCTCGGACACGAAAGCTAACGGGCGATGATTTGAGGAGATATCGAGCATGAGTTTGACCGATCCGGTCGCAGATTTTTTGACGCGCGTTCGCAACGCCATCAACGCACGGCACCAGAAGGTGGACGTCCCCCTTTCCAAGTTGAAGCTGGAGATGGCCCGCATTCTGAAGGACGAAGGCTACATCGCGAACTTCAAGTCGACGGAAGAAGAGGGCCGCAAGGTGCTGCGGGTATACCTGAAGTACGGCGCTGACAATGCTTCCCCGATTTCGCAGCTGAAGCGCGTTTCGCGCCCCGGTTGCAGAGTTTACGTCGGCCACACCGAGATCCCGCGCGTGCTGGGCGGATTGGGAATCAGTATCCTGACCACTCCCAAGGGCGTGATGACGGGCCGGCAAGCGCGCAAGGAAGGGCTCGGGGGCGAAGTACTCTGCGAGATTTTTTAGCAACTAGCAGCTAGCGACTAACACTAGCTGCGGACTGAAAGCCGAAGAGCGGAACCTAAAGAAAAGTTGGCAGAGCGGCGAGCGCGCAGCAAAAAGCTAATTGCTAGTTGCTAATGGCTAGTTGCTCAGTGAGAGACACATTATGTCAAGAATTGGAAAGAAGCCGATCCCGCTGCCCCAAGGTGTCACCTACGCCGTCGAGGGCAACACGGTGACGGTACAGGGACCGAAGGGCAAAGTAACGACGCATATGCCGAGCGGCGTGAAGCTGGAGACGCAGGATGGCAACCTGGTGGTCGTCCGCGATGACGACTCCAAGGCCGCGGTGCACGGATTGGTGCGCGCCCTGGTCAACAATTCCGTGGAAGGCGTGACCAAGGGTTGGACGAAAGAGTTGGACATCGTCGGCATCGGTTATCGCGCGGAGATGAAGGGCAAGGGCGTGGTGGTATTTACGCTGGGGTATTCACATCCCATCGAGTATCCGCTGCCTGCAGGCATCAATGTGACCATCGATCCCAAGCAGACCCACCTGACGGTGAGCGGCATCGACCGCCAGAAAGTTGGTTTCGTCGCCGCCGAAATGCGGTCGCTGCGTCCGCCCGATCCGTATAAAAACAAGGGCGTCCGGTACAGCGACGAGCGGCTGAAGAAGAAGGTCGGCAAGACCGGCGCGAAATGATGACGTTTGTTGGGCGTGTGAGCCCAACGTCATCATCCCGAGGCGAAGCGAGGGATCTGTCGGGTCGGAAGAAGGTACGTGGGTGGTATAGGTCCTTCGACTCCGGCAGCAAAGCTGCCTCCGCTCAGGATAACAAGATTTTGGACGGGCTCGGCGGCAACGCCCCGTCTCCCCGGTTCAGAACCCCGGGAGTTAGGAAGAGCAGAAATGATTGGAAAGACATCGAAGAACCAAACGCGGAGCAAGATCCACTCCCGCATCCGCAAGAAGATGGCGGGAACGGCGGAGCGTCCGCGGCTGAACGTGTATCGCTCGGTGAGCCACATTTATGCCCAGGTCGTTGATGACACCAAGGGCACGACTCTTGTGTCGGCGGCTTCGGTGGAGAAGGGCAAAGGGGCTAAGGGCGAGAAGCGGCCCACGGGTGGGAACCGGGCTGCGGCCAAGGAAGTTGGCAAGCTGATTGCCGAGCGTGCCAAAAAAAAGGGCATCAAGAAGGTGGTCTTCGATCGCGGCGGGTACCTGTATCACGGCCGCATCAAGGCACTGGCGGACGCCGCGAGGGAAGCCGGGCTGGAGTTTTAAAGGCGATGACTGGTTGCTGGTAACTGGTGAACGGCACAGCAACTGGCAACTAGCGGTTAGCGACTTGCAAAAGCAGCAGCTCCTTCGACTCGATCGCAAGACGACCTCGCTCAGATGACGAGATTTTGGGTGCCGCAGCAGTGTGCTGGCGCCAGGAGAAACAAACGGAATGCCAACAGTGAAGAAGAAGCTTGACGCCAATAATTACCAGCTCAAGGACCAGGTGGTCTCGATCAACCGCGTCACCAAGGTCGTGAAGGGCGGCAAGAACATGTCGTTCGCGGCGCTGGTGGTGGTGGGCGATCCGTCCGCCGCCGTCGTGGGCTACGGTTCCGGCAAGGCGAAGGAAGTTCCGCAGGCGATCCGCAAGGGCATCGAGGCGGCCAAGAAGAACCTGCTGCGGATCAACCTGACACAGACCACGATTCCTCACCAGGTGCTGGGGCGCTACGGCGCGGGAATGGTGATGTTGAAGCCGGCCCCGGAAGGAACGGGCGTCATCGCAGGTGGGGCGGTACGCGCGGTTATGACCTCGGCTGGAGTGCAGAACGTGCTGACCAAGTCGATCGGTACCACCAACCCCCACAATGTGATCAAGGCGACGTTTAACGCATTGGGCAGGCTGCGCGACCGCAACGAAATTGCGGCGGCGCGCGGCAAGGCCGCCGAGGAACTTTAATCATGGTGCGCACTCGAAAGGTAAATACGACCAAGGCCGCTCCCGCGAGCACGAAACTGCATCTCAAGTACGTGCGTTCGGCGATTGCTACGCCGCAAAAGCACAAGCTGGTGGTTAAGGGGCTCGGTTTCACGCGCCTGAACCAGGTGATCGAGCGCGAAGATACGCCGTCGATCCGAGGCATGGTGGCGAAGATTCCGCACCTGGTTGAGATCGTGGAATAGTGGATACTGCCCAGTGGCTAGTGGTTAGCAACTAGCAATTGGGCAGCTAGCTCGGGCGGCATGGCGGAAGCAGACGCCGCCCAGGAGTCCCGGCGATAACTGGCAACCGGGTACTGGCAACGGATAACTAGGCAGGTACAGAATGAATTTGAGTAATTTGAGAGCACCCCGCAAGGCGAACGAGAACAAGAAGCGTGTTGGCCGTGGCATGGGCTCGGGTATGGGCAAGACCTCGACTCGTGGCCACAAGGGCCAGGGATCGCGGAGCGGCTCCAGCCTGATGCGTGGTTTTGAAGGCGGCCAGATGCCGCTACATCGGCGTTTGCCGAAGCGCGGTTTTACCAACATCTTCAAGACTGAATACGAAGTCGTGAACGTGGAGCGGCTGGCCAGTCTGAACGAGACGGAGATCACGCCGCAAGTGCTGCGCAAGGCGGGCGTCGTCACCGCGAAGAACAAGCTGGTGAAGGTGCTGGGCCAGGGCGAGCTGCCGAAGGCGATCACGGTTCACGCGCACAAATTCTCCAAGTCGGCCCAGGAAAAGATCGAAAAGGCCGGCGGCAGGGTGCAGGTTCTGTAAGAAGTGGCTAGTGGCTGGTGGCTAGAAGAAGCGCCTGGCAATTAGCGATTATCAATGAGCGAATAGCGAGTCAGAATTGTGGCTGAATGGGGACAGGTGCGGTTTACCGAACCACTAGCCACTGACCGCTAGCCGCTGGTTTTTGAGGATTTAGTTCAATGCTTGAGAAGCTGGCCAACGTATTTCGCGTTCCCGATCTGCGGAAGCGCATTCTGTTTACGCTCGGGCTGCTCGCCGTGTACCGGTTTGGTGGGCATATCCCCACGCCTGGCATCAACGCGGACGTGCTGGCGCAGTTCTTTGACCAGAACCGCGGCACCTTCCTCGGATTCATCGACCTGTTCAGCGGCGGCCAGTTGCGACGTCTGACGATCTTCGCCCTGGGCATCATGCCGTACATTACGGCGTCAATCATTCTGCAGTTGATGACCGTGGTGTACGAACCGCTGGCGAAATTGCAGAAGGAAGGGGAACTGGGCCGCAAGAAGATCACCCAGTGGACGCGCTACCTTACGCTGCTGCTGAGCGCGGTGCAGTCGCTGGGCATTGCATTTACCCTCGAGCGCCAACCGGGTTTTGTGAACAACCCGGGCATAGGTTTCGTGTTGATGACCATGCTCACGCTGACCACGGGCAGCGTATTTATCATGTGGCTGGGCGAACAGATTACCGAGCGCGGCGTGGGCAACGGAATGTCGTTGCTGATCTTCGCCGGCATCGTGGTCGGATTGCCCCGCGCGGTTGCCGATCTTTACGACAAGGTGCGCACTCAGGCGTGGGGAGCATTTACGGTTCCAGCGATTCTGCTGCTGATTATGGTGATGATTGCGGTTGTCGCTTTCATCGTGTTTGTGGAACGAAGTGAGCGGCGAATACCGGTGCAATATGCGAAGCGCGTTGTCGGCCGCAAGGTCATGGGAGGACAGTCCACCCATTTGCCGCTGCGTGTGAATTCCGGCGGTGTGATGCCGGTCATTTTCGCATCATCGGTGTTGACCCTTCCGCAGACGCTGGGAGCGCTGCCGATGTTCAAAGACAGCCGCTACTTCGGTCCCATCTTCAACGCGCTGCGTTGGGGAGAGCCGCTCTACACCTTGCTGTATGCGGTCGGAATCATCTTCTTCGCGTATTTCTACGTGTCCATTGTCTTCAACCCCAATGAAGTTGCGGACAACATGCGAAAGTACGGCGGATTCATTCCGGGCATTCGGCCGGGCGCGCGCACGGCGAATTACATCAACGACATTCTGACCCGCATCACCCTGGTGGGTGCGCTGTACCTGATCCTGATTTCGTTCATTCCGGAATGGATGATCACTGGCATCCACTTGAACCACCTATACGGCCCGGTGGGGGCGTTCTTCGAACACCTGCCAGCGTGGATCACCAGCGGTTTGAACGTGAACTTTTACTTTGGCGGTACCTCGCTGCTGATCGTGGTCGGCGTGGCCATGGACACGGTGAACCAGGTGGAATCGCAGTTGATTATGCGGCACTACGAAGGTTTCACCCCGCGCAGTGGACGGGTTCGCGGACGCCGAGCGACTTGGTGAGGCAGTCGTCCGTGGTTAGAGGATTCCTGGATCGTAGTTTCGTGTTTCAAGTTTCGAGTTTCGAGTTGGGGATTCGGGGCGGGTTTGGGATACCAATCAGGGTCGGTGGCGGACGGTCATGGACCGCGGAGGGTTGCACTATCCCCTGACCACGATCAACTAAACAGTTGGTTTTGCGGAGTCACCGGGAGGCTCCGGCCCGCTGAGGCGGGCAGAAGGGCCAGTAGTTCGGCTCACGGGAGTGTGAAGTGCAAGCCCAGACCTCCTCGTCAGCAGCAGCCGTCATGAAGACAGAACGCGTAGTCGGTCCCATCATTCTGTTTGGACCGCCGGGCGCCGGCAAGGGAACGCAGGCCAAACTGATTTCCAGCACCTACGGCATCCCGCAGATCTCGACCGGAGACCTGTTGCGTGAGAACGTGGATCGCCACACCGAGTTAGGCGCGACGGCCAAGTCGCTCATGGAGCGCGGTGAACTGGTTCCCGATGGGTTAGTGTGCGACATGGTGGCGGAACGGCTGCAGAATGCGGATTGCGACCGTGGATTTATTTTGGATGGCTTCCCGCGAACCGTGGGACAGGCCGAATGGTTGGACAGATATTTGAAAAGCCGGCAGTCTGGGAATGGCTCGCGGCCCCCGTTTAGGGTCGTCGCGCCAGTTGTGATTCGATTGGTAGTCGAGTATAATCAACTACTGCATCGGATTGCGGGGCGTCGTTCTTGTCCCACCTGTGGACGGATTTACAACGTCTATTTCCAGCCTCCAAAAGTAGAAGGCATCTGTGATGTCGACGGAGGGCGGTTTGTTGCGCGTCCCGACGACAAGGAAGAAGTTGTCGCAGAACGCCTGAAAGCCTATGAGCGGCAGACACTTCCCCTGGTGGATTACTACAACACAAAGGGACGGCTGGTCGAGATCAACGGTGAACAGCCTGTGGAAGCAGTTGCAGCACAGGTGTTTAGCGCGATAGAGAATGTCAATCGTTTGTAAGTCCGCATCCGAGATCGAAAAGATGCGCCGCAGCGGGCGCATCGTCCGTCAAGTGCTTGAAACCGTGAAGGAAGTGGTGGCTCCGGGAGTCACCACGATGGAACTGGAGCGGGTGGCGGAAAAGAAGATCCGGGACTTGGGCGCGAGGCCGGCGTTCAAAGGGTATTACGACTATCCGTGTGTTCTGTGCACGTCGGTGAACAACGAGATCGTGCATGGCATCCCGTCAGAACGCCGGGTGCTGAAAGCGGGAGACATCGTCTCCATCGACACGGGTGTGGTGCTCGACGGCTTTTACGGTGATGCGGCGATCACGGTTCCAGTGGGCGGCGAACTCACTCCGGAGCTGGACAAGTTGCTCGAGGTCACCCGCGAGTCGCTGTACAAGGGGATCGAGGCGGCGCGGATCGGCAACACGATTGGCGATGTCGGAGCCGCAGTGCAGCAGGTCGTTGAGGCCAACGGCTTCAGCGTGGTTCGTGAGTTCGTGGGCCACGGTATCGGCACCAAACTGCACGAAGATCCGCAGGTTCCGAATTACGGAACGCCGGGAAGTGGCCCGAAATTGCGCGACGGCATGGTGCTGGCAATCGAGCCGATGGTGAACGTGGGCCGATCGGAAACGCGGTTGCTGGACGATAAGTGGACGGCGGTCACACAAGACGGTAGCTATAGCGCCCACTTCGAACACTGCGTGGCGGTGACGAAGAATGGGCCAGTGATTTTAACGGAATAGGGGCCAGTTGCTGGTGGCCAGTGGCTAGAAAGTGCGCCAACTTGGGCCCGGGTTGAATTGCGAATGAGAATATGTGGTGTGTTGGACAGCGGCCAAGCGTCGTTTGCGGGGTAACTGACCACTGGCCCCTGGCCACGGATAACTGATTCAGGAGCTGAATGAGTAAGGAAGACGCGATTGAAGTGATGGCGGTGGTGATCGAACCACTGCCCAATGCCATGTTTAAGGTGGAGCTGGAGAATAAGCACCAGGTTCTGGCTCATGTCTCCGGCAAGATGCGCAAGAATTTCATTCGTATTCTTCCTGGCGACCGGGTGGCTGTGGAACTTTCGCCCTACGACCTGACCCGGGGCCGCATCGTTTATCGCTACAAGTAACGGCGTTTGCCCTGGGCGCGAGCACGGGGAAGCGGTCCCAGGCGCAGCGAGCGGTTTGAAAACAGAGAAGAGCAAGCAAAGGGAATCGAAGTCATCATGAAGGTTCGGGCATCAGTCAAGAAAATCTGCGACAAGTGCAAGGTGATTCGCCGTCATGGAGTGGTGCGCGTGATTTGCGAAAACCCCAAGCATAAACAGCGGCAGGGATAAGAGAGCAACTAGCGACTAGCAGCTAGCAGTTGGTGAGCGGTACGAAGCCGAGTTCGTTTAACAAGGCACTGAGTCCGGGACGCCTAAAAAGTTGATACAGGGCAGTGACTAGTTGCTAGTAGCTAGTTGCTAGCAGCGAATGGAGCAACTATGGCACGTATTGCAGGCGTGGATCTTCCGCGCAACAAGCATGTAAGCATTGCGCTTACCTATATCTTCGGGATCGGAAACTCCCGCTCAAAGAGCATTCTTGCCTCGGCCAGCGTCGAAGGCACGAAGAAGGTCAGCGATCTCAACGAAGATGAGGTCAACCGCATCCGCCAGGTCATCGAACAGGAAGGCAACGTCGAAGGCGACCTTCGCAAAGACGTTACGATGCACATCAAGCGGCTCATCGAAATCGGTTCCTATCGTGGGTACAGACATCGCCGGAGCCTGCCGGTTCGTGGTCAGCGTACCCACACCAATGCCCGCACCCGCAAGGGTCCGCGCAAAGGTACGGTAGCCAATAAGAAGAAAGCGAGCGCGAAGACATAAGCCATGGCGAAAGCAGCTGGGTCCGCAGCGGACAAAAAAGGCAAGTCTGGAAAGAAGTTCAAGCGCAAGGAACGTAAGCACGTTCCGCACGGATTGGTACACGTGCAGGCGTCGTTCAACAACACCATTGTCACCATCACCGACCTCGCGGGGAACACGGTCTCGTGGAAGAGTTCCGGTTCGCTGGGCTTTCGCGGATCGCGCAAGGGCACGCCGTTCGCCGCACAGCAGGCGGCCGCCAACGCGGCCAACCAGGCGCGCGATCATGGCATGCGCAGCGTGGACGTGGTAGTGAGCGGCCCTGGCTCGGGACGTGAGTCGGCAGTTCGCGCTTTGGCATCATCCGGGCTCGATGTACGCTCGATTCGTGATGTCACGCCGGTTCCGCATAACGGGTGCCGTCCGCCGAAGCGTCGCCGGGTGTAATGCGTCCGGGGCCAAACTGACAACTGGCCACTGGCTAGACAACTGAATTCGATCGGGAAGAAAGGTCGCCAAGCGCCCGTAAACCGATCCATAACCGGATCCGCTGCCAAAGCGGTCCGCTGAGGAGAAAGTAACTTGGCACGGTACAAAGACGCAGTATGCCGCCTTTGCCGCCGCGAGGGCATGAAGTTGTTCCTCAAGGGCGCAAAGTGCTACACAGATAAGTGTCCCATCGAAAAGCGCAATTTCGCGCCCGGCCAGCACGGCAAGGATCGCAAGGCCAAGATCGTGGGCTACGGACTTCAGCTTCGCGAGAAGCAGAAGGCGAAGCGCATGTACTTCGCCCAGGAAGGTCAATTCCGCAACTACTTCGAGCGCGCCGCCCGTTCCAAGGGCGTGACGGGCGAATTACTGTTGCAGCAACTGGAACGCCGCCTTGACAACGTGGTGTACCGCCTGGGCTTTGCCGTGGCGCGCCGCCAGGCCCGTCAGATCGTGCGTCACGGGCACGTTACGGTAAATGGCCGGAAGGTTGATATCCCTTCGTACCAGGTCAATGCGGGAGATGAAATCGCAATTCGCGAGAAGAGCAACAAGCTGGTCGTAGTCGAGGGCGCGAAGGAATTCGCCAGCCATCAGACTCCGCCAAATTGGCTGCAGGTCGATCGCGACGCATACAAGGGTCGGGTCCTAGCGCTGCCGAAGCGTGAAGACATCAACCTGCCGATTAACGAACAGTTGATCGTGGAACTGTACAGCAAGTAGTTACCAGCGGCGCCTACCCATGGGCGCCGCGTTTCCTACAATGTCGAGCCAGTTCAGCCGGCGTGATTCCTTCCAAAGTCACCCGTGCAGCATGGCCGAACATACAGACAGGAGTTAAGAATGCTTTGGAAAGGTTTTCAGAAACCGAAACGGCTAGCCACCGACACCGAATCCTTGACCGACAAGTACGGTCACTTCTGGGCACAGCCGTTTGAACGCGGATTTGGTACCACCATCGGCAACGCGCTGCGCCGTGTGTTGTTGTCATCCATAGAGGGCGCTGCGGTAACGGCGGTGAAAATTGAAGGCGTGCTGCACGAGTTCCAGTCGATCCCCGGAGTAGTGGAGGATGCGACGGACATCATCCTGAACCTGAAGCAGATCCCCTTCCGTCTCAACGGCGACGCCCCGAAGGCGATTTACCTGCGCGCGGATCAGCCCGGCGTGGTCACTTCCGGCATGATCGAGGCCGATTCCGACGTCGAAGTGCTCGACCGGGACGTCTACATCGCGACTATCAGTGAGGGCGGCAAGCTCGACATGGAGATGCGGCTCAAGAAGGGCCGGGGCTATGTTTCCGCCGACAAGAACTTCGACGAGGATCTGGGACTCGGATTTATTCCCATCGACTCGGTGCACTCGCCGGTACGGAAGTGCAACTACTCGGTCGAAGCGGCCCGTCTGGGGCAGATCACGGACTACGACAAGCTAGCCATCGAAGTGTGGACTAACGGCTCGGTGACTCCGGCGGATGCGCTGGGACTGGCTGCCAAGCTGCTGAAGGACCACATGTTCATCTTCATCAACTTTGAGGATGAACTGGAGGCGGCAGCCGCAGCCGATGCCGGTAAACCCGAGATTCGCAATGAGAACCTGAACCGCTCGGTCGAAGAGCTGGAGCTTTCCGTACGCAGCTACAACTGCCTGAAGAACGCGAACATCCAGACTATTGGCGAGCTGGTGCAGAAGTCGGAAGCGGAGATGCTGAAGACCAAGAACTTCGGCCGCAAGTCGCTCAACGAGATCAAAGAGATCCTGGCGACCATGGGCCTGAGCCTTGGCATGAAGATCGACGAGCACGGCAATGCGGTGCCAGGAAGTTCGTCGGCTTCTCAGGCCTCGTCGCTGCATTCGGCTTTGAACTACGGCGGAAGCACGGAGCCGAATTTCTGAGGGGGAGCGGCCTCGCGCCGCTCTCTTTAATTTTGATGTTTGTGCGGCGTAAGGGCCGCAACTTTGCAGGATTGTGAAGGATCACGGAAATGCGTCATCGCAGAGCAGGATGGAAATTAGGACGGAACACTGAACACCGGCGCGCGCTGCTGCGCAACCTGGTGACCGCGCTGATCGTGGAAGAGCGCATCGAGACCACGCTCACCAAGGCCAAGGCCATGCGTCCGCATGTGGAAAAGATGATCACTTTGGGCAAGCGCGGAGACGTTGCGGCGAGACGGCAGGCATTGGCCTACCTGATGACACGCGAAGCCGTAGACAAGTTGTTCGATACCATTTCGCCCCGCTACGGGGACCGCAGCGGTGGCTACCTGCGGATCGTCCATGGCGGCTTCCGCCAGGGCGATGGTAGCGACCTAGCCTTGGTCGAGTTGCTGGGCAGCGAAGCCACCTTGGACGAGAAGCGCCAGAAGCGCAACGAGCTGCGTGCCAAGCGTGCGGAAGAAAATCGCAAGGCGATGGAAGAGGCCACCGCCGAGGCCAAGCAGGCCGAGGGCAGTGAAGGAACATCCGAAGAAAAGTAAGCAGCGACAACTCACGATCGTCGGGAAATCAGGCGCATCCGCCACGCGGGTGCGTTTTGTTTTGCGGCAAGCACAGGCGGCGATCTCGATCATTGCGAATTAGTGTTAGTTTTTGCTATACCCGGAAGCTGGTTTTTGTGCCGCCGGCTGAAAAGGCTGCTGAGAAAGTCTTCGAATGGCGTCCCGCGCGGACTAGAGTCCACGCTGGGAATGAAAATAAATGACCAGCGGCACGACTGAAGTCGTGCCCGGATACAAAGCCTTACGAAAACGAGTTTTTCAGCAACCTGTGAAGCCGGCTCTGTTTCCTAGCAATCATTCGGTTTATGCCGCGCTGAAGCACGGGTCTACCCAACAGCGGAGCGGGTACACTTTTCGAATCTCTAACCGAGCTAGTTGGTGAGAGAGAGTTCCAATTCTTTCTCAGCAGCTTGCCGGCGTCGGCTCATGGCGTGTGCCGACAACGCGTAAATCAAGAGCTGCATGACCACAGCTCCGCTGGTATCGATGGCTACATCCTGCCAGCGCCCGGTGCGCGACGGGAGATAAGTCTGATGGATCTCGTCGAAAGAAGCGGTAACGAGAGTGAACAACACAGCGATCACCGCCCAGTGGAACTGCCACATGTCGCGGAAGAAAATTCCCCAACTGCGTTGTAGCATAGGTTTCAAGCGGTCGCGATTGGTGTGTTTTAAAGCCAGGAATACCAGCGCACTCAGGATGGCATAGCCGAGGAAGTGTCCACACTTGCGCAAGACTTCATCCATCTCGAAGATCAGGTGGACATCGACCTGGCGGAAGACCATCCTGCATATCTCATACAGCAAGCTGAAGGTGTTGCCGGCGGAGGCGTACTCAGTGGACTCCATCCGGATGATCACCAGCCAGACCGCGACCGGCCACCAGTTCGTGGCAAGGACCTTGCAGGAAGGCTTCAGCAAGCGGGGGAACTCCTGCCTATGTGACGCCCGGCAGACGGTGCGGGAGGGTAGTTGGCGCACTGAGGCCTATTCGACACGGTAGTTGGGGGCCTCACGTGTGATCATGACGTCGTGCACGTGGCTTTCGCGCAAGCCGGCACCGCTGATACGCACGAAACGCGCTTTCTGCTGGAGTTCGGGGATGTTGCAGCAACCGACGTAACCCATGCCGCTCTTGACTCCGCCGACGAGTTGATAAACGATCATGCCCACGGTGCCCCGATAAGGAACCCGTCCTTCGATGCCTTCCGGGACAAGCTTGGCGAGACGGTTCGTATCGGAGCCGTTCTCCGAGAGCATCTGGGTTGATGCGTCGTCGTCAGTCGTCTGGAAGTAGCGTTCACTGGAACCCTGCGACATGGCGGCGAGCGAGCCCATGCCGCGATAGGCCTTAAAAGAGCGGCCCTGATAGAGAATCGTTTCGCCGGGACTCTCTTCGGTGCCAGCGAAGAGCGAGCCAATCATGATGCAACTCGCGCCCGCCGCGATCGCCTTGGTGATGTCGCCTGAGTATTTGATTCCGCCATCGGCGATGACCGGAATATTGCTGTCGCGCGTGGCGCGTGCCGCCTCCGCGATCGCCGTGATCTGCGGAACGCCAGCACCAGTCACGACGCGAGTGGTACAGATGGAACCTGGACCAATACCGACCTTGATGGCATCGGCGCCGGCGCGAGCCAGTTCGCACGCGCCTTCAAAGGTCCCGACGTTTCCGGCAATGAGATCTACTTCGGGGAACTTGGCTTTAACATGCTTGATCGCGTCCATCACCCGCGTGGAATGCCCGTGGGCGCTGTCGATGGCGAGCAGGTCCGCCTTCGCCTTGACCATCTCGTAGGCGCGTTCCAGGAAGTCTCCGGTTGCACCGATGGCCGCGCCCACCCGCAGCCGGCCATGGTCGTCCTTGGCCGCATTGGGATATTTCAGGCGCTTCTGGATGTCTTTTACCGTGATCAGGCCCTTGAGCCGGAACTGATCATCCACGACCAGCAGCTTTTCGATGCGGT
>Ga0306924_10003172_pt1 | contig 15774 bp, 12 predicted proteins | sample sta12Can44000111_FD_203756 | JGI IMG/M metagenome (GOLD analysis project Ga0306924, IMG submission 203756) | Lab enrichment of tropical soil microbial communities from Luquillo Experimental Forest, Puerto Rico - statanox.12C.anox.44.000.111 (v2)... | ecosystem: Environmental > Terrestrial >... | reverse complement strand
CGAAGACGCGGACGCCCGCGAGCGCGGCCGCTGCGCAGGTGGCGGAGACGGTGGTGCCCGCGTCGCGGCCGGCAGCGAGGAGCGGGCCGAGGTCGCGTACGCCGGCCTTCGCCGGCGCGCGGGCCGGATCCGCGAGCCGCCTGAGCTCCTCGTCCGAAAGGCCCATGCGGAGCCGGCCACCGAGCACGGCCACGAACGCGGGCAGCGCGCCGCGGCGGCGGACCGCGGCGGCCGATCGGCGGGCTGCGTCGAGGTTCGCGGGCGGAGGCAGGCCCTGCGCGACGACGCTCGTCTCCAGCGCCACCACCGGCCGGCGCGCCGCGAGCGCGTCGGCGACCTCGGGCGCGAGCTGCAGGAAGCTCTTCACCGGCGGGAGTGTACCGGAACGCCGCTCCCGGCGCCGCGCCGGGGGGTCGCGCCGGCGGGCGTGCGTGCTATGAGAGGCGCGTGGACGCCGCCCCCGCCTCGCGCTCGCACCTCCGCACCATCGCCGCCACGCTGCGCGGCGGCCTCGTCGCCGCCTACACCGCGGTCTCGATGCCGGCGTTCTTCCTGCTCCAGCTCCCCGTGATGGCCCTCACCGGCTCGGGCGACTTCTCGATCTGGCTCGCGCGGCGCGCGTGGGGCCCGATGGGCCTGTGGCTCGCCGGCGTGCGCGTCGAGGTGGTGAAGCTCGCGCCGCCTCCCGAGGGGCCCGCGATCTTCGCCTCGAACCACGAGAGCATCCTCGACCCCTGGGCGCTCTTCATGGCCATCCCTCGCAGCCTCCGGTTCGTGGCGAAGTCCGAGCTGTTCCGCATCCCGATCTTCGGCTGGTACCTGCGGCTCGCGCGGTTCGTCTCGGTGGACCGGAAGAACCACACCCGGGCCGTCGCCGCCCTGAAGGCCGCCGGCCAGGTGGTGCGCAGCGGCACGTCGCTCATCGTCTTCCCCGAGGGGACGCGCAGCGTCGACGGCTGGGTGCACGCCTTCAAGAAGGGCCCGTTCGTCCTCGCCGAGGAGGCCCAGGTCCCCGTGGTCCCGGTGGCGGTCGTGGGCGCAGCCGCCCTCGTGCGGAAGGGGCGCATGGAGGTGACGCCCGGGACGATCCGGATCGCGATCGGTCCCGCCGTGCTGCCCTCCGACCATCCCGACAAGAACGAGCTCCTGCGCGAGGTCCGCCGCCGGGTAATCGCGCAGCATCGGGCGCTCGGCGGTGCGGGCGGACGAGACGAGGACGTCGAGCGGGCCGGCTTCGAGGGCGGGCGGTCCGTGCACTAGAGGCCCGTCGCCGCCGGGGAACCTGCTTGTGGAGGGCCCGGCCCTGGCGCTACGCTCGCAGCGGAATGCAACCCCCCGCCGCCCTCGCCGGCTGGTCCTCGCGACTCCGAGACGCCGCCGGACAGCTCCTCGAGGACCTCCGCCGCGCCGACCGTTACTCCCGGATGCGCTACGGCGTCGTCGGCGGCTGGGCGTTGATCTCCCTCGTGACGATCTTCGCGTCCTGTCCGTCGGCCGGGCCCGGCAACTCGTTGGGCGCCGACGCGAGCGTCCTCGGCGAGTCGTTCGTCGGCGGCGCGCAGGTGATGGTCCGCAACGACTCCGGCAACACCTGGACCGACATCGTGCTCACGGTGGACGGCGAGTGGCGCTACAAGCAGCCGACGCTGCGGTCCAAGGATCGGGCGGTCGTCCCCGTCACCCAGTTCCGGCGTGGCGACGAAGCGCTCCCTCCGGACCACCGCCCGCGCCGCCTCGACGTCGAGTGCGACCAGGGCAGCTCGTCGTTCGAGCTCCGCTAACTCGGGAGGGCCGCATGGGCCGCGTCCTGCTGGTCGACGACGATCCGGAGATCGCGCAGTTCCTCTCCACACTGCTCGAATTGGAGGGGTTCGCCACGGAGCAGGCGACGCGGGGCGAGGAGGCGCTCGCCGCGTGCGCAGCCGAGGCCCCGGACGCCGTGCTCGTGGACGTGGCGATGCCCGGGCTCGACGGGCTCGATCTCTGCCGGAGGCTCCGCGCGGCCGGGCTCTCCTGCCCGATCCTGGTCGTCTCGGCCCGGCCGTCGCCCGACCTGCCGTCGCGCGCCACCGCCGCCGGCGCCGACGAGTTCGTGCGAAAACCGTTCGACAACGCGGACCTGATCGCGCGCCTGCGCCGGCAGCTCGCCGCCCGCGCGTAGCCAACCGCGTCACTCGCCTCGCTCGCGCGCGAGCGCCCAGGCCGCGCCGATCCGGCCGTCCTCCTCCGCTTCCGCCGCGCGCTCCAGCGCGCGCCGCCGCCCGGCCAGCCGACGCTCGCACAGCGCCTCCAGCGCTCGATGATCCCGATCCGCGGCGGCCACTCCGGCCCGCGCGCGCTCCACCTCCCGCGCCGCCTCTCCCGCCGTTCCTCGCGCCCGCCAAGCTTCGGCCCGCGCCGCTGTGAGCCCGTACGCGAGCGCGGCACCCCATCGGCCTGCGGCCGCGAGCCCGACCGCGTCCAGTACGCTCCCGGCCTGCCCACCCGCGCGGGAGAGCGCTCCGGACGCAGCGACGCAGGCTTCCTCGGCGCGGACCGCGTGGGCCTCGGCCACGGCGAGTGCCCGCGCGGCTCCTGCGAGCTCGCCGCGTGCCCGGTCGAGCGCGCGCCGCCGCTGCGCCTCCAGCGCCGCGAGCGGGCCGGGCGTCACGCTACGGCCTCGGCGAGCCTCGCGAGCGCCTCGTCGCGACCGGCGTGCTCCTCCGCGCCTTGGCGCAGGAGCGCCTCGAGCGCGCCGATCCGCGCGAGCGCCTCGTCGGCCTCCGGATCCCCGCCACGGACGTAGGCGCCGAGCGCCACGAGGTCGCGCACCCGCTCGTGCGCCGCGATCAGCGCGCGGGCCCGCGCGGCGTGCTCCAGCTGCGTGGGCAGGGCGACGCGCGGCATGAGGCGCGACAGGCTCGCGAGCGGATCGATGGCGGGGAAGCGCCCCCGCTCCGCGATCCGCCGGTCGAGGACGACGTGGCCATCGAGGATCCCGCGCACCTCGTCGGCGATGGGCTCCTCGAGATCCGAGCCGGCGACGAGCACGGTGTAGAACGCGGTGATGACGCCGCGCGGACGCGGTCCGGTGCGCTCGAGCAGGCGCGGCAGCGCGGCGAAGACGCTCGGCGGGTAGCCCTGGCGCGCGGGGGGCTCCCCGGCCGCAAGCCCCACCTCGCGCTGCGCACGCGCGAACCGGGTCACGCTGTCGAGCAGGAGGAGCACGCGCCGCCCCTCCACGTCGGCGAACCACTCCGCGATCGCGGTGGCGACGTGGGCGGCCCGGAGGCGCACGAGCGGCGGCGCGTCGCTGGTAGCCACCACGACCACGCTGCGCGCGAGGCCCTCCGCCCCGAGGCTCTCCTCCAGGAACTCGCGCACCTCGCGCCCTCGCTCGCCCACGAGGGCGACGACGTTCACCTCCGCGGCGGCCCCGCGCGCGAGCTGGCCGAGGAGCGTGGACTTCCCCACGCCCGATCCGGCGAAGATCCCGACTCGCTGCCCCTCCCCCACCGCGAGGAGCGCGTCCACCGCGCGCACGCCGGTCTCGAGCGGCGCGCGCACCGGCGGGCGCGCGAGCGGGTTCGGCGGCGGTCGATCCACCGCCCAGCGGGCGAGTCCCGCGGGTAGCGGGGCTCCGTCGAGCGGGCGCCCGAGGCCGTCGAGGACGCGGCCGAGGAGCGCGGGGCCGACCCCGACGCCGGACGGGTTCCCGCGGGCGGCGACCTCCGCGCCGAGCGCCACGCCCGCGGCGTCGCCGAGCGGCAGCAAGCTGGCCGTGCCGCCGCGGAAGCCCACCACCTCGGCCTCGAGCGGCACCGCGCCCGCGCCGCGTATCTCCACGGCCTCTCCCACCCTCACCCCGTCGATGGCAGCCCGCACCACGAGCCCGGTCACCTCGACGACCCGCCCGCGGAACGCGAGCGGAGCCGCCTCCGGGAGCGCCGAGATTCGCCGGGACAGCGCGCCGGCGATCACGCGCCCTCCGCGAGCAAGCGCCCGAGCGCGGCGAGCTGGAGCTCGAGCCGCGCGTCCACCACCGTACCGTCGCTGGCCTCCACCACCGCGCCGCCGCGTCCGAGCTCAGGGTCCTCCAGGAGCGCCACGCCCGCCGCGACCCCGCGATCGAGCGCGGGCCGGGCGGCGCGGACCGCCGCCGCGTCGTCGGGGTGGACGCGCAGGAGGACGCCAGGACGGCCGCGGGCCGCCGCGAGGGCGCGCCGGGCGCTCTCCACGGCAACCGCCGGCTCGCGCGCGGCGAGCTCGCCCACCACGCGACGGGCGACGTCGAGCGCCAGGCCGACCACCTCACCCTCGACCGACGCGAGCAGCCGATCGCGGGCTGCCGCCGCCTCGGCGATCCTCGACGCCGCCGCGGCCTGGCCCTCCTCGCGCCCACGCTCGCGCGCGGACGACCGGATGGCCTCCGCCTCCTCGCGCGCGGCGGCCACGATCGCCCGCGCAGCCTGCGCTGCCTCCTCCCGCTCCCGCGCCGCCTCCTCGCGCGCCGCGAGCACCGCGCCGTCGAGCCTGCCTCCGGTCACCGCCTTCAGGATCGCCATACCGTTGCGGAGGGCAGGCGGCGTGCCGCGCGGCGACGCCCGGAAAGCACGACGGCCCGCCCCCGGAGTGGGAGCGGGCCGTCCAATGCGTGGACCATGGGACCGCGGCTAGGCTGCGTCGCGCTCCTGGGTGCCCTCGAGATAGCGGTTCAGGAACTGCTTCGTCTTGAGCTCCACCTGGCGGACGCGCTCGCGCGACACGCCCCAACGCTTGCCGATCTCCTCCAGCGTCTTCGGAGAGTCCTGCTGCAGGCGGTTGTGGACGATGTCCCAGCCGAGCTCGCCGATCCGCTTGCGCACCTTGCCGAGCGCGTCGCGGACGTCGCGGTCGCCCTCGGACGCGAGGTACGTGTCCTCCGGCCCGGGGCCGTCGTCCTCGATCCGCTCGAGGTGCGTCACGTCCCCCTCCTCGTCGATGGAGGAGTCGAGGGAGAGGTCGGGCTGGGCGACGGTGCCGCTCTGCGGCCGCACCGTGCTGCGCGCCTCCTTGAGATACTTCCCGATGTACGCGCGGATCCACCAGACCGCGTACGTGGAGAAGCGCGTCCCGGCGTGCGGGTCGAACTTCTCCACTGCTCGCATCAGGCCGACGTTGCCCTCCTGGATGAGGTCGTCGAGCCGCACGGTGCCCCGGCGCTGCTTGCGCGCGATGGCGACCACGAAGGCGAGGTTGTGCCGAACGAGCTTCTGCTTCGCGTAGACCTCACCCTTCCGCGCGCGGATGGCGAGCGCGTGCTCGTCGTCGCGCGTGAGCGGCGGGTAATCGCGGACCGCCTTGAGGTAGGGCGCGAGCTCCTCGAATTCTCTGCTGCTGCGCTGGGTACTTGCCGTCCTCATCTATTCACCAGTCGAACGTTGCGTTCAGGCGCCAGGGGGTGCGTCCGAACCTCTGCGTGGGGAGTTACGTAACGTGAGATTAGAGGAAGTGGACTGGACAAGTCAACCATGCTCCTTGTGGCCGATTCTCAGGGACTTACGTGTCCTGTGAGGGACACGCGCACACCACCACAAAAAGTCCGGGGTTCGCCGCAATATGCGCCCTTCCCCGTGACGGGAAAGCCCCCTCTTCAGGATCCGAGCAGGCCGGCCCTCCCTTGAAACACTCCACCCACCGGAATCAGCCGAGCCCCGGTGGGGCAGGTCCAGGGCGTCCCACGGGAAGGGGTCGAGCAGAATCGCGCAGTTGACCGCGCGCCAGCTCGGAGCCACGGAGACCGGACTCCCGGTCGGGCGCCCGAAGCCCAAAAAAAGGCACAGGGTCCTGCCCCTTGAGGGACAGGACCCTGAGTGAAACGGACCAGGTGACGCCGCGCCACGGAGGCGCGGCCGGGACCCGACCTACTCTTCTGCCGCGACCGCGAGGGCCTCCTCGGCCTGCTCGACCGCGTCCACCGGCGTCTCGACCTCGATGTCGAGGTGCTTGTACGCGCCGAGGCCGGTGCCGGCCGGGATGAGCCGGCCCATGATCACGTTCTCCTTCAGGCCGCGGAGGTGGTCGACCTTGCCGCTGATGGCGGCCTCGGTGAGCACCTTCGTCGTCTCCTGGAACGACGACGCCGAGATGAAGGACTCGGTGGAGAGCGACGCCTTCGTGATGCCGAGGAGCAGCGGCTCGCCCTGCGCCGGCCGCCCGCCGTTCTGCATCACCTTCTCGTTCTCCTCCTCGAACACCCACTTCTCGACCTGCTCGTCGACGAGGAAGCTCGTGTCGCCCACGTCGAGGATCCGCACGCGGCGCAGCATCTGCCGCACGATGGTCTCGATGTGCTTGTCGTTGATCTTCACGCCCTGGAGCCGGTAGACCTCCTGCACCTCGTCCACCAGCCAGCGCGCGAGCTCCTTCTCGCCGAGCACCTTCAGGATGTCGTGCGGGTTCGGGGCGCCGTCCATGAGCGCCTCGCCGGCGCGGACGCGATCGCCCTGGTGCACGCTGATGTGCTTGCCCTTGCCGATCAGGTACTCCTTCGCGAGATCGGCGCGGAGCTTCCCGTCCACCTCGGGCGTGATGACGACCTTGCGCTTGCCCTTCGTGTCCTTGCCGAAGGCGACGACGCCGTCGATCTCCGAGATGACCGCGTGCTCCTTGGGCTTGCGTGCCTCGAAGAGCTCGGCCACGCGCGGGAGACCGCCCGTGATGTCCTTCGTCTTCGTGGTCTCGCGCGGCATCTTCGCAATGATCTCGCCGGCGTCGACCTCGTCGCCGTCGTTCACCACGATGTTCGCGCCCTCGGGCAGCATGTAGCGGGCGTCGGCGTCGGACGTGGGCAGCTTCCTCGTCTGGCCGTTCGTGTCCTTGATCGACACGCGCGGGCGGGCATCCGGGTCCTTCGACGCGACGACGACGCGCCGCGCGAGGCCGGTGATCTCGTCCACCTGCTCGGAGTAGGTGACGCCGTCCACCAGGTCGCCGAACTTCACGCGCCCGGCCACCTCGGTGATGATCGGCATCGAGTAGGGGTCCCACTCGGCGAGGAGCGTGTTGCCCTCGACCTTCTGCCCCTCCTTCACGAGCATCTTCGCGCCGTACACGACGCCGTAGCGCTCGCGCTCGCGGCCCTGGTCGTCGCTGAGGACGATCTCGCCGTTCCGGTTCATCACGATGAGCGTGCCGTCCTTCTTCTTGGCCACGTTCACCTTGTGGAACTTCACGACGCCGGGGTTGCGGTTCTCGAGGGTGGACTGCTCCGCGCGCCGGGACGCCGCGCCGCCGATGTGGAACGTCCGCATCGTGAGCTGCGTACCGGGCTCGCCGATCGACTGCGCGGCGATGACGCCCACCGCCTCGCCGATGTTCACCTTGCGCCCGCGCGCGAGGTCGCGGCCGTAGCACTCGACGCAGATGCCGCGCCGGGCCTGGCAGGTGAGCACCGAGCGGATCCGGACCTTGTCGATGCCGGAGTTCTCGATGACCTTCACCTTGCCTTCGTCGATCTCCTCGTTCGCCTGGACGACGACCTGGTTCGAGAACGGGTCGATGATGTCGTCGAGCGCGACGCGGCCGAGGATGCGCTCGCCCATCGGCTCGATGATCTCGCCGCCCTCGACGAGCGCGCCCATCGTGATGCCGTCCATCGCGCCGCAGTCGTACTCGGTGATGATCGCGTCCTGCGCCACGTCGACGAGGCGGCGGGTCAGGTAGCCCGAGTTCGCGGTCTTCAGCGCGGTGTCGGCGAGGCCCTTGCGGGCGCCGTGCGTGGAGATGAAGTACTGGAGGACGTTGAGACCCTCGCGGAAGTTCGCGGTGATCGGCGTCTCGATGATCTCGCCCGACGGCTTCGCCATCAGGCCGCGCATGCCGGCGAGCTGCCGGATCTGCTGCGCCGAGCCACGGGCACCGGAGTCGGCCATCACGTAGATCGGGTTGAACGAGGGCTGCTTGCGCTCCTCCTTCTTCCCGTCCTTGCCGATGCCGACCGCGGTCTCCTGACCGATCTCGGCCATCATCTCCTGGGCCACCTCCTCGGTGACCTGCGCCCAGATGTCGATGACCTTGTTGTAGCGCTCGCCGACGGTGATGAGACCCTCGGCGTACTGGTTCTGGATGTCCTCGACCTCTCCCGTGGCGCGCTCGAGGAGCGGCACCTTCTTCTGCGGGATGATCATGTTCGACAGCGCGATCGAGATGCCGGCGCGCGTCGCGAAGCCGTAGCCCGTGGAGCGCACGCGGTCGGCGAGGAGCACCGTCTCCTTCTCACCGCAGAGACGGTACGTGAGGTCGATGAGGTTCTGGAGCTGCTTCTTGTCCATCACCTTGTTCACGGCCTCGAACGGGATCCGCTTCGGGACCACGTCGTAGAGGAGCACGCGACCGGTGGTGGTCTCCACGCGCTTGCCGTCCATGCGGACGGTCACCTTGGCCTGCAGATCGACCTCGCCCTGGTCGTACGCAGCACGCGCCTCGCCCGGGCCGGAGAAGGTCTTCCCCTCCCCCTTCGCGAACGCGCGCTCACGCGTCATCCAGTAGATGCCGAGGACGATGTCCTGGCTCGGGACGATGATCGGCTTGCCGTGCGCAGGCGAGAGGATGTTGTTCGTGCTCATCATGAGCACGCGGGCCTCCATCTGCGCCTCGATGGAGAGCGGCACGTGCACGGCCATCTGGTCGCCGTCGAAGTCGGCGTTGAAGGCGGTGCAGACGAGCGGGTGCAGCTGGATCGCCTTGCCCTCGATGAGGACCGGCTCGAAGGCCTGGATGCCGAGGCGGTGCAGCGTGGGCGCGCGGTTCAGGAGGACCGGGTGCTCGCGGATGACCTCGTCGAGGATGTCCCAGACCTCGGGGCGCTCCTTCTCCACCATCTTCTTCGCCGACTTGATGGTGGTGACGTACCCCTTCTCCTCGAGCTTGTTGTAGATGAACGGCTTGAAGAGCTCGAGCGCCATGATCTTCGGCAGGCCGCACTGGTGGAGCTTGAGCTCCGGGCCGACGACGATCACCGAGCGGCCGGAGTAGTCCACGCGCTTGCCGAGCAGGTTCTGGCGGAACCGGCCCTGCTTGCCCTTCAGCATGTCCGACAGCGACTTCAGCGGCCGCTTGTTCGGGCCGGTGATGGTCTTGCCGCGACGGCCGTTGTCGAAGAGCGCGTCCACCGCCTCCTGCAGCATCCGCTTCTCGTTGCGGATGATGATGTCGGGGGCGTTCAGCTCCTGGAGCCGCTTCAGGCGGTTGTTCCGGTTGATGACGCGCCGGTAGAGGTCGTTCAGGTCGGAGGTCGCGAACCGGCCGCCGTCGAGCGGCACGAGCGGGCGCAGATCGGGCGGGATGACCGGGATGACCTCGAGCATCATCCAGTCCGGCTTGTTGCCGGACTCGCGGAAGGCCTCGACCACCTTCAGGCGCTTCGAGATCTTCTTCCGCTTCGCGTCGCTCGTCGCCTCCTTCATCTCCTTGCGGAGCTGCTCGGAGAGCTGGCCGATCTCGACCGCGCGGAGGAGCTGGAGCACCGCCTCGCCGCCCATGCCGGCGCTGAAGGCGTCGTCGCCGAACTCCTCCATCGCCTTGTGGTACCGGTCCTCCGTGAGGAGCTCGCCGCGGGTGAGCGTCGTCTCCTTCGGATCGATGACGATGTACGCCTCGCAGTACAGGACCTTCTCGAGATCCTTCAGCGTGATGTCGAGCAGGTTGCCGATGCGCGAGGGCAGCGACTTCAGGAACCAGATGTGCGCGACCGGCGTCGCGAGCGTGATGTGGCCGAGGCGCTCACGGCGCACCTTCGACTGGATCACCTCGACGCCGCACTTCTCGCTCCGGCTTGAACGTGCGGTAGTTGATCGTCTCCGGCTTCTTCACCTCGCCGTGCGACCACTGCCGGATCTTGTCCGGGCTCGCGAGCGAGATGCGGATGGCGGAGAACGAGAGCGGGTCCTTCGGCTTCTCGAAGAAATTGAAGATGTCCTTCACGACGGCTCCTTCGAAAACTCTGGAAAACCTGTGAACGCGGGCCCTCACCGCCCCTCTCCCCCGCACCGCGGGGGAGAGGGAGGTGGCGGCTATGCCGTCTTCTTCTCCGGCCGCGGCGCGAGCGGATCAGCGGCCGCGGCAGCAGCTTCTGCCTCCTCGCGGGCGCGCTGCGCCTCGGGCGACTCGAGGAGCTCGACGTCGAGCGCGAGGCTCTGGAGCTCCTTGATGAGCACGTTGAACGACTCGGGCAGCCCCGACTCGAGCGTGTTCTCGCCCTTCACGATGGCCTCGTACATCCGCGTGCGGCCGACGACGTCGTCGGACTTCACGGTGAGGAACTCCTGGAGCGAGTAGGCGGCGCCGTAGGCCTCCATCGCCCAGACTTCCATCTCGCCGAGACGCTGGCCGCCGAACTGGGCCTTGCCGCCGAGCGGCTGCTGCGTGACGAGCGAGTACGGGCCGATGCTCCGGGCGTGGATCTTCTCGTCCACGAGGTGGTGGAGCTTCAGCATGTACATGACGCCGACGGTGACGTCCTGGTCGAACGCCTCACCCGTGCGGCCGTCGAAGAGCACCGACTGCATCGTGCACTCGCCGGCGCCGAGCATCTGGTTGATCTCGTCCTCGCGCGCGCCGTCGAACACCGGCGTCGCGACGTGCACGCCGCGCATGAACTTCTCGGCGAGCCTCGGGATCTCCTTGTCGGGCACCTCGTCGATGAGCTTCGCGATCTGCTCGGTGCGAGGGTCGTCGTTCTGGAAAACGCGCTTCAGGCCCTTGCGGATCTGCTCGGGGCCGAACCGCTTCTCCATCATCTCCTCGATGCGCCGCCCCACGCTGAGGGCGCCCCAGCCCAGGTGCGTCTCGAGGATCTGGCCCACGTTCATTCGGGACGGCACGCCGAGCGGGTTCAGGACGATGTCGACCGGCGTCCCGTCCTCGAGGTAGGGCAGATCCTCCTCGGGCAGCACGCGGGAGACGACGCCCTTGTTGCCGTGGCGGCCTGCCATCTTGTCGCCGACCGCGAGCTTGCGCTTGATGGCGACGTACACCTTCACCATCTTGATGACGCCCGGCGGCAGCTCGTCGCCCTTCTTCAGGCGGCTGATCTTCTCGCCGAAGAGGAGCTTGATGAGCTCCTTCTGCTCCTCGAAGTTCTGGACGATCTTGCGGACCTTGTCCTGCACGTCCGCGCCGGCCGCGATCTCACCCCAGTAGCGCTGCGGCACCGTGTCGAGGAGCTCGTCTGCGAGGACGTCGCCCTTCTTCAGGAGCTGCTGGCCCTGGTCGTCGACGAGACGGCCCGCGACCTCCTTGCCGGAGAGCAGGCGGCGGATCTTCTCGAACGCCGAGTCCTGGATGATCCGGATCTCGTCGTTCTGATCCTTGAGGAGCTTCGCCTCCTCCATCTCCTCGATCGCCTTCGCGCGCTCGTCCTTGTCGACGCCCTTGCGCGAGAAGACCTTCGCGTTGATGACGGTGCCCTGCACGCCCGGCGGCACGCGGAGCGAGCTGTCGCGGACGTCACCGGCCTTCTCGCCGAAGATCGCGCGGAGGAGCTTCTCTTCCGGGGAGAGCTGCGTCTCGCCCTTCGGCGTGATCTTGCCGACGAGGATGTCGCCCGGCTTCACCTCGGCGCCGATGCGGATGATGCCCGACTCGTCGAGGTCCTTCAGGGCCTCCTCGCCGACGTTCGGGATGTCGCGCGTGATCTCCTCCTTGCCGAGCTTCGTGTCGCGCGCGATGCACTCGAACTCCTCGATGTGGATGGACGTGTAGACGTCCTCCTTGAGGAGCCGCTCGGAGAGGAGGATCGAGTCCTCGAAGTTGTAGCCCTGCCAGGGCATGAACGCGACGACCACGTTCTGGCCGAGCGCGAGCTCGCCCATCTCGGTGGCCGGCCCGTCGGCGATGACGTCGCCCTTCTTCACCCGCTCGCCCGGCTTCACGATGGGCTTCTGGTTGATGCAGGTGTTCTGGTTCGAGCGCTGGTACTTGATGAGGTTGTAGATGTCGACTTCGTTCGCGACGTCGGTCTGCGACGTCGCGACGTCGGCCTTCACCACGATGCGGCCGGCGTCCACGGACTGGACGACGCCGTCGCGCTTCGCGACCCCCGTCACGCCCGAGTCACGGGCGACGATCGCCTCGATGCCGGTACCGACGAGCGGCGCCTGGGTGCGGATGAGCGGCACCGCCTGGCGCTGCATGTTCGAGCCCATGAGCGCGCGGTTCGCGTCGTCGTTCTCGAGGAACGGCACGAGCGACGCCGCCACCGACACGAGCTGGTTCGGCGACACGTCCATGAGATCCACCTCGTCCGGCCGGACGAGGACGAACTCGCCCTCCTTGCGGCACGAGACGTTGTGGCCCACGAAGTGGCCCTTCTTGTCCACCGGCGCGTTCGCCTGCGCGATGGTGTGCTTCTCCTCCTCGAGCGCCGAGTAGAAGGAGACCTCGTCGGTCACCCTGCCCTTCTCGACCTTGCGGTAGGGCGTCTCGACGAAGCCGTACTCGTTCACGCGCGCGTAGGTGGAGAGCGACGCGATGAGGCCGATGTTCGGGCCTTCCGGCGTCTCGATCGGGCAGATGCGGCCGTAGTGCGTCGGGTGGACGTCGCGGACCTCGAAGCCGGCGCGCTCGCGCGTGAGGCCGCCCGGCCCGAGGGCCGACAGGCGCCGCTTGTGCGTGACCTCGGAGAGCGGGTTCGTCTGGTCCATGAACTGCGACAGCTGCGACGAGCCGAAGAACTCCTTGATCACCGCGGTGACCGGCTTCGCGTTGATCAGGTCGTGCGGCATGAGCGTCTCGATCTCCTGGAGGCTCATGCGCTCCTTGATCGCGCGCTCCATGCGGACGAGACCGATGCGGTACTGGTTCTCGAGCAGCTCGCCCACCGCGCGGACGCGGCGGTTGCCGAGGTGGTCGATGTCGTCGATGTCCTTGTTCGGCGACCCGTTCTTCAGGTCGATGAGGAACCGGACGACCTCGAGGATGTCGCGCTTCGTGACGACCTGGTTGTCGAGCGGCTCGTCGATCCCGAACTTGAAGTTCAGCTTCAGGCGGCCGACCTTCGAGAGGTCGTAGCGCTCGGCGTTGAAGAACAGGTTGACGAAGAGGTTCGCCGCGGTCTCCGGCGTCGGCGGATCACCCGGGCGCAGGCGCCGGTAGATCTCCATGATCGCCTCCTCGGGCGTGGAGATCTTGTCCGCCATGAGCGTGTCGCGGAGCGACGGCAGCACGTTCAGGTTGTCGATGAAGAGGACCTTGAACTCGGTCACGCCGCGCTTGCGCAGCTCCTCGACCTTGTCCTCGGTGACCTCCTCGTTCACCTCGAGGACGACCTCGCCGGTGTTCTCGTCGACGACGTCCTCGGCGGAGATCTTCGTGTAGACCTCGTCCGGTTCCACCGGCAGCGACTTCAGCTTCGCCGCGACGAGCTTCTTGATCGCGCTCTCGGTGTACTTCCGGTTCTTCTTGACGATGACCTCGCCGGTCTTCGGGTCCTTGATGTCGCGCGTCGCGCGCTGGCCCTTGAGCAGGTCGGGGTTCAGGTCCTTCTCGTACCGGGCCTTCCCCTCGATCCGGATGACCTCGGTCTCGTAGTAGTACTTGAGGATTTCCTCGGCCGAGCCGCGGAACTCCACCGGGTTCTTCTTCGCGGTGTCGGGGACGGCGCCGAGCGCGCGCAGGAGCACCGTGGCCGGGAGCTTCCGCCGCCGGTCGATGCGCACGTAGAGCAGGTCCTTGTGATCGAACTCGAAGTCGATCCAGGAGCCGCGGTACGGGATGATGCGGGCGTTGTAGAGGAGCTTCCCGGACGAGTGGCTCTTGCCCTTGTCGTGGTCGAAGAAGGCGCCCGGCGAGCGGTGGAGCTGCGAGACGACCACGCGCTCCGTGCCGTTGATGATGAAGGTCCCGTTCTCGGTCATGAGCGGGATCTCGCCGAAGTAGACCTCCTGCTCCTTCACGTCACGGATGGACTGCGCGCCGGTCTCCTCGTCCTTGTCCCAGACGACCAGGCGCACGACGACCTTGATCGGCGCGGAGAACGTCATGCCGCGCTGGTGGCACTCGTCGACGTCGTACTTGGGCTTCTCGAGGTGGTAGCTCACGAACTCGAGCGAGCTCGTCTCGTTGAAGTCCTTGATCGGGAAGACCGACTTGAAGACCCCCTGGAGGCCGAGGTCCTCGCGCCTTTCCGGCGGGACGTCGACCTGGAGGAACTTGTCGTAGCTCGACTTCTGGATGGCGATGAGGTTCGGGATGTCGACCGTCTTCGAGATCTTCCCGAAGGTACGGCGGACGCGGAAATTGTTCTGGATCGTCGGCGCCATCGCGAAAGGTCCTCTTTCCCCGGAATGCTGCCCGCGAATGCTCACAGCCGACCCTCGCCGCCGGCTGGCCGCATCGTCCCAGCTCGTGGGACGGTCTACTCGCGTGTACAGGGGTGCGCGGTCATAACGGGAACCGGTTCCCCTGTCAAAGAACTCCTCAAATGCCGACGGCCCGGCAGGGTGGCTCCTCGCCACCCAGCCGGGCACGCCTGCGAACTACCGGAATTACTTGATCTCGACCTTCGCGCCGGCGGCCTCGAGCTTCTTCTTGAGCTCGTCGGCCTCCGCCTTCGCAACGCCACCCTTGACCTCCTTGGGGGCGCCCTCGACGAGGTCCTTGGCCTCCTTGAGGCCGAGGCCCGTGATCGCGCGGACCTCCTTGATGACGTTGATCTTGTTCGCGCCGGCGTCCGCGAGGACGACGGAGAACTCGGTCTTCTCCTCGACCGGGGCGGCGGCGGCGCCCGCGGGGCCCGCCATCATCACGGGCGCGGCGGCGGCGGAGACGCCCCACTTCGCCTCGAGCTGCTTCACGAGCTCGGCGGCCTCCATCACGGTGAGGCCCGAGAGCTGGTCGATGATCGTGTTCAGGTCTGCCATGTCTTTCTTCCCTCTTTTCGACGGGCGCCTCGCGCCCGCAGCGTTCGAATGGCCACGCGCCTTCGCGCGCGGCGGTTCACGTACCGGTTAAGACTGCTTCTCGAGCTGGTCCTTGCGGGCGTTCAGCACCTGGGCGAGCTGCTGCCCCGGCGTGCCGAGCATCCGCACGAGCTTCGTCGCGGGCTGCGCGATCATCGAAGCGATCTGGCCTCTGAGCTCAAGCAGGCCCGGCATCTTCGCGAGGGCGAGCACGCCCTTCGCATCGATGACCTTGCCCTCCACGACCGCGGTGCGAATCGCGAAGTTCTCGCGATCCTTCGCGAAGTCGGCGGCGATCTTCGCCGGGGCGATCACGTCGTCGTACGACATGATGAGCGCCGTCGGCCCCTTGAACTGCTTGACGATCGCCTCCACCGGCGTGCCCTTGGCGGCACGCTGGGCGAGGGTGTTCTTGACGATCTTGTAGTCGACCTTCGCCTCGCGGAACTTCTTGCGCAGCGCGGTGACCGTCTCGACGTCGAGCCCCTTCGGCTCCGCGAGGATGGCGGCCTTCGCCTTCACCATCTTCGCGTGGAGCTTCTCGATGACTTCTTCTTTCTCCGTCCGGTTCACTGGTCCTCACCACCTTTCCGGCCGCGCTCTATCTCGAGCGCGGCTTCGATCCGGGTCCTCGGACCAGGCCGGACGGCCGGTACGATTTCCCCCTGGTCAAGCAGGGGACGCTGCGGTGAAGCAGCCGTCTCGGCGGGTCGGGTCTCCCCGTTTGACCGCCCTCCCCCTACGACCTCTCGCACTCGGGGGCGGGCGGGCCCGCTGTCTTCGACCAGAACACCCGGCGGCGGCATGCCGCCGGGAACTGAACAAGCCTTCGCTACTCGTGGTGCTCCGAGAGCTC
>Ga0306924_10003170_pt1 | contig 15779 bp, 10 predicted proteins | sample sta12Can44000111_FD_203756 | JGI IMG/M metagenome (GOLD analysis project Ga0306924, IMG submission 203756) | Lab enrichment of tropical soil microbial communities from Luquillo Experimental Forest, Puerto Rico - statanox.12C.anox.44.000.111 (v2)... | ecosystem: Environmental > Terrestrial >... | reverse complement strand
GGCGCAGGCGATCGCGAGCGAGCTGAAAGGGCTCTTGCCGACTACATCCGTCGAAAGCACATGCCAAACTGGCAAAATACTCACCCTGCAGAAATAGCAGTGGCTGATGTGCTGGCTTACTACGGAGCAAATCGCGCACCCAGGCTCGCGCATCCTGAACTTGTCGGTTATCACATGGGACCATTGTTGAAGCACTTCGGCCAAAGCACTTGCTGGGACATCAACGCTGAAACGTGCAGGCGCTATGTAGAAAGGAGAATGGCTGGCGAAATTGGGCGCAAGGTGAAATCTGGCACTGCCCGTCGCGAGCTTGTTACGTTGAGCGCCGCTCTGAGTTTTGCATATGATGACCGGAAGCTTTCGCAGCCGGTGTCGGTCTGTCTGCCGCAAGAATCGGAGCCGCGAAATCGCTGGTTAACGAAAGATGAAGCCGCCGCACTTATCGCGGGTTCGCTTGGTATCACTGCTACGGCAGTCGACATCAAATCGCGCAAGCCTGTGAAATGGGGTCGGATGTTTCAACCATCCTATCATGTCGCACGATTTATTCTGATCGGGCTCTACACCGGCACAAGGCACGAAGCTAACCTCGCTATGCGATGGGGCGTGAACTCGAAGGGCGGATGGTTCGATCTGGACCGTGGCGTCATGTATCGTCGGGGCCAGGACGAGTCGGATACAAACAAGCGTCGCGTTCCGGCACCGATCCCTGAAAGGCTACTGCCTCATCTAAAGCGTTGGTACCGAATAACGACGATGGGGCCAGTTGAATATGCTGGGCGCCTCATTGCCAAAGAGCGCAAGGGCTGGGATCGCGCGCGTGAACTTGCTGGTCTTGGCAAGGAAGTTACGCCACATGTCCTCAAGCACACTTGCATTAGCTGGATGCTTCAGCGCGGCGTGCCGACCTGGCAAGTGGCGCGTTTCGTCGGGACATCCGAAAAGGTCATCGAAAAGACGTACGGCCACCATTCACCAAGTCACCTGAACGAGGCGCGAACAGCGTTTTCTGGGCGAAGCTTGGGCAAAGGAAAATAAGGGAACAAATGATCAAGGTTAAGCCATTGATAACGATGGTGGGCACGACAGGGATCGAACCTGTGACCCCTACCATGTCAAGGTAGTGCTCTCCCGCTGAGCTACGTGCCCAAAATATCGTAAGGTGGGGTTGCGGTCCGTATATCGGCTCGGAGGCGGGCAGGCAAGGACGCGCCGCCCTATAATTCAGCCGATCAGGCCGCCAGCATCTTGTTCACTTCGCTGACCAATTCGCGAAGGTGGACGGGTTTCGACAGCACCTTGGCGTTTTTCGGAGCATCCGAATCCGAATTGAGCGCGACCGCCGCAAAGCCGGTGATGAACATGATCTTGATGTCGGGGTCGAGTTCCGAGGCGCGGCGCGCAAGCTCGATCCCGTCCATCTCGGGCATCACGATGTCGGTCAAAAGCATCTCGAACGGTTCTTCGCGCAGCCGCTGATAAGCCGACATGCCATTGTCGTGGGAGGAAACCTGAAAACCAGCATTCTCCAGCGCCTTGACCAGGAAACGGCGCATGTCGTTGTCGTCTTCGGCGAGGAGAATCTTGTGCATGGCAGAGAGGGTCGAATCCCGTTGCGGCGGATCACTGCGTCCACTAAGCCCGACAGAGGGTAAATTTCGGGTGAAAACCTGTCCGACAGCATCGGCCCTTGCAAAGGCTATTTCTGGACGGGAATGCGGCGCAAACCGACTAGTGTCCTGGTTCTGACATTCGTAACATGTCGTGGCAGGCTCGTTTACGAATGTCAGAACCAAGGGGAAACTAGCAAATATCGGATTCCAGTGTGGTTTTGGATTTGGCATTCGCCTTAAGAACTCGCCGCCATGCTTAAGCGAATGTCAAATCCAACACACCGGCGAAGCGGTTTTGCGGGTGCCTCAGAGGCGTTCCGCACCTGGCTTGAACTTTTGGCTTGAATTTTTGGCTTGAGCTTTTTCACTTGGCAGAATGGTTGTGATTATCGACAATGCCTGCCAATTTCAGCACCGTTGTTCAGAAAACCACTCCGCTTAGAGCTTGCGGACCCAAGGGACGGCACCCGAGAATGACAACCCTTAATGGTGAAGTGTCGCTTCCGCACGAGCTCCTGGAGCCGACCGAGTGGCGGGCGCCGATTATCTTCAACTCGCCGCATTCCGGCTCAACCTATCCGGAGGCCTTTCTCAACTCGTCACGGCTCGATTTACCGACCTTGCGCCGATCCGAAGATAGCTTCATGGACGAACTGGTCGGTGGGCTCTGCGGCCATGGATTTGCGGTGGTCCGCGTCCACTTTCCGCGCTCCTATGTCGACGTGAACCGGGAACCCTACGAGCTCGATCCACGTATGTTCATCGGGCGCCTGCCGAGCTTTGCCAACACGCGGTCCATGCGCGTGGCCGGGGGGCTCGGCACCATCCCGCGCGTAGTCGGCGACGGGCAGGAAATCTATCGCGAGCGGCTCGCGGTCGACGACGCGCTGTCGCGCATCGAGACGCTTTACAAGCCCTACCATCGCGCGCTGCGGCGGCTGATCAACCGGGTGCATCAGCGGTTCGGTACCGCGCTCGTGGTGGACTGCCACTCGATGCCTTCGATCGGGGTATCTCGCGATGAGCCACGCCGGCCCGACGTGGTGATCGGCGATCGTTACGGCACGAGCTGCGCGCCGCTGCTTTCCGATCGCGTCGAGGAGACCATGGCTGGGCTTGGTTATTCGGTCGGCCGCAATAAACCCTACGCGGGCGGTTTCATCACCGAGCACTACGGCAATCCCGCCAGCGGACTGCATGTCATTCAGCTCGAACTGAACCGCGCCGTCTACATGGACGAGCGGCGGCGCGAAAAAGGGCCGCGCTTTGCGCAGGTCGTCGCTGACTTCGCGGCGCTGGCTCACGCCCTTGCAACCGTATCGCTGGACGATCTCGGGCCGTTCCAGGCGGCGGCGGAATAAAATCGGCGCTGCCGCAATCAGGATGATGTCGTCCTGGGCTCACGCCCGCTCGTCCCTCGTGTCCCGAATCCGAAGTTCGCATCATTTCGCGGCGGGCTCTTCTGCGAACTTCGGATTCGAAAGGACACTAGTGGTCCGATTCTAACATTCGCACCCCACTTGGGGAGCCACTCTTGCGAATGTTAGAATCAGAGGACCACTAGCAAATTATTGATACTAGTGGAGCTTTGGATTTGACGTTCGCATCGGGCAGTCACGGCAGGAGGGTAGCGAACGTCAAATCCGCTCCACTAGAAATCCATGATTCCAGTGTGGTTTTGGTTCGGAAGTTCTGACCCTAGTATCCGCCCACGAAAAAAGGGCCGCTTGCGATGAGCAAGCGGCCCAAGTCTAGGGAGGAAACGCCCAAGGAGGGCAGCGATAGCGCCAAGCGCTACCGCACCGCAACAATATGCGACCGCGCTGCACAAAGCGCAAGGGCTTTCGAAACCTTTCCAGAGCGAAAATTTGCGACACTTGCAGACATGCAACACCATCGATTTAAGCCAAATATCTAAGATATTTCAAATATTTGTGCCAACTTTGAAGGGCGCAAGGAACCCGACGGTGCGCAAAATTCGCCAATTTCGCGACTTTGTGATGCCTTTCAACAACGAAAAATCAAGGCGTGGCGCCAGAGGCGATTCGGTTATGCAAAATGCAAGACCGCTCGAGCGGGCCGTGATGCGCTGCTTGCCGGATTGAGCTAGATCAATCTCCCCATGCAGGGCGCCTGAGGGAACACCGTGACCGTCATCGACTTCTCCGCCTTCATCGGGCGCCTGGCCACATCATCCGGCGAAACCATCCTGCCGTTCTTTCGAACCTCGCTGTCGATCGACAACAAGAGCGCCTCCAACGAGTTCGATCCCGTTACGGAGGCTGACCGTGCGGCCGAGGCGGTGATGCGGCGGCTGATCAAGGCGAGCTTCCCACAGCACGGCATCGTCGGCGAGGAATTCGGCAACGAGCGTGAGAACGCCGACTATGTCTGGGTGCTGGATCCGATCGACGGCACCAAATCCTTCATCGCGGGCTTTCCGATCTGGGGCACGCTGATTGCGCTCCTGCACAAGGGCCTGCCGGTATTCGGGATGATGCATCAACCTTTCATCGGCGAGCGTTTCTCGGGCGACAACGCGTCGGCCCATTACCAGGGGCCTTCGGGCGAGCGCAGGCTTTCGGTGCGACGCTGCACGGCGTTGAAGGATGCTACCAGCTACACCACGAGCCCGCTCCTGATGAGCGAGGCCGACCGCGCGGTTTTCGGCCGCGTCGAGAAAGCGGTGCGGCTGTCGCGCTATGGCGGCGATTGCTACTCCTATTGCATGCTTGCAGCCGGCCATCTTGATCTCGTGGTCGAAACCGAGCTCAAGCCCTACGACATCGCCGCCCTGATCCCGATCGTCACTGGTGCCGGCGGCATCGTCACCGACTGGGAAGGCAAGCCCGCGCAACACGGCGGCCGCATCGTTGCCGCGGGCGATCCGCGCATCCACGAGGCGGCGATCAAGCTGCTCAACAGCTGAGATCGGGCGCCGGCAGCGCGATCTGGCGGATTCACCTTGCCTGAAACATGGCAATGCGGGCGCCGAGATAGACGAACATCCCGCCAAGGCCGCGATTGACCCAGAGCCTGACCTTGCCGGATTGCCTGAAGCCCCCGGCCGTCCTCGCCGCAAAGGCGGCAATGAAAAGACACCACAGCGTGCCGTTGAAGATAAAGATCAGGCCGAGCACCAGAAAGGCCAAGGCCTTGTGCGGCGCCTCCGCCGTCACGAATTGCGGCAGGAAGGCAAGAAAAAACAGCGCCACTTTCGGATTGAGCACGTTGGTCAGCGCACCCTGCCAGAACACCCGGCCGAGCGGGATCGGACCGTCGCTTGTTTGCGGATCAGCGGCGCCCTCGTGCGGGTGTGACAACAACATCGTGACTCCGATGTAGCAAAGATAGGCCGCGCCCGCCCATTTCAGGAGCGTAAAGGCCGCCGCCGATGTCGCGAGCAGAGCCGAGAGACCGATCGATCCGGCAAAGACATGCACGAGGCAGCCGGAGCTGATGCCAAGAACTGCGGTCGATCCACCGCGCCAGCCGAGCTGCACGCTGCGCCCCACGATGTAGGCGGTATCCGGGCCGGGCGTGATGTTGAGCACAAGGCCGGAAAGGATGAAAAGCCAGAGATCGTGAATGCCGAGCATTTTTCCTCGTCCGAGATTTTCTGAATGGAAGCCGTCGCCAACTACCCAAACAGCGGCGTGCCGGGAACGAAGGCATCGAACGCCGCCCAGAATTGCGCGCGATAGCGGTCCTGCTCCTGCAGGATCTCATGCTTTGCGCCGGCGATGACCAGATGCGAGCCGGCCCGCAGATGGTAAGCGAACTCCTCGATCGCCGACGTCGAGACGACGGCGTCGTTGGAGGCGGCGAGCATCAGGATCGGCTGGCGGATCCGCGAGGGATAATCGCGGGCCTTGAACGTCTGCATGGCGCGGAAGGCGGTGTCGGCCCAGGCAACCGTCGGCGAGGCGATGCCAAGCGTCGGGTCCTCCTCCAGGATCGCGGCGTTGCGGGCATAGCGAACGGGATCGCTGGTCAGAGGATTGTTCACGAAGGAATCGGTTCCGGTCAACTGATCGCTGCCGCCCGGCACATAACGGCCGCCCTGACCGACCAGCCGGAGGAATTTGAGAAAAACGCGCACCGGAAGCGTATTGAGTCGCCCCGGCAGATCGATCATCGGCGCCGACAAGACGATGCGGTCGAACCAGCGCTTCCCGGCGTACGCAATCCGCAGCATCACCGCGCCTCCCATGGAGTGGGCGAGCGCAAAATGCGGCGGCGGACAATCCGGCAGCACCACCTGCTGCACGAAGGTTTCGACGTCAACCTCGAAGTCGGAGAAGTCGCGGACATAGCCTTTGCGCGGGTTGCGCAAACGGCGGGAGGAATGGCCCTGCCCGCGCCAATCGATCATCGCCACCGCAAAACCGCGATCACGCAAATCGCGCACGGTCTCGAAATATTTTTCGATCTGCTCGCCTCGCCCGGTGAAGACGCAGACGGTGCCCCTGCGCCCGGCCGGCGGCGCCCAGCGCGCAAAGCGCAACTCGGCGCCGTCGGGCGTACGGATGGTGCCGCTCACCACGTTGTCCGGAACGGGATTGGCGGGAATCGAGACCAGCGTCATGGGCGGATTTTGCTAGGTGAAGATGGTCGAAGGACAAGGGTAGCGGCGTCAAAAAGGGCGCTGTTCGCGCCCTCTTGAACGCACATCTCGCCCTTCCCATATCACCTCTGTGCAGGCCGCCACCAGTGCGTTCAACGCATGAGGCTGCACAAGACGAAAGCCCGGCCCGATTGGCGGGCGGGTAATTCAAACAGTCGCTCAATGGAGGACTACTTATGCGTACCTACGATCTGACCCCGTTTTACCGTTCCACCATCGGCTTCGACCGGCTCTTCTCGTTGCTTGACCAGGCAACCTCGGACGGCAGCCCCGGCTATCCCCCCTACAATATCGAGCGGACCGGCGAGAATGCCTATCGCATCTCGGTAGCCGTTTCCGGCTTTGCCAGGGAAGAGCTTTCGATTGTCGCAAAGGAAAATACGCTCGCGATCAAGGGCGAGAAGGTTGCCAACGAGAACAGCAAGGATAACGCCGCTGTGCTCTATCGCGGCATCGCCTCGCGCGCTTTCGAGCGCGTGTTCCAGCTCGCCGATTTCGTCGTGGTGAAGAACGCTTCGCTCGAGAACGGCCTGCTCCATGTCGATCTCGTCCGCGAGATCCCCGAGGCCAAGAAGCCCCGCAACATTCCGATCGGTGGCGCCGCCGCTGCGCCGGTGATCGAGGGTGAGAAGGCCGCGGCCTGAGCGGTTCGCCGTCTCTCGCGTAGCTGTCGAGTCAAGAGAACGCCCCGGTTTCCCGGGGCGTTCTTGCTTGCCCAACTACCCCCCAAGTAACACCCCCCTCCCCCGACGGAAGGACACGACCGCGACCGCTATTCCAACGCCTGCACTTTAGGCATCTCCTGGGTTGGAAGGATCTGCGGCGCAGGCGGCTTTGGCCTTGCTTCACCCTTGACCTCACCCACCGTCGTGCTCGCCTGAGCCGTCGTCGGCTTTGGCGTCGGTAATGGCACGGCGGCGCGGTTTTCCGCGGACGGAATTGGTAGCGGCGGGCGCGGCACGCCGCGGATCGCGATTGGCGGCAACAGCGCGGACTTTGGTCCGAAAGTCGCGCTCAACCCCTCCTCGAACTGCCCGCCCCTCCAATAGTCCGGCATGAAGCGAATGATTCGGCCGCTGCGGGCATCGATCAAAAGGCGCCCGTTCTCGCCGGCGCGGTCCATGGCCGCGATGGTGTAGACCCAGCCGCGCAGGCGTGGAACTCCAAGCGGCAGAAAACCGTTTTCGCGCAACACGACGTAGACTTCCTGCGGTGGCAGCACTGCCGACTCATAGGCATAGGGCGGCGGCGCGACGTAAGGAGGTGGTGGCGCGCCATAGGCCGGCGGGGCGCCATAGCCTGGCGGGCCGTAGGCTGGCGGGGCGCCATAGGCTGGCGGGGCGCCATAAGTCGGCGGCGCTTCATAAGGCGGCTGATCGAAGTCGGAAGCAGCCTGATAATGTGCCCGGCCAGCATCGTAAGGGGCCAGCATCTGCGCGTCGGCGGCCGAGGTCGCGAAAATCAGACCCGCCCAAACGGCCCATCCCCCGCAACGCTTCATCGTCTGCTCGCTCCCGTTGCGTGCCGCTTTCGCCTTGCTGCCAGCGTCGGCGCTGATTCCGGCGGTCCTTGGGCCGGATCGGGGCGTGTTTGCTTCAAATCCGGGGCGGTTGGCCGAGGAGTGCGTTGCGGACGGCGCCTAAGGACTTCGGCGCGCTTGTGTGATAGAGAAAAATGAGGCATTGTGAGTTAGGACAGTGTTACTGTCTCAAATTTCGTGGCCGCCCCGGCATGGGGATTGCAACGAAATTTCGGCGCCTTCTGCGCCGAGAAGGTGCGGACCAAGACGTTCTCCGGGGACGTTGAAGGCTTGGCCTGAATTCTAGAAATACGGCTCGGCGAGAGGACGACGAGCGGTGGCCCGGTGGGTGCCGCGGAACGCCCAAGGTGCGCCGGAACAACATGGTGAGACCCTCGAGAGGACGTTACATGAGCGGGTCGGAGATCGAGCGCGAAAACATCGTGACAGAAACACTGTCGGCGACTGCGGCCTCGAAACCGGATGAACCTGCGCGCGAATTCTCGCGCGAGTTTTCATGGCGTCCGCCCGCTGAAGGCCTCTACGACCCCGCACTGGAGAAGGACTCCTGCGGCGTCGGCTTCATCGCCAACATCAAGGGCCGGAAGTCGCATCAGATCGTCACCGACGCGCTGAGCATTCTCTGCAATCTCGAGCACCGTGGCGCGGTCGGGGCAGACCCGCGTTTCGGCGACGGTGCCGGCATCCTGGTGCAAATTCCGCATGCCTTCTTCAAGCGCAAGGCGGCCGAGATCGGCTTCCAATTGCCGGATCCCGGCGAATACGCCGTCGGCGCGCTGTTCATGCCAAAGGACACAGCATGGCGTAAGGTGATCCAGAGCATCATCGCCGAGCAGATCAAGGCCGAAGGTTTGATGCTGCTCGGCTGGCGCGACGTGCCAAGCGACAACTCCTCGCTCGGCGTCTCCGTCAAGCCGACTGAACCCACGCATATGCAGGTCTTCATCGACCGCAACGGCGTGGCCAAGACTGCCGATGAGTTCGAACGGCGGCTCTACATCCTGCGCAAGTCGATCTCGCAAGCGATCTATCAGCGCCGCGACCGCGGCATGGCGGGCTATTATCCGTGCTCGCTGTCGTGCCGCACCGTGATCTACAAGGGCATGTTCCTGGCCGATCAGCTCGGCAAATACTATCCGGACCTGCACGAGCCCGATTTTGAAACGGCGCTGGCACTGGTGCACCAGCGCTTCTCGACCAACACCTTCCCGACCTGGTCGCTGGCGCATCCCTACCGAATGATCGCGCATAACGGCGAGATCAACACGCTGCGCGGTAACGTCAACTGGATGGCGGCGCGGCAGGCCTCCGTCAGTTCGGCGCTCTACGGCAAGGACATCACCCGGCTGTGGCCAATCTCTTATGAAGGCCAGAGCGACACCGCCTGCTTCGACAATGCGCTCGAATTCCTGGTGCGGGGCGGCTACTCGCTGGCGCACGCCGTCATGATGATGATTCCGGAGGCCTGGGCCGGCAATCCCCTGATGGATGAGAAGCGCCGCGCCTTCTACGAATATCACGCAGCGCTGATGGAGCCGTGGGACGGCCCGGCCGCGATCGCCTTTACCGACGGCCGCCAGATCGGCGCAACGCTCGACCGCAACGGCCTGCGGCCCGCGCGCTATCTCGTCACCAGCGATGACCGCATCGTCATGGCATCCGAAATGGGCGTGCTGAAGATTCCGGAGGACCAGATCGTCACCAAGTGGCGACTGCAGCCGGGCAAGATGCTGCTCGTCGACCTCGAACAGGGCCGGCTCATTCCCGACGACGAGATCAAGGCGACGCTGGCCAGGAGCCATCCCTATGGCGAGTGGCTCGCGCGCACCCAGATCGTGCTGGAGGAATTGCCTGACGTTCCGGCCAAGGGCGTGCGCTCCAACCTGCCGCTGCTCGACCTGCAGCAGGCGTTCGGCTACACGCAGGAAGACATCAACCTGTTGATGACGCCGATGGCCTCAACCGGCGAGGAAGCGGTCGGCTCGATGGGCAACGACACGCCGATCTCGGCGCTGTCGGACCGTCCGAAGCAGCTCTTCACCTATTTCAAGCAGAACTTCGCGCAGGTGACGAACCCGCCGATCGACCCGATCCGCGAGGAACTCGTCATGAGCCTGGTCTCGATCATCGGGCCGCGGCCGAACCTGTTCGACCTCGAGGGCCTTGCCGAGACCCAGCGGCTGGAGGTGCGCCAGCCGATCCTGACCGACGCAGACCTCGAAAAAATCCGCTCGATTTCAGACATCGCCGACACGCATTTCAGGTCGCGCACGCTCGACACCACTTTCCACGCCGGGCTCGGGGCCGCCGGCATGGAGCAGGTGCTCGACGAGCTCTGCGCGCGAGCCGAGGGCGCGGTGCGAGAGGGCGTCAACATCATCATCCTGTCCGACCGCATGGTCGGCTCGGACCGGATTCCGATTCCCGCGCTGCTCGCCTGCGCGGCCGTGCATCATCACCTGATCCGCACGGGCTTGCGCACCTCCGTCGGGATCGTGGTCGAATCCGGGGAGCCGCGCGAGGTGCATCATTTCGCTTGCCTTGCCGGTTACGGCGCGGAGGCGATCAATCCATATCTCGCCTTTGAGAGCATCGTCGCGATGAAGGACCGCCTGCCGGTCGCGCTCGACGACCATGAAATCGTCAAGCGCTACATCAAGTCGATCGGCAAGGGCCTTCTGAAGGTGATGTCGAAGATGGGGATCTCGACATATCAATCCTATTGCGGCGCGCAGATTTTCGATGCGGTCGGACTGAAGGTGGATTTCGTCGCAAAATTCTTCGCCGGCACTCATACCCGCATCGAGGGCGTGGGGCTTGCCGAGATCGCCGAGGAAGCGGTGCGGCGTCATACCGATGCATTCGGCGATGCGCTGGTCTACAAGAGCGCGCTCGACGTTGGCGGCGAATACGCCTATCGCACCCGCGGCGAGGATCATGCCTGGACCGCGGAAAGCGTCTCGGCGCTGCAGCACGCCGTGCGCGGCAATTCGAAGGAACGTTACCGCGCCTTTGCAAGGATCCTCAACGAGCAGTCCGAGCGGCTGGTGACGCTGCGCGGCCTGTTCCGTATCAAGACCGCCGAGGAAGACAAGCGCAAGGCGGTGCCGCTCGACCAGGTGGAACCGGCCAAGGATATCGTCAAGCGCTTCGCCACCGGCGCCATGAGCTTCGGGTCGATCTCGCGCGAGGCGCACACGACGCTCGCGATCGCCATGAACCGGATCGGCGGCAAGTCCAACACCGGCGAGGGCGGCGAGGAATCCGACCGCTTCAAGCCGATGCCCAACGGCGATTCCATGCGCTCGGCAATCAAGCAGGTCGCCTCGGGCCGGTTCGGTGTCACCACCGAATATCTCGTCAATTCCGACATGATGCAGATCAAGATGGCGCAGGGCGCCAAGCCCGGCGAGGGCGGGCAGCTGCCCGGTCACAAGGTCGACGCCATCATCGCAAGAGTCAGGCATTCGACGCCTGGCGTCGGCCTGATCTCGCCGCCGCCACATCACGACATCTATTCGATCGAGGATCTGGCGCAGCTCATCTACGACCTGAAGAACGTCAATCCCGAAGGATGGGTGTCGGTCAAGCTCGTCTCCGAAGTCGGCGTTGGCACGGTGGCCGCTGGCGTAGCCAAAGCGCGCGCCGACCATGTCACCATCGCGGGCTTCGAAGGCGGCACCGGCGCTTCACCGCTGACCTCCATCAAGCACGCTGGCTCGCCCTGGGAGATTGGACTTGCCGAAACCCACCAGACGCTGGTGCGCGAGCGGCTGCGCAGCCGCATCTCGGTCCAGGTCGATGGCGGCTTCCGCACCGGACGCGACGTCGTGATCGGCGCGTTGCTGGGTGCCGACGAGTTCGGCTTTGCCACCGCGCCTCTGATCGCAGCCGGATGCATCATGATGCGCAAGTGCCATCTCAACACCTGCCCGGTCGGGGTTGCGACCCAGGACCCGGTGCTGCGCAAGCGCTTCACCGGCCAGCCCGAGCACGTCATCAACTACTTCTTCTTCGTGGCCGAGGAAGTCCGCGAGATCATGGCAAGCCTCGGCTACCGCACCTTCAACGACATGATCGGCCAGACCCAGATGCTCGACCAGACCCGCCTGGTGGCGCACTGGAAAGCCAAGGGGCTGGACTTCTCCAGGCTGTTCGTCCGGCAGAAGGAGGAAAAGGGCCAGAAGATCTACCGCTCCGAGCCGCAGAACCACCATCTGGAGGCAGTCCTCGACCGCAGGCTGATCGAAAGCTCGAAGGCCGCGCTCGATCGCGGCGCGCCGGTGAAAATCGAGATGGAGATCCACAACACCGACCGCTCGGCCGGTGCCATGCTGTCGGGTCAGGTCGCCACGATCTACGGCCACGCCGGACTGCCGAATGACACCATCACGGTCAACTTCAGGGGCACCGCCGGCCAGGCGTTCGGCGCGTGGCTTGCACACGGCGTCACCTTCGATCTCGAGGGCGAAGCCAACGACTATGTCGGCAAGGGTCTTTCCGGCGGCAAGCTCATCGTCAGGCCGCCGCGCAATGCCGGCATCGTGCCAGAGGAGTCGATCATTGTCGGCAATACCGTGTTGTACGGCGCGATCGCGGGTGAGTGCTACTTCCGCGGCATCGCCGGAGAGCGCTTCGCGGTACGCAACTCCGGCGCGGTTGCCGTCGTCGAGGGCGCCGGCGATCATTGCTGCGAATACATGACCGGCGGCATCGTCGTGGTGCTCGGCAAGACGGGACGCAACTTCGCGGCAGGCATGTCGGGCGGCATCGCCTATGTGCTCGACGAGGCCGGTGACTTCGCGAGACTCTGCAACCTGTCGATGGTCGAGCTTGAGCCGATGATGTCGGAGGAGATGGTCAACGAGAGCATCTATCACCAGACGGGCGACCTCGAGGCGCATGGCCGGGTCGACGTTTTCAAGAACCTGCTTGATGCCGATGTCGAGCGGTTGCATGTCCTGATCAGTCGTCACGCCAAGGCGACGGGATCGCAGCGCGCCGCCGAGATTCTGGCGAACTGGAGGGAATGGTTGCCGAAATTCCGCAAGGTGATGCCGGTCGAGTACCGCCGCGCGCTGCGGGAATTGCAGGCAAACGCGGACGCCGAGCCGAAAATCGCGATCGGGGCGTAGCCGGTTATCCTCATGGTGCGGAGGCGCCTGCGCCGTCTCGAACCATGAGGCCAGATTTGCGCCCTATCCTTCGAGACGGCCGCGCTGCGGCCTCCTCAGAATAGGGTTCCAACAGACGATGAAGGGTTTCAGGGGACTTCGGGCTTAATGGGCAAGGTTACAGGTTTTCTGGAAATCGAGCGGCGGGATCGCAAATACGCACCGGTCACCGAGCGTGTGAAGCATTTCAGGGAATTCGTCGTTCCGCTGACGGAGAAGGACGCGCGCGACCAGGCCGCGCGCTGCATGAATTGCGGCATTCCCTATTGCCATGGCACCGGCTCAGTGGTGCCCGGCACGCCGGGCTGCCCCGTCAATAACCAGATCCCCGACTTCAACGACCTGGTCTATCAGGGCAATTGGGAAGAGGCCTCGCGCAACCTGCACTCGACCAACAATTTCCCCGAGTTCACCGGGCGCATCTGCCCCGCACCGTGCGAAGCATCGTGCACGCTGAACATCGACGATAACCCGGTCACGATCAAAACCATCGAGTGCGCGATCGTCGATCGCGCCTGGGAAGGCGGATGGATCAAGCCGGAGATCGCCCCGCACCGAACCGGCAAGAAGGTGGCGGTGATCGGCTCCGGCCCGGCGGGTTTGGCCTGCGCGCAGCAACTTGCCCGCGCCGGCCACGATGTCCACGTGTTCGAGAAATATGCCAAGGCCGGCGGGCTTTTGCGCTATGGCATTCCCGACTTCAAGATGGAGAAGGACATCATCGACCGCCGCGTCGCGCAAATGGAGGCCGAGGGCGTCACCTTCCACTACAACGCCCATGTCGGCGGCGCCGAGGACGGCGCGCTCGATCCGCGCACCCTGGCTGGCGATTTCGACGCGCTGGCGCTGACCGGCGGCGCGGAAGCCCCGCGCGATCTGCCGATCCCCGGCCGCGACCTTGACGGCATTCACTATGCGATGGATTTCCTGCCGCAGCAGAACCGTCGCGTCAGCAACGAGCCGCTTGATGGCGCAGCCGACATTCTCGCCGGCGGCAAGCATGTTGTCGTGATCGGCGGCGGCGATACCGGCTCGGACTGCATTGGCACGTCGTTCCGTCAGGACGCGAAATCGGTGACCCAACTCGAAATCATGCCGGCGCCGCCCGAGCGCGAGAACAAGGGCCTGACCTGGCCTAACTGGCCGCTGAAGATGCGGACCTCATCGAGCCAAGCGGAGGGCGCCGTGCGCGACTATGCGGTGCTGACGCAGAAATTCACCGGCGAGGACGGCAAGGTTGCGAAGCTGCATTGCGTGAAGGTCGACGACAAGTTCAAGCCGCTGCCCGGCACCGAGTTCGAACTTGATGCAGAGCTCGTGCTGCTTGCGATGGGCTTCGTGCATCCCGTGCATGAGGGGCTGTTGAAGATGCTCGGCGTCGAGCTCGACCAGCGCGGCAACGTGCGCGCCAACACCTCTGACTTTCAGACCTCGCGGCCCAACGTGTTTACGGCCGGCGACATGCGGCGCGGACAATCGCTGGTGGTCTGGGCGATCCGCGAGGGACGGCTGTGCGCGCAGTCGATCGACCGCTTCCTGATGGGATCGACCAACCTGCCGCGGTAGGCGTTTGCAATTGCCTCGCCTCGCCGGACCGCCCATGCTAAGCATTGCCGAAACGGCCAATGGCCCTGGAAATCCGAAATGGCTCATTCCAAATCGCTGACGGCGACATCGTCCGGCACCGAACGGGCGGCCGTTCAATCGGCGCTGCGCACACTCGAGATCGGTAGCCACGGCATCTCGGCGCTTTCAGACGCGCTTGATGGAGCGCTCGGCGCGCAGTTTGCCGAGGCCGTCGAGTTGATCCGGCAGGCCAAGGGACGCGTCATCGTCACCGGGATCGGCAAGTCGGGCCACGTGGCGCGCAAGGTGGCGGCAACGCTGGCCTCGACCGGCACGCCTGCCTTTTTCGTGCACGCGGCCGAAGCAAGCCATGGCGATCTCGGCATGATAACGCCCGATGATGCGATTCTCGCGCTGTCATGGTCGGGCGAGCAGCCGGAGCTGAAAAACCTCGTCAACTATTCGGCGCGCTTCGCCATCCCGATGATCGCCATGACCTCCAACGCGCAATCCTCGCTGGGTACGGCGGCCAGCATCGTGCTGGAGCTGCCGAAGGTGCGCGAGGCCTGCCCGCACAATTTGGCGCCCACCACCTCGACGCTGATGCAGGCGGCAATCGGCGATGCGCTCGCCATCGCCTTGCTCGAAAGCCGCGGCTTTACTGCGCTCGAATTCGCCAATTTCCATCCCGGCGGCAAGCTGGGAGCCATGCTCAAGCACACCTCCGACCTCATGCACACCGGCGACGAGGTGCCGATAAAGCCGCTTGGCACGAGCATGTCGGAGGCGCTGATCGAGATGTCAGCCAAGGGTTTCGGTTGCGTTGCCATCGTCGATCCGACGGGCAGCATCGCGGGCATCATCACCGATGGCGACCTGCGCCGCCAGATGCGCCCCGATCTGATGACAGCGTTGGTCGACGACATCATGACCAGGAATCCCAAGGTCATCGAGCGCGATTCGCTGGCGAGCGAAGCGCTTGAGCTGCTCAACTCGCTGAAGATCACGGCGCTGATCGTGACCGAGGCGAACAGGCCGGTCGGCATCGTCCATCTGCATGATCTGCTGCGGGCCGGCGTGGCCTGAGGCGATCTGCCGGCTATTTCGGAAACCTTGCCGCGTTTGCCTCCAGCGGCAGATCGAGCCCGTTGGCGAGATACGAAACGGTGCGGTAGAAACCGCAGAGCAGGATAATCTCCAGCACCTTGTCGTCGTCGTAGCAAGCCGACAGCGCCTTGAACTCGGCATCATCAAGCGTG
>Ga0306924_10003168_pt1 | contig 15785 bp, 17 predicted proteins | sample sta12Can44000111_FD_203756 | JGI IMG/M metagenome (GOLD analysis project Ga0306924, IMG submission 203756) | Lab enrichment of tropical soil microbial communities from Luquillo Experimental Forest, Puerto Rico - statanox.12C.anox.44.000.111 (v2)... | ecosystem: Environmental > Terrestrial >... | reverse complement strand
CTTCACCTCGACGCGCACGCCCCTGCGGAAGTGGGCGAGCGACGCCGCCGTGGCGGCCTCCACCGCGCGCCGCGCGGTCGCCATCGCCTTCTCGAGATCGAGCTCGGGCATGGCGGGAGCTTAAGGCGACGACGGGCGCTCGCGCGGAAAAATAAGAGCGGCGGCCCGGAGGCCGCCGCTCGAGCGACGTCGGGGTCGTGCGCGCCGGCTACTTCTTCGGGCGCATGTCGCCGGTCTTGAGGTACCGGTTGTGGAAGCCGAAGGCCTCCTCGTAGATGTGCGGCGACTGGCGGCCGGCGCTCGGGTTCGCCAGCGCGCGCTTGAAGTAGTCGTTCAGCAGCGGACGGTAGTCCGGGTGCGCGCACTTCTCGATGATCTCCTTCGCGCGCTGCTTCGGGCTCTTCCCGCGCAGGTCGGCGAAGCCGAACTCGGTCACGATGCCCATCGTGTCGTGCTCGGTGTGGTCGATGTGCGTCGCGAACGGCACGATCGCGGAGATCTTCCCGTCCTTCGCCGTCGAGGGCGACATGAAGATCGTGTACGCCGAGTTGCGGGCGAAGTCGCCCGACCCGCCGATGCCGTTCTCGATGCCCTTGCCGACGATGTGCGTCGAGTTCACGTGGCCGTAGATGTCGGCCTCGACGAACCCGTTCATCGCGATGCAGCCGAGGCGGCGGATGACCTCGGGGGAGTTCGAGATGTCCTGCGGGCGGAGGATGATCTGCTTGCGGTAGCGGTCGATGTTCTTGTTGAACCGCTGCTGGCCGTCGGGCGAGACCGAGAACGCCGTCGCGGACGCGATGCGGAGCTTGCCCGAGTCGAGCAGGTCGAGCATGCCGTCCTGGATGACCTCGGTGTACGAGGTCATGTTCTCGAAGTGGCCCTCGTTGAGGCCGACGAGCACCGCGTTCGCGATGTTGCCGACGCCCGACTGGAGCGGCGTGAGGCTCTTCGGGAGCCGGCCCGCCTTCACCTCGCCGTCGAGGAAGTCGAGGATGTGCTGGGCGATCCGCTTGTGCTGCTCCTCGGGGGCCTTGAAGGGCGCGTTACGGTCGGGGTTGTTCGTGACGACGACCGCCGCGACCTTCGAGACGTCGATCGGGAACCACGTCGTGCCCTTGCGATCGTCGGCGTGCAGGATCGGGATCGGGATCCGGTCCCCGTGCTTGGCGGCGACGCTGATGACGTCGTGCATCCCCTCGAGCCGCTCGTCCTGCCACTCGTTGACCTCGAGGATGATCTTCTCGGCCATCTCGAGGTAGGCGGTGTTCATGCCGACCGACGAGGAGAAGAGGAGCGCGCCGTCCTCGCGGATCTTCGTCACCTCGATCACGGCGTAGTTCATCTTGCCGTAGTAGCCGTAGCGGACGAGCGTGCCCGCGTGGCTGAGGTGCATGTCCTGGTACTCGGTCACGCCCGCGTTGATCTTCTCGCGGAGGACCGCGTCGCCCTGGTACGGGAAGCGGAAGGCGATCGCCTCGGTGAGGCCCATCGCCTGGTCGAGCTCCGGGCCCGTCGAGGCACCGGAGAGGACGTTCACCTTGAAGGGCTTCCCCTTGAGGCGGTCCTCGACGGCGCGCTTCGCGAGCGCGATCGGGACGGCCTTCGGGTAGCCGGCGCCCGTGAAGCCGGACATGCCGAGGACGGCGCCGCTCGGGATGAGCGCTGCGGCGGCCTCCGCCGACATGATCTTCGACTTCAGTCCCTTGTGCTGGATGCGCTCCGACATTCGATCAGCCTCCTGGGTATCGTCCGTCGCGGGGACGAAGAGGAATCGGTACGGTACGACTCCGGGGTGTTGGCGAAAAAACTGCGGAAGTGGACGCGGACTCTAGCGTGACCCGTCCCGTGTGTGGAAGGGCTAGACCCCCAAATCACGCGGCAAATTGCGGAGTTATTTCGTCGACAATCGCCCGGAGCTCGGCGCCGGTCCCATCCGCAAAGGACAGCCTCCCGCCTTGCTCGGCGATGATGCCCTGCGTCACGAGCCACTCCGCTGCGTTCTCGATGGTGGCCTTCGACAGGGACTCGCGGAGCGCCAACCGTCCCGAAAGGAACGCGGCCCGCCCCCGCTCGAGCGCCTCCTTCACGAGCGCCTTCCGGTCTAGGCCCAAAGCAGCGCCACGCCGCTCGGGCGCGAGCGTCTCGAGGGCGGTCTCGGCGGTCAGGCGGTACGCCTCGAGGTAGGCGCGCATGAACTCGGCGAGGAAGTCGAGCACGTCGGGATCCGGGCCGGGTCGGACCATCCCCTCCCGGACGGCAACGGCGCCGATCCGCTCGAGGAAGGCGAGGTTCTGGAAGAAGATCTCGTCGGGCGTCGCGCCCACCCGGTACGTGAACTCGAGCTTGAGCAGGCGCGAGAGCCAGAGCGCCCGCCTGCGCACCTGGTCGCGCGGCGCGCCATCGCCGCAGCCGCGGACGGCCGCGGCGACGAGCGCGGGCGCGACGTAGCGGTGGATGACGGCGTTGCGGTGGTAGTCGAGGACCGGCCGCTTCTCGTCGGGCACGAGGTAGATCGTGTCGCCGGCGGCGACCTCGATCCGCACGAGGCCGCTGCGCGCGAGCTGGCGAATGGCGTCCGCCACGGGCCCGGGCTGGCGCGGGTCGGACGGGGCGCCGGCGAGGTCCCGCCCGAAGCGGGCCGCCCCCTCGGCCGCGATGTAGCGCAGGAGCTCCACTCGCCGCGCGACCTCGGCGGCGGCGAGGCCGCGCCGGACGTGAGAGAGCAGCGCCGCGGCGACGAGGCCCACGGGCGTGATCGTCACGGCGCGGCTGATGCCGTAGGCGATCCGGTTCGCGAGCGCCTGGACGAGGTCCCGCTTGGCGTCCACCGGCGCGCGCGCGGCCGAGTCCTCCCGCCGTCGCACGCGCTCCGCCTCGGCGTCCCAGGCCTCGTCGACGGTGAGGGCGCCGGCGCCATCGCCGAGCCGCTCCGCCGCGAGCGCGCGGAGCGAGATCGGCTCCTCGAGCTGCACGTAGAGCCGCTCGTAGCGGCGGAAGAGGACCTTCGTCGCGCCCAGGAGCCCCCGGAAGCTCTCCTTCTCCTTCTCGGCGCCGGAGAGCTCGCGCACGTAGCTCGAGGCCTCGATGAGCTTCTCGTAGTCGATGGCGACCGGCACGAACACGACGTCGTCCGCGGCGCCGTCGAGCCAGGCGTCCACCTCCATCGAGACGAGGCCGGTCTTGGGCGGGAGCAGCTTGCCGGTGCGGCTCCGGCCCCCCTCCACGTAGAACTCCTGCGGGAAGCGATCGCGGAGGAGGTGCTTCACGTAGGCGCGGAGGACCGCGGTGTAGATCCGATCGCCCTTCACCTTGCGCCGAATGAAGAAGGCGCCGCCGCGCCGCGCGATCGGGCCGAACGGCCAGAACGACAGGTTGATGCCCGCAGCGACGTGGGGCGGCGTCATCCCGTGCTCGTAGAGCAGCCACGAGAGCACCAGGTAGTCGATGTGGCTCTTGTGGCTCGGGCAGAGCACGACGGGCGCGTCGGCCGCGACGCGCTTGAGGCGCGCGAGGCCGTCCTCGTCCACCTCCACGCTCCGGTAGAGCCGGCCGAACATCCAGGCAAGGAGCGGCCGCAGGAGCTGGACGAAGCGCGGGTCGAACCGGCTCGCGATCTCCTTCAGATCGCGCGCCGCCTCCGCGGTGACCGCCGCCGGCGGCCGGCCCGTCGCGGCGGCGGTCGCGTCGATCGTCTGCCGCAGCGTCCGATCGCGCAGCACCTTCTCGCGGACGCGCGACGGGGCCTTGAGGGGCGGCCCGACCGCGGTGCGGAACTCGCGCGCGAGGTGCTGGTGCAGCACGCCGCGGAGCCTGCGCGCGAGGGACGCGTCGGGCTCGTCCGGTCGGTCGCGCAGGAGGGCCTGGAGATCGACGGGGCGCCCAACGTCGAACAGCGCGCGGCGGTAGCTGCGCAGGAAGGCGATCGCGTTCGCGAACGCGCTCGGCGCCTCGGGCGAGCCGTAGAGGACGTCCCAGATCGACGGCTTCAGCTTCTGCGCCCGCCGGCTCCAGACCAGCAGCACCGGCACGAGGAACACCGGCTGGAACAGGTCGCGCTGGAGGCGGACGAGCGCGGTGAACGGGTCGCGCGCGTCGCGCCGCCCGAGGAAGACGAGGGCCGCGTCACCCGAGGCCACCGCGTCCTCGAAGGCGCGCCGGCTGCGGCGCACCCGCGCGAGCCAGCCGAAGAACCCGAGGAAGCCCTGCGCCGCCCTGAGCGGGGGCAGGCCCAGGCGGCGCAGGAACCAGCGCAGGTAGAGGAAGTTCAGCAGCCCCGGCGAGCGCATCACGAACACGAGGCTGCCGCGCGCCGCGAGCGCGTGCAGCTCGCGCGCGGCGTCGCGCGGCACGCGCACGGGCTCGAACCAGCGGGTCAGGATCGTGCGCGGCCGGGCGGGCTCGGGGAGCGGATGAGCGGGAGGCGCCGCGCCCGGCGCCTGACCGCCGGGCTGTGACTGCGGGGCGTCCGACACGGCTGGAGTGTAACCCGGGCCGCGGCGAACCGGCGGTCCCCGATGCTGCCTGCCTGAGTCGTCCCGTGAACGAGCCCGAGCCCGAGCCCGCGCCCGGCTCTTCGGGCTCGGGCTCGGGTGGACCCGCTCTCTATGTCCTCTTCTTCACGCGCCCTTCCCGGTCGAGGAAGAACGGCTCGACGAGCAGGGCCTCCACGCTGGGGCGATGCCCCTTCACGTCGGCGCCGAGGTGCGCCAGGGCCTCGAGCACCTCTCCGCGCACGCGGGCGTTGTCCTTGTCGCGGAGGAGGAGCTCGATGAGCGCGTCGCGGGCGCGCTCGCCCGGGGCGAGCCGCGCGACGGCGCGCGTGGCGCTGATCCGGACGTCGTCGGAGAAGTCCTCGAGGAGCGGGAGGAGGGCGCCCTCGATCTCGGCAGCCTGCGCGCCGGCGTGGTGCTCGACGAGCCACGCGAGGAGCACGAGCTTCTTGTCGGGATCGCGGGTGTACTCCCGCCCGAGCCGGGCCAGCTCGCGCACGACGACGTCCACGAGCTTCTCGGGCGAGACGATCTCGGCGAGCGCGCGCAGCCCCCAGGAGACGCCCGCCTCGTGCTCGCGCACGAACGCCTCCAGGGGCGCGACCGCCTTCTCGCCCGCGTCCACCAGGATGCGGCGGCTCGTCTCCTTCTCCTCGTCGTCCGTGATGCCGGGCTCGGTGCGGACCGTGAAGCGCAGACAGAGCGTTCCGAGCGCCTCGGGCGTGCCGAGGTCGCCGAGCTGATCGATCGCCTTCTGGCGGTTCTCCGGCGGACCGTACTTTTCGGTGACCTTCTTCGCGAGCTTGCGCAACGCGCCCCTCTCGCGCTCCTCCTTCGAGCCGAACAGACCGAAGATTCCCATCCGTCCTCCGAGCGCGAGGTTCTACAACGAGATCCCCGCCCGCGGATCGCCCTTGTATAGGTGCTCGAGTGGGCGGACCGCCTTCTTCAGCGCCTCGCTCTCGGGCGGGAGCAGGATCTGCACGACCGCGTAGAGGTCGCCGCGCGCGCCGCCGTGCAGGTCGGGGAGCCCCTTCCCGCGCAGCCGGAGCTTCGTGCCGCTCTGCGCGCCGGCCGGCACGCGGAGCCGCACGATCCCCTCGAACGTGGGCAGGTGGACCTCCGCGCCGAGCGCCGCCTCCGGGACCGTCACGGGCAGGTCGAGGAGGAGGTCCTTCCCGTCGCGCTGGACGTGCGGGTGCTCGCGGAGCCTGACGGTGAGGTACAGATCGCCCGCGGGCGCGCCGTGCGACCCGGGGCCGCCCTGGCCGGCGAGCCGGATCTGCGCGCCGTCGATGACCCCGGCCGGGATCTTCACCCTGAGCGTCCGGCCGTCCACGCGGAGGTCGCGCTCGGCCCCGAGGACGGCGTCGCGGAGCGTGACCTCGATCTCCGCCGTCGCGTCCGCGCCCGGCATCGCCACCGGCCCGCGGCGCGCGCGCGTCCGGGCGCGCCCCGCCGCGCCGCCGAACAGGTCTCCGAAGATCGACCCGAAGTCGAACGCGCCGTACTCGCCGACGTTCACCGACTCGAAGTCGCCGAAGTCGAACGGCATCCCGCCCGCGGGGGCGCCCTGCCGCTTCCAGCGCCGGTACTCCTCGGCCTTCTTCTCGTCGAAGCCGGTGCGCAGCGCGTCGGCGCCGAACTCGTCGTACAGCTTGCGCCGCTTGGGGTCCGAGAGCACCTCGGACGCGGCGGTGACCTCCTTGAACTTCTCCTCTGCCGCCTTGTTCCCGGGGTTCACGTCCGGGTGGTACTGCTTCGCCAGGCGGCGGTAGGCCTTCTTGATCTCGTCGGCGGTCGCCGAGCGGGAGACGCCCAGGATGTCGTACAGGTCACGCTCTGGCACGGATGAAACCTAACGCGCCGGGAGGGGCCGTCAAACGCCCGGTCCCCCGGCGGAGGCGCGCGCAGTACCGGCGCGGACTAGAATGGTCGCCATGTTCCCGCTGCTGGCCGCCGCGCTCCTCGCCGCCCAGGCGCCAGCCCCGCGCGACGCGCGGGTCGTCGAGGAGATCGTCGCCGTGGTGCGGAACCCGCCCGGCGCCGCCCCTCGCGTCGTGACCCTCACGAAGCTCGCGGAGGAGGCGCGCATCGCCCTCGTCTCGCGCGGCGCGGTGGACGCGGCGTCGCGCCCGCTCGACGCCGAGGCGCTCCGCGCGGCGCTCGACTGGCTCCTGGACCAGATGATCCTGGCCGACGAGGCAGCCCGGCTCGGGCTCGAGGAGGTGGACCGCGACGCGGTCGGCGCGGCGCTCCGGCGCTTCCGCGGCCAGTTCCCGTCGCCCGCCGCCTACGCGCGCTTCCTCGAGACGTCCGAGCTCACCGAGGAGGAGCTCTCGGCGACGCTCGCGCGCATGGTGCGGGTCGAGCGCTACGTCCAGAGCCGCGTCGGGCGCGCCGCGCGCGTCTCCGATGAGGAGGTGACCCGGTACCTGGAGGCCCACGGCGCCCGCGCCGACCCGGGCCCCGCGCGCGACGCGGCGCGGGCGCAGCTCGAGGAGGAGCAGGTGCGCGCCCAGGTCGGGGCGCTCCTCGCCGAGTTGCGCGGGCGCGCCGACCTCCGCGTGCTCTCCCCGCCGCGCGGGGGAAGCTAGCGTGCGCCGTCCGATCGAGCCGCCGGAGGCGCCGATCTCCCTCCGGGCGATGCGGGGCGAGGACCTCGCGCGCGTCGTCGAGATCGAGGCGACCGGGTTCAAGCACCCGTGGTCGCGGGAGCTGCTGGAGCGCGAGCTCGGGCACACGTGGTCCACGATCCTGCTCGCGGTCGAGCTCGACGACGAGGGCGCCGAGCGCGTGCTCGGGTACATCGTCTTCTGGCTCGTGCACGACGAGGTGCACGTGCTGAACATCGCGACCGCCCTCGAGGCGCGGCGGCGCGGGATCGGGCGCGCGCTGATGCGGGCCGCGCACGACCACGGCTGCCAGCGTGGCGCCGCGCTCGCGACGCTGGAGGTGCGGCGCTCGAACGCGCCGGCGATCGAGCTCTACCGATCGCTCGGCTACCGCCACGTCGGGATCCGCCCGAACTACTACCAGGAGGAAGGGGAGGACGCGATCGTGATGGTGCTGGATCTGCGGTAGCGCGGCCGGGCCGTGCTCGTCCTGAGCATCCGTCCCGTGACGCGCCCGAACCCGGCTGTTCGGGCACGGGCACGTACACGGCTCGGGTTCGCCGCCGTCGCGCCGAGCAGCGAAATCGGGTACTCCTCCTCCGCCCATGCTCTGGCCCACCCTCCGCTCCGCCCTGTTCCGGCTCGACCCAGAGCGCGCCCACGCGCTCGCGCACCTCGCGCTGCGCAGCGTGACGCCCGGGCTCGCGCGCGCCCGGCGCCCGGCGGCGCCGGCCGAGCTGAGGGTGTCGTGCCTCGGGCTCGAGTTCGACGGCCCGATCGGCCTGGCTGCCGGGTTCGACAAGGGGGACTGCTCCGTCGCGGGGCTCTTCGCGCTCGGCTTCTCGCACGTGGAGATCGGCACCATCACCCCGCGCCCGCAGCCCGGCAACGAGCGCCCGCGCCTCTTCCGGCTGGCCGAGCACCGCGCGCTCATCAACCGGATGGGGTTCAACAACGCGGGCGCCGACGCCTGCGCCCACAGGCTGGAGCGCGTGCCGCGCACCGCCCGGCTCGGCCCCGTCGGCGTGAACGTCGGGAAGAACAAGGCGACCCCGAACGAGCAGGCCGCCGCGGACTACCTCGCGTGCATCGACCGGCTCCACCCGTACGCCGACTACCTGGTCGTGAACATCTCGTCCCCGAACACGCCCGGGCTGCGGCAGCTCCAGGAGCGCGACGCGCTCGACGCGCTGCTCCGCGCCTGCGTGCAGCGGCTCGCGGAGCGCGCGCCGGGGAAGCCGCTGCTCGTGAAGCTGGCGCCCGACCTCGACCCCGCGGCCCTCGACGAGGCGGTGGACGTCGCGGTCGCCGCCGGGGTGGCCGGCATCATCGCGACCAACACCACGCTCTCCCGCGCCGGGGTGGAGCGCCACCCGCGCGCGACGGAGGCGGGCGGCCTGTCCGGAGCGCCGCTCGAGCCGCTCGCGACGACGGTGGTGCGGCGCTGCTTCGCGCGCGCGGCGGGCCGCGTCCCGATCGTCGGGTGCGGCGGGGTGATGAGCGCCGAGGACGCCTACGCGAAGATCCGCGCAGGTGCGGCGCTCGTGCAGGTCTACACCGGGCTCATCTACGAGGGGCCCGGGTTCGTACGCCGGCTGAACGAGGGCATCGCGACGCTCCTCGCGCGCGACGGGTTCCGCTCCGTCGCCGAGGCCGTCGGAACCGCTGCAAAGTCGGGCGAGCGGGCGAGCGGCTGACCCATCCCTTGGTGGGCAAGGTACCCGTCCGGGGGGCTCTCGCTCGCCCGGGAAGATGACACACATGTAGGGCTCTCGGATTCGGACCACCGCTGGGTGGTTTGACCTGCGGTAACGCGACGCGTTACGGTCGACCGGTGAGGGGAACGCCCACCCGTCGTACCGAGGAGCAACGGAAATGGCCGAGGCCCAGAAGCACGAGAACAGCCGAGTGAAGATGCCGGAATTCCTGCGTGAACCGCTCGTCGCCGCCCAGGCGCGGCTCGAGGCGCTCGAGGGCGAGGCGCAGCGCGTCCTCAAGGACCTCGTCGACCGCGGTCGCGCGAGCCGCAAGGACCTCGAGCACATGGTCCAGCGCCTCTCGAAGCAGGAGTTCTCGTTCGTCGAGGTGCGCCAGCGCCTCGAGAAGCTGCGCGAGCAGAGCGTCGAGCGCGCCGCGGAGTGGCGGGGCAAGGCCGGGTCGTTCCGGACCGAGGCGCTGGACCGGATGCTCGAGCTGCAGAGCCGCGCGGTCCAGTTCCTCGGCGTCGCGACCCGCGAGCAGGTCGAGGAGCTGTCGAGGGAGATGGAGCGGCTCGCGAAGCGGCTGGACAAGTCGGAGAAGGCGCCCCGCAAGGCCAGGAAGTCGAAGGAGGAGGTCTAGCGCGATGCCCGACATCCAGGAGCGCTTCAAGGAGGCCTGGTCCCACGCGCTCGCCGGCGTGAACGCCGCCGAGGAGGAGGCCGGCAAGATCATCCAGCGGCTCGCCGACGCCGCGGGCTTCTCGCCCGACGACGTGCGCCGCCACGCGCGCGAGTTCGGGGAGCGGCTCACGACTCAGCGCAAGGAGATCGAGCGGACGATCGACGACGCGGTGCGTCGGGCGGCCAACCGGTTCCGCCTGCCCACGAAGGAGGATCTCGACGCGCTGCAGAAGCGGCTCGACGTCGTCTCCGAGCGCGTCGAGGCGCTCGCGCGCGAGCGCGGCACCGCGCCGCCGAGTGGGAGCGGCGAGTGAGGATGCCGCGCCTCCACGGGCTCGTCGGGGCCGCGATCGCCGTCGGCGTCTTCGCCGGCGTGATCGCGATCCCGGCTGCGATCGACGAAGGATCGCGGCGGATCGAGCCCGCGGAGCGCGCGCCGCTCGCCTGCGTCGCGGCGAGCTGCGACCCCGTCGCGCTGCCGGGCATCGCCGAAGTGGACCACGAGCTCGCGGAGCGCATGCCGGCGCTCGAGTCCGGGAATCGGCTCAAGATCGCGCGCACCATCGTGACGGAGGCGATGGCCGCGCGCATCGATCCGCTGCTCGTGGTCGCGCTCATCCACGTCGAGTCCTCGTTCGACCCGTTCGCGCTCTCCGGCGCGGGCGCACGGGGGCTGATGCAGCTCCGCGAGCCGACCCTCCGCCGCGAGCTCGCGCGGGCGGGGATCCCGCACGTGGACGTGCGCGACCCCGCCGTGAACGTCGTCGCCGGCGTGCGGTACCTGCGCCGGCTCCTCGACGCGTTCGGGCGCGAGGAGGTCGCGCTCATGGCGTACAACGCCGGGCCGAACCGCATCCTCGGCTACCTGCGCGAGGGGGAGATCCCGGAGCGGTTCCACGCCTACCCCCGGCGCGTGAAGGCCGTGCACAGGACCCTGCGGCGGCACGCCGGCGCGGCGTCGACGGTGGCGGTGGCGAGCGGAAGGGCGGCGCCCCAGTAGCGTCCGACGCCGGGATCCGGTTATGGGTCCCGCCGGATGCGCGTCACGGAGATCTTCTTCAGCATTCAAGGCGAGGGGACGCGCGCCGGCCGGCCGTGCGCCTTCGTCCGGTTCACCGGCTGCGACCTGCGCTGCGTCTACTGCGACACCGCCTACGCCTTCCACGGCGGGCGGGACCTCGGTCGCGAGGAGATCCTCGCGCAGGTCGCGCGCTTCCCGACTCGGTTCGTGCTGCTCACCGGCGGCGAGCCGCTGCTCCAGCGCGACCTCCCGGAGCTCGCGCAGGAGCTGCTCGCGCGCGGCTACGAGGTCGCGGTCGAGACGCACGGGCAGCGGCCGCTCGACGCGCTGCCGCGCGAGGTCGTCCGCATCGTCGACGTGAAGACGCCGGGCTCGGGCGAGCCCGCGACGGACCTCGGCTGGCTCGATCGGCTCGAGCCGCACGACGAGGTGAAGTTCGTGGTCTGCTCGGAGGACGACTTCCGCTGGTCGCGCGAGATCGTCCGGCGCCACCGGCTCGAGGGGCGTGTGCACGTGCTGTTCTCGCCGGTCTGGGGGAGCGTCGAGCCGCGGGAGCTCGCGCGCTGGCTCCTGGAGAGCGGGCTCGACGCCCGCCTCTCGCTCCAGATCCACAAGGTCATCTGGGGCGCCGACGTGCGCGGCGTGTAGGCGGGTCGATCCGCCGCTGTGGGGCGTCCTGCTCCCGGGCCCCACGGCGCGCGCGCCGCCGGCACGGAATACGATGGGATCGCCGTGCGTCACTCGGGGCGAGGGGCTCGCCACCGCGGCGGGGCCGCGTTCTTGACCTGCACCGGCCCGAGGGCTACGAAGGCGAACGGATGCGCGCACTTGCACTCGCGATCGCGCTCGGCGCTGCGACCGGAGCCGCGGCCGCGCCGTCGATCACGCTGAACGGCGTGAGCATCGACGGCGTGACCGGGCAGCGCTTCGAGAACTGCACCGTCGTCATCGACGATCAAGGCAACGTCCACATCACGGCGAAGGGGTACGCGGTCAAGGCGCTCGGCGACGACGCCACCACGCGCCCGCCCCCGCGCCCCGGCCTGGGCGACGCTCGCGTCCCTGCGGGCGATCCGCGCGCGACCGTGCCGGGCAAGCTCACCCGTCGCTACTTCATCGCGACCGAGCACGCCGAGCCGGGGACGCAGTACGACCTCGCCATCTTCATCAACGCTCAGTGGATCCGCGAGGTGAAGGCGACCGAGCCGCAGGTGGTGCTCGAGATCACGCGCTACCTCCACCCGGGCGCGAACAAGGTCGTCCTCGCCGCGACGAAGCGGATCCAGGGCGAGCGGCTGTCGACCTCGCGGGACGTGGCGCTCAAGGTCGTGGTGGGGGAGGGGAACGTGGGCGGCGAGCACGTGATGATCGACAACCCCCTCGTCGAGATGACGCGAACGGCGGCCGAGGTCGAGGACCGGACCGAGGAGTTCGTCGTAGAGGCCCGCTGACGAGAGGAGAGACCGCGTGTTCACCCCCGACCCGAGCCTCGCCTTCGTGCCCACCCGGCGCGAGCAGGTGGTCGCCGTCGTCGAGAGCATCAACCAGCCCCAGGTCTCCGTCCCGGGACGACCGGCCCAGCCGGTGGTCGGGCACCTCTGCGGGCTGCGCAACGCCAACGGGACGTTCTCGATCTACGTGGGCGTCCACCTGCCGAAGACGGGCGAGAACGTCGTCTACGTACACGAGCGGCGGCAGCTCTCCGTCGAGCAGTACCGCGAAGTCGAGGTGGAGGGGCTCCAGTTCCTCGAGTCGATGGGCTTCATGCTCGACAACCTGAACTTCCGGAACCTCTCCCCCGAGGTGCAGGAGCAGACGCTCCGGCGCATCCCGCTCTTCTCCCCGCCGCGCGCCCCCGCGTCGGCCAGCACCCCAGCTCCCGGCGGGCCCGCGGCGACGCCTGCGCCCGCCGCCGACCCGGTGCGCCTCGCCCGCCTGCTCGCGTCCTTCTGATGACCCGCACCACGCTCGCCGCCCTCGCCGCCGTCGCGGTCCTCGCCTGCGCGCACCGCCCCGGCGCGAAGGAACGCAAGACGGCCGACATCCACCACGACCTCGGCGTCGAGGCGCTGCGCGCGGGCCGCCCCGCCGATGCGTTGAGGGAGTTCGACGCCGCGCTGGCGATCGACCCTGACTTCGCCGAGGCCCTCCGCGGGCGCGCGCTCGTCCTCGATCTCGCGTTCGGCCACCTCGAGGACGCGGAGCGCGCCTACCGCCGCGCGCTCGGAATCCGGCCGTCCTACCCCGACGCGCACAACGACCTCGGGCAGCTCCTCGCCCGCACCGGCCGCTACGACGAGGCGCTCCGCGAGTTCGACGCGGCGCTCGAGGACCTGACCAATCGCGAGCCGTACGTCGCGCGCTGCAACAAGGGGCAGGCGCTCTACCGCATGGGCCGCCGCGACGAGGGGCGCGCCGAGCTCCGCGCCTGCCTCGCGCTCGCGCCCAACTTCTGCAAGGGTCGGCGCGAGCTGGGCAGGATCCTGCTCGAGGAGGGGAAGGCGGCGCAGGCGATCGCCGAGCTCGGCGCCTACGCGCGCGCCTGCGAGAAGGTGCCGGACGCGCACCTCCAGCTCGGCCTCGCGCAGATGCGCGCCGGCGACGTCGCCGGCGCGCGCGCATCTTTCGAGCGCTGCTCGACGCTCGGCAACGGCACGACGGAGGGCGAGGAGTGCCGGCGAAACGCGTCGCTCCTGGAGTGAGGTCGTGACCGAGTCGGCCGAAGGGGAACTGGGGCTTCCGGGGTTCGGGCGTTGGCTGGCGCGGGAGCGCGAGCTGCGCGGGCTCGCTCGCGACGAGGTGACGCGGGCGACGAAGCTCACCCCCGGCGTCGTCGAGGCGCTCGAGTCGGGCGAGGAGGCGCGCATGCCGCCTCGCGCCTACGTCGTCGGCTACCTGCGGGCCTACGCATCCGCCGTCGGGCTCGACGCCGACGACGTCGTGCTCCGGTACGAGGAGGCGGCTGGGCCGGCGGGAGCGGCGAGGAAGCGGGGCGCGACGCCCGTATCGCCCCGGCTGGCCCTCGCCTTCGTGGGGGCGGTCGTCGCGGCGGCGGCCGCGGCGTGGATGTTCCTCCGCTGACCCGCGCCGGCGGCGTCCCTGGCGCGGGACCGGCCGAGCGGTTACGGTCGCGCCGTGCCCGAGCAGCTCAAGCTCCACGCCGTGGTCCTCCGCGCAGTCGACTACGGCGAGTCGGACCGCATCGTGACGCTCCTCACGCGCGAGCGAGGGAAGGTCTCGGCGTTCGCGCGCGGCGCGCGCGCCTCGCGCCGGCGCTTCGGGGGCGCGCTCGAGCCGTTCACGGCGGTGGCCGCCGAGGCGCGCGAGCGCGCCGGCTCCGACCTCCTGGGGCTCGACTCGGTCTCCGTGCTCCGCGCGCACGGCGGGATCCGGGGCGACCTCGCGCGGATCGCCTGCGCCGGCTACGCGGTGGAGCTCGTGCGCGAGCTGGTGCGCGACGCCGAGCCGCACGAGGACCTCTTCGACCTCCTGGTCGCGTACCTCGGCGCGCTCGACGCGGCGCCGGCCCGCCCCGCGGCGCTCCGCGCGTTCGAGCTGGGTGCGCTTCGGGCCGCCGGGCTCTCGCCGCGGCTCGACGCGTGCGCGGCTTGCGGCGCGCCGCTCGCGGAGGGCGTCCGCGCCCGGTTCGATCCGGCGCAGGGCGGGGCGCTCTGCCCCGCGTGCGCGGGGAGCGCCGGGCCGGGCGCGGTCACGCTGTCCGCCGACGCGCTCGCGGCGCTCGCGCGCCTCGCCGCGGGCGGCCTCGCGGCGGCGGAGGGAGCAGTGATCGCACCGGCGGCCGGGCGCGAGGCGCGCGACGCGCTCGCGCGATTCATCGAGCATCACCTCGGGCGGCGCCTTCCGGCGCGCCGCTTCCTCGACGAGATCGGGCCGATGCTCGGGGAGTGATCATGGCGACGCGCGACCTGGACGTGGTCGTCCTCGGCGAGGCGCTGGTCGACTTCCTACCGGAGCGTCGCGGCAGGATCGAGGAGTGCGACCGCTTCGTGCCGTGCTCCGGCGGCGCCCCCGCCAACGTGGCGACCGGGCTCGCCCGGCTCGGGCGGAAGGTCCTGTTCCGCGGGGTCGTGGGCGACGACGCGTTCGGGCGGCTCCTCGCCCGCACGCTGGAGGGGGAGGGCGTCCGCTGCTCGCTCCGCTTCGCCCGAGAGCGGCCGACGGGCATCTGGTTCGTCGCGCTCGACGCCGGAGGCGAGCGGAGCTTCTTCTCTCCCAACGCGCGCTTCAGCGCCGACAAGCTCGTCGCGCCCGCCGACGTGGACCTGGGCCTGCTCGCGCGGAGCGGCTGGTTGCACGTCGGCTCGTCCGCGCACGTCCTGCCCGCGGGGCAGGAGGCGCTCCGCGCGGCGGTGGCCGCGGCGCGGGCCGCAGGCGCGAAGGTGTCGTTCGATCCGAACGTCCGCGCCCACCTCTGGGACGATCTCGGGGCGCTGCAGCGCCTCTGCGCGGACGTGCTGCCGGCGTGCGACGTCGTGAAGGTGTCGGACGACGAGCTCGAGGTCTCCGTGGGGGAGCGCGAGCCGGAGCGAGCCCTGGCGCGCCTGGCGGGGCTCGGCGTCTCGCTCGCGTGCGTGACCCTCGGTCCGCGGGGCGCGCTCGTCCGGCGTGGCGACGACGTGCTGCACGTGCCCGCCGAGCCCGTGGAGGTCGTCGACACGACCGGCGCGGGGGACGGATTCGTGGCGGGGCTCCTCGCCGCGCTGTCGCGCTCGGCGCCGATCGCGGCGCTCTCCGCCGACGAGCTCGCCCGCGCGGTCCGGTTCGCGAACCGCGTGGCCGGGCGAGTCTGCACGCGGGTCGGAGCGGTCGCCGGGCTGCCCCGGGCAGACGAAGTGTCTGTTTGACATCGCGCCCTTACGGACCTACCGTCGCCGGTCCCGATCGGTTTAGGCGCAGCGCGTCGAGGCGCGGCGCGACGAGGAGGCCGCGTGTACTTCCAGGACCTGATCTTGAAGCTCCAGTCCTACTGGGCGAGCCGGAACTGCATCCTCGCGCAGGGGTACGATCAGGAGGTGGGCGCGGGCACGATGAACCCCGCCACGTTCCTCCGCGTGCTCGGCCCGGAGCCGTGGAACGTCGCCTACGTCGAGCCCTCCCGGCGCCCCGCCGACGGGCGCTTCGGCGAGAACCCGAACCGCCTGTACCAGCACCATCAGTTCCAGGTGATCCTGAAGCCCAACCCGCCGGACGTGCAGGAGCTCTACCTCGGCTCGCTCCGCGCCATCGGGATCGATCCCCTCGAGCACGACATCCG
>Ga0306924_10003166_pt1 | contig 15791 bp, 15 predicted proteins | sample sta12Can44000111_FD_203756 | JGI IMG/M metagenome (GOLD analysis project Ga0306924, IMG submission 203756) | Lab enrichment of tropical soil microbial communities from Luquillo Experimental Forest, Puerto Rico - statanox.12C.anox.44.000.111 (v2)... | ecosystem: Environmental > Terrestrial >... | reverse complement strand
GTTCCTCGATCTCCTGCTCCAGGATGCCGAAGACCAGCATGTCCCAGCACTGACCGTCCTGGTATCCGGCCTTGCGGAGGACCCCCTCCTGCCGGAAGCCGTTGCGCCGCAGCGAGTTGGCGCTCAGCTGATTGTATTCGTACACCTTGGCCTCGATACGCCGAAGCCCGAGCACGTCGACCCCATAGTACGAGATCAGCTTGCCGGCCTCCACACCAAATCCCCGACGGATCGCCTTGGCGTCAGTCAGCATGACCTCGAGGAACGCGTAGCCCTCCAGCAGATGGATGTTGAACAGACGCGCGATCCCGAGGGGCGTGGCCCACTCCGACCGGGCCTCGATCACGAGCACGATCTGCGTCGAATCCATCAGGCACGCCTCGTAGAACGAGGGATCCTTGTCATAGACGTGCTTATAGCTGTTGAGGAACTCGCTGCCGACCATGCGCTCGAGGACCGGATCTTCGGCCCACTCCGAGAGATACTCGAGATCCTCGGGGCGCAAGGTCCGGAGGTAGACGCGCGTGCCGCGCGAGACCACACCCGTGCGGCGCGCGCTTCGCCCGTTGGGCTTTCGCGACACGGGCGGTCTCTCTTCCACGGCGATCATTCCCCTGTCAAGTTCTGCGCTACTCGAAATCGACCTCGAGTCGCACGTTCGGCTTGCCGAGCGCCCGCTCGTTGGGCAGCACCGGCACGAGTCGACCGCCGTCGGTCTCGTAGACGGCGATGTGGTGGACGGTGAGCGGAAGACGGAAGGTCCCGGAGAAGGAGAACGTCGCGGGCAGCGACAGCGGGAATCCGTCCACCACCCACTCCGAAGTAAACGTGCTCTCCGGGAGAATCTCGATCGTGTGGCCGTCGGGTGGGTTGATCACCTGGACCTTGCCCGCGAAGCTCCCGGACATGATGACGAGCTCCTGGGCGTCGGTCAGGTTCGTCGCGTCGCTGTTGACCACGACCCAGAATTTACCGCCGATCGTGCCATCGAAGTCCTTCAGGCTGATCTCGCTCGTACCGACCGCGACGAGCGCGCAGCGCGGGTCGACCTTCACGCGGATGCCGAACGTCGCAAACGCGGCCTTGGCGTACGCCTGGAGGCCCTCCGGGCACAGCGGTGAGCCACGCCGCGCGGAGCCTTCGAGCGAGGCCGTCGCCCGACGCTGCTGGGCATCGAGGACCGCGTGCTCCGTCAGCTCGTAGAGGACCGCATCGGGCTGCGTGCCGTGGCCGTGATTGGCCTCGCTCGTTCCGAGCGCCGGTCCCAACAGGCTGATCCCCATCACCAGCGCACCCGAGCTCACGCGCGTCCACATCGCACGGCACTCCTTCGTCGCAAGATCCGGGGCCCGCCCCGGTGCCTTCGCCAGCGATCCCCGCTCCCCGGCCGCGGTCATTTCACGCGGCACCACGCGAGACGACTCAGACCCGACAGGAACGTCTGCCGCGCCTCGAGGACCTCGAAGCCGGCGCGGCCGAGGGTCTCGTGGAACTCGGTCGCGCTCAGATAGCGGTGCTCGCTCTCCCGGAAGAACTCGAACGTCATGGTCGGCAGGAGCCAGCGCAGCGAGCGGATCGCGGCGCCGAGCCCCTCGCCGTCGCGCATCTCGCGGAAGGTCGCGAGCCCCGCCGGCCGTTCGTAGGTCAGGAAGATCGCGTGGCCCCCCGGCTTCAGCGCCCGGTGGCACGCCTCGAGGAGCGCGGCCGGATCGGGGTGCCAGTAGAGTGTGTGCATGCTCACCAGCACATCGAAGTTGCCGCCGGCCGGCACCGCGGCGCTCGCGATGTCGAAGTGCTGGAACGTCACGTTGGTGCCGCGCGGCGAGCCCTTCTCGCGCGCGATCTCGACCAGGTGCTTCACGCCGTCGATGCCGACGACCGAGTAGCCCTCCCGGGCCAGGCGGAGACTCACGTTGCCGATCCCGCACGCGACGTCCAGCACGCGCGTCGCCCGCGGGGAGTTCGAGTCCGGGATCGAACGGGCCACGAACGCGACGATCTCCTCGAGCATCGCCTCGTAGGGCGGGAAATGCGTCACCACGGCGTCGTAGGTGACGCCGTACGTGACGGCAATCATGTGCTCGAGGGCGTCTCGAAAAGGCATACGATCTCCCACCCTCGCGGCGGCCGCGACCCGCGGCCCGTCCCCGAGGGGCTGCAATTGGTGTTGCGCGATCTCGGCGCGATTCACGTCGTCTTCAGGCGTTCTTCCGCGCCCACACCAGCAGGCTCGCGTCTCCGAGAAACGTGCGGCGCATCGCCAGAACCGAGAACCCGGACCCGCGCACCCGAGCGGCAAACGTCTCTTCGTCCCAGTAGTGAGGGCCGACGCGCTGGCGCGCCGCCTCGAAGATCCGGTTGGGCAGCACCCACAGAAGCCCGTGAAGCGCCGCCCCCACACCGTCGCGCCGGGCGAGCTCGCGGACGGTCGACCAGCGGCCGATCTGCCGCGTGTGGTTCACGAACACGGCGTGGCCCCCGGGCTTGAGGACTCGGTGCGCCTCGCGCAAGAGCCGGTCTGGCGCCGAATGCGCGTAGAGCGCGTGGATGCTGACGACCTGATCGAAGGTCTCGTCCCGGAACGTGTTGCCGCACGTGAGCTCCCCGTGCCGGAAGGCCAGGTTGGACAGGTGGCGCGCGCGGCGCTTTTCCTTCGCCGCGTCGACCAGCGCCGCGTAGGCGTCGAGGCCGGTGACGGTGAAGCCGGCCTCCGCCAGCGCGCAGGTGAAGTTCCCGGGGCCGCAGGCGATTTCGAGCACGCGCACGTCTCGACGCTCGACCTGCGTGGGGACCGCCGCTTCGACCAGATCCCGCACCTCCGCCTGCAGCCGCTGGTAGTGACGGAAGCGCGGATAGACGTAGTCGTAGACCACGCCGTAGCCGACCGAGAGCAGACGATCGAGCCATCCGCCCATCGGATCGGCCGCAGGCGCGTTCATGATGGTTTCCGCCGCTTCCGCCGTGAGGGTCGAGGGCGCACTCGGCTGCACCCCGCGATCTCCTAGGCTTTGCTCGCGAGGACCTTGTCGACGGCCCCTCGGAGCTCCGACGGCGTGAAGGGCTTCAACAGGATGTAGTCGAACCCGAGCCGCGTCGCCTCGTTGACGATGTCGGGAGTGCCGTGAGCGGTCATCAGCATGCACGCCATCCCTGGACGGATTCGACGAGCCTGCTCGAGAACCTCGAAGCCGTTCATGCCAGGCATCTTGTAGTCGACCACCAGGAGATCGAAGGGCTCCTTGCGGAAGAGGTCGAGGGCCGTCTCGCCGCGGTTCGCCGCCCGGATCGCGTACCCGAGCGTCTGCAGCACGTTGACGCACAGGATCACGACCGGGCCGGCGTCGTCGACGACGAGGATCTTGGGTCGCGAAGACTCGGTCAATGGACCCCCACCAGCGGCGAAATCGGCGGTTCGAGCGCCGGCGATCGCAGATCGAGATGGCGGCTGATCTGCTCCAGGCGCACGAGCGGAATCGTCAGGAACGCATCGGCGGCGGTCGGATCGAACTGCGTTCCGGCGCCGCGGCCGATCTCTTCGAGCGCCGCCGCCAGCGGACGCTTGCCGCGGTACGGACGATCCGACGTCATCGCGTCGAACGCGTCCGCCACGGTCACTACGCGGGCAATCAAAGGGATGTCGTCGCCCTTGAGACCGTCCGGATAGCCCTTGCCGTCGTACCGCTCGTGGTGGTGCCGGACCGCCTTCGCCTCGCACGAGAGGAACTTCAGCGGCTTGAGAATCTTGTCGCCCACGACGGGATGGGTGCGGATCAGCTCGAACTCCTCCTCCGTGAGTTGGCGCGGCTTGCGGAGGATGTTGTCCATGATGACGAGCTTGCCGAGGTCGTGCAGCATGCCGGCGCGGCTCATCATGACCACGTCGGCCGGCGCGACGCCCATGACCGTCGCGAGCTCGCCCGAATAGAGGGATACGCGCGCCGAGTGGCCCTTCAGGTACGGGTCCTTCGACTCCAGCGCGATGACGAACGACGAGATCGTGTCGATCAGGTTCTTTTCCAGGTTCTCGCGCAGGAGCAGCTTCTGCAGGGCCACCGCCGTGGTCTGCGCATACCCGAGCAGGAGCGCCTTCTCATCCGGCAGGAAGCCGCCGTGCTCGGCGCTGCGTCCGACACACAGGATGCCCATCGCGTCGCCGACGCCCGGAACCATCGCCGCCAGCGCCTCGAAGCCGTGCTCGCGCTTGGTGAGCACCACCGTGTCGCGCCCCTCCGTCTTCACGACGTCGCCGAACGACGCCTGCAGGAGCGCCAGGATCTGACCGACCATCGAGGGCTCGCCCTTGCGGCTCGCGTTGAACTGCCCGCCTTGATCGCGCAGGAGCATCAGCGCGCCGTCGCAGCGCAGGCTCTGCATCGTGTACTCGACCACCTTCTCGGCGAAGACGCTCGGCTCGAGCCCCTGCAGCGCCACCTCACCGATACGCGAGATCGCCTCGACGCCGCCCTGGCGTCGCGCGAGCTCTTCGGTGAGGCCCGCCGGATAGCTGACGTTGCCGTTGCCGTCGGCCCGGTCCCGCCGCAGACGGCGGATGAGCTCCTTCACCTCGGCGACCGAGAAAGGCTTGGGCAGGTAGTCGTAGGCGCCGTGACGCAACCCGAAGACGGCCGAGTTGACCGAGGGCACGCCCGTGATCAGGACCACGGGCGTTCCGGGCTGCTTGCCCTTGACCGCGCGGAGCAGGTCGAGCCCGCTCAGGCCCGGCATCTTGATGTCGGACACGACGAGGTCGTAGGGATCGTCGCTCAGCTGCTCGAGCGCCAGCTCGGCGGTGGACGCCGTCGTCACCTGGCATCCGTTCGCCGAGAACGCCGACGCCAGGAACCGGAGAACCGAGGCATTGTCGTCGACCAGCAGAACGCGGAGTCGCTCAGCCGGCGCGCTGCCGGGAACCTGAGTCTCACCGTCCATTGTGGTCGTCACACGCGCTCCTGTTACTTGGTCGCGCCGAGCTGACTGAGGAACTCCAGCCACTGGCGCGACAGGCCGTCCTTCGGGAAGCTCAGCGATTCGAGCTCCGGACGGTCGTCGACTTCGAGCCCAACCTTGCTCGCGGCTGGTTGCGAGGCCGGCGCGGCGGCCGCCACTGCGGCGACCACGGCCGGAGCTTCGACCGGGGTGCTGCTCTTCGTCGCTTGCGCGAAGAACTGCGGCCGCGTCCCGTTGGGCTGCGCGCCGGGCTTCGCCCAGACCGGCGTCGCCTGGACCGGCGCGGGTTCCGCCGGCATGACGGGTGCGGCTGGCGCCTGGGGGACGGCGACGGCCGGCGCCTGGGGGCGAACGATCGACGGAGCGGCTGCGACCGGCGCGGCGATGACGGGCGCCTCGACCGGCGCCGGCGCGCTCTGAACGGGTACCGCAGCGGGTGCGGCGTGATGCGCGTGTCCGTTCGTGTGAGCGCGCACCGACGTCGACTCGATCGACTCGAGCGCCAGCGCGGGCTCGGCCGGCATCGCGGCGGGCGGCTCAAGGGGCGAGACGATCGCGGCCTGGAGCTTCACCGCCTGGTACTCGACCGCCGGCGACGCCTGGCCTTCGACAACCGGCTGCGGCGCTTCGACCACACGGGGCGCTTCGATCACTGGAGCAGGCGCACTCGGCGCGACCGCGACCGGCGCCGCGGGCTCCGGCGCGGCCAACACAACCGCGGCGGCCTCGACGCGAACCGGCTCGGCGGATCCCGCCTGCGGCGGGTCGACGCACTTGGGCTCGCTCACCACCTCGCGCGACTCGAGGCTCGTGGGGCGCTCGACCGGCGGCCTCACCGGCTCGACGCGCGCCTCGAAGGCCGGCGCGACAACGGGCGTCGCGGCCGGCGCGGGGGCCGGAGGCTGAGCCTCGGCCGGCGGTTCGGCGGCCGACTTGCGAAGCCGCTCGACGAGATCGAAATACGCGACGGCGGCGCCGTTGACTTCCAGATGACGGAACTCGAAGCAATCGATCTCGAGGAAGCTGAGCTGCTTGACCCGACGCAGAAACGCGTCGGTCATCTTCTCGACGATGAACAGGATCCGCGGCGGCCCGGAGGATGCCCGCGCCATCGGGTAGAGACGGCGGAGCGTGTCGGGGTACTCGAGGCACCAGGAGTAGGCGTCCATCACCCGGAGGAGAAGGCCGTCGTCGGCGCTGAAGTCGAGCGCGATCAGCGCGAGCGAGCCTCTGCCGTCGAGACCGACGAGGTCGATCGCGGCCTGGCCAAGGAGCAGGCGCGAGTCGATGACCTTCAGACCCGGCTCGACGCCGTCGGCGTTTTCGGCGACTAGCTGCTCCAAGCTCGCGATATCCTTGACTTCCAGCTTCCTGAAGGTCGGTCTCATCATTCTCTCCCCTGGCCGTTTTGGTGCGAGGCTCGCACCCAGAAGTAGCAAACGGGGGACCAAGGGTCCGATAGCTCGTAGATACTCATCAAATCAATCGATTTGGGATTTCCGGCCTGGGCCCGGAATGGCTGATTAATTGCCAAGATTTCACAGAGCCGGGCGACCCCCATTCCGGAAAGAACTATTTTTCAGCTACTTGAGTCTTTCCGGATCCGCTGCCTTCGGAGTGGCCTCGAACGCACCAGTGGCGACGGACTGATCGAGCCGTCACTCTTCCATGAGCTTCTTGCGAAGCGTCTGTCGCGAGATGCCGAGAATCTTGGCCGCTTTGCTCTTGTTCGACTCCACGCGCTGCATGATCTGCGCGATGTACGCGCGCTCGACCTCGGCGAGGGTGCGCGGCTCGTCGGTGGACGCTTCGGGCACCGCGGCCTGACGGACCTGCGTCGCCGCGAACTGCACCGGCAGGTGCTGGGGCTCGATGAGCTCCGAGCTGCCGAGGATGACCAGGCGCTCGATCAGATTCCTGAGCTCCCGCACGTTGCCGGGCCACTGATAGCCGACCATCAGCCGCTCGGCATCGGGCGTGAACCCCTTGATGGATTTGTGGAAGCGCGTGTTCGCGTCCATGACGAAGTGGCGAGCGAGCGGCATGATGTCGTCGCGGCGCTCGCGCAGCGGCGGGATGTGGATCGGAATGACGTTGAGCCGGTAGAAGAGATCCTCGCGGAACTGTCCGTCCTTGACGCGCATCTCGAGCGGACGGTTGGTCGCGGCGATGATTCGCAGATCGACCTTGATGTCGCGGGTGCCGCCCACCCGCCGGAGCACGCGCTCCTGGAGCACCCGCAGGAACTTCGCCTGGCTGTTCAGCGACATCTCGCTGACCTCGTCGAGGAACAGCGTGCCGCGGTCGGCCAGCTCCATCAGGCCCTTCTTCGCAGCCTTGGCGTCGGTGAACGCCCCCTTCTCGTGGCCGAACAGCTCGCTTTCGAACAGGGTCTCGGTGATCGCGGCGCAGTTGACTTCCATGAACGGCGAATCGCGTCGCGAGCTCTCGTAGTGCAGGCCGCGCGCGACCAGCTCCTTGCCGGTGCCGCTCTCACCGTGGATCAGGATCGTCGCCGCTTCGCTCCGCGCGAGCTTGCCGATGAGCTCGCGGAGCCGCCGGGTTCCCTCCGACTCGCCGATGAGCTGATCGACGCGATACTCCTTCTCCTGCAGGCGATGGAGCCGCTGGATCTCGCGGCGGGCGCGCACCTCTTCGAGCGCGCGTGACACCGCCAGCTTGAGCTTGTCGAGATGCTCGAAGGGCTTCTCGAGGTAGTCGGTGGCGCCGGCCTTCATCGCCTCGACGGCGCTCTGGATCTGGCCGAAGCCGGTGATGATGATGACGGCGGTCTCGGGGTGGCGGCCCTTGAGGGAGCGGAGGACATCGATGCCGTCCATGTCTGGGAGGCGGAGGTCGAGCAGCACCAGGTCGGGACTCACCTCGTCGGCGGTCTGCAGCCCCTCTTTGCCCGTGCCAACCCCGTGGACTTCGATCTGGTCCCCGGCCAGCACCCGCGAACAGAGCGTACGAATGTTCCGTTCGTCGTCGACGACCAGGATATTGTCCATATTCATAAAATAGCGGAACCCGACCAGCCCTCGCCCAATTTCTTACCACCGGCGACGATTCTATCCGCGGTAGTGTCGAGGAGCCGTACCCCTACCGACGGGATAGCGGGCGACGCCGAAGCTCGTCAGGTTTTCCGGATAATTGCGCATCGCGAAGCGATCAGTGGTGACAGGTCACGCACTCGAGAGGCGCCTTGCTCCCGCGAGTGGCGTTCTGCTCACGGTGACACTCAATGCACCAGCCCATCGACAACGGCCGGGGGGACGGCCGGAAGCCCAGGAGCCGGATCAGGTCATCGCTGAGCTTCGGTCCCGTGTCCGCCCCGACCACCCGCATCCGCTCGATCGGGCCATGGCAGGTCTGGCACTCGAGCCCGATGCGCACGTGAGGCTTGTGCGAGAAGTAGGTGAACTCGGGGAGCTTGTAGATCCGGACCCAGGGAATCGCCTGACCGCGCTTCGCGTGCTCGTGGATCTTGGCGATCTCCGGATTGTCCTGAGCGCCGATGATCTTGTGACAGCCCAGGCATCGCTCGACCGACGGCAGTCCAGCGTACTCCGAGCGGCGCGCGTCGGCGTGGCAGTACTGACACGGGATCTGGAACGAGCCGGCGTGGATCACGTGGTTGAAGAGGATGGGCTGACGGGGCGCGCGCGGGTACGACACCAGCGGTTTCGCCATCTCTGGGCGGAATGGCGGCGCCGCGGTCGAGCGCACGTACGCGATCACCTGACGGACCTGATCGGCGCCCAGATAGGCCGACATCGGCGGCATCCCGGGCGAGAGCCCCTCGGCCGGTCCTCCGTGCATGATGATGTTGTGAAGGAACTCGTTGGGAAGCGCGTTCATGAGATGACCGTCGGTCAGGTCGGCGGGCTTCGACGCGAACGAGGCGGCCGACGCACCGTCGCCGCGTCCGCTCTCGCCGTGACAGGTCGCGCAATAGCGCACGTAGAGCTCGCGGCCCGCCTTGACGTCGCCGCCTTCGGTGCTGGCGCGCGCCGGGCGGACGGCGAGAATCGGCGCGCCCCAGATGAGGTAGCCGAGGACGGCTGCCGCGGCGACGAATCCGAGGAGGATGACCCGCCCCCGCACGTTACTCCTTGATCAGCTGCTCCCGGCGTCGGAGATAGCCGTGTCGGACGGCGCTGTAGAGATCGACAACACTTTCCTCGAAGCCCTGGAACAGCTCGAGGTTCAGCGCGCGATCGTTGACGATCTCGCCGAGCTTGAGGCTGATGCCAGTCCAGATGAACGGGATGAAGTAGGACAGCGGGTTCATCAAGCTGTCGACCCCTCGGCCGATCCCGTCCCGGACCGTCATTGGCTCCATGAACGGCACGATGAGGTAGGGACCGGGGCTCACCCCCCAGACGCCGAGCGTCTGCCCGAAGTCTTCCCGGCTCTTCTCGATCCCCCAATACTTCGCCGCGTCGAACAGCCCACCGATCCCGAGGGTGCTGTTGATCAGGAAACGGGAGAGCTCACGGCTCGCGCCGACGAATTTCGCCTGCAGGAGACTGTTGATCAGCCGGGGCACGAAGGAGATATTGTCGAACCCGTTCGCGATCATCAACTCGAAGGGCTCGGGGACGACCACGCTGTAGACCTTCGCGACCGGCTTCAGCACGAGCCGATCCGCTTGCCGGTTGAACTCGAACACCTTCTCGTTGAACCGTTCCCAGGGATCGTAGTCCTCCTCGTCGCTCGGGAGACCCGCCGGCTCTTTGTCCTCTGGCGCTGTCGGCGCCTGGGCGAGCGTGACGACCGCGCCGTCTCCGCCCTCACCCGCGGCCGAATCGGCGGCCGCCGGCTCTCCGGACACCTCCACCGGCTCCGCCGGCACGCTCACCGACAGGTCGGAGTGCGGTGATCCGGGGGCCGATTCCGCGGGCTCGGGCGCGCTCAGGAGGGAGGACTCGGTTCTGACCGCGCTCGAGAGGCCGCCGCACCCGCCGAGCGCCACCACCGCGATCGCCACCGTCGACAGGGCCATCGCGCGACGCCGACGGCTGGTCATGACCCGAGGCAAAGCGACGAACCCCTCCTCTTCGAGCGTTGCTGTCGTTGGGGCGAAGCCGGACCGCGTGCGAATCAGGTCCTTTATAGCTGAATCCGGAGCATCGTTCATAGAATTCGCGGCCAGGGCCGCGAAAAACCTCACAGACATGTTGTTTCGACGCGGCTCCTGGCGTATCGTGGTCGAGCCCCTAGTATTCGAGCGCGATGGCATCCCGGGTCGCGCTGAGGAGATGACGTGAGCCGAAGCCGAGCACGCGATTTCTGGTGTGGTGTCGTGTCCGAGAGCGTTCAGATCCGCCTGCGTCGGCCCGGCGGATTCGGGCGGCCCCAGGGTTACTTCGTGCAGTGCAACCAGAGCGATTGCCAGTACGTCGACGAGAACAAGCCGCCGTGCCCGCTGACCGCCGCGATGTTCGCCGACGAGATCAAGGCCGCCGAGGAAGCCCGCGCACAGCGCAGCGAGTAGTCGCGCGTCCCCGGCGTCGTCTCAGCCCACCCCGCTCAGCACGTAATCGAACAGATCGAAGTTTCTCAGGTCCGCAGCGCCGGCGAGCCGCCGTGCAGACCTCTCGTCCAGCGGCCGGTTGATGACGAAGGGTACCGTCTGCTCCGACACCCCGCCGTGCGAGCGCAGCGGCTCCTCGAGCAGCGAGAGGTCGTGCTCCTCGGGCGACTTGCCGAGGACCGTGTGGGTCTCACCGATGACGATCAGGTCGCCCACCCGATCGGGCGGCAGCTCGAATCGCGCGCTGCCGGCCGCGTTGTCGTAGACCTCGGCGATGCCGGCGGTCGACGCCAGGCGCGCGGCCACCGACTTCGCCTGTGTCGGCTGGTCGAGGTAGATCGTCGCGAACGAGCCGAGCGCGCCGTGGTGCACGACGTAGGGGTCCGTGATCGGCAGGATCACGCGCGAGCGTCCGGCGCCGACCAGCGCGTCGAGCAGCGGGCGCAGATAGACGACCTTCGGCGTGCCGTCCGGATTGGACTTGGCGTTCATGCCATGGTCGGCGGTGATCCCGAGCACCGCGCCGGCGCGATCGAATGCGTCGAAGTAGCGGTCGAGCATCGCGTAGAAGGCGGTGGCCGCCGGGGCGCCGGGCGCGTGCTTGTGCTGGACGTAGTCCGTCAGCGACAAGTACATCACGTCCGGGCGCTCGCGCTCGAGCAGCTCGAGGCCCGCCGCCAGGACGTACTCCGAGAGCTCGGCGCTGTAGACCGACGGGACCGGCATGCCGACGAGGTCGGTCGCCCGCTCGATGCCGTGCTCGGCCTTGGTGGTCTGATCCGCCTTTTCCGACGAAAAACAGATGCCGTCCATGCCGTGGCCCAGGAGGCGTCGGAGCTTGTCCTTGGCGGTGACCACCGCGACACGCGCCCCGGCCCGCGACAGCGCCGCCAGGAGCGTCTCGCACCGCAAGAACTTCGGGTCGTTCATCATCACCTCCTGACCGGTCGCGGGATCGTAGAAATAGTTGCCGGAGATCCCGTGGACGGCCGGCGAGGCGCCGGTGACGATCGAGAGGTTGTTGGGATTGGTGAAGCTCGGCACGACCGACCGCGCGACGCGATACACGCCGTCTTTCCGGAAGCGCGCGATGGCGGGGGTCGTGTGCCCGGCGAGGCCGTGCTCGAAGTACGCGGGCTCGGAGCCGTCGATGCAGACCACGACGACCGGGCGTTGCGGCGCGCGATAGGCACGGCCGTTGACGGAGACGCTCGTAGCGTTCATGGTGCCACCGATACTACGGCGTCGCTGCCGCTCACGAAAGTGGGTTTTCGGCCTGGGGACGCACACGCGCCGAAGTCGGCTCCAGGCGGGCGCGGCGGCGACGCATCAGGCGGCGCCCCCACTCCCATCCACGAACGCCGAGCAGCACGACCAGCGCGGCGGCGTACCAGTACGGGTCCTTCACGCCGACCTTCGCGAGCCAGAGATAGTGCAGGACCGCGCACACCGCGGCGACGTACGCGAGGCGGTGCAGGCGCGTCCAGTTCCGCGCGCCCAGGCGCCGGATCATGCCGGTCGTCGACGTGGCCGCAAGCGGGATCAGCGAGAGCAGCGCGAGGATGCCCATCGTGATGTACGGGCGCTTGACGATGTCGGCCCACATCCGCGGCCAGTCGAAGAAGAAGTCGAGGACGCTCCACACCGCAAAGTGCAGGCACACGAAGACGAAGGCGAACAGTCCGAGGAGCCGCCGGAGCGTGATCGGCCACGACAGGCCGAACACGACGCGGAGCGGCGTCATCGCGAGCGAGGCGAGCAGGATCCGGAGCGTCCAGTCGCCGAGCGTGTTGGTGATGAAGCTGATGGGGTTGGCGCCGAGATCGTCGGTCCACGCCCGATAGGCCAGGAGCGCCAGCGGCGCCAGACAGACCGCCCAGACCCCCGACTTGAGCGTGATGCGTGCTCGACGCGTCACGACCGGCCTAGTAGTACTTCTTCAGGTCCATCCCGGCGTAGAGCGACGCGACCTGGTCGGCGTAGCCGTTGAACGGCAGGGTGGCCCGGCGCCGGAATTCTCCGATACGCCGCTCGTCCGCCTGGCTCCAGCGCGGATGGCTGACGGCCGGATTGACGTTGGAGTAAAAGCCGTACTCGCTGGGCGCGGCCTTCTCCCAGGCGGTCCTGGGCTGCTCGCTGACCAGCCGGATCCGGACGATCGACTTCGCGCTCTTGAAGCCGTACTTCCACGGAATCACCACCCGCACCGGCGCGCCGTTCTGGTTGGGCAGCACCTTGCCGTACATCCCGATGGTCAGGAGCGTGAGCGGGTGCATCGCCTCGTCCAGCCGGAGCCCTTCGACGTACGGCCAGTCGAGCGAGGCGAAGCCGAAGAATCCCGGCTTCTGCGCGGGGAACTGATTGGGGTCGAGCAGCGTGGTGAACTCGACGAACTTCGCCTGGCCCGTCGGCTCGACCCGCTTGAGCAGCGATGCCAGCGGAAACCCGATCCACGGGATCACCATCGACCAGGCTTCGACACAGCGCAGCGAGTACACGCGCTCCTCGAGCGGGAACAGCTTGATCAGCTCGTCGATGTCGAACGTTTTCGGCTTGCTCACGAAGCCGTCGACCTGCACCGTCCACGGGCGCGGGCGCAAGGTGTGGCCGAGCCGCGACGGATCGTCCTTGTTGACGCCGAACTCGTAAAAGTTGTTGTAGGTCGTGGCCGCCTCGAGCTTCGTCGCCGGCTCGTTCAGGCTGAAGCCCGGGTTGCGGATCGCGGGCAGCGCGGCCAGGGCCGGCGTGGCGGGCGCGGCCGCCGCGCTCAGACTCGGAGCGAGCGCCAGCGCCGCGGCGGCTCCCGACATCAGCTCGCGCCGGCTCAGGTAGAGCGTGGGATCCGTGATCTCACTCGCGGCGAATCGCGGTGCGCGTCGAATCAGCATGATGCCTCCTCTGGCTCAGGCTTCACCATCTCACACGGTCGCGAACTTGTAACCGTGGCCGTGGAGGGTCAGGATCCAGATCGGGTGATCGGCGTCCGCCTCGAACTTTTTTCGAAGGCGGAGGATGTGGGTGTCGACCGTCCGTGTCGTCGGGAATCGCTCGTAGCCCCACACCTCGTCCAGCAGCCGCTCGCGCGTGATGACCTCGCCTCGGTGCGCGATCAGGTACACGAGCAGGTCGAACTCCTTTCGGGTGAGGCGCACCTCCCCGCCGGCCTTGATCACCTGCCGGGCCCGCGGACGGACCCGCACGTCGCCGAACGCGAACTCCTCGAAGCGCTCACGTGGGCCCGGGCGGCGAAGCACCGCCCGCACCCGGGCCAGCAGCTCCCGCAGCGAGAACGGCTTGGTCACGTAGTCGTCGGCTCCGAGTTCCAGGCCGCGGACGCGGTCGGCTTCCTCGCCTCGCGCGGTGAGCATGATCACGGGCACGTCGACGCCCTTCTCTCTGAGCGCGCGGCACACGTCCCATCCGCTCATGCGCGGCATCATGACGTCGAGCAGAATCAGGTCGGGCCCCGCGCTAAGCGCGAGCGCCAGCGCCTCCTCGCCGTTGGTGGCCGACACCGTCTGATAGCCCTCGAAGCGGAGGTTGTCCTCCAGACCGCGCACGATCTCGGGCTCGTCGTCCACGATCAGGATCCTGGCCATCACGATCCGCCGAGCGGCAAGCGCAGCGAGAAGCGGCTGCCGTCGCCCGGCGCGCTCTCGACCGTGACGGTGCCGCCGTGCGCCTCGGCGATGTGCCGCACCAGCGCCAGCCCGACGCCGCTGCCTCGCCGCCCCTGCGTGTCGCTCCGCCCCACCCGATAGAATTTCTCGAAGATCCTCGCTTGCTCCTCGCGCGCGATCCCCACGCCCCGGTCGCTCACCGCGATGACGAGCCATCCGCCGGCCGCCCTGGTGTCGATCGTCAGCGCCCGATCGTCCCCCGAATACTTGATCGCGTTGTCGATCAGGTTCGCGAGCGCCTGCCCGACGGCGTCGGCGTCCATCGCGACCTCCGGAAGATCCGCGGCCACGCGCACCTCGACCTTGAACCCCTGCTGGGCCAGCGGGTACGCGAACGCCTCGAGCGTCGTGCGGATGAGCGGCTCCACCGCCGTCGGCGTCATCGAATAGGTCTGGCGGCCGCCTTCGATCCGCGAGAAGTCGAGCACGTTGTCGATCAGCCGCGAGAGCCGCTCGCCCTCGCGGGTGATGACTCGATAGTATTCCTGCCGCCCGCCTTCGTCGGTCACGCGGCCCATCTCGAGCGTCTCCCCGAACATCCGGATCACCGAGAGCGGAGTCTTCAGGTCGTGGGACACGTTGGCGACGAAGTCCGACTTGAGTCGCGCCATTTCCGTCTCGCGGCGCATCAGCCGCCAGGTCGCGACGATACCCGCGGCGATGACGGCCACGAGCACGCCGAGCGCGCCGGTGAAGAGCATGACCTGGCGGCGGACCGCCTGGCGCGGCGACGCGCCGGGCGCCTGGTAGACCGTGAGCCGCCAGTCGGGAAGCGCCTCGCGAAATCCGACGGAGAGCACGCGCTGCGCGTCGCCGATCGGCGCGCGGCTGTAGACCGTGCGCCCCTCGTGGTCGAGCACGGCGATGATCGTCGACGACTCGAGCGCGCCGAGCGTGGTCTCGAGGATCTCGCGCCGCAAGGTGTCGGGATCGCGGAGGAACGCCGCGACCACCGGCTCGCTCCCGCGCTGGGTGACCAGCGCCAGACAGGCGTGATTGCTCGCGACCACCTCGCGCTTGCCCTCTCGCGCAATCCGGCGCACCGCGCCCGGCGACACGAGCGGGCCGAAGACGGCCTGATCGCCGTCCAGCCACGCGCGCGGATACAAGAGCTCGCCGCGCGGCCCGATCAGATAGAGCCGACGGATCAGCGGCGTGCCGGCCAGCAGATCGTCGAGCGCGCTGGCCGGCGGCGCGCCTGACTGAAGGACCGCCTGGACCCGGTCGAGGAACGCCTCTTCCGTACGGCGCAAGGTCGCCTCGACCTTGTCGGCGGCCATCGTGGCCATGTCGCGTGCCTGCTCTCGATAGAGCAGCTCGGACGACGCCTCCCACTGGCGGATCGAGACGTAGCCGATGATCGCAACGATTGCGGCGGGCGCCACGATCGCCAGGAGAGCCAGCGCCGAGAATCTCGCGGACGACGACAGCACCCCGGTGGCTACTCCTTCTCCGCGAGCAGGCGCCGGATCATCGCTTCGGTCTGGTCGTAGTCGCCCTCGCCGATGTGCTGATAGCGCACGACTCCCTTCCGGTCCATCAGGATCGTCGTCGGCCAGGCCCAGATGCTCCAGCGCTGCCAGATCGCGTGGTCGTTGTCCTGGACGACCGGATACCGGACACCC
>Ga0306924_10003165_pt1 | contig 15794 bp, 9 predicted proteins | sample sta12Can44000111_FD_203756 | JGI IMG/M metagenome (GOLD analysis project Ga0306924, IMG submission 203756) | Lab enrichment of tropical soil microbial communities from Luquillo Experimental Forest, Puerto Rico - statanox.12C.anox.44.000.111 (v2)... | ecosystem: Environmental > Terrestrial > Soil... | reverse complement strand
TCGTCCTCGTGGTGGACGTCGGCGGCGGCACGACGGATCTCACCCTCGTCCGCGCCGAGGTCCGGGACGGCCGGCCCGCGTTCACGCGGCTCGCCGTGGGCGATCACCTGCTCCTCGGGGGCGACAACGTCGACCTCGCCCTCGCGCGCGCCGTCGAGGCGCGCATGGGGGAGCGGCTCGACGCGGCGCGCTTCGCGATGCTCGTCCAGGAGTGCCGGCGCGCGAAGGAGCGGCTGATGGCCGACCGCGCGCCCGAGCGGCTCCAGCTCGCGGTCGTCGGGCGCGGGAGCCGGCTCGTCGCGAGCGCGGCCTCCGCCGAGCTCGGCCGCGAGGAGGCACGCCGGATCTTCCTCGACGGCTTCTTCCCGGCGGTCGGCGCCGACGAGCGGCCCCGGCGCGCGCCGCGGACCGCGGGCCTCGCCGAGCTCGGGCTGCCCTACGAGCCCGACCCCGCCGTCACGCGCCACGTCGCCGCGTTCCTCGCCGCGCACGCGGGAGAGGCGGGCGCCTCCGGCGCGCTCGTGCGCCCCGACGCGATCCTGGTGAACGGCGGCGTGTTCACTCCACGCGAGGTGCGCGATCGGCTCGCAGCGGTCGTCTCGAGCTGGTTCCCCGGGGCGCCGCCGGTCGCCCTCCTCGCGAGCCCCGCGCTCGACGTCGCGGTCGCCCGCGGGGCGGCGCTGTCGGCGCTCGTGCGGCGCGGCATCGGGCTCAAGATCGGCGGCGGCACGCCGCGCGCGTTCTACGTCGGGATCGCCGCGCCCGAAGGGGAGCGCGCGCTCTGCGTCGTCCCCAGGCACATGGAGGAGGGGACGCGCGTCTCGGTCCCCCGCCCCTTCGCGCTCGCGCTCGGACGGCCGGTCCGCTTCCCGCTCCTCGCCTCGACGCGGGCCCGGCTCGAGCAGCCGGGCGACGTCGTCGAGCTCTCCGACGACCTCGTGCCTCTGCCGGCGCTCGAGACCGTGCTTCGCGCGGACTCGGCGCCGGGGCGCGGAGGCGAGGTCCCGGTGCGCCTCGAGGCGGCCCTCACCGAGATCGGCACGCTGGAGCTCTGGTGCGTCGCGACCGATCGCGAGGCGCGCTGGAAGCTCGAGTTCTCGCTCCGCGCCGGGAGCGCGGGCGAGGGGAGGACCGAGGTCGCCGCGGCGCCCCGCCACCTCGAGGAGGCGCGCGCACAGGTCGAGCTCTTCTACGGCAAGAAGGCGGCGGTGGATCCGAAGGAGGTGAAGGGGCTGCAGCGCGTGCTCGAGAAGCTCCTCGGTCCGCGCGAGGCGTGGTCGACGCCGCTCGTCCGCGAGCTCTGGGGGGCGCTCCACGCCGGGCGCGCGCGGCGGCGGCGGAGCGCGGACCACGAGCGCGTCTGGGTGCAGCTCACGGGGTTCTGCCTGCGCCCCGGGTTCGGCGCGCCGCTCGACGCGTGGCGCGCCGCGGAGACGTGGAGCCTCTTCCGCGAAGGGCTGCAGCACCAGGCGGACCCGCGCGCCTGGCAGGCGTGGTGGGTGATGTGGCGGCGGATCGCGGGCGGGCTCGATGCGGCCGCGCAGGAGCGCCTCTTCGAGACGGTCGCGCCGTTCGTCGAGCCGCGCGATCCGCGCCGGCCGCCGCCGAAGGTGCCCGGGGTGAAGCCGGAGGCGATCGACGAGATGATCCGCCTCGCGGCGAGCCTCGAGCGCGTCGACCCCGCCGAGAAGGTGGACGCCGGCGAGTGGATCCTGCGCCGCGCGGAGGCGGACGGCGCCGCGCCCCACCTGCTCTGGTCGATCGGCCGGCTCGGGGCGCGCGTGCCGTTTCACGGGAGCGCCCACCTCGTCGTGCCGGCGCCGACGGCGGAGGAGTGGATCGCCCGCATCCTCTCGCTCCCCGTCGGGCGCGGCGACCTCGTCTTTCCGCTCGCGCAGCTGGCGCGCCGGAGCGGCGACCGGGTGCGGGACATCGGCGACGAGTCGCGGGCACGCGCGCTCGAGGCGCTCGCGGAGGGCGGCGCGCCGGCGGAGCTGGTGCGTGCGGTGCGCGAGGTGACGGTGGCGTCGGCCGAGGAGGAGCAGCGGATCTTCGGTGAGGCGCTGCCGCCGGGGCTGAGGCTGGTGGAGGAGGAGGGGGCGGGAGTCGGAGTCCCCGCCCGAGAGTAATAGGGGAGTCCCCGAAGTCCCGAGTCCCCGGAGTCCCCGCCCGAGAGTAATCGCGAGTCCCCGCCCGCCGAGTCCCCGCCCGAGAGTAATCACTCCCGAGTCCCCTCCCGGAGTCCCCGCCCGAGAGTAATCACTCCCGGAGTCCCCGCCCGAGAGTAATTGGAGTCCAGTCCCCGGAGTCCCCGCCAGTCCCGGAGTCCCGGAGTCCCCGCCGGAGTCCCCGCCCGAGAGTAATCACTCCCGGCACCGTTCTCGACGCGGCGCTCGCCTCGCCTTTCACCATCTTGGAGGATGCCGCCCGTCACCGGGAACGCCGCCCGCGTTCACGGTGCCGGCGCTCGGCCGGAGAGATGTCCGCGCGGTCGCCACCGCCGTACGAATCCGCGCTCCCGCGCAGACCTCTGCGGCGGAGGCTCCGGGCAGCACCTCGCGACGACTGCTGAAGCTCGTCGGAAGGAGGGAGCTACGCCGCGCCCGCGCATTGCACCCCGTGCATGAGGCGCAGCAGATACGTGCCAGCCGGGAACACCACGTCACGAAGGCCCGACCGCCAGTTGATCTGTGACTGACGGTACTCACACTCGAACCTCTTCAGCCGGAACAGGCCCTCGATTCGCTTCCACTTGTCACGCGCGGCGACCCTCGGCTTGATTCCGAACCGCGGCTCACCCAGCGCAGGGCGGGAGAACGGGCTCTGGGCGAGCACCCGCGTCGCTCCCAGGAACCGGCGTCCCCGCGACGCGAGTTCCTGCGCGTGCTTCTCCTCGAGCTCGCGGACCGCGGCGGAGAGCGCGGAGCGGAACTCGTCCCCGGACGAGAAGGCGCGAGGAACGCTCAGCTCGAGCTCGAGCGTCTCCGGCAGATAGCCCTTCGGGTCGAAGAACGCCTTCGGCCTTCGAGCCGTGAGCTTCGCCGTGCCGATCTGCTCGGGTGCGGTCCAGAGGCCCGGCCACTCCGCTCCACGCCGGACGAGCCCGGCGGCGACGGGGTTCGCGAGGACGTAGGCGATCTTCGCGAGTACGTCGGAGGGGTCGAGAGGCTCGACGGCACTGTAGCTTCCGTCCGACGCCCAAAAGCCTTCGAACCGCCCGAGCGACGCGTTCACCGCGCGCGCGACGAGCGAGTCGAGGTACTGCATGAACGCAGGGAGGCGGCCGTCGACGTCGGTGACGACCAGGTGCGCGTGGTTCGACAGGACGCAGACGGCGTGGACGACGACGTGGTAACGCTGCGCCGCGAGGGCGAGGACGTAGAGGAAGATATCGTTTGTGAGCTGCGACGGCCGGAGGAAGAAGCGGCGCTCCGAGCAACGACGCGTCACGAGGTAGGATCTTCCGGACAACACGCGGCGGGGTGGAGTCACGGGTGCGGCGCCACGCAGGTGCTGTGCCAGCACCGAGATCGTGTCGCCACCAAGCCTTGCGTGATGAGCGCCCGTTTAGTCGGGCCGCGGCGCGGAGGGTCCGCCCGTGCCGCGGTACTCTCGGGCCGGGCGCGCGCGGTACTCTCGGGCCGGGCGCGGGGCGCGTACTCTCGGGCCGGGCGCGCTGGGCGCGCGGCCGGGCGCGCTCTCGCGGGGGCGCGGGGCGCGCGGGCCGGGCGCGGGCGCGGCTGTCGGACCCCCACCCCCTCCCGGGCCCGCCCCCGTCCCCTCCGTCGGTTATGCCACCGTTCTCGCCGCGCCCTCGCGCGCGGCGCAGGGCGAGCGATGGACGTGATCGAGAGCGCGGTCGACACGCGCAGCGCGGAGTACCGCGAGAACTTCGCGGCGATGCAGGCGCTCGTGGAGGAGCTGCGGCGCGAGCTCGAGCGGGCGCGGACGGCGCGATCGGAGAGGGCGCGGCGCCGGAACGCGGAGCTCGGGAAGCTCACCGTGCAGGAGCGGCTGGACCGGCTGCTCGACCCCGGGACGCCGTGGCTCGAGATCGCGCCGCTCGCCGCGCGCGGGCTCTACGACGGCGAGGTGCACGGGGCGGGGTCGCGCGCAGGGATCGGCGTCGTGCACGGCCGCGAGGTGGTCGTGCACGCGAACGACCCCATGATCAAGGGCGGCACCGTCTACCCGCTCGGCGTGAAGAAGACGCTGCGCGTGCAGGCGATCGCGCTCGAGAACCGGCTCCCGCTCGTCATGCTCGTCGACTCCGGGGGCGCGTTCCTGCCGCTCCAGTCCGAGATCTTCCCCGACGCGGACGACGGCGGCCGCATCTTCTACAACCAGGCCCAGCTCTCGAAGGCGGACGTGCCCCAGATCACGGCGGTGATGGGGCTCTGCACCGCCGGCGGCGCATACCTCCCGGCGATGTCCGACCACGTCGTGCACGTCCGGCGGACCGGCGCGATCTTTCTCGGCGGTCCCCCGCTCGTCCGCGCCGCGACCGGCGAGGACGTCACCGCCGAGGAGCTCGGCGGCGCCGACGTCCACTGCCGCGAGTCGGGGGTCTCGGATCACCTCGCCGAGGACGACGCCCACGCGCTCGCGATCGTGCGGGACCTCGTCGCGGCCCTGCCGCGCGCCGTCCGCCCGCCGGGCCCGGGGCGCGCCGCCGAGGACCCACGCTACGATCCGACCGAGCTGTACGGTATCGTCCCGAAGCGCCTCGCGCGGCCGTACGACGTCCGCGAGGTGATCGCCCGCGTCGTCGACGGCTCGCGGCTCCTCGAGTTCAAGGCGCTCTACGGGCCGACGCTCGTGTGCGGGCTCGCCCACGTCCACGGCTACGAGGTGGGCCTGCTCGCGAGCAACGGCGCGCTGTTCTCGCCGAGCGCGCTCAAGGCCACGCAGTTCGTGCAGCTCTGCGACCGGCAGGGGATCCCGCTCGTCTTCCTCCAGAACGTCCCCGGGTACGTGATCGGCCGGGAGTACGAGCGCGGCGGCATCACGAAGGACGGAGCGAAGATGGTGAACGCGGTCGCGACGGCGACCGTGCCCAAGCTCACCGTGATCATCGGCCAGTCGTTCGGGGCGGGGAACTACGGGATGTGCGGCCGCGCCTACGGCCCGCGCCTCCTCTGGACCTGGCCGAACGCCCGCATCGGCGTGATGGGGCCGGAGCAAGCCGCGCAGGTGCTCGTCTCGGTGAAGAAGGATCAGCTCGCGCGGGAGGGCGCGCCGCCGCTCACGCCCGAGCAGGAGGAGGAGCTCCGGGCGCCGATCGTCGCGCTCGCAGAGCAGGAAGGGAGCGCCTGGCACTCGACGGCGCAGCTCTGGGACGACGGCATCCTCGACCCGGCTCGCACGCGCGACGCCCTCGGCCTCGCGCTCGCGGCGGCGCAGAACGCGCCGCTCGAGGGGCGGCGGCAGGGGCACGGGACGTTCCGGATGTAGGGGCCCGCATGTTCCGCACGATCCTGGTCGCGAACCGGGGCGAGATCGCCGTCCGCGTGCTGCGCACGGTGCGCGAGATGGGCCTGCGCGGCGTGGCGGTCTACTCCGACGTCGACCGGGGCGCGCCGCACGTCGCCGCGGCGGACGCGGCCGTCGCGCTCGGCGACCCCGAGCCCGCCGCGAGCTACCTCGACGCCGCGAAGCTCCTCGAGGCGGCGCGCCGGTCGGGCGCCGAGGCCATCCACCCAGGGTATGGATTCCTGTCGGAGAGCGCCGCGTTCGCCCGCGCGGTCCGGGACGCGGGGCTCACGTTCATCGGACCGCCGCCGGAGGCGATGGCGCGCCTCGGGAACAAGCTCGCGGCGCGGCGGCTGCTCCGCGGGACCGGTGTCCCGGTCGTCCCCGGCATGCTCGAGGCCCCGGCCGACCCGGCGCGGCTCGCAGCCGCGGCCGAGCAGGTCGGCTGGCCGGTGATGCTCAAGGCGGCGGCCGGCGGCGGCGGGAAGGGGATGCGGCTCGTGCGCGGCCCGGGGGAGCTGGCCGAGGCGGCGCGGGTCGCCGCGAGCGAGGCGCGCGGTGCGTTCGGCGACGGGGCGATCTACGTCGAGAAGGCGCTGGACCGGCCCCGGCACGTCGAGGTCCAGATCCTCGCGGACGGGCGCGGGCACGTCGTGCACCTCGGCGAGCGCGAGTGCTCCATCCAGCGCCGCCACCAGAAGCTGCTGGAGGAGACGCCGAGCCCCGCGCTCGACCCCGAGCTGCGGCGGCGGATGGGGGAGGCGGCGATCGCGGTCGCCCGGGCGGGCGGCTACGTCGGCGCAGGGACGGTCGAGTTCCTGCTCGTGAACGGAGCGTTCTACTTCCTGGAGGTGAACGCGCGGCTCCAGGTCGAGCACCCGATCACCGAGCTCGTGACAGGGATCGATCTCGTCCGGGCGCAGATCGAGATCGCTGCCGGATCGCCGCTCGCGCTGCGGCAGGAGGACGTCGCGCCGCGCGGGCACGCGATCGAGTGCCGGATCTACGCCGAGGACCCCGCGCGCGGGTTTTCGCCCGCGCCCGGCCGCGTCCTCCTCGCGATCGAGCCGCGTGGCCCCGGGGTCCGCTGCGACGCCGGCGTCGTGACCGGCACGGACGTGCCGGTCCAGTACGACCCGATCCTGGCGAAGGTGGCGGTCCACGCCGAGACGCGCGACGCGGCGATCGCGCGCATGATCCGCGCGCTGGAGAGCTTCGTCCTCCTAGGGGTCCCGACGCCGATCGAGCTCCTGCTCGACGTGCTGCGCTCGGAGCCGTTCCGCGCCGGCCGCACGGACACCGGATTCCTCGCCGACCACTTCGCGACGTGGCGGCCCGCGGAGGACGCGCGCCTCGACCGGCTCGCGGCGAAGGCCGCCGCGCTCGCGGGCCCCGCGCCGGAGGACGGGCGCGTGGCGTCGCCGTGGCGGCGGCTCGGGTCGTGGGACCTCGCCGGCGCACCCGCGCCGCGCGAGGAGGAGGCGCGCGTGGTCTCGTCCGCGGGCGGGGCGCACGTGCTCGAGCTCGACGGCGTGCTCGAGCCGATTTTCACGGTGCGTTCTGACGAGGGGACGTGGGTGTGGCACCGCGGCAGGGCGCGGCGGGCCTCCTCCGCCGCGCTCGGCGCGCCCCGGCCGCGCCGCACGGTCCTCCGCGGCGACCTCGGCGAGTCGCGCGGGGCGTCGCCACGCCCGGCCCGTCGCGCGGCGCCGGAGGGGACGATCACGCCGCCGATGCCGGCGGTGGTCGTGGCGGTGCACGTCGAGGAGGGACAGGCGGTCGCGCGGGGCGATCCGCTCGTGACCCTCTCCGCGATGAAGCTCGAGTCGCTGCTCGTCGCGCCGATCGCCGGGCGCGTCGCCGCGGTGCGCACGCGCGTCGGGGCGAGCGTCCGGCCCGGCGACGTCCTCGTGTCGGTGGACCCGGGAGGCTCGGATGGCGGGTGAGGTTCGGTACGAGCAGCGCGGCGCGGCCGCCTGGCTCATCATCGATCGCGAGGCGCGGCGGAACGCGCTCGATTCCGCCACGATCGAGCTGCTCCTCGCGCACCTCGACCGGGCCGAGGCGGACCCGTCGGTGCGCGTCGTGTGCCTGACGGGCGCCGGCGCCATGGTCTTCAGCGCCGGCGCCGACCTCGCCGCGGCGCGCGCGGGCGGCGATCCGCTCGACGGGCCGCGCCGGTACGCGCGGCTGCTCCGGCGGATGCGCGGGCTCGGGAAGCCGCTCGTCGCGCGCGTGAACGGGCACTGCCTCGGCGGCGGCCTCGGACCGATGCTGGCCTGCGACGTGGTCTACGCGCGGGAGGGCGCCCGCCTCGGCCTGCCGGAGGTGACGGTCGGGCTGTTCCCCATGATGGTCTCGGCGCTGCTCGTGCGCGACGGTGCTCGCAAGAAGATCCTCGAGCTCGTCTACACCGGCGCGCAGATCACGGCACGCGAGGCCGAGGCGCTCGGGCTCGTGACGCGCGCCGTGCCGGACGGTGAGCTCGACGCGGCCGTGCAGCGGGTCGTCGAGGCGATCGCGGCGGCCGCCCCGAGGGCGGTGCAGCTCGGGCGGCGGGCGCTCGCCGAGGCTGAGGCGCTCCCGGTGGACGACGCCATCGAGGTCCTCTGCGAGCGGCTGGGCGAGGTGCTCTCGACGGAGGACGCCGCCGAGGGGCTGGCCGCGTTCGCGGAGCGGCGGCCGCCGGTGTGGAAGGGGAGGTGAGCGATGGGGCTGTGGACGCGAGGCAACCTGGATCCCGAGCGCCCCTGCATGATCACCTGCGCGCTGTCGGGCGTCGTGGCGAACCGGGCGCAGTGCCCGGCGATCCCGTACCGTCCGGAGGAGTACGCCGCGGAGGCGCGTCGGGCGTACGAGGCGGGCGCGGCCGCGGTGCACATCCACGCGCGGCGGCCGGACGGGACGCCGAGCCACGAGGTCGAGGACTACCAGGCGATCCGCGACGCGGTCGTCGACGCCTGTCCGGTCATCATCAACTTCTCGACCGGCGCGATCGGGATCCCCGCCGAGAAGAAGCTCGCGCCGATCCGTGAGCTCCGGCCCGCCGTCGGCGCGCTCAACATGGGCTCGATGACCTACGCGAAGTACCACCCCGGCCGGAAGGAGCTGGTCTTCGACCTCGTGTTCGCGAACCCGTTCTCGGAGATCGTCCAGATCCTGGAGGCGATGCGGGCGGCCGGGACGAAGCCGGAGCTGGAGTGCTTCGACGTCGGCCACGTGGGCAACGCGTTCCCGCTCGTCGACATGGGGCTGCTCGAGCCGCCGTACCAGTTCAGCCTGATCCTCGGCGTGCTCGGCGGCGCGCCGCCGACCGTCCCGAACCTGCTCGCGATGGTGGCGCAGCTCCCGCCGCGGAGCGACTGGGAGGTGATCGGGATCGGCCGCGACCAGTGGCGGCTCCTCGCCGCGGCCTGCGCGACGGGCGGCAACGTGCGCGCCGGGCTCGAGGACAACTTCTACCTGCCCGAAGGCAGCATGGCCCGGTCGAACGGCGAGCTGATCGAGCGCGCTGCGCGGATGGTCCGCGACCAGGGGCGAGAGGTCGCCAGCGTCGAGGCGTGCCGGGAGCGGCTCGGCCTCACCAATCGATGAGCGTGCGAAGCTGCGGCGCGACGGGCTCCCGTCCGACGCGGCGACCCTGCCGGGCGGCTCCGCGCGGGACGTTAGGCCGGCTCGAACGGGGAGGCCCCTCGCTCGCCTGCGACGAACGCTCCGGAGGTCGGTGCTAGTCTGCGCTCCAGGAGGGCCACCTAGATGGCGTCGCGCCCTCACGCGCATGCCTTCGTGCCGGGAGCCGAGGCGCCCCCTCCACCGTCGCCTGCCGCGCACCCGCCGTCCTCCGCCCGGCACCCGCGGCGGTGGCACGTGGCGGGGCGCCGCGTCGGCGCGCCCGCGACCCGCTACGCCCTCGCGGCGCTGGGCGCGTCGCTGACGGTGGTCGCGAGCTCCCTGCTCGAGGCTCCGCTCCACGGCGTCGCGTACAGCCTGCCGGTCGCGGCGGTCGCGATCGTGACCCTCGTGGCGGGCGTCGGCCCGGGCGCGATGTTCGCCATGGCCGTGGGGGTCGGTTACTGGCACCTGCTGCCGCGTCCGCTCGACGATCACCGCGAGGTGGCGCGCCTCGCCGCGTACTCCGCGGCCGCTCTGCTCCTCGTGGTCGCGATCGGCCAGCTGCGGCGCGCACGCCGCGCGCTCGCGCGCCGGAGCGCCGAGGCGAGGCGCGCCGGGGACCGCGTGCGGCGGAGCGAGGCGATCCTGGCGCAGGCGGGACAGATGGCGCACCTCGGCGCGTGGTGGATCGCGGTCACCCGGCACGACGACCTGAACGCGAACCGGCTCCACTGGTCGGACGAGGTGTACCGGATCTTCGGCTACCCGCCGCGCGCGGTGGAGGTGACCAGCGAGCTGTTCCTCGAGCGGGTGCACCCGGACGATCGCAGGCGCGTCCGCGACGCGGTCGTCCGCGCCATCGCGGGCCGGCGGCCCTACGCGATCGAGCACCGGATCGTCCGCCCCGACGGCGAGGAGCGCGTCGTCCTCGAGCGCGCCGAGATCACGTTCGGCGAGGACGGGCGCCCGGTGCGCATGGTCGGGGCGGTCCAGGACGTCACGGAGCAGAAGCGCGCCGAGCGGGCGCTCCTCGACGCGGACCGCCGCAAGGACGAGTTCCTCGGCTTGCTCTCGCACGAGCTGCGCAACCCGCTCGCGCCGATCCGGAACGCCCTGTGGCTCCTCGAGCGATCGGCCCCGGGGAGCGAGCAGGCGCGCCGCGCGACGGCGGTGCTGAACCGGCAGGTCGTGCACCTCACGCGCCTCGTCGACGACCTCCTCGACGTCACGCGCATCACGCGCGGGAAGATCGAGCTCCGCCGCGCGCGCGTCGAGCTCGCGGAGCTCCTGCGGAGGACCGTCGAGGATCACCGCTCGCTCTTCGCGAGCCGCGAGGTGGCGGTCGAGGTCGCGATCGACGGCCCGTCCGCCTGGCTGGACGCGGACGCGACGCGCGTGGCCCAGATCGTCGGCAACCTCCTGCACAACGCCGCGAAGTTCACGAGCCCCGGCGGGCGCGTCCGGGTCGCGCTCGAGCGCGAGCCGGGCTGCGCGGTCATCCGGGTGAGCGACGACGGCGAGGGCATCGCGCCCGAGATGCTCCCCCGGATCTTCGAGGCGTTCACGCAGGGCGACGACGGCCTCCACCGCTCGCGCGGTGGGCTGGGCCTCGGGCTCGCGCTGGTGAAGGGGCTCGCCGAGCGCCACGGCGGGTCGGTCGAGGCGAGGAGCGCCGGCGCGGGGCGCGGCGCGGAGCTCGTCGTCCGCCTGCCGCTCGTCCCGGCGCAGGCCCCGGCGCCCTGCCGCGCGTCGCCGCGGCCACCGCCGGCGCCGCCCCGGCGCGTGCTCGTGGTCGAGGACAACGTCGACGCCGCGGACACGCTCGCCGACCTGCTCCGCGGGTGGGGGCACGTCGTCGAGATCGCGCACGACGGCGGTGCGGCGCTGGAGCGAGCCCGAGCGCTCCGGCCAGACGTGGTCCTGTGCGACGTCGGGCTGCCCGGAATCGACGGCTACGCCGTCGCGCGCGCGATCCGCGGCGACCCCGCGCTCGCGTCGACGTTCCTCGTGGCGCTCACGGGGTACGCCCTCGCCGAGGACCAGCGTCGCGCCGCCGACGCCGGGTTCAGCCGTCACCTGGCCAAGCCCGTCCCGGCGCACGTGCTCGAGGAGGTCCTCGCGTCGCTCCCGCGGCTCGCCGGGTGACCCGGGGGACGCGGACGGCGGGCACGAATGGCGTCGCCCCATCGTTCGCGCCATCATGATGGGCGGCATGGCCGTGCACGACGCCGCCCGGGGGTTCGAGCGCGCCGCGGACGCGTACGAGCGCGGGCGCCCCGAGTATCCGCGCGCCGCGATCGACCTTCTCGTCCGCGCGCTCGGGCTCTCGCCCGGCGAACGCATCCTCGACCTCGGCGCGGGTACGGGGAAGCTCGCGCGGGCGCTCGCCGCGCGGGGGCTTCAGGTCGTCGCGCTGGAGCCGGCCGATGCGATGATCCGGAAGCTCGCCGGGGTCGAGCGCGTCCTGCCGGTCCGCGCCGTCGCGGAGGCGCTCCCGGTGTGCGCGGAGGCGGTCGGCGCCGTCACGGCGGCGAGCGCGTTCCACTGGTTCGACGGGCCCCGGGCGCTCCGCGAGCTCCACCGCGTGCTCCGGCCTCGCGGGCGGCTCGCGCTCGCCTGGAATCGCCGCGACGACGACGTGCCCTGGGTCGCGCGCCTCAGCGAGATCGTGAACCGGAGCGAGGCGGGGGCGCCGCGCTACCGGAGCGGCGCCTGGCGTCGCGCGTTCGACGAGGCGCCCGGGCTCTTCGGCCTCGTGGAGGAGGCGCACTTCCGCCACGAGCACCGGCTCCCGCCCGAGGGCCTCGTCGATCGCGTGGCGTCGATCAGCTTCGTGGCGCGAAGCGTGCCCGCAGAGCGCGAGGCGATCCTCGCGGAGGTGCGGGCGCTGCTCGCGTCGCACCCGGACACGGCGGGGAGGGCGGAGGTCGAGCTGGCGTACACGGCGGATCTGTTCGTGTACGAGCGGGGGTGAGGAACGGGGACGGGGTCGGTCAGCGAGTCAGTGATCAGTGGTCAGTGGCCAGCTGACCGCTGACCACTGAAGGCTGACCACTGGTCGAGGTCGATGTCACTCTCCGTCACGTGACCTCTTCCGGAAGCCCCGCCGCCCTCCACGCGATCATCCCTCCGGCGAGCTGCGCGGCGTCGAATCCCTTCGCGCGGAGGAGCCGCACCGCAGGGATCGACCGGTGCGCGGTGAGGCAGATCGCGACCACCCGGCGCGCCGGATCGAGCCCGAGCGCGTCGACCCGCGCGGCGAGCAGGTGAATGGGGACCGACACCGCCCCGCGGACGTACCCGCGCGCGAACTCCGCCTCCGTCCGGACGTCGACGAGCTGGGGCGCCGCGAGCCCGGCGAGATCCTTCGCGAGCTGGACGGCGGAGATCTCGGGGACGGTTCCGAACGGGAGCCACCAGGGGAGCAAGGCCATTCTCGAATCATGGGGGCGGGCGGGCCGGGTCGCACGCCCATTCCGTTGCCCCTGGCGGCGCGCGCGGCCATCTCTCCGGCCATGCCCACCGCCGACGACGCGCTCCTCCGCGAGCAGGTCCGGATGCTCGGGAAGCTCCTCGGCGACACGGTCGCGGAGCTCCGCGGGCCGGCCGCGCTCGAGCTGGTCGAGCGCACGCGTCGCGCTGCGGTGGCGCTGCGCGAGGGAAAGCTCCCCGGCGGGCGGGACGCGTTCGCGGCTTCCATCGCAGCGCTCGGGATCGAGGACCTCGAGCTCCTCGCCAAGGCCTTCACCGACTTCTTCCAGCTCATCAACGCCGCGGAGGAGCAGCACCGGATCCGCGCCCTCCGCGGGCGCGACACGGCCGCGCCCATCGACGGATCGATCGCGGCGGCCTGCGCCGAGCTCGCGGCAGGCGGGGTGAGCGCCGCTGACGTCCAGGCGCTCCTCGACCGGCTGCTGGTCATGCCCGTCCTCACCGCCCACCCGACCGAGGCGCGGCGCCGGACGGTGCTCGACCACCTCGCCGAGGTGGCGGCCGCCCTCGACCGGCTCGACGATCCGCGGCTGGGCGCGCGCGAGCGGGGTCGCGCCGACGAGCGGCTCGCGGAGGTCGTGAGCGCGATCGTCTCGACGCGGAGCGCCCGGACGTCGCGCCCGACGCCCCTCGACGAGATCCGAAGCGGGCTCCTGGTGTTCGAGCGGACGCTCCTCGACGTCGTCCCACGGGTCTACCGCGAGCTCGCCCGCGGCCTGCGGGACGCGTACCCTGGCGCCGCGTTCCGCGTCGGTCCCTTCCTCCGGTTCGGCACCTGGATCGGCGGCGACCGCGACGGCAACCCGTCTGTCACGGCCGAGGTGACGCGCGCCGCGCTCGAGCGCCAGCGGGCGGTCGCGCTGGCGCGCTACGCAGCGGACGTCGCCGAGCTCTGGCGCGAGCTGTCGGCCGCGGCGCCCGCGCACCGCGCGGAGGCGCTCGCCGAGGTCGAGGCGTCGATCGCCGCCGATCGGGCGCGCGGGATCGCCCCGGCGCTCGCGACGCGCGCGCTCCGCGAGGACGAGCGGTGGCGCGAGAAGCTCCGGTTCGTCGCCGCGCGGCTCGAGGCCGCGCGCGTCCGGGCGGAGGGCGGCTATCCGAGCCCGGAGCCCTACCTCGCCGATCTCGAGCTCCTGCAGCGGACGCTCCGGGCCGCCGGGCTCGGGCGCGCCGCGGGCGGGCGGCTCGAGGACGCGCGGCGGCGGGCCGAGGTGTTCGGGTTCCACCTCGCGACCCTCGACGTGCGCCAGCACTCGGGCGTCCACGAGCGGGTCGTCGCAGAGCTGCTCGCCCAGGGCGGAACGGACGGGTACGCGCACCTCCCCGAGGCGCGCCGGGTGGCGCTGCTCGCCGAGCTCGCCGCGCGCCCCGCCCTCCCGCTCCCCGACCGCGCCAGGCTCTCGCCCGAGGCGCGCGAGGCGCTCGACACGATCGAGGTCGTCGGCTGGGCGCGCCGCGACCTCGGGCCGGCCGCGTGCGAGCGGTACGTCGTGAGCTTCACCGCGGCGGTGAGCGATCTGCTCGAGGTGATCTTCCTCGCGCGCGCGGCCCGCCTCGCGCCCGACGAGCTCCGGCCCATCCCTCTCCTCGAGCAGCTCGAGGATCTCGAGCGCGCCGGCCACCTCGCGCGCGAGGCGCTCTCGATCGCGCCGCTCCGGGCGGCGCTCGGGGGAGAGCTCGAGGTGATGATCGGCTACTCGGACAGCGGGAAGCAGGTGGGCTACGTCCCGAGCCGGGTCGCGCTCCACAAGGCGCAGCTCGCCCTCGCGCAGGTGGCGGAGGCGGAGGGCGTGACGCTCACGATCTTCCACGGCCGGGGCGGCGCGGTGGGGCGCGGCGGTGGCCCGGCGAACCGGGCCATCCGCGCCCAGCCCGCTGCGGCGCTGCGCGGCCGCTTCCGAGTGACGGAGCAGGGGGAGACCGTCGCCGCGCGCTACGGGCGCGCCGAGATCGCCCGGCGCGATCTCGAGCAGATGGTGAACGCGGTCCTCTCCGCGTCGGCCGGGGCTCCCCGCCGCGCGGCCGAGGCCGCCGCGGACGCGCGCGAGGCGATCCTCGATCGCGCCGCCGCGGCCGCGCTCGAGCGCTACCGCGCGCTCCTCGTCCATCCCGACCGGCTCGCGCGGTACGCGCTCGCGGCGACTCCGCTCGAGGAGGTGCCCGAGCTCCGCTTCGCCTCGCGTCCGGCGAGTCGTGCTGGACGGCTCACGCTCGACTCGCTCCGCGCCATCCCGTGGGTCTTCGCGTGGAACCAGAGCCGCCACGGGATCCCGGGCTGGTTCGGCCTCGGGAGCGCGCTCGACGCCGCGACGGCCGAACACGGCGAGGGCGCGGTCCGCGACCTCTACGCGCGCTGGCCGCTCGTCCGGGCGCTCGTGGACGACGCGCGCCTGGCGCTCACCCAGGCGGACCTCGATGTGGCCGCCCACTACGCGCGCCTCGCGGCGCCCGGCGACCGTTCCGTGTTCGAGGCGATCCGCGAGGAGCACGCGCGCACGCTCGCGGCGGTGCGCCGGATCACCGGGCAGGAGGAGCTCCTCGCGCCGTGGCCGACCCTGGCGCGCGCGGCGGCGCGCCGCAACCCGTACATCGACGTGCTCTCCCACGTGCAGGTGGAGCTCCTCCGGCGCGGGCGCGCCGCGCCCGAGCAGAGCGAGCGGAACCGCGACGTCTTGCTGCTGACGGTGAACGGCATCGCGGCGGGGCTCCAGACGGTCGGCTGACGCCGCGCGGCGTGAGCGTGCCCAGCTTTCGTCTTGGACGCGCCGGGCCGGCGCGCGGGCGGCGCACGCAGCCGCCGGGAGAGCGTTCGATGGGTCGGCTGCTCATCGTGTCCAACCGGCTGCCCGTCACGGTCCGTCGGGGCCCGGACGGCGTGTCGGTCGAGCACAGCATGGGTGGGCTGGCGACCGGCATGAAGGGGCCGCACGAGCAGCTGGGCGGGCTCTGGATCGGCTGGCCGGGCGAGCTGGAGGGGCTCGATCCCGAGGCGCGCGACGACGTGGACCGCCGCCTCGCGGAGCTCCGGCTCGCGCCCGTCCACCTCTCGGCCGACGAGGTCGCGCGGTACTACGAGGGCTACTCGAACTCGGCGCTCTGGCCGGTGTGCCACTACGCGATCGCGCGGCTGCCGCGCGAGGTGAAGGACTACGACGCGTACGAGGCCGTGAACGTCCGCTTCGCCGAGGCCGTCGCCGACCGGTACGAGCCGGGCGACC
>Ga0306924_10003164_pt1 | contig 15795 bp, 17 predicted proteins | sample sta12Can44000111_FD_203756 | JGI IMG/M metagenome (GOLD analysis project Ga0306924, IMG submission 203756) | Lab enrichment of tropical soil microbial communities from Luquillo Experimental Forest, Puerto Rico - statanox.12C.anox.44.000.111 (v2)... | ecosystem: Environmental > Terrestrial >... | reverse complement strand
ATATTGGCGCCATAAGCGAAATACCAGACCTCTTGCCTCGGCCGGCCGCGCAGGCGAGCGCCTCGATATCGGTAATAACAGCGCGAGAGCAGCCAGGAGCGCACGCTTGGTCGAAATCTCCGAACTAATGGACGCATCGGATCCGACAGCGACTAAAGTGAGCATGATCTTATTGTAAAGCCGGTAAGCGCAATTCGCTTCTGTGGAACGGGGAGCATGGGCCCAAGCAGCGAAGGCATGACTCGCCGGCAGGCAGCGGTCCATTATCTTCGCTGGCTCCTGCCCCAAGCGGCTTGTGAGGGATATAGCGGATGGACGTCGATCGCTTTGGCAATGTGCATGCGCCGAACCTCTCCTATGCGTGCGGCAACGTTCTGCGCGGCACCGAGGACGACTTCCAAAAGCTGCAAGTTGCTTGGTCGCTGATCCGCAAGCGCGAGGTTGACGGCGTCTACATCTTCACCGGGCTTGAGCACGGCTTGCCGCTCGCCGCGGAAGAGCTTCAATTCGCCGATGACGAGCTCGCGTCGGCGCTGTCATTCGAGCGGCTGAGGGAGTTGGCCCTCGACCACTTAGGCGGCTCCCGAGAAACCGATGATGTCGCCGTGTTCAACCGCCTGACCGGCGCGACGATGGCGACGCATTTGACCCTGGTCAAACCGGGCGATGTCGTGATCGGAGTGTCGGCAAGCCACAGCCATCCCTCGGTGGTGCGGGCCGCCGGCCATGTCGGAGCGCGGTTTATCGACAGCGGCGGGCTCGGCGCGTTTCGGGATGCGATCGCGACCGAGCGCACGGTGGCGCTTGTCGTGCTGACCCGCCTCGCGGTGACCTACGACCTTCTGCCACTCGATGTCATCGAGACTGTGGTCAGGCTCGCGCATGACAGGGTGCACTGGTCTATGTCGATGACGCCGGTGGCGCGCGGGTTGGTCCAGCCGCTTTCGGTCAGCCGCGGATGCTGGAGCTCGGCGTCGATATCGGTGCGACCGGGCTCGACAAATACGGCACTGAGGGACCACGTTTCGGTCTGCTCGCCGGCACGAGAGATCTGGTTAGCCGCATCCGGGTAAAGGGGTTCGAGTTCGGCATGGAGGCCCGGCAGATGCTTTATCCGGCGGTGGTGCGAACTCTTGAGCAGTACGACCCGGCGCGGGTGCAGGCATTAATCGCGACGACCAGGCAGATCGCGGGCGAGCTCCGCCCTCTTCTCGGCAACCGGCTGCGCGAGACTCCGACTACGGCGCAGATCGCAGCCGATGACATCCTCGATATCGCAATGGAACGCGGCGGCTTGCAGAAGGCGACCGTGGTGCCCTACGAAGCCTCGGCCGCGCTTTCAATGCTCCTCCTGCGGGACTACGGCATGTTGATGGTGCATTTTGTCGGGGTTCCGCCCGGCACTGCTGATCTGCTGATCAAATTCGTGCCGCCGGAGACACTCGAACGGTTCGGGGGAGCTCGCAAATACGCTGAAGCAGTTAACAGCTCAGTGACCCGACTCGGCGAATTGCTTCGCGACCCGGAAAGCATTCGCGAGCTGCTGCTGGGGAGGGAGTAGCGAGGCATCCGCCGCCGGACAGGCACCGTCGTCTTCTGCTTCTCTGAAGAGAACGAGACAGTATCACGTGCCCTCGGCAGGTTGCGACCCGACCATCAGCCTGCTGAGCAATGAGTACTCCTTTTGCGATACTCTTGCCCCGAGAACTCTCTGCCGAGGGGGGAGTGCAAATATGACTGAAAAACCATCGTCGAAATCCGCCCGTCTGCAGGCCCTGATTCATCGCCGAGAAAAGGTTTTGTCCGTGTTGCACCCGCCGACTGCGGCGCATGCCCGGATTATGGAGCTAGCGGGTTGCGAGGCGTTGTTTGTCGGCACCGGCGGAGTGGTGGGCGCCTATACCGGCTTGGCTGATGTCGGTACCGCAACGATGACCGAGTGCGTGACGATAGCGGGTTGGATCGCGGACAGTGTGTCGATCCCCGTGATCATGGACGGCGACACCGGTCATGGCGGCATCATGGCGGTGCGCCGGATGGTGCGGGAATGTATTCGCGCCGGCATCGCCGGAATCCGCATCGACGACCAGCCGATCGAGGGCAAGCGCAAGACCCAGAGTGCCGGTGTCGAGGTCGTGCCACTTCACCAGGCGATCACCCGATATCGAGCGGCCGTCGACATGAAGAACGAGCTCGACACGAATTTTGTCATCATGGCCCAGTGTTACGCGCGCGATGCGGGTGAGGGCACCTTGGAGGATACGATTGCGCGGCTGCGCGCTTACCGCGAGGAAGCCGGTGTTGACTGGGTGCAGTTTGAGTCGCCCCATTCGATCGAGGAGATCAGAGCGGCGCGAGCGGCGATGCCGGGGCCCTTTTCCTTCATGAAGGGTAAGCTCGGGCGGTATCTCGATCTCGACGAGCACCTGGCGCTCGGCGTCACGATCGCCTGGTATCCAGGGTTCACCCACCACGTTACCTGGGCCGCGCTCTGGGATTTCATGACCGCCTTTCAGTCCGGCGGCGTGAAGGCGTGGAATGCATTTGTCGAGAGCCGCCAAGATCGCCCCTACCCTCTGCCCGAAGTGCCCGATCATGGTGAGAGCGCCGCGAAGCAGAGAGCTCTCGAGCAACGCTACTTTTCCTCAACGGACCCGCACCGATAGAGTTTAACGGCTAATTCGGAGGATGACCGATGGCCCGCGACGGCTACAGGATCTTCGACTCGGACACCCATGTCGGCCCAGATGCGCGCGTTCTTGCAGGTTATCTCAGCGAGGCAGAAAGGGAGAGGCTGCGCAGCTGGGACCAATACAAGTCTTACGGGCGCTCCGGGCACGAGACCTACACCAAGGGCCAGCGTCGCTACCGTCGACGGCTCGGGACAGCTGAACCCGACGACGCGCCGAGCGGATATATGACGGGCTTCACCGGCGTTAAGCGCACGCGCGAACCATCACCGCTCGTCGATGCCGATCCCGGCGAGCGCATCAAGGACATGGAGCATGAGGGTGTCGACGTAAACCTGACGCTGCCCTCAGGGTGGTTTGGAACCTGGACCGCCGGCGATGATGTGCCGCTCGAAATGGCGATGTACCGGGCCTATCACCGCTGGATGACCGATTACTGCGGTGCTTATTCGGACCGGCTCGGCGGTGTGATTCTGGCCGGCGCTCGCGACATCGACGGTGCGCTCGCCGAGATCCACCGCTGGGGCGCAGCGAAATGGGCATGGGGGCTGATGGTTTACGCTCCGGCTGGCATGCCGCTCGACCACCCCCGACTGGAGCCGCTCTACGCCGCAGCTGCCGATCTCAATCTCGCTGTGGTGCTGCACACCTTCACGGTGATGCCGCCTTATGCGCCGGGCGGCCAAGACACCTGGGACAATCTCTGGCTTCAACGCTCGGCAGCTCATCCTTGGTGCGGTATGCGCAACATGGCAGCGCTCATCGGAAGCGCCGTGATGGACCGTTACCCGACGTTGCGCGTTGGCACGCTGGAGGCCGGGCACGGCTGGCTGCCGTTCTGGATAGCGCGGCTTGACGAACACGCCGAGACGATCAAGGCCGCGCTCCCGGAGCTCACGTATAGGCCAAGCGAGTACGTCACAAGCGGGCGCTACTTCCAGAGCATCGAGATCCCCGAGGGCGACCGACTGACAAATTCCGTCATCGATTTGGTCGGCGACCACGTGTTGATGTATGCGTCCGACTATCCGCATGGCGAAAGCCATTTCCCCGAGTCGGTTTCAATTGTTCTGAACTGGGAGATGGATGCCGATCGTAAGCGCAAGCTGCTCTGGGACAATGCCGCTCGGTTCTATGCGCGCGCTCCAGTCTGATAATGTTCGGTGATTAGCCGGGAGGAACGCCATGGGTCAGGTAGACGGCAAAGTAGCGATCATCACCGGAGGCGCATCGGGGATTGGTGCAGCCTGTGCGACGATTCTAGCGCGCGAAGGCGCCAAAGTCGTCGTAACGGATTTGGACGATCAGGGCGGCCGGGCGGTGGTGGACAGAGCCGGCGGAGAAGCAGTCTTCCTGCATCAGGACGTCAGCATTGAAGAGAGCTGGCCGGGTGTGATTGAAGCAACCGAGCGGTGTTTTGGGCGGCTGGACGTGATGGTCGCCAATGCCGGCATCGGAATCTTGTGCAAGGCTGTCGAAATGTCATTAGCCGACTGGCGGCGACAGACTGCGGTGAACCTCGACGGCGTGTTCCTTTCGGTAAAATACGCTGTGCCAGCAATGCGGCGCGCCGGGGGCGGTTCGATCATCATCATGTCCTCGGTAGCAGGCCTCCGCGGGTCGGCAGGTTTGGCCGGATATTGCGCTACGAAGGGAGGCGTGCGTCTGTTTGCAAAAGCGGTGGCGATGGAGTGCGCGGCAGCAGATGACGGGGTTCGAGTCAACACAGTCCATCCCGGAGTTATCGACACGCCGATTTGGACGAAGATACCGGCGAACGTCGGCAGCAACGAGCCGATTGATCCGAACGAAATCGCCAAGGCCGGAGTGCCGCTCCGCCGGGCAGGACAAGCACAAGATATCGCCAACGGAGTGCTCTTTCTCGCCTCAGACGCGTCCAGTTACATGACGGGTGCCGAGCTCGTGATCGACGGAGGAATGACCGGAGGCGCGCGACCGCGCTGGCGCTTATAGAGACGGTTTACCCCGGGCGTTCCGCAGCCGCGAAATGCCTCCGCGAGCTACACCGCTTTTTTAACGACAGCTACGATCTCGCCGCCCAGAGCACAGGTTGATGGCCTAACGGCGCGCGCGGGAAGTTCCTCAATACTGCCGCTCTTAGCGAGGTACGGAATGAGCTTCCAGACATTGACCCTCGAGAGCATTCGGGCCCACCCGGTTGTACTCAAGCTCAAGCGGCCCGTTGTCGCGCGCATCGCAACGCTCACTGACTGGCCTTTGATTCTGATCGATCTCTACACAGAAGAAGGCGTGGTCGGGCGCGCATACCTCGAGCCGTATATTACCAAGTCGATGCGCTACCTCATTCCCGCCCTTCACGATCTCGGCGAAATGCTCAAAGGGCGGCGGCTCGCGCCACTCGAAATCTACGAAGCGGGCCGCAAGTCGCTGCACTTCGTCGGCTATGAGGGGATCTCGATGATCGCGGTCTCCGGTGTCGACATGGCGGCCTGGGATGCGCTGGCCAAGGCGGCTGGAGTACCCCTCTGCGTGCTGCTCGGCGGCAGTATCGGTCCCGTGCCGGCCTACAACAGTAATGGCCTTTGGCTGAGACCTCCTGTGGAACTAGCCGAGGAAGCGCTGGAATTGCGCGATGAAGGCGGCTTTCAGGGCCTCAAGCTGCGTCTCGGCCGCGAGCGCCTCGCCGACGACATCGCGAGCATAGAGGCTGTTCGCGAGGCGGTCGGAAGCGAGATGAGCCTAATGGTCGATTTCAATCAGGGTCTCCACCTCGGCGAGGCGCTGGAACGGTGCCATGCGATCGATGATCTCGGTCTCGCGTGGATCGAGGAACCAATCGTCTATGACAATCTCGAAGGATACGCACGGCTCACCGCCGATCTGAAAACGCCTCTGCAAATCGGTGAGAATTTCTACGGGCCGCGCGCACTCTACACGGCGCTGCAGATGAAGGCCTGCGACTACGTCATGCCGGATTTCATGCGGATTGGCGGGGTGACCGGGTGGCAACGAGCAGCTGCCATTGCTGCAGCGGCAGGCATTCCGATTTCTACCCATCTCTATCCCGAGGTGGCCGCTCATGTTCTGCGGATCAGCGAAACGGCGCATTGGCTGGAATGGCAGGATTGGGCGAACCCGGTTTTGCAGCAGCCCTATGAGGTCAAGGACGGCCAGCTCCATATTCCGGACGTCCCTGGCATCGCGCTGGAGTGGGACGAGAAGGCGGTCGCTGCTCACTCGGCTAACCGCTTCTAGTCCTGCTCCTTGGTATGGGCTCTGGCTGCCGCCGCTCGACCGGTGATACAGAAGTCGTCGTCGGCAGTTAATGGATAGGGCGGAGGAACAATTGCGGAGGCATGATGCGATGAAAGCCGTTGTTTTAGTAGGTTTCGCGATGGGTTTCGCCGCTACAAGCGCTTGGGCGGCCGAGATGCCGGCCGTCGAGAATGTCGGGGTTGGAGCGCCGACCCTTCTCACCCCGACTCCGACGAGCGACGGGGCGGCGTTCTTCTCACCGGCCTCTCCGTCACGGCGGGTGCGGCGGGCCAGCCCGACACGCTATCCACCAACAGTATACAACCCCTACCATCCGCACTGGATTGTCCAAGTGGTCGGCCGCTGACGGATCAATTCGCAGCCCGAGTCCCAGCCCATGAAGTTGGGGTGAGCGGCAGCGGACATGACGGCAGGCAGCGCATCCGTTATTGGTGGGGCGGCTCGGCCTTGCGCCGAAAGGCTCGGAAGGCTACAGCACCTGCCGGCGTCCCATCAGCCAGCGATGATCCCCGGGATTCTCCGTCAGGCGGTTGATTTGTCGGTCGAGGAGCTCACCCCGGCCAACCGCCTAGCCAATCTATTCCGAACCATACCTAGCCAACGACCCCGATCAGCCACGGCGGCGCAAGCACCAGGATGGCGACGTCGAGAGCCAACGATCGTGCCCCCCGCCCCGTCCCTTGCCGGCCGCCGAAAACCCTCGCGAACACCAGCGGCGCGAGGAGAGCCGTCGTCACCGGCAATGCATAAGCCAGGATCAAACCGGCAAATACCCAGATCGGAAAATCGATATTGATGTCGCTCATCCGCGCTACTCAGCCCGCGCCTGTGAGCCGGCAAGGTCGCTCAAGCATGGGGTGGGGGCGAGCGCTGGGCCTACTCTCCGACCGTCAGCGCGAACGCCGTTGGTCATTAGGTAACCTTACTCGGCTATAATTTGCGGCGCAGCGTGTTAGCCGGCCAACTTATGGCCGGTTTCTGGCCGCTCGGAGGCGGCGCCATGCGTTTTCCGATCGGGTTGAAGATTTTTTCCATCGCCGTCGGCCTCTTGGTCCTGATGGCGGCCGTCGCGCTGTTGAGCATGCGCATGACGCGCACTGTCGACGGCCAGCTTGCGATCATCGACCATAATTATTTTCCCGCCTATGTCGCGCTCACCCAGGCGAACATCCGTTCGATCGAAGAATCGGCCTATGTCCGCCGGCTGATGCTGGCGATCGGCGAGCAAGGGGACAATAGGGCGAAAGTCGACGATCTGCGCCAACGGGTCGCGAGCACCGGCAAGGTAAGCGATGAAGAAATCGCCAACGCACGCCAGCACATCAATCAGCAGATCGCCGACCCGCTCGATTTCGACGACAATATCGCGCTAGCGCGGTTGGACGACAAAATCGAAGGCTTGCAGGAGGAACGGCAACGTTACGAAGCGGTCCTCGCCAAGCTGCTTACCGCCGCCGAAGCGGGGAACAAACCGCAGGCGAGCGAACTGCTCGCCGAGCTCGACGGCTGGCGGGATGATTTCGACCGCAAGATCGAAACCGCCCGCAGCGAGATGCGGCGGCTCGCCGGCGCCGCGATCGTCGGGACCCGCGCCTACCAGCAGCGCGTCGTCGCAATCGGAATCGCATTGCTCGCGATCGCCGCCCTGCTCGGCATAACTGTTGCTGCAGCCGTCACCCTCGGCCTCGTCCGGCCGGTGCGCCGCCTGCTGCTCGGCACCGCCGCCGTCGAGCGGGGCGCGCTGGATACGGTCGTCCCGATCACGTCCCGCGACGAAATCGGCTCGCTGACCCAATCCTTCAACAGCATGGTGGAGGAGCTGCGGGTCAAGGCGCGCATCCGCGACACCTTTGGCAAATATGTCGATCCGCGCATCGTTGCCGGGCTTATCGACCGTCCCGAGCTGACCGACGCCAAAGGGGCACGCCGCGAGATGACGATCTTTTTTTGCGACATGAAGGATTTCACGGCTTTCAGCGAAGGCATGACCCCGGCGGCGCTGGTCAATGTCCTGAACCGCTACATGACGGTAATGTCCGACCCGGTGCGGCGCCATGACGGCATCATCGACAAATATATCGGCGACGAAATCATGGCCTTCTGGGGTCCGCCCTTCATAGGGGCCGAGGACCATCCCGGGCTCGCCTGCCTCGCCGCGCTCGACCAGCTTAACGGCTTGACCGCATTCCGCGCCGAACTACCCGAGCTTACCGGTCTCAGGCGCGGTGTTCCGGAGATCGACATCCGGATCGGCATCGCCACCGGCGACGCGGTCGTGGGAAGCATCGGTTCGGAGCAGACGCGCAACTACACCGTGATCGGCGATACCGTGAACCTGGCCTCGCGCCTCGTAGGTGCCAACAAGACCTATGGCACGCGCGCGTTGGTCAGCGAAACGACTAGCCGCTTCGCCGCCGATTTGGTGGAGACCCGCGAGATCGATTCGGTGATCGTCGTCGGCAAGACCGAGCCACACCGCATCTTCGAGCTGCTCGGCCGCAAGGGCGAGGTCGCCGGCGAGCGCCTAGCCCTGCGCGACGCTTATGTCGAGGCACTCGGCGCCTATCGCCGCCAGGCTCTGGAAGAAGCACGCGCCGGTTTCGAGAGCTGCCTCGCAATCATGCCCGGTGACGGACCGAGCAAGGTCTTCCTCAACCGCATCGCACAATTCGACACCGCGGCACCGAGCCCCGACTGGGACGGCGTCTGGTCTTTGGCGGAAAAGTAGCCCAGACAGAAGCTGCCCAAGACTAAAATCTTTCCCAGTATTGCTTTTTGTTGAGCCGCAACCCTAATGCCGGGATCGACAGGCGAAACCGGCAGAAGGTCCAGGCACGTGGACGATCCGATAGAAACTGTGCTGGCCGGCATCAAATTCGGCCCCGACGGACTCGTGCCCGCTATCGCTCAGCAATACGATACCGGAGAGATACTCATGCTGGCCTGGATGAACCACGAGGCGGTTCGGCTTAGCCTAGCGGAGGGCCGCGTTTGCTACTGGTCGCGGTCGCGCGCGAGACTGTGGCAAAAGGGCGAAAGCTCCGGGCAGGTCCAGCTACTGCGTGAGCTCCGGCTCGATTGCGACAGCGACGCGCTGCTGTTGCTGGTCGACCAGCAGGGTGTCGCTTGCCACACCGGGCGGCGCAGCTGCTTCTTTCGCGCATGGCGGGACGGGCGCTGGGAAGTGATCGCCGAGCCGCAAGTGCCTCCGGAGCTTCTTTACCCAGAGAAGAGGTGAGTTTTATTCACCTCGATCTGCCGCGCCTATTGTAAGGGCGGGCAAACCAAGTTGACTTGCATTTGAGTCACGACGGCCGAATTGAACGGGCGATTTGCGCAGTGCGCATTGTATTCGCTGACCCGCGCATTGTATCGCGCCGTGGACTGCGTTGCGTCCGCATGAACCGGGCCGATCGATTGGCGATAGGCGGCGTCGCGCCGTTCGAGAAGAGCCTTGTAGCGCGCGACCGAGTCGGGGTTATTCACATCGATCGCCGATCGATCGCGCGCCAGCTGCGCGTCGAGATCGGCGAGCTGGCGGGAAACGGCGTCCAAGGCCTGGTTTTTCGAATTCATCTCAGCCGACAGCGTCGAGACCGCCTGCTGTAAACATAAACACGACGCGATTTCCGTGGCTTCCGGTGAAGCCTGCGCACCGGCTGTGCTCGGCGCCAACGCCGCGACGAGAGCCCAACCGAAAGCCGTAACACGCGCCAACCGGATAATATAAGTCATGGTCACTTCCCCGCCTGTCGTCGCCGGGCCGATCCCGGCGACGGCGACACTAGGGCCGAGCGGTGAGAAGGCAAGTGCGCGGCCCAACTGCGCGCGCGCCTGCTAGCGACCGGCTTAATGCGTCGTGCCCCGGGTCGCCGGGTCGGCCAATTCCCGGACGAGCTCGACAGCCTCGTGGCCGAACTCATTGGCCCTGTTCCACAACTCGTCGCGCGCTTCGCCGATGTAGTCCTGCTCCATCCTCGTGGGCGGCAGCATCGCTCCAAGGAGCGCCCCCGCAACCAAGCCGGCAACGCCGATGAGCCACGGATCGGTAGAGAGCTTTTCCGTTACCTGAGTGCCGGCCCGATTCGCCAGATCACCGGCAGCCCCCGCCCGTTGGAGGACAGCGCTGCCTGCGTCCCGGACCGAGCCGAGGGCGCCGCGCGCCGCCCCCGCCGCCTGATGAACCCAACCGTCACCGCGCCCCGAACTGGTGCCGCTCAGTGGCTCGCCATCAGGTCCGAGGATTTTTCCGGCCCCCGCTGCCTCGCTGCGGTCTCCGCCGATGCCGAGCTCCCCGGCAAATTCACCAACCTTGCGGCCGGCGGCCTGCACGCGGTCGTCATAAGCCACCCGCTCGACAAGGCCGGTCTTGCTGGCCACCAACCAGGCGATGCCGACCCCAATCAAGGACAGTGGAACCCAGTTGGTCTGAAGCGCTCCAGCGACCTCGCTGCTCTGGCGATCCGCCCCGTAGAACTCCGTACTCATACGGCTTTCCTTTCTCTGTTCTCTGTCTCGCGTTACGAGATCTGATCCCGAATCCATTCCTCGTCCTCGCGCAGTGAGTTAAGGGTGCGCCGTGGAACGAGGGTGTCAGCAGCCAAGCGACTCTTGCCGAAGAACAGCAGACCGGCCCCGATCGCTAGCACGACAACGCCAACGATCAGCGCAGCTAGCCACGGCGCAACTACCTTAGCGAGACCTAGTATTGCGGCCGCGATCAAGGCCAGCCAGCCGCTGAAAGCAATCAGCCCCCCTGCGGCGATCGCACCGGTTCCCATTCCCAAACGGCCGAGCTTTTCACCGATTTCGGCCTTGAAAAGCGCGATCTCCTGTCTGACGAGAGTGCCGGTCTCGTTGGCAAGGTCCGCCAGCAATGCTGCAATTGACCGGTCGGATCTGGGGCGTCGAGCCGAGAGATCGGGCCCGAGCCTCTCATCCGACAGCATCAGCGCGACTCCATCGCTCCGGATGATCCGGCTGCGTGACCAGCAGTCTCGCTGATGTGGCCGGCGGACCCGCGCGCGCTCGATACGGCTGCCGTGACCTCGCGCGCGGCCTCGCGGGAGTCACGCGTCGCACCTCTATCTCGGCTCGGCGCATTGACCGCTGTCCAAAGCAGGCGTCCGACCAGGAAGCCAGCGGCTACCGCGCCGAGGACAAAGAGTGTGGGCTGCCGCCGCGCAAAGTCTTCGGTCTCGGCGACGAGTTCGTTCCATCGGCGGCCGTGCAAGCCGTGGGCAAGGCTTCTAACCTGGTCACCCGCATCCTGGACGTAGCGGCCGATCATGCGATTTTGCGACACATGGAGTGAACGCGCTGCGCCTTCCAGCGCGTCGGCGAATCCATGCACACGGTCGGCAATCTGCCGTTTTTGCTCCTCCAGCAGCGATTCGGCGGACGATCGGGCCGCATCCATGAACTCGGCCACGACGCTGCGCTCGCCGCCCTCATTCATCGCCGCACGGTTCCTTTCCGACATGCCCTGCTGGGCGATCACGCTGGAAGAACCCATAATCCTCTCAGCCATGCGTCCGCCTCCGAAACCAGCTTTGTGTTGCTATCCTACTGCGCCAACGGATTTGTTCCACCTCAGGTTCCTGTAACGGATGAGGAACCCCCTAGCGATTTTGTTGTCTAACCGCTGCCACAGTTTGCCAGATAATTGAGAAAGAAGCGGCCGCGCCCGAAATTGCTGGCGGGGGAGTGTGGGGGTGCTCGGAATCGAGACCATAGCAGTCGAAGTCCATGGCTGAGCCGAAGCTAAGGCTCGACCCCGCGGACCGCATCCGACCGCCGCGCGGCGCTCGCGCCTCGCGGCAACGCGGGCGCGAGAAGGGAATGCTGACGCGAGCCGCCAAGCTCGGCGTGTTGCTGCTGTTGTGGGTCGCGATCGTCGGCGGCCTCGTTCTCGGTTATTTCGCCCTGACCCTTCCCGATACCGGTGAACTCACCCGCGCCGAGCGGCGTCCGAGCGTCACGATCCTGGCGGCCGACGGCAGCCTGCTGACGACGTTGGGCGACCTCTTCGGACAGCCGCTTACCCTGAAGGAAATGTCGCCCTATCTGCCGAAGGCCGTTGTCGCGACCGAGGACCGCCGGTTCTACAGCCATTTCGGTGTCGACCCGATCGGGCTCGCGCGGGCCCTCTTCGCCAATATCGCCGCAGGGCACGTGGTCCAAGGCGGCAGCACGATAACCCAGCAGCTCGCCAAAAACCTGTTCCTGACCCCCGAGCGCAGCCTTTCTCGCAAGATCCAGGAGACATTGCTCGCGCTCTGGCTCGAACACCGCTTCTCGAAGAGGCAGATCCTCGAGATCTACCTCAACCGGGTCTATCTGGGGGCCGGCACCTACGGGGTCGATGCAGCGGCTCACCGCTACTTCAACAAATCGGCGAGGCAAACAAACCTTTATGAAAGCGCCGCCATTGCCGGCCTGCTGAAAGCGCCGACCCGGTTCAACCCAACCCACGATCCCGACAAGGCCGCAGCGCGGACCGCGCAAGTCCTCGCCAAAATGGCCGACGCCGGGTTTGTCACGAGCACGCAAGCGATGGCCGCCCTAAGCGGCGGTACTTCGCTCACGACGGTGCCTATTACCCGGCCGGGCGCTCGTTATTTCGCGGATTGGGTCGCCGAGCAATTGGGCGGCTTTGCCGACATGGGCAACCGTGACTTGACCGTGGTTACGACGCTCGACCCGCGCATGCAGGCCCAGGCCGAAGCAGCAATTGCCGACGTCATCGCCCGCGAAGGGAGCAGAATGGCGGTGACCCAGGGCGCGCTGGTAGCGATGTCGCCGGACGGAGCGGTGCGCGCCATGGTCGGCGGCCGCGATTACAGCCAGAGCCAGTTCAACCGCGCGACCCAGGCGCAGCGGCAACCCGGCTCGGCGTTCAAGCCGTTTGTCTACCTGGCGGGGTTGGAGGCGGGGCTGCGCCCCTACGACCAATTTCTCGACGCGCCGATCCGGGTCGGCAGCTGGCAGCCGCGCGATTACACCGGCCGCTACCAGGGAGAGATGACGTTCGCCGATGGGCTGGCCCAGTCTGTCAACACGATCGCCGTCCAGGTGGCGCAGCGCGCCGGCATCCGCAATGTCGTGGCGGTTGCTCACCGGCTCGGAATTTCTTCCGAGCTCACCCCGGAGATGAGCCTTGCTCTCGGTACCAACGAGGTGAACCTGCTGGAGCTGGTCTCGGCCTTTGCTACGTTTGCCAATGGCGGCAACGGGGTTTGGGCTCACGGTATCTCTGAAGTTCGCGACAACACCGGAAAGATCGTGTTTCGCCGTACCGGCTCCGGCCTGGGGCAGGTGGTGAACCCCGAATTCACCGCTGAAATGAACGAGATGCTGGGTGCAGTGATCGATCACGGTACCGGCCGAAGCGCTGCCCTGACGCGCCCTGCCGCCGGTAAGACAGGCACGACCCAGGACTACCGGGACGCCTGGTTCGTCGGCTACACCGCCGATCTCGTCGCCGGAGTGTGGCTCGGCAACGACGATAATTCGCCGATGAACAAGGTGACCGGCGGCTCGCTTCCGGCGCAGACCTGGCGCCGTTTTATGCTGGCTGCGACGCAGGCAATGCCGGTGCGGCCGCTGCCCAGCGCGCCGTCGCCCCCCGCCGGTGTGCTCGCCTCAGCGCCGCCGCGGACTGGCGGTGCCGGCTTTTTCCAAAACTTCTTCGGGCTTTTCGGGCCGAGATGAGGGAAGCCCTCACCCACCATCACTGTGCCGATGGTGGGTGAGGATAACCCGTCAGCGCAATGGCGAGAACGACGCCGGGACGACCAGCATGTTCTCCTGCTTGATGAACTGACCGCGCGTATTCGGCGGCCAGGCACCGGTCGCGCGGGCCTCGTCGCGGATGCGGAACCGCTCTGCCGCATCCTTGTAGGCCCAGATGTGGATCCATTGGTTGAGCGGCCCGAGTTCGGTGTGGCCCGCCGCCGCCAGAGGCGACAGCTTCACCCGGCCCTCGATCCGCTCGGCCCAGCGCTCGATGACAGTCGGCGCCGCTCCGGGCAACATCGTATAGGTGCGGATCTCGTAAAGGTTGCCGTGCTGGCGCGGCGTGAACGCCGGGCAGAACGGCGCCGCATTTACGATCTTGCTCTCCATCTCGACGATGAATTCCTGGATTTTTGGCGGCCAGTTCGAGATCGACTGCGAGCGCACCCGCGTCCGATGCTGCAGATCGTCGTAGGGCCAGATGTGGATGATCCGGTTCAGCGGCCCGACCTCGGTATGGAAAAATGCGCCGAGCGGCGACACCTTGACACGTTCGGTCAGCGCCTCGCCAAACCGCTTTTCGACCTCCGGCACCGAGCCGGGCTGCAACAGATAGGTCCGCATCTCAAAGATCATCGACCTCACTCCCTTTTCTGAGTCGGGCAGGTAACCTTAGATCAAGAATGGCGGCTAAGGTAGCCGCGCTAGCCGCTCCGTCAAAAGATCGTAGAAGCCGTCGGCGTCGACCGTGTTCATAAAGTGCACATTGGGTTTTCTGCCGGTTACGCCCCACCAGTCGACCACCGTCATTCCGGCGGTCAGCGGGCTTTCGGTTTCGACCGCCACGTTGATCTCGCGTCCTTCATAGAGGTCTGGGCGCAGCAGGTAGTCAATGACGGCAGGATCGTGCAGCGCCTTGGCGCGCTCCCCGAACTTGGCCCGGCGGTTTCTCTCGAAGGCTCCCAGCAACGCAGCTACCGCCTTGCCGCAGCGATTGGGTAGAGCGCGCAATGCCGTCAGGCGATCCTCTGTGGTGACCAAGCGGTGCGTGACGTCGAGCGGGATCATCGTGATCGGGATGCCGCTGCCCAAGACAATCGCCGCGGCGTGCGGGTCAACATGGATATTGAATTCGGCCGCTGGGGTCACATTCCCGAGCTCGAAGCACGACCCGCCCATCACGACCAATTCGCGGACCTTGCCGACGATCTCCGGCGCCTTGACGAGCGCCATCGCGATATTGGTCAACGGACCCAGCGCGCATAGCGTGATCGCCGCAGGCGTCGCCGACGATAATGCCTCGATTAGAAAATCCACGCCATGCTGGGCCTGCAATGGAATTGTCGGCTCGGGCAATAGCAGATTGTCGCAGTCGGTTTGCGCATGAACCCGATCTGCAGTGGCCAGCGGACGCACCATCGGCCGTTGACAGCCGGCATAAACCGGCACGTTGCGACAACCGGCCAACTCACAGATCCGCCGCGCGTTTCGCTCAGTCAGGGGGAGCGGGAGATTTCCTGCAACTGCGACAATCCCCAAGACCTCCAATTGCTCAGTCGCCGCCAACGCCAACAGGATCGCGACGGCATCGTCCAAGCCGGGATCCGCGTCGATGATGATCTGCCGGCGCATCAACTCACCATCGCGCGGCCGCAAGGCGGACAGGGTTCATTCCTCCGGCACTCCGGCCCCGCGCACGGTCGCGGTCTCTTTGGCACACCCCAATATCCACCCGCTCTGAGATCGGGCAATGCGATTTCTATAGCACGAAGTGGCCCGCGACGCGTCCTCGGAAAACAACGTTACGGCTCAATCGATGGTTCAGGTCGCAGGCGCAATGGCCCCGGATAGCGGCAGCACCAGGAGCGCGCTGAAACGTCGCTTGTTAAATTGACAAGTGTTGCGACTTTTGCTATCATCCAACGATGTCGCTCATTTCGGCCGTTCCGAGACTGGACCGCGCATTGCCACTCTTGCGATTGAAACAGCGGCAAAATAGCGGGCAGTCTCGCTGTTCGTCACATTGCGGAACCAGCAGCGGCCTAGGATATCTGCGGAGAAACGAGATTATAGTTCGCTGATAATTTTCGGCAAAACAGCAAAAACAGCA
>Ga0306924_10003161_pt1 | contig 15797 bp, 14 predicted proteins | sample sta12Can44000111_FD_203756 | JGI IMG/M metagenome (GOLD analysis project Ga0306924, IMG submission 203756) | Lab enrichment of tropical soil microbial communities from Luquillo Experimental Forest, Puerto Rico - statanox.12C.anox.44.000.111 (v2)... | ecosystem: Environmental > Terrestrial >... | reverse complement strand
GGAGAGGCCCAGCCCCCACCCTAACCCTCCCGCTCGCGGGGGAGGGAATGGGAGAGGGCGCAAGCGGGGAGAGAGGAGTATGTTGGTCAGGACAAGCACGCTAGTGAACCGCCCGGTACAGCCGCTCGTCGTAGAGGGCGCCTTCGAGCGGGGTGAGCTTGTCGCGGAACTCCTTGTTGTGCGGCGCCGTCACGCTCGCATCGAAGGCTTTGCGGTCGCGCCAGACCTCGACAAGAGTGAAATGGTTCGGGTGCCCGTCCCACTGCACGACGTCGTACCGCAGATTGCCGTCGTCCTTACGCGCCGCCTCGGCCTGTGCCTTGACGAGCTCGATGGCCGCGTCCTTGTGCACTGGGAAAACATCGACATGGGTCACGACATAGATGGCATCGGGTGGAACCTGCCCCTTCGGCGCCGCAATCGAGAGGCCGCCGTGCGGCCGGGCTCCGAACCCGCCGATCATTAGCGGCTGGAGCTTATCCCGGAATGCACGCGCCGCGGGACCTGCGTTGTGCGCATCCGTGGCCTTCTTGTCGCGCCAAATTTCGAGTATCGCAAAGCGGCTGGGTCTTTCGACTTCTTCGAATACTTCGAACCCCGCATTGCCGTCTTCCTTGCGGCTCGCCTCGACAAAATCCCTGGCAATCGCGGCGCTCTGCTGCGCCGCATTCGGTGCGACATCGAAATAGGTGACGAGATAAATAGGCCCGTTCATCGTCTCCTCCGCATAGAGCGGCCGCACTATCCCCAAGACGAGCGCGGCCACAGCAAAAATCACATGTTGCAAACGCATCTCCAGCCCTCCTGCTATGCGACTGGCGCGAGGCGGAAGCGGCAGTCGGTGTCGCGGCCGATCTGGTTGACGAGATCGACCTCCCACGCGAGATACTCGCGCATATAGCGCTCACGGTCCGCCGGACGGTCGCGCGCCGACAATGCGACATCGTCGGGCTCGCTGGTGAGCGGTCCCATGCCGGTTTCGAGAGGCAACCCGGCGGCTTTCCACGCGGCGGTCCCGCCGGCCAATACCTTGAACGGCCGGCGGTTGCCAAGCTCGGCCGCGGCATAGCGGGCGATCGTCCCGTCCTCGCTGGTCAGCACCAGGTCGCCCTGCGCCGGCAATTTGCCGAGCGCCTCGGCGAGGCGAGCGCGGATCGCGAACCAGGCTCCTGGGATATGCCCCTGACGGTGCTGTCGGCTCAGCGCCAGATCGACCACGACCGTCGAGTTCGCCTGCAACTCTCGCGGCTGGATGGTCGCCGGCTCGGGGCCGGCGATGGGGAAGACGTCGCTTTGCGCCGCCGGCATGCTCCGCTCGAGCTCCACGTGTTCGAGCCCGCCTTCCAGCACCACCGCATCCCAGCCCATGCGCCTGAGCCACGAGGCTGTCATGCGCGCCCTGACCCCGGTATCGTCGACCAGCACGATTCGGGCGCCCCACACGCCGAGCCAGCTGTCGGTCTCCTGCACCAATTGCCCGCCAGGTGCCATGACCGAGCCCGCCAGGTGGCCGGCGCGGTATTCGGCAGGGTCACGCACGTCGATGACGTAGAGCGTCCGGCGATCGGCTTCCCTCTGCCATTGGGCCAATGTCGCCCGGTCGATGACCGGCACCCCGTAGCGCCGCGCGACCGCCTCGGCGCGTTGCCGCGCTGCTGTCACACCCTCTGCCGAAACCTCCTGCGCCCGTGCGGTGGCGCCTGCGACAACCCCGAGCCCGGCGAGGTGCCACGCCATCGTACCGTCTTTGAGCGACACGACCCGGTTCGGCACGCCGGCGTCGATCAGGGACTGTGCCCCGATGATGCTGCGCGTGCGCCCGCCGCAATTGACGACGACAAAGGTCTCGGGCGAAGACACGAGCTCGCGGAAGCGATAGACGAGCTCCGCTCCCGGCACGCTGATCGCGCCGGGGATCGTATTCGAGTGGTATTCCTCATAGGAGCGGCTGTCGAAAATCGCCATCTTCTCGCCGCGATTCTGCCGCTCCGCGAGCTCCTCGACGCTGATCCACGGCGTCTTCATGTCATGCTCGACGACTTCGGCGAAGGCCTTGCTCGGCACATGCACGCCGCTATAGACCGGAAACCCCGCCGCCTCCCACCCTTTGACGCCGCCTTCGAGCACCGAAACGTCGGTGTAGCCACCCTCGATCAGCCGCATCGCCGCGCGCGCCGCGAGGCCCTCGCCGTCGTCGCACACGACGATCGGCGCGGAGCGCCGCGGCAACAGCCCTGGCGCGATCAGTTCGAGCCGCGACAACGGCAAACAAGACGCCATCAACAGATGCCGCTCGTGGAAGACCCCCTCCTCGCGCGCATCGACGATCGCGATCTCGCCACCCGCCTGATACCGCCGCCGCAATTCCGCTGGCGTAATCTTCCCTGGTGCTTCTGGCATGCCCCGCTCTCCCGGATAACTGCCGTTGCGTCCTTCGAGGCCTCGCTGCGCGAGGCACCTCAGGATGAGGGTGTTTCTTTATGCTATCAAGAAAAGCGCCTCATGCTGAGGAGCGTCCGAAAGGACGCGTCTCGAAGCACGCACGACAGCGGTTCAATGCTGCATTGTTTGCCCGAATTCTCGGCAGGCGTCAAAGTCGCAATCCGATGGCGTGAGGAGGGAGAAGCATGTCCGAAGGACGACGCGCGCGGCCGCAGCCGACGCCGGAGACGCAGCATTTCTGGGACGGCACGCGCGCCGGCGAATTGCGCCTGCAGCGCTGCAACGGTTGCGGCAAGGTGTATTTCCCGCCGCGGCCGTTCTGCCCTGCCTGCGCGGCGCGCGAGGTCAGCGTGTTCGCGGCGAGCGGCAAGGGCCGGCTCTACTCCTATGTGATCCACCACCGTCCGGTGCCGGGTTTCACGCCGCCTTATGCGATCGCCGTCGTCGAACTCGACGAAGGCCCGCGCATGATGACCAACATCGTTGATTGCCCACAGACGCCGGAAGCGTTGCAGCTCGACATGGCCCTGGAGGTCGCATTCGAGAAGCTCGACGACGAGATCACCCTGCCCCTCTTCCGCCCGGTGTTGTCGCCGCACGATGCGGCGATCCAGGCAAATCTGCGCGAGACAACGACGCGCGTGTTGGCCTCGTTGACACCACGCGAGCGGAGGTGAGCCGATGAAGCCGAAATCGATCGCCATCGTCGGCGCCGCCGAGACGACCCGGCTCGGCGTCATTCCCGATATGTCGCAGATCCAGTTGCACGCGGACGCAGCACTCAATGCGATAGCCGATGCTGGGCTCAAACCCAAAGACATCGACGGGATCGCGACCGCCGGCGAGACCCCGGTGACGGTGGCACACTATCTGGGCCTCACGCCCAAATGGGTCGACGGCACTGCGGTCGGCGGCTGCTCCTTCATGATCCATGTCCGCCACGCCGCCGCGGTGATCGAATCGGGGCTGTGTAAGACGGTGCTGATCACGCATGGCGAGAGCGGCCGCTCTGGCGTCGGGCGCACCCGCAATGTCGTGGCGCCGACGAGCCTCGCCGGCCAGTTCGAGCAGCCCTATGGGCCAATGGGGCCGCCGACTTTGTTCACGATCCCCGTGCTGCGCTACATGAAGACCTATGGCCTGACGCACGAGCAACTGGCGATGGTCTCTGTCGTACAGCGCGAATGGGCCGCGAAGAACCCGCGCGCCACCTTCAAGGCGCCGATCACCGTCGAGGATGTGCTGAATTCACGGATGATCGCCTACCCGTTCCGCTTATTGCAGTGCTGCTTGGTGACCGATGGCGGAGGCGCATTGATCCTAGTCGCCGCCGGGCGCGCCCGCGACTTCCCGCAAAAGCCGGTCTACCTCCTCGGAACCGGCGAGTCTGTCGAGACGCCGATGGTGAGCCAAATGGAGGATTTCACCTCCTCGCGCGCCTTCCGCGTCGCCGGCCCCACTGCCTTTGCCGAGGCCGGCATCACACACAGTGACGTCGATCATCTGATGATCTACGACGCCTTTGCGCATCTGCCGATCTACGGCCTCGAGGATCTCGGCTTTGTACCGCGCGGCGAGGCCGGAGCCTTTATCACCGAGCGCAACACCGCCCCCCGAGGGAAACTGCCGCTCAACACCAATGGCGGCGGTCTTTCCTATATGCATTCCGGCATGTACGGCATGTACGCCTTGCAGGAGAGCGTGCGCCAGATCCGCGGCACCGCCCCCGCCCAAATCCCCGATGCCCGGATCTCGGTCTGCCACGGCGTCGGCGGCATGTTCGCCGCAAGCGGCACGATCATCATGTCAAATGAGCCGCCGTGACCCACCCCAGAGGATTCGCGGCGGGCTTGCTTCGTTAGTCTTCCAGGCGAAGATACGCTAGGATACGGAGGTTTAGAGGACCGGAGATCCTCATGGCTGAGGTGAAGTCCGTTTTTGATCAAATCGACGACGAAGCCGAAGCGCGCGCGATCGCCGAAGCCGAAGCCGAGATCGAGGCCGGCAAAGGTATAGCGCACGACAAGGTCAGAGAGTGGTTGCTCAAACTCGCCCGGGGTGAGATCACGCCACCGCCGTGCGAGTAGTCTGGTCGCCCTCGGCGCTCCGCGATATCCGTTACATTTACGATTACATCGCTCGATTTAATCGACGCGCTGCCGAGCATCTTGCGCGAGAGCTGGCAGCAGCGGGCGATAGCCTCGAAACTTTCCCGGAGCGCGGTCGGCCCGTTTCGGGCACCAATCTGCGCGAGTGGCCGCTGGTTTATCCCTACATTATCCGGTATCGGATTGCGGGCGACCGGGTAAGAATTCTCCGGGTCCGTCACGGGATGCGTCGGGGCTAAGCTATTGAGAGGCCGATGGTCGCCTAGCGGTCATTCCTGCGAAAGCAGGAAGCTGGGCCCAAGGGTTCCGGCCAATCCTGCCTTGACCCTCGCTTTCGCGGGGGTGACGAAAGGGACACCTCCTCGCGCGTTCCGCGCCCGCCGGCCACGGCCTTTGCCGAGGCCGAATCACGGGCAAAGACTTTTTCGGGGCAAATATCTCGCTCTGTAGCGCAATAGACGGCATGTTCGCCGCCTCCGACACCCTCATGGCTGACGAGCCACCTTAATCGGCGAGCCGATAGACGTTACCTCGGGAATGGAAACTTGCTCCCCCTGGGGATTCCGGAAAACGGGTATATTTCTTTGGATAGCGTGCCGGACCGCTCATCACTGGGGTAGCTTATGGCGTTCAAGGTTCAGGTCGGCCCACCGCAAATCTCGATCCACCACGACCAGACCGTGCTGATTACCGAGCAGGACGGGCAGATCAACTGGCCGAGTGAAAAGGGTCTCTATTTCTTCGATACGCGCGTTGTCAGCAGCTGGGCCATCTTCGCCAATGGCGAGCCCTGGGAGCTGCTCAATGGCGGCGCCATCAACTATTACGCATCCCGGATATTTCTCACCAATCGATCCTTGCTCACCGAAGACGGCACGATCGCGCCGCGGACGCTGGGCCTGACGATCAGCCGATGGATCAGTGGCGGCATGCACGAAGATCTCGACATCACCAACAACAGCATGAAGCCGGTGAGGTTCCAGCTCGAGATCGCGCTCCGCTGCGACTTCGCGGACATCTTCGAGGTGAAGTCGGGCCGAATCGTCCGGCGGGGCCGGATCGTCACGCAATGGTCCGAGGCCAACCAGCATCTGCGCACGATCTACCGCAATGGCGACTTCAGCCGCGCAGTGACGGTTTCCCCGGCACACTCGCCCGCCAAAGCGGTATACGCCAACGGCCGGCTCAGCCTCGAAGTCGCGCTCAAACCAGGCGAGGCGTGGCATTATTGCCTCCTCTATGCACTGGCAGACGGTGACCGGCATTTTGCTGCGCCGAGAGACTGCGTCGGGCATAACCACAGGTCGCACCACGCCGAGACGATGGCGGACTGGTTGCAACAGGTCGTCAAGATCCAGACCAGCAACGAAGAATTTTATCGGCTGTTTCGCCAGGCCCTCGAGGATATGGCCGCGCTCCGCCTGCCGATCGCAGGCACCGACCACAAGGTCTTTCTGCCTGCCGCCGGGCTGCCTTGGTTCGTGGCTCCGTTCGGGCGCGACAGTCTGATCGTCTCGCTGCAGAACACGCTCATCTATCCCGAGTTCGCGCGTGGAGCATTGGAGGTCCTCGGCGCGCTGCAAGCAAGGGAAGAGGATAACTACCGCGATGCCGAGCCCGGCAAGATATTGCATGAGATCCGGTACGGCGAACTTGCCCATTTCAAATTGATCCCGCACACGCCCTATTACGGCACTGCGGATGCCACACCGCTTTACCTGATCACTTTGCATGCGGCCTGGCGCGCGACTGGCGACCGGGGGCTCCTGGAGCAGCATCTCGAGACGGCAGAGAGATGCCTCTCCTGGATCGACGATTATGGCGACCGCGACGGCGACGGGTTCCAGGAATACGAGACCCGCTCTCCGGTCGGTTACGAGAACATGGGCTGGAAGGATTCGGGTGATAGCGTCGTCTATCCGGATGGCTCACTGGTCAAAGGACCAAAGGCGCTCTGTGAGCTGCAAGGCTATGTCTACGATTCCTGGGTGCGCATGGCCGAGGTATTCGATGCGCTCGGCAAACCGGACCGCGCGCAGCAGCTGCGCGCAAAGGCCGGTGCCCTGTTCGACCGCTTCAACGATGCCTTCTGGAACGAAGAGCTGGGCTTCTACGCCTATGCGCTCGATGGCGAGAAGAAAAAGGTGCTGACCGTCGCATCTAATGCCGGACACTGCCTCTGGTCCGGCATCGTACCCCCCGAGCGCGCCGCGAAAGTCGTGCAGCGCCTGATGGCGCCGGACATGTGGACTGGATGGGGTATTCGCACACTTTCCGCCAATAACCCATCCTTCAATCCGTACAATTATCAGACGGGATCGGTCTGGCCGCACGACAATGCGATCATCGCGTTGGGTTTCAAATACTATGGGTTCGGCGCCGAAACGGCGCGCATCGCGCACGACATCAGCGTTGCAGCGAGCCACTTCCTGCTCAATCAGTTGCCGGAGCTGTACACCGCGTTCGAGCGCGATGAGACCGCCTTTCCGGTGCAGTATATTGGCGCCAACGTGCCGCAAGCCTGGGCTGCCGGTTCAGCCTTTATGCTGACCCAGGCCCTGCTGGGATTTATGCCGGACGCGCCGCGCAACAAGCTGTATGTCGATCCATCCCTTCCTCGATGGCTGCCCGACTTAACCGTGCAGGACCTTCGGGTCGGTAAGCGCAAGCTCGACATCCGCTTTTGGCGCGAGGGCGAGGAGACCGCGTTCAAAGTGCTCAAAGGTGATCCCAAGCTGGTGGAGCGCTGCAACATTGCGTCCAAAGTCGTACAGCTGAGGACTGCCTCCGATCCATTTTAACTCGTAGCGAATGGCGGAGACCTTAGGTCCCATGTCGGGAAGGCGCGGGTCTGCCGCCTCGGGCGCACCCGCTATTGCCATGGCATCGACTTTAAGGGTTCGCTTTGGAGCGTGGCGGGGGAAATTCGCACAACAACTGGTTTGGCGTCCTTTCGGCGCCGCTATCGGGGTGCTACTCTGGTGTCCTGCATCGCAGGTCGCATGAAGCACCTCAGGGGGTGTGGGATGCGGACATCGCCCATTCTAGTACTTGCAGCGTTGGGTTTTCTCGTGGGGACGATCTCGCCGAGCTGCGCCCAACCGTTTCAAGCATCCACCGCGAGCCTCACAAATGCCTCCAATCCGAGCGGCTTTGGGCTCACTCTGACCACTGTCCCTGCAGGGAAACTGCTCGTTATTGAATTTTTGTCTGCGGCGTGCAATCCGACAGGAGCCGCAGGTGTGGTTCCAAACCCACTTCGGGTCACCACCCAAGTGGATCATTGGATCGCTCTGATACCGGGAAGCACGGTAGGACAAGCGGTAGCGACCTACTCGACCCGAATATACGCCAGTCCAGGAAGCAAGATAAATCTGACGCTGTTCCCGACGACAAGTGCTGCAACAGTGTCATGTAACGTGGCGATATCGGGCACACTAACGCCGGCAAAATAATTGCGCAGGCCACACCGGTCGGGCCGGCCTTAGTATTGAGCGATCGCCTGCCACTTCTGCCTATTGCCGTGTTGCCTGGTACCGATGGCGGCGACGCATTGATCCTGGTCACTCGCATCCAAGCGCGCCCGCGATTTCGCTTAGTAGCCGTTCTGTCTCCTCGGCGCCGGTGAATCTACGGGTCAGAATGGTTTCTGCCGTCCCCCTGGACCACCGCTTTCGCGGGGGTGACGATAGGGCCACATGCACTCATCCGAGGAGGATCGGATATGGAAACAGTGGGGCTCGGCTTCTGCTTCGAGGATCTGCCGCTCGGGCGACAGTTTAAAACGATCGGGCGCACTGTCACTGAAGCCGACATCACCAACTTCGTCAACTGCACTGGCATGGTGGAGGTGTTGTTCACCAACCTCGAATTCCTCGCGCATGAATCGGACATCAAGCAGCGCCTCGCACCGGCGGCGCTGGTCTACGCCTTTGCCGAGGGCCTCCTGGTCCAGTCGACGATGCAGCATACCGGCTTTGCGTTTCTGCATATGGAGCTCAATGTCGAGAACCCCGTCTTTGCCGGCGACACGATCTATGCCGAATGCGAAATCGTCGAGGCGCGTCGCAGCACGAGCCGCCCCGACCGCGGTCTCGTTCGTGCCCGCACCCGTGTCGTCAAACAAGACGGCACTGTGGCACTGACCTACACCCCCTTGCGCATGGTCAAATGCCGGGAGCCCGCCGTCTAGCCGACTGTCGCCGCGAACACTCGGGCGTAATTGCCGCCGAGGATCTTGCCGACATCCGGCGCGGCGAAACCCTGCGCCAGGAGCTTTTCGGCGAGCAGCGGCAGGTCTCGATAGCTGTCGAATACCGACGGGCCGGTAAGGCCGCGCATATCGCTTCCGAGCCCGACATGGTCGACACCCGCGACCTCGGCCATGCGCGCCAAGCCCTCGGCCATTTTGTCCAAGGTCGGGAAGATCGAAGCCAGCGGCCAGACGCCGGTGACACCGCCGGTCTGGGCGACGAGCCGCGCATGATCGGACGAGATCTGACGGCTATGCCGGCCTTGGGCGGCCGACAGCGACGTGTGCGACAGGATCAGGGGCTTCGTGGTCACCGATGCGGCGCGCTTGACGAGGTCATAGGTGCCGTGCGCGACATCGACGACAATGCCGAGGCGGTTGCAGGTGCGCACCACCGCTGCGCCGAAATCGGTGAGACCGCCCTGCACCGGGTCTTCGGTCTGGATATCGCCGAGTTCGTTCGGGCGGTAGTGGACGAGCCGCAGATGGCGCATGCCGAAGGCGTTGCGCACCTCCTCGATGCGTTCGATGCGGTCCTCGATGAAATCGGCGCCTTCGGCCGTCACGATGATCGACGGTCCCACGGACGGCGCGGCGCGCAGTTGCGCCGTGTTGCCGACTACATGCAGCTGCTGCTCCTGAGCGAGCCGAAGCAAACGCCCGAACGCGGCCTTGCTCCAGGCGTAGAGCTCGCCCGGCTCCGGCGCCCGCGTCGGATGGATCCGCCCGTCAGCGAAGATCCGGTGAGTCGGTGAATCTGAGACGATCGCAAGGCAGGCGACGGCGAGGCCGCCCGCGCGCATCGGTTCGGCGACCGGCTCGAACACCGTGTTGTCGCGAACGAACCGTCCGGCGTGGCTGTGCATGTCGATGGTCAGAGCGCCGCCGGGCACCGGCTGAGCTCGAACATCCGACGCGCCTAGGCCGAGGGCAAACGCCGCCGCTCCGGCGCCCTGCAGAACTCGACGCCGCGTAATCTCGCTCAGATCACCCCCATCGCACTCGGTTTGCCGGCCTCGTTGGTGTTGAAGGCCGCCTCCCACACCGCAATCTTGCCGTCCCGCATGATCCAGATCTCGACGCCGCGCCCGGTCATCCTGGCGCCGGTCACCCGGTCTTCCCATTCGCCTTCCCAGTAATTGGCGATCGCGTCGCCCATCAGCGCGCGAAATTGTTTACGCAGCCGATAGTCCTTCTGCCGCTCGCTGCGGCCGCGAAACAACTTTTCGAGCGCCGCCTTGCCGCAGAACTCCGGCATGTCGCCGAAGCGGACGACGCAATCATCGGTAAAGCCCGCGAGCAAACCTTCGATGTTCCACGGCATGAAAAAGGATTCGACGTGGGCGACAAACGCCCGCGCTTCTTCCGCTGTGCGAGGATTGCTGTCCGGCATTTCAGGCCCTCGCGACTTTGCGGATGCGGTGGTTGTTGGTGTCGCCGATATAGATCGACCCGTCGACTGCTACTGCCGCCCCATGCGGCCGGTCGAGCGCCGCAGCGCGGGCCGGGCCGCCATCCCCGTCGCCGCCCTGGCGGCCGCTTCCCACAATCGCCGTGACGGTTCGCGTGTGGATGTCGATCCGGCGGATCACATGGTTTTCGGTATCCACGATCAAAAGATTGCCCTCGCGGTCGATAACCAGCTCCTTTGGTGCATCGAAGACGGCGGCGCTAGCCGGTCCGTCGTCGCCGCCGTACCCTCTTTCGCCGGTACCGGCGATGGTCGTTATGATGCCGCTTTTCGGGTCGACGGCCCGCAATGTGCTGCCCTGCCGCTCGAGAATGTAGACGGTCCCGTCGGCGGCAACTTTGACGGCGCGGGCGCCGAAGATCCCGGCGGCACTGGCCGGCCCGAGGTCACCCGAGTGCTCGGGCTTGCCAGTGCCGGCGAAGGTCCGGATCACGCCAGAGGCGAGATCGACGACGCGCAAGCGATGGTCCGCGACATCGGCGATGAACAGCCGGTTCTCCGCCGGGTCGAGCGCCAAGCCATTCGGCTCGACCATGCCGGCGCGCGACGCCGCTCCGCCGTCGCCGCCAAATCCGGACGCGCCGTTGCCGGCGAAGGTAGTGACCACGCCGGAGGTGCCATCGATCCGGCGGACACAGTGATTATGTCGGTCGGCAACATAGGTATTGCCGGTCCTGTCAACCGCGATGCCGTAAGGCTCGTTGAAGCGGGCGAGGGTCGCGCGGCCGCCATCTCCCGAATAGCCGGCTTCGCCACAGCCCGCGCAGGTCGAGATCACACCCGTGCGTGCGTCGACGCGGCGAATGCAGTGGTTGAAGGTGTCGGAAAAATAGAGGTTGCCGCTTGCATCGAACCCGAGGTCGAACGGAGCGTTGAGCAGCGCACGCGCCGCCGGCCCGCCGTCGCCGGAATAGCCTTTCTCACCGGTCCCAACTGCTGTCGTGATGATCCAGGTCTGCTCCGGCATTGGCTCAGCACCCCGCTCTGTGTGTGCCGGATCTTAGCATTGCGGAAGGTAGGCTCAACCCGCAGGGAAGCGGCATTCCCGCGATAATCTTTCCGGGCGGACGACGGGCGAGGTAGAGTTGCGGATGTTTGCTCCTCGCATTTCCCTTCGCCGTCTATTTGCCGCGGTCGTGTCGGTGTCGGCGGCATTGATTGTGATCGGGGCGGCTCCACCCGAGCATTCGGATACGGTTTCGCTCGTCGGGCAACTGCTGATCGCGTCCCCGACGATCGGCGATCCGCGCTTTGCTCATACCGTGGTTCTGATGGTGCGGCATAACAAGGAGGGCGCCTTCGGGATCGTTATAAACCGCCCGGTCGGCGAGCGCTCGATTGGCGATCTGCTGGAGGCGACCGGCGATAACGACCCCGGCGCAGCGGGCATCGTCCGCGTCTTCGCTGGTGGTCCGGTGCAGCCCGAACTCGGCTTTGTCATCCACAGCGCCGAGTACCGGCGTGCCGAGACCGTCGATGTGGACGGCCGCGTCGCAATGACCGCGAGCCGCCAGATCCTGCTGGATATCGGCCGTAATCAGGGGCCGGAGAAGAGCTTGTTCGCCCTGGGTTATGCCGGCTGGGGCCCCGGTCAGCTCGAAGGCGAGCTGGCCCACAACAGCTGGTTCACCACTCCCGAACAGCCAAAGCTCGTCTTCGATGACGACCGCGGCAATCTGTGGGACGAGGCAATGGCGCGCCGCACCCGGGAACTCTAGCGAATTTTTTATCGGCCGGTGCGGATTGATCCGCTCGCATACTCGCCATGAACCTGGAAAACCGACTTCGCAATATCGAGTCCGATCCTCCCACCCAGCATTGCGAGCGCAGCCGCGAAGCAATCCCGTTGTTAAGACTCGCAATACGAAGCACACCCCTCCGCTTGATGATAATTCTTACGCATGGACGCGGCTCGCGTACCAACTTTGTATCTTCTCTGCGGAAAGATAGCGGCCGGGAAGTCGACGCTTGCACGACGTCTCGCCGCGCGCCCGAGGACCTTGCTTATCAGCGAGGACCACTGGACGTCGAATCTATTTTCTGGTGACTTGAGGACGATCGAAGACTACGGACGTTGTTCGGCGCGGCTTCGCGCTGCCATCGGACCGCACATTGTGGATATTTTACGCCAAGGCCTTTCTATTGTTCTGGATTTCCCAGCGAACACTGTCAGCAGCCGCAACTGGATGCGCTCGTTGATTACTCAATCTGGCGCGGCCCACGAGCTTCACCTACTCGATGTCCCGGACATGATCTGCAAGCAGCGGCTTCGGGCAAGAAATGCGGGTGGCGAGCACCCGTTCCAAGTAAGCGAAGCTGAGTACGACTTGTTCACGAGCTATTTCGCTGTTCCAGGCCTTAGCGAGGGCTTCAACGTCGTCATTCACCGCCCCTGACCCAGCAGTCGCGGCGACGCCAGACGCCGTGTCTGGACTACTAACCAACATCTCTTTTCCCGCTTGTCTTTGGAGGTTGTTCGTAATATCGCCCAATTCGCATGGCATTCTCGACCGAGTGCGTTCCTGTACGCCAGTGGTCATTACGGCATGCCGTGGGTGGGCATGGTTGCAACTTGAGGGAGAGTTTTGCTGCTGATTTGCTGCAGATGCAGCAAAGGTGAAATACTGAATACGAATAGCGGTTGCAGCCAGGAGACACGTCACCGAGCTGTTCGCATCATGTGGCCGATCGCGCTAAGCTGAGCCCGGAAGAGGTTTGCGGGAGTTTGTCGATGTCGCAGCATCATGAGTTGCGGGCGAGCCCGCAGACCTGTCACTGGGGATTTTTCGATGCCGGGCTCAAGCCCGTTCTCACGGTCGCCTCGGGTGATACGGTGACGATCGATAGCGTCTCCGGCGGGGCTGATGTGCTGCCGCCGGATGGCAAGTTCGAGATTTTGTCCGACCACCTGGCGATCCAGCGTGCGCTCGAGCCGCGGCTCGGCGCGCATATCCTGACCGGGCCGATTGCCGTCGAAGGGGCCGAGCCGGGCGATGTCCTCGAAATCGAAATCCTGGCGATCGACCCGCGGCAGAATTGGGGCTACACGCGCATTCGGCCGCTATCCGGTACCCTGCCCGAGGATTTTCCGATCCGCCGCATCTGGCACACCGCGATCGACCGCCAGCGCGGCATGGCCACCGTGCCGTGGGGCGCCGAGATCGAATTGGCGCCGTTTTTCGGGGTGATGGGTGTCGCACCGCCGCCGGTTTACGGCGCAGTGACCTCGATCGTGCCGCGCGAGTTCGGCGGCAACATGGATCTGAAGGAGCTGGTCGCCGGCACCACCCTTTACCTGCCGGTGTGGGCACCCGGAGCATTGTTCTCGGCCGGCGATGGCCACGGCGTGCAGGGCGACGGCGAGGTCTGCGTAACCGCGCTCGAAACCGCGCTCTGCGGCACCTTCCGCCTGGTTCTGCGCAAGGACCTCAAATTCGTTTTGCCGCGCGCCGAGACGCCGACCCACCACATCACGATGGGCTTCAACGAGGATCTCGACGATGCGGCGAAGACCGCGCTGCGTGAGATGATCGGGCTGATTGGCGAGCGCCTCGGCCTGGCGCCCGAGGACGCCTACATGTTCTGCAGCCTAGCCGTCGACATGCGGGTGACCCAGCTGGTCGACGGCAACAAGGGCATTCACGCCATGTTGCCGAAGCGCTATGCGAGCCGCCCGAATTAGAAAGCAAGCAGCGGATAGAGCACGGTTCCTTTCCCCTCCATCTTAGGCTCACCAGCTGTATGGAGGAGCTGAACATGTTGGATTTCGAGCATTGTTGGGCGGCGCTCGAGCGCCGCGACGCTGGTGCCGACGGCACCTTCTACTATGGCGTCCGCACGACCGGCGTCTATTGCCGGCCGGGCTGCACGTCGCGACTGCCGCTGCGCCGCAACACGATGTTCTTCGAGACCCGGGCTGAGGCGGAGGCCGCGGGACTGCGGGCCTGCAAGCGCTGCCGGCCGGCCGACGACACGCCTGCTGCGCGCCATCTCGCGGCGGTCGAGAAGGCATGCGCGCTGCTGAGGAAGAGCGAGACGATCCCGAGCCTTGCCGAACTCGCGGACGCGGCGGGTATCAGCCCGTTTCATTTCCATCGCGTCTTTAAGCAGATCACCGGCGCGACGCCGCGCGATTACGCCCGCAGCCATCGGCTTGGCAGTTTCGCCGAGAAGCTCGAAACCGGTCAGCCGGTGACTGAGGCGATCTACGCATCGGGGTTTGGCTCAAGCTCGCGGGCATACGAAGCAGCCCCGGCAGGGCTGGGCATGACCCCCGGGACCCGGCGGCGTGGCGGCGCCGGGCAGACGATCCGCTTCGCGACGGTCGAGACCCCGCTCGGCTGGGCATTGGTGGCCGCGACCGAACGCGGCATCTGCATGACCGCGCTCGCCGACGATCGCGACAAGCTCGAAGCCAGTCTGCGGCAACGCTTCCCGGCGGCGACGGTGATCCCCGACAATGCCGGGCTCAAGGACTGGGCCGATCGGATCGTGGGTTTCATCACCGATCCCGATCGCAACCTCGATCTGCCGCTCGATATCCAGGGCACGGCCTTCCAGGCGCGGGTGTGGCGTGCGTTGCAAAAGATCCCTCTCGGCAAGACCGCGAGCTACACCGAAATCGCGGCGGCTCTCGGCCGGCCGAAAGCGGTGCGCGCCGTCGCGCAGGCTTGCGCCGCGAACAAGGTCGCTTTGCTGGTCCCATGCCACCGGGTGATCCGCAGCGACGGCGAGCTCGGCGGCTATCGCTGGGGGTTGGAGCGTAAGCGGGCGCTGCTCGCGCGGGAGCGCGCCGCAGTCGTGCCGGAGCCGGCCGATGAGGCCGCGGCGTAGCGCGAAATCCACCGCCGATGTGGTCGATTGGCGTGAAATTGCTGCATCGCTCGATGCGCATGGCTATGCGACGACGCCGTTGTTGGGCAGAGAAGAGTGCGGCGCGCTCGCCGCACTCTACTCGCAGGAGGAGGGCTTTCGCCGCCGCGTGATCATGCAGCATCACGCCTTCGGCCGCGGCGAGTACAAATACTTCAAATATCCCCTGCCCGGCGTGGTCGAGGGATTGCGTCAGGCGATCTACCCCCGCCTCGCACCGATCGCCAACCGCTGGCGCGAAAGGCTGCGGGAAGAAGGACGCTTCCCTCCGTCCCTCACTGCCTATCTCGACGAATGTCACAAAGCCGGTCAGGAGCGGCCGACGCCGCTTCTGCTCAAATACGGCCCGGACGACTACAATTGCCTGCACCAGGACCTCTATGGAGAATTGATGTTCCCGCTGCAATTGACCGTGTTGCTCAGCGCGCCGGAGGATGATTTTACCGGCGGCGAGTTCCTGCTCGTCGAGCAGCGGCCGCGGGCGCAATCCCGCGGCGAGGTCGTGCCGCTGCAGCAGGGCGAGGCGGTCATTTTCCCGGTTCATCATCGGCCGGTGAAAGGCAGCCGCGGCGCCTACCGAGTGACGATGCGCCATGGCGTCAGCCGCCTGCGCTCCGGCGAGCGCTATACGCTGGGCATCATCTTCCACGAT
>Ga0306924_10003159_pt1 | contig 15802 bp, 16 predicted proteins | sample sta12Can44000111_FD_203756 | JGI IMG/M metagenome (GOLD analysis project Ga0306924, IMG submission 203756) | Lab enrichment of tropical soil microbial communities from Luquillo Experimental Forest, Puerto Rico - statanox.12C.anox.44.000.111 (v2)... | ecosystem: Environmental > Terrestrial >... | reverse complement strand
CAGCGAACGAACTGAGGACTGAAACAAATCACATCGAACCATGACATTGACGCTCACAAATAACAGGCGGGCTGCATTTCACAGGCCCGGAATATCCTGCAGGAACCAATTCACCGCGCGGCGGGCGGAACTAGCAATAGGTTCCAGCCCCGTCGAGACCCCGTGACCTGCCATGCGCAACGTCTCCACGGGGGGACTTAATGTAGATCGCATGGCGAGCGCATCCGGCAAGGGCGGCAAAGAAACGGCACCCGGCAACAACACGCGGCCTTGCTCGAGGGCGCCTTCCGTGGTCCGGCTAAACAGATTCGCCAAGGCGGAACCGGCTTCGTCCAAGTTCTTTTGCAAGGAAGCGGATTGCGTTTCGTCCGCAGAACGCGGGTGAGTGGCGATGGATTTTTCCACAACTCGCTGCGGCCGGTGGAACACCCCCGAGTATCCGGCGAATGCCGCGATCAGCACCACCGCTGCCACCGCGACCGAGACCCATCGGCGAATACGCTGTTGCACCATTTGCCGGCGCCGGGCCAACACTTTCGCGACAATTTGTTTTCCAAGATATCGCGGCGGCTGGGGAGGCCGCAGAAACGGGATCGCATTTTCCAATCGGGAGACGGCAGATTGGAGAGCCCGGCATTGCGGGCATTGGGCCAGATGGGCGGCCGCATCTGCTGATTGCGGAGGCTTATCACCGTCGAGGCGGCGGTGCACAAGGTTGTGAAATTCAAGGCAATTCATGGAACTCGCTCATCATACCGTACTATTGGGCGTTTTCGGAGGGCACCATGCCGCGTTGCTGCAACCGGTCCAGAACTTCCATGCGGGCGCGGTGGAGCCAGGTCTTGACGGTGCCCAAGGGACAACCCAGGGCCTCGGCTATTTCCTCGTAAGCCTGTCCATGCTCGTGATAGAGGATGAAAACATCGCGAAACTCGGGCCGCAATTCCTCCAAGGCGGCATGGATTTCGCGGAGCAACTCGGCAGAATCATCCGGACTGCGGGCCGGGACGACATCTTGCAGGTAGTCCGCCAATTCCGGCCGCCGCGACCGCTGCGCCAGCCATGTGCGGCAACGGTTGACGGTGATCCCCAGGACCCACGGCTTCAACGGCCGGGAAGAATCCCAGCGGCGCAAACTGCGAAAGATACGTAGAAATACTTCCTGGGTGACATCCTCCGCATCGTGCCGGTGCATTAACAACCGGACACACAAACCGTAAACCGTTGCCTGATACTGGTCGACCAAGGTCTGCATCGCCTCGGCATCGCCGCGCAGGCAGCGTTTCACAAGTGTGGCTTCGTCGGTGGACACGTGGAAAAATCCGTGCCGGAAGCTCGATAGGAATTACCCCCGGCACACGGGTTCAGTTTCAGTAATCCATCCCCAGTCATTAGTAAGGGAAAGGGGGGTATTTGGCAAAGGATGGTGATCCGAAAAGGGGTCAGACCCCCTAATAACGGCCGCTTTTTTCATGTGCCTCATGGAGCAAGTCAATAACCTCATTGAGATTGGCATCCTGAAGCCGTTTGCCGCGGTCGTGCAGGCCCCTGGTGAAATGGATGGCGGTATTTTGCATCCGTTCATGCGTATCCTGCGAGCCGCCGATCAAAAGGAAATACTCGCTGCGGGTGATGCGGTGATTATCATCCTGATTATCAAGACCGATCCCCAAAAATCCGACCAGGCGGCCCTTTCTTTTTGCTTTCTGTTGGGGTTTCTTTTCGGACACGTGGCATCTCTCCCTGGCAAGCAATCGGCATGTGGATTGTGCCTTCTACTTGGTAAACAGATGAACAGGCGGCGTCGCCTGCCGCAAACAATTAACAGCAAACAGCTAACCACAAGGCAACGGGCGTGTCAATTACTCATTCGTGAGAAAACAGCGGAATATTGGAAATAACTGTCTCGGCCGACTGATTTTGTTGGGGCTGCACCTGACGTTATAAAATAGCACGATGAATCGCAAAAAGGGCAAACCGATTGTTTCCGGGAAGAAACAACTGGACACAAATCCGATTCCGGAAGGCCTTTCGGGGTTTGAATTGGATGTCCGGCGCAGGGAACGGCTTAAAACGGTTGCGATTTTGCAGAGAAGCCGCACTCCCCTGGCCGTGATTGAGGTTTCCGCCGAGGGAACCGCCTTCGCGGAACAGGCGATTGTGGACGCCAAAAAGAAATACCCGCCACCGGCCCTGGACTGCAAAGAAGGCTGTGATTGGTGTTGCCACTTGACCGTGGGGACATCGGTACCGGAAATTGTGCGCATCGTTGATTTCTTGAAGCAGACATTTACGGAAGAGGAGCTACAGACGATTCGGGAGCGAGTACGCCAGGTCACAGAGCAACGGCAAGCATTAAGACCGAAAGTAAAATCCCCTCGCTCCCTGCCATGCGTTTTTTTGCATAATCATCGGTGTATGATTTATCCGGTTCGGCCATTGACTTGCCGGGGATCCAATTCTACCAACGTGCGCCAATGCGAGCAGTTTCTGGAACCGCGCAATAAAGCGATGATCCCAATGTACGTTCCGCAGCATCGGCTAACCGCTTTTGTCTTGGATGGGATGAGAGCCGGTTTGCAGGAAATTGGCTTGAAGGGAGATTTGTTGGAATTGACAGCGGCACTTGGCGTTTGCCTGGAAGTTCCCGATGCCGCGGAGAGGTGGCTGGCGGGGGAGGCTGTTTTTGCGAATGCACGATTGGACTGATTGGTCGTTGGTCGTTGGCGGGTATAATGGAGATTCGTTGAAAGGGAGATGACAGCCATGACTTCCGTGGATTTTGAGCCGCTGACGGTAGTGGTTCCATTGCGGGAAGACCCGCCAGGTGTCTTTCGCATCGGCAACACTCGAGTCCTTCTCAAATTGGTTCTCGATGCCTTCAAGCGCGGCGAGAGTCCTGAGGCGATCGTCAACAGTTGTCATTGGTCATGTGGTCAATAGTCATTGGTAATTGGTCAGAAGTACCCATCAGTCATCGGTTCGTCGTTGCACGCGATAATGTAACGACGCTATGGTTAGTTGCCAGGGCGCTAGGGTGGTAGAATTGGGGAGCAATTTGTCTCAAGTGTTCTGACCCTGTTCAAACTGGTTCGCCCGCCTGGCGAGCAGGCGGGGGTTGTAATCCGTCGAATTGTTACAATTTTGCTTTCCTTGTAGGGGCACCTCGCCACACCTATAATGCGGTTGGGGTGAGGAAACCTTGGGACTCCTTTTCTCGCGCAGGATGAATAATAGATGGGCGAATTGCAGCATGAATGCGGGGTTGCGGCCTTATATCATCTGGAAAGTGCAACGCCGTCGGGGTTGGCTCCCAATAACCAGCGGGAGCATGCATCGCGGTTGATGCCGCGGTTACTGTTGGATTTGCAGAACCGCGGCCAGCTGGCAGCCGGGATGACGACGTACAACCCGCGCCGCGAACACCTTTTAAATACGTACAAGCAAATCGGGACGGTTATCGAAGCTTTTCGTCTCAGTCACCAGGCCAAGTACGACAGCATCATGCGGCAGTACGCGGGGCCGGCGGCCATTGGCCATGTCCGCTATGCGACTTGCGGTGCCAACGACCTCACGTATGCGCAGCCGTTTGATCGGCACCATGGCTGCAAATGGAAATGGTTCAGCTTTGCGTTCAACGGCCAGCTGGCGAATTTCGCCGACCTCAAGGCGGAATTGCTGGCCACTGCGGATTATCATTTGACCCGCGAAACCGACACGGAAGTCATCATGCATTGCCTGACCCAGGAATTGCGCGGGGATGAACGCCCGGACCTGGCGCATGTGTTTCGGAACCTGAGCCGGCGATTCGACGGGGCGTACAACATCGTTTTCATGAATGCCCTGGGCGACATGGTGGTGATGCGCGATCCCCACGGATTCCGGCCGATGTGCTACGCGCAGGAAGGTCCGCTGTTCGCCGCCGCCAGTGAAAGCGTGCCGTTGTCGAATTTGGGTTTTCGGGAGGTGCAGTCGCTGGAACCGGGCGAAATGATCATCATCCAGGACAACTGCGTAATAAGGGAACGACTCGTCCCGGCGCAAAGACCGGCCCATTGCTTTTTTGAATGGATCTATTTTGCCAACGTGGCCAGCACGCTCGACAAGCGGAGCGTTTACCTGACGCGGTCGGCACTGGGAAGGGAATTGGCCCGGCAAGAACAAGTGATCCAAAAGGTGCCACTGGACGAGGACACCATCGTCGTGCCGGTGCCGGACACGGGCAAAGCGGCGGCGGACGCGATGGCTTACGAACTGGGCCTTCGTTCCGTGGAGGGCCTGATGCGCAATCGGTATGTCGGGCGAACCTTTATTGAAGGAGAGAACCGGGCGAGCCGGGCCAAGTTCAAATACACACCGCTGCCGGAAGTGTTGGCCGGCAAGCGAGTCCTGTTGATCGAAGACACGATCGTTCGCAGCACCACGTTGAAATCGTTGCTGTCGCATATCCGGGAGCGCGGCAAGGCGCGGGAAGTCCATGTTCGGGTGGCGTGCCCGCCGATCATTGCACCTTGTTTTTACGGCATCGACATGTCCACTGTGAACGAGTTATTTGCACCGCGGTTCATGAGATCGGCACGCATCACCGAAGGAGAACAGGAAACGATGGCGGCGGAATTGGCGGCGGACAGTCTTTTCTATTTACCGCTCGAAGCGGTGGCCCGGTGCATCGGCATGCAAACGGATCAGTTATGCCGGGCCTGTTTGACGGGGCAGTATCCAACGCGAAAAGGGGAACAACTCTATGAGCTGGCGCTGCGCAACCGGAATGGAGTTGCCAAGGGGCGCACCTATGAGACTCCGGGGAAGGAAAAGAGAATAGCAGCCGGCAAGATTGAACAGAGTGGATGACAGCCCGCGTATTTTTAATCTTTGTCCGACAACTCCAAATCTTCCAGCAGACTTTGGCGGACGTCCTCGCCTAAAGCGGGGCTTTCGTGGCGGTAGGAAGCGTGGCTGATTTCAAAAAAGGCGGGGTGAGCGAAGTCCGCCAAGGCGGAACGGCCAGCGGCGTCAAAAGCAAATTGAACCCAATGGGCAGCGCCGATGGCGCGGTCTTCCGGCCGGCACGTTACGAGATGGGATGGCATACGCCGATCAGCGACGCACAGAGCCAGGGAATCGCCTTGAAGGGTCTGCCAAAAGGCCAATTCTTCCGCGAAACGAGCATCTTCGGCAATGTCGATCACCAGAGCGCCTTGCAAATGGCCGCGGCCGGGTAGCAAGCGATTGTATAAATCAAGTTCCTGTTGCACGCGCTCGGGCTCGGACAGGCGGGTGATCCGCAGGACTTCCTGAATGCGAAACCAAAGGGTTTGACGGTTTTCGAACAACAAGGTCACGCGGGGACCCAGGCGGACTTTGCGATAGCGGTCGAGATAGCGGTGGAGCGAATCGAGGAACTCGGAGCGCCTGACGGCGTATTCTTCCAGGGGCAACAAATCATCCAGCGTCAAAGGTTGCATAGCGCGTGAGGCGTGGACCGTGGGGCGTGGCGCGTGGAAGAACGGTTGACGCCCCACACCCTACGATTCTCATGCTTGATCCTTTCTCTTTGGGAGATTATTTTTTGGATTTGAATAGGGTGGCGGAAGCGGAAGACACTTTTCGGCCGGCTGCTGGCACCGCCGGTTCTTCCTCTTCGGCGGGGAGGATAAACACGTTATAGACGAATCCCGCCAGTAAAGCGCCGGCAATGGGCCCAAACCAAAACACCATGTGATCATTTAGGGGACCGGTGTTTTGGAGCTCCGCAATGGTTTTTTCCCAGATGACGGTACCGAACCAGCGGGCCGGGTTAACGGCAGCGCCGGTAAATTGGAATCCAGCCAGAGTAATGGCAAACAGGACGAGGCCGACCCAAAGGCCGATCAACCTTCGACCCCAATGGCCCAGGAACCGGGGAACGCGAGGATCGACGACCGTGGCGTAGAGGATGAACGTCAGAATAAACGTCATGGCCAATTCGGCGGCGACTCCCTTGAGGAGAATAAGGGAGTCCGGCGGCCTGCCGCCAAACATCTGCAAATTCAAGTGAGGCGTGCCGAAGTGCGCCTGTCCCAGGACAAAGGGTGTAAACGCCAGGCGAAGCAATCCCCCCGCCAAAACGGCGCCGAGAAGCTGGGCAAAAATCAAGGCGGCGGTCTTGGGACCATCGAGTTTTTTGTAAACCCAGAGCATCAACGTAATGGCTGGATTCAGACACCCTTGAGAATAAGGTAAAGTCATCGCCAAGGCGGCCGCGTACGTCAGACCGGCTACCAGGGCAATGCCGATCAAGCCCGGGCGCAAGAGTTCGCGGCCATACAGTTGGGCAATCCAGTCGCTGCAAATCACGGCAGCGGACAGGTAGACCAGCGCGAAAGTTCCAACCAATTCGATCACGTAGCCACGTAGATTTTTATCCATTACTTCCTCCTTCGGCCCTTGCTGGCGCTCTGGGCTTATATCCTTCCGCCCTCGCTAGCGCTTCGGGTTTGTGTGCAAATTGGTTCGCCGCCCTTGCTGGCGCTGCGAGCTAGGATCTTTGGTATCCATCGGTTGGGAGCCTGTAGTGCGACTGACGGGCTCGACAATCAACCGGCGCGGCAACCGGGGCTATCTAAGCGGGAAGTTGAGAAAGTGTCAAGACAGGCATTACCGGGTAAAAGGAAGGACTTGCACTCTGAAGCGCCAAAAAAGGTGGAAATCCGGCCCGGATTCCGCCCCGCCAGCCAAAGGCTATTTTTTTTGTTGTTCGGCGGCGAGTTCGACCAGTGCCTGGGCTGCCGCTATTAACTGGGGGCCGTTTTTGGCCACATAGTCCAGCGGCCCACCCTTATTCATGACATGTTCAACCACGGTCATGGTGCCGACCATGTCAATGGCGTCCCACGGGCACCAGCGTTCGCAGAGAGCGCAACCGATGCAACGTTCCAGGTCGATATCGCAGAAGGTTTGTAACCCCGGCTGGTCTTCGCCCGGGACCTTATAGATGCAATCGACGGGACATACCTCGATACAGGCCTCGCACCCGGTGCAACTATCCGCGCGGATAACCGCTAATTCCTTTGGTAGTTTTTTGCGTGCCTTGCCGGCGCCCTTGGCCATGGCAAATCCTTCAACGACAAATGGGTGTTTACGGTAGGCTGGCGCAGTTCCACCGTCTTTATTCTAAGGAATTCTCCCAAAAACGCCAGCGGCAAAAAAACCTTCAATCCGCTACTTGCCGTGCTCGGTCCAAGATGATTTCCGTAAGAAGGGGATGCGGCCCCAGGGGCTCCGCCAGGCGAAACTGCACCTTCGGAAACCGGGAGGCAAGCTGTGCCTTGATTTTGGTCAAGTCGCGGCGAAAATGCAAGCCGGCCGAAAGAAAGTAAGGCAGCATGATCACCCGTTGGGCTCCCAGGGCCACACATTTTTCGGCGGCTAGTTCAATCGAGGGCGCCGCCAGTTCCAAGAAGGAACCTTCCACGAAGGCATATTTTCCGCAGCCGCGCAATTCCTCGACAACTTGAGTAAGTTCGGCATTGGCTTCCTCCTGCCGGCTACCATGGGCCATCAATAGCAGGGCGGTTTTCATAGAGTTTATCGAGTTCCGTGCACTAACGGGTGATCCCTCTTAATTGTATGGGAAGCAAAACGGAGTTGGGGTATGCTAGAGCAATGACTCCCATTCCCTTTCGAGTAAAAACGCAGACGCATGGCAGAAATAATCGGCAAGCAACTGGGCAAATGGATCATTGACCGGGAGATCGGCCGGGGCGGCATGGGCCGGGTATTTCAGGCCCATGAAGCGCTTCCAGCGGGCGCGGAGGAAGCCGCCACGCTGCACTATGCGGCAATCAAGCTTTTGTCGGCGGACCTGGCCCAAGAGGAAGGATTTCTCGAGCGGTTCCAACGTGAAATCGAAGTGCTCAAGCAACTCCATCATCCCAATATCGTCCGGTTTTATGATTCGGGATTTGCAAACGGATGCTATTACTACGCGATGGAGTTTCTCTGCGGCCGCAATTTTGATGATTTACTTCAGGAGAAAGGCCACTTTCCATGGAAAGAGGTGTTGGCAATCGCCGTACAGGTTTGCCCCGCCCTAAAACTTGCGCACGATCATGGCATCATTCATCGCGACATCAAGACCCAGAATCTGTTTTATACCGATGATGGAACCGTGAAACTAATGGATTTCGGGATCGCCAAGGTATTCGCCGGCAAACAACTGACCGTGACCGGGGGTCTGGTCGGAACGGCGGAATTCCTTTCGCCGGAGCAGGCCGCCGGAAAACCGGTAACCCACCGCAGCGATTTGTATTCTTTCGGAGTGGTTCTCTACACGCTGCTGACCGGGAGACCACCGTTTGAGGGTCGCAGCACGCTCGACCTCATGCACAAGCATCGCTTTGCCCAGTTCGATTCTCCGCAGCGGCTGGTTCCGGAAATTCCGTACGACCTGGACAAGACGGTTTGCGAATTGATGGAAAAAGAGCCGGCGAAACGGCCCGCCAATGCCCAGGTGTTGCTCCGCCAACTTGAAACGCTGCAAAACAAGATCAATCGCCGTGAACAACACACGGTGGTCACCGCCAAAGACGGCATGGCCGCAGCAGCGAAGGACGAACAAAGCTCGATGCGCAGCAATCCCGGGCCGGCCACATTGATGAGCCAATTAATCCGGCAGGAAGTGGCGGCCCAACAACGCACGAACCCGCTGGTGCGTTTTCTCAACAAGCCCGTGGTTCTGGTAACACTCTTCGTTCTGTGCCTGGGGATTGTAGTTTGGGGTATCTGGTTTCGACCGGGAGAATCCAGTCCGTCGACGAACGAGGGACCCCGGGCGGAGACCCAAGCGGAACAGCTCTTCAAAAAAGCCCAGCGTCTGTACAACACCGGCCACAAACTAGCAGCGCGGGAGTTTTGGCAAGACTTGGCCATCGGCTTTTTAGAAGTTCCTTCCGCCACGAAATGGGTAAACCTCGCCATGGAAAGACTTGCCGAAACGAAAGGTGATCCCCAGGACGAGCACGAGTGGGGCCCGGTCAACGAGGCTTTGCAAAAAGCGCGCATATTCCGGGACAACGGCAATCGCGAAGGGGCTGAGAGAATCTGGGATGCGTTCGAGAACATGTATCGGCACGATGACACGGCTTACCATATCGTGAAGCAAATTCAGCGGGACCGGCGAAAATAATTTTGTCTCAATTCCACTTCGCCACATCGGTGCGGGCGCGCTCGAGTAGCTCACGGATGTTTTTCCCGTCGTCCACAGAGGTTTTGCGGTCCAGATAGGCGGACAAATGATCGATGGCTTTGCCGGATTGCCCGGCCTGGAGGAGCATCACGCCGAGGTCGCGCTGGTGGATGGGGTTGTCCGGATCCAGTTGACGGAGCCGTTCGATGACGCGGATGGCTCTCAGACAATCACCTTCCCGCATGTAGATGGCTTTCAAATTGGCCGCCATGCGTTCGAGCATCAGGCCTAATGGGAGCGCTTGCAATTGCGCCCTGGTGGCCTGGAAGGACATGCCCGTGACGTGGTGCACTAATTGTTCGCAATTCTCCGTTGTCAAGATCCGCCCGGCATTAAAGGGGTCGAACAGAATTTCCTGCCGTCCGGCGACCGCCTTGACTACGAAGTGCCCCGGCAACCCGATACCCTGGATGTCGATACCGACCCGGCCGCCGATGGCCATGGCCAGAGCGGACAGCGTAATCGGGATTCCAGTCCGCCGATCGATGACCTGATTCAGATAACTGTTTCGCGGATCGTAATAATCTTGACTATTGCCGCGAAAACCCATGTCATGGAACAAATAGCGACACAAACCCGCCACCTTGGCGGCGAAGTTCCCCTTCAAATGCGACCGGACTTCGTGGGCCATGCCGTTCAATTCATTGAGATAGGCTTCTACATCGAGTTCGGGATATTCATCCCGCGCGAGATGCAGGGCGAGTTCCGCGACGTCGAACGCCGCCCGCGGGTTGCGCGCCAGCATCTGTAAAGCATGGTCGAGATTCATGCCGCTTATTGTACCGCATCGGTTCCGCAAGAGTCGGAAAATACGTGGTATGAGGGTTCGATAAGAAAAAACCCTGTCTGCGGACGGGTGGTTCCGTCCCGGATCATAATACCGCTGTTGCAAGGTGGGAAAAGCGGACCAGGTACCCAGAAGGCAGTAGACCATCAACGATGCCGCGACGACTTTGGTGCAAAGCTTTCGCCGCCTGCGCGCGGACAGGGCTTGCGGCGCATAGTGCAGGACGGTCAGAAAAATGGGCAGGAGCAGGGGAAACCAGTTCCGTCCCTGGGCCCCGAAGCGGTTATCGGTGCGCATGTGAAAATAGATCATGAAGGCCGTGAACAGAAACAAACTGTTGAGGACGGGATCGGCAACGAGCATGCGGATGCCCGCAAGCCCGCTTCGGTGCCGGAGCACGCGATAGACCACGCCCACGGTTTGTTTGATTCGCATTAACGTCAGAATTACAATGGCCCAGGTTCCCAGCAATAGAAAAATGCGAATGAGCTGATTTAGCCACGCGGGGCCGATTATGAGGGGCGTATCGAGCCAACCGAATATGCCCCAAAAAGATTTGTGCGTGGTGCCGTAATAGAAATCCTTGATGGCCTTGAAAAAAGCGTGGGGAACAGAAAGCAGCAGATTGCCGTGCGGGGCGGCTGCGCCAAACGCATTGATAGAACCGCCAACCGTTTGCAGGTAAATAGACCCCGTGGCCAGAGAAGGCAAGAGCAACAGCAAAGCGAGTTTGACCCTGCGCCCGGGTTCGACCTTGCGATACCCTGCCTCGACCGCCAGCATGAGTACGGCTGGAATCAGCGTGGCGAGAAAATAGTGCACCTTGGTGATTAACAAGGCGCCGAGTAACAGTCCAAGCAAACCGAACAGCCAATCCCGGTCCATGCGGCGGCGGGCTACGAGAGTGAGGAGATAACTCAAAGCCACCAATGTAAAACTGAGGTTATCCGGTTGCACGTACGAGGAGACAAACGAGGTCAATGGAAAGAAGCCGATGAGGCCGGTCACCAGCAGGCTGAAGCCCCGGCGAAAGCGCATTTCGCGCAGTGTGCCGAAGGAAGCCAGCAAACTGACCAGCAACAAAAATATTGAAAATAATCGGCAGCCGAAAAACACGAATGCCAGGCTGTTTTTGATCGACATCAGTACTTCAATCCATACGGCAAGCAGGGCGTAGTAACCGAACGGGTAGACCCATGCCAAACAGGGAGGTTTGTCAACGGCCAGGGCATCGTGTGGCGGACATTCATCATCGAGTTGCATCCAAAAAGTTCGGCTACCATAATTGGCAGGCATCTTGACTTCCGGGTGAGAGACAACGGCTGCGGTAACTGTTCGTTCTCTCAGGTATCGGGTATAAGGATGGACAAATCCTAATTCGAACCGGCTGTTGTTGGGCAGAAAAAAAAGTCCCCGGTGCTGGTGGATCGCAAGGGCAAAATCCAAATGAACATCCTCATCGGGCGCCTGGAAGATGGGCACCAGGAATACCCAGCGCGCATTTACTGCGGCGACAGCGATCAACAAGGCGAATAGGCCAAGGAAATGCCAGCGTTGCCTTAAGCAGATTTGTGACGAAAAGTGCAGCATCCTTGCCACCTCCTGAACTCCTGTTTATAACCATTCCGGAAAAAGTGGCAAGATCAGGTAACCAATGGTTATTCGCGAATAACGCATAATCGGGCAAACACTATACTGAATAGATTAGTCAATGGTCATTAGTCATTGGTCATTGCAATGGCACTGACGGTGGAAAACATTTGCGGGTTGCTCATTCGCAGCCGGCTGCTGTCCCAAGAGGCAGTCAAGGCGTTGTATACGCGCTGGAAAAAAGAAGCCAAAAAAGAGGCCGGGGAGACCGGCGCATTTACGCAGTGGCTGGTCGCCAGCGAATTGGTGACCCAGTTTCAGGCAAGCTTGCTCGCCCGCGGTCTGGCCGACAACTTTTTCTTAAATGACTACAAACTCATGGACCGCATGAGCCAGGGTCGCCTGGCAGGGGTTTACAAAGCGGTTCACAACTCGGGACAGGTGGTGGCACTCAAGGTGTTGCCGCCGTCCCGGGCCAAAGACCCCGAGTTCGCAGCCCGGTTTCAGAACGAGGCGCGACAATCGATGCGCTTGAAGCATCCCAATATCGTCCGGACATTTCAGATGGGAGAAGCGAACGGGGCTCGCTATTTGGTTCTGGAATACCTGGAAGGGGAAACGCTCGAAGACGTGCTCAAACGGCGCGGCCACCTGCCTGCGGCAGAAGGGGTCCGACTGGTTTATCAGGCCCTGTTGGGATTGCAACACATGGACGAACAGGGCGAGATGCATCGAGATCTCAAGCCCGCCAATTTGCTTCTGGCGCCGGGGCGGAAGGAAGGCGATACGACGCTGGATGCCACCATCAAAATCGTGGATCCACATCTGGCCAGGGTGCTGATAGAGGATGCGGTACGGGAAACCGGAAATTCGGCAGGTTTGGAAACCTGTCCCACGTCGCCGGTGCCCGGAAATCCGGATTACCTGGCGCCGGAGTCGGCCCGGCACCCCAACCAGAGCGACATCCGCGCGGATATTTACAGTCTGGGGTGTGTGTTGTACCACGTGCTCGCGGGTCATCCGCCGTTTCCGGACAGTAATCCGATCAGCCAAATGATCCGGCATGCGACCGAAGCGCCCCGGCCGTTGGCGGAATTTAGTCCGGAAATCCCGAATGCTTTGGAACAGATTCTGGCATGGATGATGGCCAAGGACCCGGCAAAGCGTTATCGGACGCCCGAGCGCGCCGCGCAGGCTCTTGAAGTGTTTCTTGCGGCTGGTTCCGCAGGAGTGACCGCGGCTGAGCCGGAAGCTCCCCTCCGCTCGGAACCGGTAACGACCTGGGATGTGGAACTGGTCCCGGCTCAAACGGAGGTTGCGGCGCTCCAGCAGGTTGTGCTTTCGTTCAAAGGACTGGTTCTCACCCGGCGTGATCTGCTGATGCTGGGCATTGGTGGCGCCGCCATCGCGGTTGCCGGAGGGATCGGGATGACGGTGGCCAAACTCGCCGGGGGCAAAGGTACTCCCAAAAACAACCACTCCGGAGAAGGCGAGGACAAGCCGAAGGAATAATTGGGTTTAGCGTAGTGGTCGAAATGGTTGAATATTCTGTGAAAGAAAGAATTTTCGGCGTGGTGACGCCATGATTCGTTGTCCGGCCTGTTCGGGTGAAGTTGCCGACCATTCTTCCGTTCTGGTATCGCCAAAGTCCCCGGCCGCAGTTACCGACGAGGCTCGCGCCGCTCACGCCGGATTTGTCGGCCTGGTATGCGAGTACCGGCTTGGCGGCAGCAGCCATCGTGGTCGCGTTGGCGTGTTTCAGCTTCTACAGCGCCTCGGCCGGCCGGCCGCTGTTGGCGAAGGGCCGGCTAGGCGATGAGGCGTAGCCCTCTCGCTCCGCGAGAGGTCAGGCCCGCTCAGATCACCTCGTATCTCACGCGATTGCACGCCCGCGGCCCGCTACGCAACCTCCTCGTGCGAAACACTTTACTGCGCTTTTCGCCGCCGTATCTCACCAGCGCATGAGATACGGCACCGCGCCGCCATGAATCCGTTCCAATGTCCGTCCGCAGCCGCCAACGACCAAGGACAAATGACCACCCACCAATAACTTAAGAACTAATAACCATTTCCTCATTGCATCATCCCGTGCAACGACAATCGGCCACAAATGTGGACGGATGAACAACCCGGCATGACCGACCGTTGACAATGGTTGACGTCATTGCGTCGTTGCACACAACCCGGCGCGGCTGCATTGCGTGCATTGTACGCAATGCGGGCATTGCACGCATTGCGTGCAACGACCGCAACGACGTCGCCAAGTACCACTCGCTGTCACTCATGACAAACGACCGAAGACAAATGACCATTGACGAGTGACTGTCACTCCGAGCCACAGTCGGCCAGCCAATCTCCCTTGGCCACCTGTGCCTTGAAATGACATGCACCAGAAAGAAGGAACCGAGCCGTTTAACCGTTGACATCTCGGTGTCCAAGCCGAGTCTTCGGTACTCGGTACTCCGTACTTAACATCCCTCCCACTTACTTCGGACGACCTGAAATGACCACGGACGAATGACCAATGACCAATGTAAACAAAAGTCGTTGTTTTTCAGCCGTTCTATTGACACATCGCTGTCCACTTAAATCTTCGCTTTCCCCTCGAAGGCACACATAGATGCTCAATCTGCCTTTGGGCCGCTGTGCCTCCGGGCGATGCTTCGCGACAGATTATTGTCACGTTCCGAACAAAAAAACTGCCCGAAAAGGAAAGTGGCAGCGGGATTCCGATCCTGCCGAAGGCGTCAGAACCGACCCGAATCGTCGTGGCATCGCAAACGAGTTGAGCTTGGCAGGATCCAGAGGTGCAGCTGGACCGGCTTTATTCCCAATGCAAACGCAGAGAAGGTATTCCGTAAACCGTCCCTCCTTCTCTGTCCCGGAACCGCGCCGAGATGGCCGAGCGCTGGTCGTAAATCGCTTGCAGCTCCGCGAGTGCCGGCTGGGCGACTGCTGTGTCCTTGCTGGGCCGGCTGTGCGGGTTGCTGGCCATCAGGCGGAAGCGCCGGTTGCCCATGGTGAACAGGCCCAGGAAGCCGTGCGCGGAGGAGAAGATGTGGAGATCGGTCTGGGCGAGTTCGCCATCGAAGTGCAGGTCGCCCAGGGCGTACTGTTCGTCGCGTGTCTTGCCCTCGAACGGAAGATCGAGGGTGGCCCGGACGGTGCTGTGCGCGCCCTCGGCGCTGATGAGCCAGGACGCTTGCGCCTACTCCAGCCGGCCGTCCGCGTGGCTCAGTAGGACCCTCACCGGGTTCGGGTCGTGGGAGAGCACGTCCTGCGCCAGCCCAACGAGTTCGACGCCGCGCTCGATCCGGCCCCCTGCTTCTCGACCGCCGTGCGCAGGATGCGCTCGGTCTCGGCCTGCGAGATGAACAGGAGGTAGTGATAGCGGCTGTCGATCCGCGTGAAGTCGAGGCGAAAGACGCGCTTGCCTCTGCCATAGAAGCTGGCGGCAAGGCCGGGGTTGCCAAGCCGGCCATCTCGTCCGCCAGGCCGCGCAGCTCGAGCAACTCCAGCGTGCGCACCTGTACGCCGACGGCACTGGACGTCGTTGCGGGGGCGGATTGCTTGTCGATGATGCGAACGGGGATGCCGAGGCGGGACAGTTCCAGCGCGGCCGTCAGTCCGGTTGGACCGGCGCCTACAATCAATACACGATCCGGCATAGGTGTCTCTTATATGAAGGTTTCAGGACCGCCCTCCGGCGCCTTCCTCTTGCCCTTACCTGCTACCCCTCAAGCGAGGGCTGTGCCGGCAAGGCCAAAATCTGTCGCTTCGCATCGTAAAGGCGGCATTGAGAGGGACTTGTGGATCGGATGGGTCGAGCCGATTTGCGGCGAGGACTGGAAGTGCCGGGTAGGAAGTGCCGCCGGGCCGGTACAGCTGCCTGCGGGCCGGCACTACTGGGGCCGGGAGTAGTTGACCAAGCGCGTCGAGGGGCAGATGCCGCGCTCGCCCTTGGGCGGGATATAGGCGGCCTTCACGCCGGCGTTGATATCGACGGTGGAGGAATCGTGGAGCGCATCACCCCTCATGACCGTCCTCATCCCCGACGGCCGATAACTCAATCGGTTGGCCGTGCGGGGTGTGCAGATAAGCCCGGCGCCATTGCTCCTTGCGCCGATGCGTCGCCGTGGCGTTCACCAGTCCCTTGTCCGCGCAGAGGCGTTCCAGTGCGCTGAGCCAATGATGGTAGT
>Ga0306924_10003155_pt1 | contig 15804 bp, 11 predicted proteins | sample sta12Can44000111_FD_203756 | JGI IMG/M metagenome (GOLD analysis project Ga0306924, IMG submission 203756) | Lab enrichment of tropical soil microbial communities from Luquillo Experimental Forest, Puerto Rico - statanox.12C.anox.44.000.111 (v2)... | ecosystem: Environmental > Terrestrial >... | reverse complement strand
AACATCAGGGAGCGTGCAGGCGGCGAATAGGAGCCTTCTCGTGCGGACAAATGCAAAGCCACAGTATCATCCCTCTCGCCCGAACTTACTTGCTCGCGCAGGACAACGCCGCGCTGGTAATCAAAACTCAGGCCGTCATCTTCATAATATTCACGCGTAGAGTTCCCTGCCGGGTAGATTTCGAAAGTCAGCGGGTCGACAGGAGCTTGGTCTGTGTACTCAACTACCTGTTGCGTAGGAATGATGGCCCCGCCTCGGACGAAGACCGGAACGCGGTCGAGGGGTGCCTCCACGTTTACGTGCCGGGGACCTGTGTAACGCTGGTCAGTCCAGAAATCGTACCAGACGCCACGCGGCAGATAGACATCCCATTCCCTTTCGTCAGACTTCACAACGGGCGCCACCAGCAGGTCATCGCCGAACAGGAACTCGTAGTTCTGGCCAACCGCCTGTGGATCGTCCGGGTAATCGAGCAAGAGCGCCCGCATAACCGGCAAGCCGCTTTCCGCGGCCTCGTGGAAAGCGTCATAAAGATAAGGCATCAAGCGGTATCGCAGCTCAACAGCGCGCCGGTTAATCTCCTCCATGCGGTTGCCAAACGACCACGGCTCCTGGTTCCGGCTCCCCTTCTCGGTGTGGGTGCGACAATAGGGGTAAAAAACTCCTGCTTCCAGCCAGCGCGTGTAGAGCTCGGCGCTGGGGCTTAGCGCAAACCCGCCAATATCCGCCCCCGCAAACGTGAGGCCGGAGAGACCCATGGTCATGAGCTCGGGCAGGCTGAGGCGCAGGTGTTCCCAAAGGCTGGAATTATCGCCCGTCCAGACGGCCGCATACCGCTGGCCGCCAGCGTACGTAGCCCGCGTAATCACGAGCGGCCGCTCATTGGGTCGCAGTTCCAGGGTGCCCGCACGCGTTGCCTCGGACATCAGCATGCCGTAAACGTTGTGGATCTTAGCGTGCGGACTGTGGAGGCCGTGATCGTCGAAGATTGCATCCAGGTCCATGGTCTTGGAGGGAACATCGAAGATAGATGGCTCGTTCATGTCGTTCCAGAAGCCAGCAACGCCATCGTCGATCAGTCCTTTGTAGAGAGAGCCCCACCACGCGCGCACTTTTTCCGAAGTGAAATCGGGAAAAGCACTATCACCGGGCCATACTTTTCCGATGTATAGCTGGCCATCCGGCTTTTTTACGAAGTTGCCCTCCGCGACCCCTTGAGCGTAGGCCCGGTAATTCGGGTCGACTTTGATGCCTGGATCGATGATTGTTACCACCTTGAATCCCTGCTTCCGTAGGTCGGCGAGCAGGCGTGGTGGATCCGGAAACCGCGACTTATCCCAGGTGAAAACGCGGTAGCCGTCCATATAGTCGATGTCCAGGAACAGGGCGTCACAAGGGATCTGGCGCTGGCGGAAATTGTCGGCAATGAAGCGGACACAGCTCTCAGGATAGTAGCTGTAGCGGGATTGATGATACCCGATGGCCCAGCGTGCAGGCAATGGCATGCGGCCCACAAGCTCCGTGTAGCGCTGTATTACTTTCTTGGGGTCAGGGCCGTAGAAGAAATAATAGTTCAGCTCACCACCCTCGGCGCCAAACGAGTACTGGTCTGGTGCTTCGACGCCCATATCAAACGAAGAGCGCCAGGTGTTGTCAAAGAACAAACCGTAAGCGCGTCCGCCGCGCAGGCCGATAAAGAATGGGACGCTTTCATAAAGCGGGTCTGTGGAATTGCCCCACCCGTATGCGTCGGTGTTCCACATGACGTAAGCGTGCCCGCGCTTCTCGAGCTGGCCACTTTTCTCGCCAAGACCGAAATACTGCTCGTCCGACGGCATCCACTTCCAGCAATGCACCCGGGCTCCGTCCCAAGCCATTCCCAGGCGGTCCGCATCCTTGGCGATCAGGTGGCCGCTGCGGTCGTAGAAAGAAATGCGGAAGGGCGCGAGCTGCAGCCGAACCTCCAGCTCCGGTGTTCGTACAACTCGGGCGTTGCCGCTGCCAGAGAATTCCACCCGAAGCTCGGGCCAGTCGGTCTTGATGACGGCGTACGAATAATCCGGGCCGAACCGGGCTCCCGGTGTCATGCGAACTCGAACGAGGTCCGACGCCAGTGCAGTAATGCTTACCAGCGCCTGAGAGCTCCCAAGTGTGATTTGGTTACCCGTAGGCTGCGAGGGCACAACGGGACCGATAAAGTGCCAATCTGCGTGCGCCGGTAAAGCACTGAACAACGAAAGGAGTGAAAGCAAAATGCAAGCGCGCTCTTTGTCCAAATTGACCTCCTCGTTCTAACCTGCGCTGCACCAGTATCAGGTGCTAGTAGCCCCATCGGAGCGACTGAAAATGAACTTCTCGGTCCAGCCGCTAAGATCCATTTCGGTGATGAGCTGGCTGTGGTCCTGGATGTCGGCATAGACTTTGGTCTGCCGAATCTCCCTGCCTGGGTCGCCAAGTCGAACTGGCGCTTGGCCGACAAGTTTGCATCCCGGTAAAACCGAACTTCAGGTGTGCTGGACTGCTTGAACAAAACCACCTCTACCTTCATATACATCTGTATTTCACTATGTTAGAGTGCAGCAATGCCATGCCCGTTGCAGCCTGCCGCTGTAATCCGCGCTGGGCGTGAGCAGATGGCGACAGCTAAGATGTGGGCCACCAAGACGTTAGAATCAGAGAGGCGAACTGGGTCTGAAAGGAACTACCGCGTCCGGTCATCGAGATGAGGCGATGGCTAATTAGGTGGGCTCAACAACTCAATGATCCGGGGACGCAACACTCTCATTGCCCCGTTTGTTGCACAGGCCCTGGTAATGTGCTCGGCCGCGCTCGTATCCGTGACGGAAAGGTTCTTCGAGGTCGGAGTCGGGGTAACGCTGCTGAAGTTCCTCTAGATCGTTCGCCATTTCAGCTAAGACTTGATCGTACTCCTTACATCGGGTTCTGGCGTGTAAAGCGGCTTCAAATCCAAGCCTGTAAAACTTCTCGTCCTGCTCGAAATCCCTACGTGAGCTGGAGTAGTGCTCTTGCTCTGCGCTGCGGAGACCCATCCACCATGCTTGGCGCGCCGCGTCAACGCTCTCGGCTCCTTCTGCCTCGATGACATGGCGCGCCGATTCAGCCATGGCTTCATCATCGCTAAAGGCGAGCACGACGGTCCGCCCTTTTCGAAGAGCATCCTCGTATACAAACAACTCGTCCTCGGGCAGCCCTTCTGTTAGGCCGTTCTCGAGTGCGTCGCCGGCTATAGCTCCCACGCTTCCTCCGGCGAGTCCCAGAAGCGCGGCTCCCATCAGCCCCGCGGCTATGACGGATCCGACACCGGGAATGAAGGCGCTCGCGACTGCACCAAGCTCGAGCCCACCAGCCAACCCCACCGCAGCACCTACGACTCCTCCCAAGGCTTTCCCAATCCCAGGTGGTTCGGCGGCGCCTATGGGGACAGACTGCAGGTCTTCCCGGGTCCCTCCGGGAACCAGCACAGTGATCTTATCCTTGGGCACGCTAATCGACCGCAAGTTCAGAACGGCGCGCTCGGCAGCAGCTCGCGACTTGAAGACGCCAGTGACAACCCTCATGTCCACTTGCCTCCCTAAGGGAATAGCATTGCAAATCGCCAACGATTCGTACGGCTCGCACGGCGATGAGCGAAGGACCACGTAAAAGTCGCCCCTCAACTCATTGGGCCTGGAATAGCTTATTCTCCAGACGCGCCGTTTGCAATGGGACCTGCTGAACACGATCCTCTCAGTCTAGCCGCTGAAGTCCATTTCGGTGATCATCCGGGTATGGTTGTCCACCAAATTAATTTAGAAACGAAGTTTCATAAGGCACGCAGGACGGTAGTGACCTGCTCGCGCGTCTGCTTTGATACTCGTTGCCGGGAGTTCCATCTCGGTGATGATAGTGGTTGCTTTCCACTTCGTTTCGCTTTCCCTCGGGCTGGAGTGGCTCAGCGTCGCGTAGTATGCCTTGACTGCTTACCATCGGGATCGAAGCATGGCTGTTCGAGCCGGGATCAAGCACCTGGTCTTCGCAATGTCTTCCGCAGCCTTCCTGCTCTTCGGCAAGGCGCTCTTCTACGCTCAAGTCGGCAGCATGGAGTTCACTCAACTGAGGGCTTGCATGGAGGGAAGTGACAATCTCCATCAAACCCTGATTCTGGCGGGCACCGCGCTGATCATCACCGGCTTTGGCTTCACGCTCGCTCTCGTACCCTTCCACCTTTGGACGCCCGACGTGTACGACGACACCGCGCCGGCCACGGCATCTGTGCGACGGTTTCAAAAGGCAGCGTGTGTGCGCTGCTGATGCGGTTTTTTTTGAATGGGAGCGGAACCTTTCACCTCCGAGCGATTTTCCCTGACCTTCGCCATTCTCGCTTGCGCTTAGCGGAAGGTTTGTTCTGGTCGGGCTCGGTGTTGCCTTGACGTGGTTCGGGATTTACCCGAGCTTTGTCCTGAATCTTGTTAGAATAGCCCTGAGAAGCGTCGGCTGAACGGCCAGAGCCTGTGCTGCCGTCGCTTGACGAGGGTCGCCGGGAACGTTCGGGTAGGCTGGGAGCGTGGAGCGTCCCGCCCGTTTTCACTGGGGCCTAAGCGCTCGGGACCAAGCGGGGCCCCAGGTCCAGAAGCGGAAGCCGATTGGCCCAAGGAGAAAAGCGTGAAACACGGGCAAGAAAATGGGAGAATCGAGATCGTTTCGGGTGAGGGTCTAGCTGAGTTCGCCTCGAACATTCGCGAGGCGCTGGCACGTCGCGCCTACGAACTCTTTGAAGCACGTGGTTACCAGCACGGAAATGATCTTGCGGACTGGTTCCGCGCTGAGTCAGAGTTACTGCATCCCTTGAAAGTCGAGACTTGGGAGACCGATCGAGAGGTTGTGGTGACGGCGGAGGTTCCGGGCTTCAGGCCGGAGGAAATCAAAGTCGGCGTTGAGCCTCAGCGTGTCACCATCTCGGGGAAGCTGGATCCAAAGCCACCGCGTGCAGACAGGTACCCTAGCCGAGCTCCCGTAGCTCTGTTTCACACGCTTGAGCTTCCTGCCAAGGTCGATCCATCCAGGACGTCAGGTAGACTGGTGGACGGACTCCTCAAATTGGAGCTGGCGAAGGTTGTGCGCTAATCTGGCGGCAGAAAACCAAGACGTGGGCTGACAGCTAAACTGTGGCATCAACAAAACAGAATCTTGGCGCTCACACCCCACAGCCTTTTGCCTCGGCGCAGGCGCCGAAGCTCGCCATTGGACTGTGGTCGATCACAGCTTCGCGATTCCAGCGCGAGCACGGTCCTCCTCAGAATCACATGTCATCCAGAGGATTGCCGCGGCGACCGAAGGATCTGCTTTCCCGCAGCCGAAACGGGGTTCTCTGTGTCCTCCGGCTTCTCAAGCCTTAACACGGAGCGTCTCAGTGACCTCTGTCTTGAGGCCTTTCTGACCACCGAGGGCACAGAGGCATTACCGAGATCAAGGGCCATTGCAACTTCGAAATTCACGCGTAAGCCACTCGCTTTCAATAAAACGCTCCGCCGCGACTGCCGTCGGGGGAGGAGAGGGAGCATTGACAATTCATAACTTTGCTCGCCTCTACGCCATAATCGACGCCACGCAAGTGGAACAACGCTCTCCACTCGCCATCTTCGACATGTTCGTCTCGGCAGGCGTAGAGATAATCCAGTACAGGAACAAGGAGGGTTCGCCCCGGCAACTCTTTGACACCAGCCGGCAACTCGCCGAGCGGGCTCAGGAATGTCACGCCACTTTCATTGTCAACGACCGCGCCGACGTGGCCCTCGTGGCCGGGGCGGACGGCGTACACTTGGGGCAAGAGGACTTGCCTGTCGAACTGGTGCGTCGAGTGCTCCGCCCGGGCATGATCGTGGGCTCGTCAACCCATTCCATCACCCAGGTGGAGGAGGCAGACCGTTCTTCAGTCGATTACATTGCCTTCGGGCCTGTCTTCCGAACCGAGAGCAAGGAGCGGCCAGATCCGACTGTGGGCTTGGAGGGCGTGCGTGCGGCGAGAAAGGTAACCGGCAAGCCTCTGGTGGCCATCGGCGGGATCACGGTTGAGAACGCCCGCGCCGTGATCGACGCGGGCGCTGACGCGGTTGCCGTGATCAGCGACTTGTTGAAGCATCCGGATGTCGCTGCCAGGGCTCAGGAGTTCCTGCAAATCCTGGGCCACCCGCCGACGTAGGGGGCACCCCTTTTAGTTGTGTAGATTAGCGTACGTATGTCTTGGACTGATTGCACAGATTGGCAGGACGGTGTATCAGGCGACGACTTTAGTCGTGCCGCAAGAACGTCGCCATTGATCGGGCTTTAGCCCCTGTCAGCGGCTAAAGCCGGCCTCCTTTCCCGGCGTGTTTCGGCACGGCTGAAGCCAGGCTGAAGCCGTGCCCTGGAGTTTGGACGTTTGCGGGCGCGGCCCGCCTTGGAGTGCGGCGGCTTGATGCCGCCTTCACACAATCGGACCGAGGTCCCCGGAGGCGCGTGGTTGAGGTTGAAGGTAAGATTGACCGAGTCGGAGAGAACGCGCTCTCTATCGAGAATCGGGGACACGCGATGCTCCAAAATTCGCGCCCGACCTATGGCGAAACAGGCAGCTTCGGCTCGCCGCAGGCGAGCCTGGCACGGCTGGGGCCGTGCCCTGATACAAATCCAAAGGTCCGCTTATTTACGCAACGAAGTACTAGTCTAGTCAGGGCAGGCATGGTCACTTCTGGACCAGGGAGGGCTGTTTCCGCGCCAGCGCGCGCCGCGACAACAGGAATGCTCTTATGAAGGGGTCGACGTCGCCGTCGAGCACCCGATCTGCATCGCCCATTTCGAACTTGGTCCGGTGGTCCTTGACCATTCGATAAGGGTGGATAACGTAAGACCGGATCTGATTTCCAAAGGCGTTTTCACCCTTGGCCTCCTCGAGCTTCTGCGCTTCCTCCCGCCGCTTTTGCATCTCCAGCTCGTAGAGCTTGGAGCGGAGCATCTTCATCGCCATGTCCCGGTTGCGGTGCTGTGAGCGCTCATTCTGGCACTGTACGACGGTGTTGGTGGGGAGATGGATAATGCGCACCGCAGAGTCTGTTGTGTTCACGTGCTGGCCACCGGCGCCGGTGGAGCGGTAGGTTTCCACCCGAATGTCTTCAGGCTTGATCTCGATTTCAATATTGTCGTCGATCTCAGGGCTTACGAACACCGAGGCAAACGAAGTGTGTCGCCGCGCGGCAGCGTCGAAGGGCGAAATACGAACCAGGCGATGCACGCCAGTTTCCGATGCGAGCAAGCCGTAGGCGTATTCACCGGTGACGGTGAAGGTAGCCGATTTGAGGCCAGCCTCCTCGCCCGGCTGGTAGTCGAGCAAAGTGAACTTGAAGGCATGGCGCTCGGCCCAGCGCCGGTACATGCGAAGGAGCATCTCGGCCCAGTCCTGTGACTCCGTTCCTCCCGCTCCAGGGTGCAGGGTGACGATGGCGTTAAGGCTGTCGTTTTCTCCCCCGAGCAGCGTCGCGGTTTCGAGTTTGTCGATCTGCTCGCGAAGAGAATCCAGTTCAGTGCGCAGTTCGCTCGTGACGTCCTCGCCCTCGCGAGCCAGTTCGAAGTAAGCGTCGAGGTCGGCAAGGGCGCGGCCTAGACGCAAGTCGGTCTCGAGCCTCTCTTCGAGCCGGCGGCGCGCGGTGAGAACTCTCGCGGAAGAATCCTGGCCCTGCCAGAAGTCGGGCTGGGCTATCTGCTTCTCGATGGTCTCGAGTTGGAGACGAGCTGCGGGTGCGTCAAAGAAAACTCCTGAGCTCGTCGGCCCGACGTTTCTGTTCTTCAAACTCTCGTTCGAGTTCTTCAATCATGTTCTCTCCTCTGCCCAAAGGCGGCGAGCCCCACCATGACTCCACTAGAAACCACGCACAGCCAGGCAAAAGCATCGCCGTGGGCCTTGTAAAACGTCTCCTCCCCCAGAAAGCTGAAATTTCCTGCCAGGGCCATCGCCCGATGGCGGGGGATGGTTGCGAGAATCCGCCCGTAGGGATCGATGACTGCGGTAACGCCGTCATTCGTTGAGCGCAGCACGAACCGGTGGTTCTCAATCGCCCGGAATCGCGCCATCTGCAAGTGCTGATAGGCAGCCGAAGAATCGCCATACCAGCCGTCGTCGGAGATGGTTACCAGCACGCCAGGTCCCGCCGGCGTCAGGCGTCGCACCAATTGGGGAAAGATCGACTCGTAACAGATAAAGATCCCAATTGCCCCGTCAGGGGTCGCTGCTGGCTGGTACCTCGTGCCCGGGACAAAATTGCCAACTTGCGGCGTTGCCTTGCCAAGTGTACTGGGAAGCCAGCTGGGCATGTATTCGCCGAAAGGCACCAGATGTATTTTATCATACTGAAGGATGAGTTGACCCGATGGGTTTAGCACGACGGCGCTGTTGTGGGGCAGGGAATTGTCCGGACCCTCGAAGGTATTTGCGCCGACCACTACGTAGGCGTGGGCGCGTCGCGCCATGTTCTCGACGGCGGCGCGGAACACCGGGTCGCGACCGAAGAAGAAAGGCGCAGGGTTCTCGGACCATATTATGAGTGGTGGGCTAAACGACTGAAGGCCTTGCTGGCGAAGACTCTCTTCCGTCATGCCAACGAGTTCGACAAGCGGTTTAGGGTTTTGCCAAGGCGCCCACTGCTCCTGCGCCGTCTCATCCATGGGAACATTCGGCTGGATCAGTAAAGCGACGTTCGTGCCGTGCGGCGCGGGAGGAGGATTGAGCACATAGTTGGCGGCCACCAGGAGCAGCGCCCAGGCCGCCAATGGCCAGAACTGCTTCACTTGCCATTCGAGTATGGCCCAGGCTATCAGGGCACTTGACGCAACCGCCAGGAAAGATAGCCCATAGACAGCCGTGGTCGACGCCAACTGTCTCAATCCCTGGGGCTCGACAGCATAACCCAGCAGATTCCACGGAAAGCCGCCTATGAAATAGTAGGTTCGCGCCAGTTCGAGCGCGACCCACAAGAATGGGCTGAGCAACAGAGCAGCAGCAAGCGAGCGACGCGCCGCCCAAGCTAGGACCAGTCCAAACACGCCCCAGAAGCTGGAGAACACAACCAAGAAAGGAACCATGACGGCCAGGGCCAGCACGGGCGTCAGGCGGCCATAGACTGTCATAACCCCCACGAACCAGTACACGCTGCCGGCCAGGAAAATCGCACCTGAAACGGCCCCCAGGGCGTACGCCCGCCCGAGTAGAGGTTCACTGACGGCCGCCGCCAATAGGGGTACAGTAGCCACCCACACCAGCGGGTGCCAATTGAGGAGCGGGAAGCAAGCAAATAGAAGCACCCCGCTTAAAGAGCTCGCTTCCAGGCGAACGTACGCATTTGATAGGAGATTTTGAAACAGCGTGATGGGGAGGACTCTCCTTGGCGGAAAGTGGTTCGTAGTTTTTGGTCCGTTGTATTTTATCAGCGGCGCTTCGTCCGATTGTCAGCTAACCCGGTCCCACCAGATCGTGCAGGCATCCCCTGCCCTTAGGCTGCGGTCGGCGTGCCGTCTGGGTAGAGTAAGACCAAATCCTGCTGGAGTAGTGTCTCTCGCCCATCGCGGTGAACCGCCCTCGCATGGATTGTAAAGGTGCCCCAGCCGGAAGCGTCCAGACGGAACCTGTTGTACCTATAGCCGATGAAAACGCGCATATGGCTCAATGCTTGACGAACGGTTTGAAGCCCTCCGTCTCGAGCTCCTGGCGAGTCCTCTCCTCCTCGTCACGAGAAGCGAACGGCCCAACTCGAACACGGAACAAATTGTCATTGGCGTGGGCGTCTTCCGGACTTACGATAAACACTGGATAGCCACGCTCTTTCAATACCTTGACCAGCGTTTCAGCGTCCTGCCTGTTCTGCAAGGCTGCCACCTGGAGCGCACCGCTCCCCGTCGCCGCTTGCCTCGTTGGAGCCTCAAGGGATTCATGACTTGGCGTCGAGGGCGCAGCTTCCGCAGCTGCGGGAGCCGCAACCCCACCACCCTCCTTTGCGGATGCCTTGGTGCTGGAGGCCACGTTCCCGCCTTTCTGTTCTGACTCGGCCTCGGGCGGCGGGGCAGTCGAACCGACAGACATCGGATTCGCATCCTGCCGAACGCTGGTGTCTACCTTCGCCGGTGGCGGATTCACCGCGGGCGGAGAATCGCCCGTGGGTGTCACACGTTCCACTTCGGCCGTGTTAGTGGAGGAACGCTCTCTGTACCCCAGCAGAAAGCCGAAGGAAAAGAACACTGCACACACTACGACACCGAGCAAGAAAAGCAGAACCAGTGAGGATGTGGAAAGGCCCTTTTCTTCTTCTTGCATTGTTGCTCCAAACTTCGAAACTGGAAACCGGAAATTAGAAACTGGGAACCGGCAATATCCAGCTTCAAGTTTCCAGGCGATCAGCCCTTGGCGGCCGGCGCGCCAAGCTTGCTAAAGAGTGCCGAGAGCAAGTCCACCGGCAAGGGGAAAACGATCGTCGTATTCTTCTCTGTACCTATCTCCACCAGCGTCTGGAGGTAGCGCAGAGTTATCGCTGCCGGTTCGCGATTGATGATCGAAGCGGCTTCGGATAGCTTAGTCGCTGCTTGGTACTCACCGTCGGCGGCGATGATTTTAGCCCGGCGTTCACGCTCTGCCTCGGCTTGGCGAGCAATGGCGCGCTGCATCTCCTGGGGCAGGTCTACCTGCTTGACCTCGACCTTCGATACCTTCACACCCCATGGTTCGGTATGCTCATCGAGGATGGACTGCAACCTCTGGTTGAGTTTCTCCCGCTGCGAGAGCAGGTCATCCAGCTCGACTTCACCCAACACCGAGCGTAAGGTGGTCTGGGCCAACTGCTCGATGGCGTAGCGGTAGTTTTCCAACTCAACAAAAGCCTGCTGCGCGCTGATTACCCTGAAGTAGACTACCGCATTCACCTTTAAAGATACATTGTCCCGAGTAATGACGTCCTGCGGCGGGACGTCCCAGGCCACAGTGCGGAGCGAAACCTTGATGAGCTTGTCGATGGGCCAGAGAATGAAAATAAGCCCGGGACCCTTGTCCGGTCTCTGCAGTCGCCCCAACCGGAAAATGACTCCTCGCTCATACTCCCTGAGCACGTTCAAACACGCAGCCACCCAGAGAACGAAGATAATGAGAGCAACCCCTCCGAAGCTGATCATGTTAGCCCCCCTTCAGAAATTGCCGCTTTTCAGTTGCCGATTTTCGGTTGAATCGGTTCAGCCGAGGGGAATCAGTCGACAATCGGCAATCAGCCGTCCCTCACCGGGATTCGGGCACAGGTTCAACCTCGAGGGTCAGACCATCGACCAACGTAACCCGGACCCGAGCGCCCGCAGGGACACTCACCCTTGCCCGTGCGTCCCACAGCTCGCCGCGGACCATGACCTTGCCTTGCGGTTGAAGATCCGTCCGCGCTACTCCAATAGAGTCGATCATTCCCGCCTCGCCGGTTACCGCCTTCTTCCTCTTTGCCGCCAGGGCAGCGCGAACCAGGAGGATGGTTATCACTGCCAGGGGCAGAGTAACACTCAACGTTGTGGCGAGTCGAATCCTCGCGCCCGGCCAGGGAGAATCGATCAGGATCAACGAGCCGACCACCATGGCCACCACGCCTCCGGCTGCAAGAACGCCGTGGGTTGCGGCCTTGGCTTCGAGCACGAAGAGAGCCAGCGCCAGCAAGATCAGAATAACGCCCGCGTAGTTGATGGGCAGAAGGTGAAAGGCGAACAGCGCCAGAATCAGCGCGATGGCGCCTACCACGCCGGGGGCGACCAACCCCGGATGGGTGAATTCGATATAAAGGCACAACACACCCAGCGCTCCCAGAATGAACGCGATATTGGGGTCCGCTATGCGGGAAAGAAACTTCTCCCGCGTCGTCATCGCGTACGGCTCAATGTCAGCGTCGCGAAGGTGGAGGGTGGTCGTCGTACCATCGAAGCGCCCAATAGTCTTGCCGTCAAACTGCGCTAGTATGTCACGTGGACTGTTGGCCACAGCGTTGATCAAGTGTCCCTCCAAAGCTTCACGCTCGGTATAGGACTTGCTCTCCCGAACCCCGGCTTCCGCCAACTGAACGTTGCGGCCACGCTTTTCCGCGAAGCTGCGCATGTAAGCCGCAGCATCATTCTCAATCTTCTCCTCCATTGTCTTGCCGATTTCGGCTCCGCCAATCATCACCGGGTGAGCAGCGCCAGTGTTGGTTCCGGGCGACATCACCGCCACGTCGCCCGAGAGTAGTATGAAGAATCCGGCCGAGGCAGCCCGACTGCCGCTGGGCGCAACATAGGTAATGACCGGGACACGCGAGCTGATGATCGCCTGCACAATGTTTCTCATGGAGGATTCCAGTCCTCCGGGAGTGCTTAGTTCAAGCAGCACGGCCGCGGCATTAACTTGGTTAGCATACATGATTCCGCGCTTCACGTACTCCTCGCTAACAGGTTGAACGACGTCGTTGAGGTCTACCTCAACCACGACCGGCCGAACTTCAGAAGCACGTGAGGGCTCGCGAGCTACGAGACCGAAAGCAAGATAGGTCAGGCAAGCCGCAAAACCCAGTTCGACAGGTGTCAATCTCCGATTCATCGAGCAAGAACCCCACATCAGCCAAGATCGCAACTCAAGGTGTTTTGCCTACCGGCGTCGTGTGACTGCGAATAGTCTCAATTAAGCGCTCGGCGTCATGGTTGCCAGGGTCAAGGGTGAGCGCGGCTTGGCTGTGGTCAAAGGCGGCCGTCGGCTGGTTTAGGGAGAGGTAGACGTGGGCCAGCCAGAGGTGCGTCACCGCGTTGTTATCAAGCTTCAGGGCAGTCTGCAGTTCCCGCGCGGCCTCCGTGTGCTTGCCCTGTGCCTCGTAAAGCTGGCCAAGAACCAGATGCGCTTCGCTGTTGGCGCCCAGTAACGAAGCCGCTTCGTTCAGTTCGCGCTCCGCTTCCGGAAGGCGCCCCGCCGAGAGAAACTGCTTGCCCCGGCTCAGGTGCACTTCGCCGTGCTCGCCCGGAGGCAAATTAGAGAGGCTCTCTTCCAAGGCGTTGCCGACGGCCAGGGTGAGCAGTTTGAACGCTCGACCGTCAAAGTGTTTCTTTATCCGAGGTTCTGGTACTGCGTTGCTCTCAACAACACTCGACACCGACCTCTCCTCGTTCGCTGCCAGCCATCGAAGCTGCGAGTGCTGCCCTTCCGAGTCCCCAAGCTTGCCCAAGACGAGCGCCAGCAAAGAGTGGCTTGCCAAGTCCTCATCGTCGACCTTGAGCGCCTGGTCGAGATACCGGGCGGCTTCGCTGTAACGCTTGAGGTACCAGTAACACAACGCGATGTTAAAGCAAAAGTCCGCATCGGCAGGGTCGCCCTCATAGGCTCGCTGAAAACTGGCTAAGGCCTCCGTGTAGCGACGGCGCCGACTGAGAATGACGCCGAAATTGTTCCACACCTCATCCAGGGGAATCTGCTGGGAGAGCGTGGAGAAAGCCTTCTGGGCGTCTTCCTCGTGACCCAGGAAGAATTCGTCGACGCCGACGAGAAATAAGGACTCCAGGTAGTTAGGGTCCTTGTGATCCAACTTGCGAAGCCACTTCACTGAGTTTGCGTAGTCCTTCTCGCCGAAGTAGTACCGTCCCAGCTCGAAGGCCGCCTGGTGATCCCGTGGATTCAACCGATCAGCCTCGCGTAGAAAACGAACCCGGCTTTGTTCGTCCGTCGCCAGTATGCCCCGAATGTAGTTCTCGAAAGCGTCGAGCCGTAATTCGGGAAAGCGGCCGGAAAAGTCTTCCTCTGTCCCCGCCGTGAAGCCGGCATCATGGGAAGCTAGTAACCTCCAGGCCAGCCTGGTCTGAAGATCAACCAGATCCGCCAGCTCGCCGCTGCCTTCGTAGGGCGGAGAGAGTCTCAACTCTTGTACGTTCAGGAGTTGCGCCCGCGCCGTCAGGCGATCGCCTTCCACCGTAAAGCTGCCTACTACCGCCCACCCCACACCCAGCGTTTGTGCGACCTTGTATTCGCTGGCCAGGGTAAGGGGCGCGCCAAGCGGCATACCCAGCTGCTCATAAGCCTCGTTACGCTCTTCTCTCCCCAGCACGTAACGCTCGGGACCGGCCAAACGCGTGGATATGATCTCGGCCGAGGCTTCCGAAATCCAACCTAGGTCCTGACGCGCGCTTTCGTTCTCAAACGGAAAGACGAGAATAGTGCGTGTGGGCAGAGCTCCCTTTGCATTACAGGTCAGCAGGAATACGAGCAGCAGTCCAGCCGCGCTCCTCTTCATGAAACCTCGTCACCTCCGCACGAGACACCGAGGGAATCAGTCCTTGATCGGCACGGGAGGATTCTTCCTCAGAGCAATGTACGAAGGGTCGTGGCTGATCCTGAGAAAATCGGCGTCGTCGTCGAGTTTCTTGAACTCAGTGAAGCCGTCCTCGAAAGCGCGGCGTAAGTATCGAACTGCCTCCTCTGCCCGGCCCAGGGAGGCAAAGACCTTGGCCATGTAAAAGTAATAGTCTACATCGGTGCCCCGAGCCTGTATAATCGTGCCCATCGTCGACCTTTCATTCAAAATGTTGGGGTCAAGCAGCAGGGCTCGCCGGTATTGGTCCACCGCCTCCTTTGGCTTTTTCATGCGGTAGTAGGCCGACCCCAGGTTCAGGTGAAACGACGCGGCATCGGGATTCAGCTCAATGGCCTTGCGGTAGTACCTCACCGACTTCGAGAACTTGTTGGCGAGATAAAAGGTGGTTCCCAGATTGTTCCAGGCTTCCGGGTAATTCTGCCGGCGGCGGATAGCCTCCTTGTAGGCTTTGCGGGAGGCATTGAAGTCCATTTGCTGTTGATAGGCGATGCCGAGTTTATTCCACAGCACAGGGTCCGAGTGGCTGGACTGCCGAAGGGCGCGGGAGTAATAGTCTACAGCGTCAGCGTAAGCCTTCCGCGCCATGAAAATGTCTGCGCGCTCTTCCAAGGAAAGCTGCTTGGTTTGTCGTTCCGGAGGCTCCGGAGTCACCCCAGACGTGACTTGCCCTGCGTGTAGCAAAGGGGAGAGGGTGTCGAGCCATCTCCACCCGCCACAGGTAAGAACGCACGCCAGGCACGTCAAGATTAGCCGAGCCTTCGTTCTCCTTCTCATCGAATTCGCTCGCCTCGTCCCCATCCGCTTGGCGAGGCAATGTTCACCCGCCAGAGGCGGGTAATCCCCTCAATGAATCGTACACCCATTCAGCGGTTAATTCACTTCGGTCTTTCCACGTCACCTTCCTGCTGCTGCGGAGGAGGCTGTTTTTTCGAGTCTCCGCGCTTGAAGATGGAAATGATTTTGCTCAGTGGTCCGCCTTTCTTCTTTCCTTCCGTTGCGGTTGATGAGCCGGCCTGATCGGACATCTCTCGATCTTCCGGTACTGCCGGAGGAGCAACGCGAGTGGCCGGAGGATGGGCCGTGGCTGCCGGGGCAGCGGTTGGTGCTGGTGCTGCTGGTCCGCCCCCAGGCAGAAGGGCGCGAAGCAGACTGGCGAGCCTGCTACCTGTACCGACCGGGTTTGGTTCAGTTCCCGCAATGAAAACTTCCTCCGTCCGTACGATCTTATTATTGACCTCCGCGACTGCCGCTGGCGCGCCGATCGGGGCAGTAACGATGCCAGCCGGCGGCTCGAAAGGCGCCACTTTCCGGTATGAAGGCACTTCCGTTGCTTGCTTCATGAAGGCTGCCCAAACCGGCAGGGCCGAGCTTGCGCCGGAAAGGTTCAACTGTCGATCATCGTCGTAGCCCACCCAGACCACGGCAAGGAGGTTCGAGG
>Ga0306924_10003154_pt1 | contig 15808 bp, 9 predicted proteins | sample sta12Can44000111_FD_203756 | JGI IMG/M metagenome (GOLD analysis project Ga0306924, IMG submission 203756) | Lab enrichment of tropical soil microbial communities from Luquillo Experimental Forest, Puerto Rico - statanox.12C.anox.44.000.111 (v2)... | ecosystem: Environmental > Terrestrial > Soil... | reverse complement strand
ACGCTCGGGATCGGCGCGCGCCTGCCGGCGTACTGCACCTCCATGGGCCGGATACTGCTCGCCGGGCTCGAGCACGAGGCACTCGACCGCTGGCTGCGCGGCCTGCGGCCACAGGCCTGGACGCGCCTGACGGTCACCGACAAGGCGACGCTGCGTGCGGCGATCGAGCGCGCCCGCGCTCAGGGCTACGCGTACGTCGAGCAGGAGCTGCAGGAAGGGCTGTGCTCGATCGCCGTGCCGGTGCACGATGGCCGTGGTCAGATCATCGCGGCCTTGAATTGCGGGATGCCTTTTCGCGTCGAGGCGCGCGCCCACGCACTGAAGAAGGTGCTGCCCGCGCTGCGGGGCGGCGCGCGCAGCATCGAGCGCAGTCTGCTCACCGGCGGGGTGGCTGTCCCCGCGGTCGCACGCGCGTGAAAGCGTGCCGCAGACCTCGGGAGCCCAGCCGGGCTATCGTCTCGCGCTGACGGTTTTCCCGGCCAGGAGCGGCCGCTGGAAAGAGCGCATCGCGAAATAGTAGACCGGACTCACGACCGCGATGCCGACCATCCAGGAGATGTCGACGCCGCCCAGCGCGCGAGCCAGGGGACCGGTGTAGAAGTCGGTTGCGATGAAGGGGATCTGCACCACGATCCCGACGAGGTAACAGGCGAGCGCCGTGACGTTGTAATGACCGTAGACACCGCCATCCGCCGCAAAGAAGGACGGCACGTCGTAATCACCGCGACGGATGAGGTAGTAGTCGATGAGGTTCACCGCGGTCCACGGCACGAGCAGATACAGCAGCAGCTCGTTGAAGTCGCTGTAGAGAGGCAGGAAATTCGACTCACCCGCGATGCCGATGAGGAGAGCGGCCACGAATATTGCCGCGGCGATCACGATGCGCGCGCGATGGGTGATGCGCCAGCGGGGCAGGAGCGTATGACCCAAGGTGATCATCGCCAGCGCACCTCCATAGAGGCAGATGGCGCCGGCAACTGCGACGCCGGGCGCAAGCAGCAGCATGATGAGAACGCTCACGCGGCCCGTCAGATGATCGATTGCAGTGACGACATTGCCGTCGGTGACCGCCGGACCGATCAGCGCTCCGAGGATCATCGGCAGCACGGCACCGAGGGTGGTGCCCCAATAGCAGGACCAGAAAGCCCGCCGCGGTCCGGAGTCCGGAGGCAGGTAGCGCGAGTAATCGGAGACATAGGGCGCATATCCCAGCTGCCACAGCGCGCCCATGGAAACCATCTTGAAGAATCCGACCGCCGAGAAGGATCCCTGAGTGAGGAACTGCGCGGGTACGGGAGTGATGAACAACAGCCATACGTAGGCGAGGAGCAGTGCACCGCCCGACACATAGGCCATCATCCGGGTGCTGAAGTGGATCAGATCGTGTCCGTAAATCGCCGCCGCGAGGCTGATCGCGGCAATCGCAATGATGGCCGCGTGCTCGTTGAGCGGCGGAACGATGAGGTGCACCGACTGCCCGCCCGTTACGAAGGCGGTGGCGGCATATCCGACATACATGAACGCGACGAGCGCGACCACGAAGCCGGCGCCCTTCGCTCCAAACTGCCCGCGGCTCTGAACCATCTGCGGCACCCCGAGCCGCGGACCCTGAGCCGCATGCAGCGCCATGAAGATCGTGCCGATGAGGTTGCCGAGCAGTATGGCAACGACCGCAGACAGGAAGGACTGGTGGAAGATCGTGGTCGCGAGAGCTCCGGTCACGACGGTGAGCACGTTCAGATTGGCGCCGAACCACAGCGTGAACAGCTGATGTGCCTTGCCGTGCCTCTGGTCGAGCGGAATCTGGTAGATCGTGTGCTGTTCGATGCGCGGGGATTTGTCAGGGCTGGACTGCACCGGGGCGCTCATCGGGGCGGAAGTGACTGCAGAGGCGAGCGGCCCGACTCTAACACACGCTCGGTGGCTCGCGAGGTGGCTCGGGAGAATTCATGACAGTCTTTCCGGACTTCGGCCTCACGCCGGCCGAACGGCATGAAGCCGTCTTCGGCCATCGCTACGAGCGCCCCGGCATGGGGGGCGAGGCGGGGGAGATCTGGTGCTACACGGACTCGATCGCCTATCCGCCCGGAGCGACGGTGCGCCTCTCCGTGTGCTCGACGGTCTCGACGTATCGGCTCGCGATCGTCCGCGATGGTGCGACCGCGCTGCCGGTTCTCGAGCGCGAGGTACGCGACGCACGCTGGCAGGACACGCCCGAGCAGTGCTCGGTGGTCGGTTGCGGCTGGTCACCGTCGGTGGAGTTCCAGGTGGGCGAGGACTGGCCTTCCGGCGCCTATCGCATCACGCTGACCGCGCAAGGACCGAAGGGCAACGAGCTCAGCGCCCATCACCTTCTCATCGTGCGCCCGCTCGCCGGCGCCAAGGCGCAGCGGATTCTCCAGGTCGCGGCCACGGGGAGCTGGACGGCCTACAACACCTGGGGCGGCTCGAATCACTATCAGGGAATCACCGGTCCCCAGCGCAATCAGTATGCGACGACCGTGAGCCTCGAGCGCCCCTGGTGCCGCGGCTTCGTCGTGCTGCCGCAGGGCGCGCCGCGGGTGCCGTTGGAAGTTGACCCACCGCCGTTCAGTACGCCGCGCTATCCGCACCTGGAGTGGGCGTTCGCGAACGGTTACTCCAACAAGTACGCATCGTCCGGGTGGGCGAGCTATGACCGACATTTCCTGCGCTGGGCCGAGAGCGCGGGCTACGAGGTCGACCTCGCCAGCCAGCACGAATTGCATTTCAACCCGGAAATCCTGGGCGGCTACGCCTGTGTGGTCTTCGTCGGGCACGACGAATACTGGACGTGGGAGATGCGTGATGCGGTCGATGATTACATCGAACGCGGCGGACACGTGGCACGTTTCGCGGGAAACTTCATGTGGCAGACGCGCCTCGAGCGAGGCGGCAGGGCTCAGGTCTGTTACAAGTACCGGGCACGGGCCGAAGACCCGGTGTTCAGGTCCGCCGATCCGTCCCGCACTACCGGGTCGTGGGAGGCTCCTGAGACCGGACGGCCGGGCGCGTCGACCTTCGGACTCAACGCCACCAATGGACTTTACGCAGGCTGGGGCGCCTGTGCGCCCCGAGGCGTGCGCGGCTTTCCGGTGTATCGGCCCGAGCACTGGGTTTTTGCGGGCACCGGGCTTGGCTACGGCGACCTGCTCGGGTCTTCCGGGCATGCCTTTGGCTACGAGGTCGATGGTCTCGACTACATCATCCGCGACGGCCTCCCCGAGCCCACCGAGACGAGCGGTGCCCCGGCAGCACTGCAGATCCTCGCGCTCGGAATGTCCTCTCTCAAAGAGGAGCGCCTGGATGTTCCGCTCGATGATCGATTTCTGTCTGACGATGATGCCAGGTATGTGGCGGAGATCCGGCTCGGAGAGAGCAGCGATGCGGCCGTGGATCGGGTCAAACGTGGCGCCGGGATGATCGTCAACTTCGCACGTGGCAGGGGCGAGGTATTCCACGCCGGAAGCTGCGAATGGGTGGCGGCGCTCCTGCGCCGTGACGCCATGGTCGAGCGCGTGACCTCGAATGTACTGGCTCGCTATCTGGGGCGTTAGCGGCTGCGCGTCACGTCAAGCGCAGGATGAGATGCTCTTCTTGATGATCCGGTGCATGACACCTCAGGGCGCGGCTCCGAGGTACTGACCCATCCACGCGAGATAACGCGTCGAGCGGTCGACGAGGAAGCTCGGCCGCGTCAGCACGTGGTATTGGCCCGGGTAAACGATGAGCTGTGTCGGCGTGCCGAGCGTTCGCAGCGCCTGGTACATCTGCTCACCGCCGGCGATGGGCACGTTGAAGTCCTTGTCGCCGCCCAGGAACAGCGTCGGTGTGTGGATGCGGTCGGCGTGGACGAAGGGATAGGAGACCTGGATCCACAGCGCGAGGTTCCGCCAGGGTGGACCGAGCTCGGCGTTGTACTCGACGATGTACTCATCGGTTCCATAGGTCGTGAGCTGGTTGCCACTGCCCGCACCGCTGATGGCGGCGCGGAAGCGCGGATCGCTTGCAATCGTGTAATCAGTCAGCAGTCCGCCGTAGCTCCAGCCGCCGATGGCAATCCGCCCGGGATCGGCGATGCCTTTCGCCATGGCGTAGTCGACGCCGGCCAGGAGATCCTCGACTTCCTTGTGGCCCCAGTCGGCGAAGATGGCGCGCGCGAAGGCCGCGCCGCGTCCGCTGCTGCCGCGATAGTTGATCGCCAGCACGACGTAGCCGTGACTCGCGAACAGCTGACGCTCGAGCGGGGGTCCGTAGCCTTCGAGCACGAGCTCGTGCTGATCCTGGCCGTTCGGTCCGCCGTGGATCCACAGGATGGTCGGGTAGCGGTGTCCCTGGACGAAATCCGGCGGCTTCACGATCTGTCCGTGTATCGCGGTTCCATCGCGGCTCGTGAAGCTGATGTCCTCGACCGAACCCAGTGCGATCTCATCGAGCAGCGCACGATTGTGCGCACTGAGCGGCCGCAGCTTCCCCGCCTCGAGTGAGCAGACTTCCACCGCCGACTGATCGCTGGTGGCGAGCACCGCAGTATGTCCGGCGGCGGTCGCGAGTCCCGACACCACCATCGACTCCCCGAGATGCGTGATCGTGCCGGTGGCGAGTGCCACCTGAGCCGGGTACTGGAAGCCATCGTCCTCGACGGCGAACTGGATGGCGCGGCCATCGGCGGTGAAAGTCGGGGAGAGGACGGCGCGGTCGAGCTTGCCCGTGAGATCGCGCACGTGAGCCGAGGCGACCTCCACCACTGCGAGATCATCGAGGATGTAGGCGTTGAATTTCGGCTCATCGCCAATGAGGAAGGCGATCAGCCGCCCGTCGGGACTCCACTCGAGATGCTGGTGATTCGGTGTCCAGGTCTTGATCAGCCGACGCGGCTTGGCTGCCGGCGAGGCAGCGACCAGGTAGATCTCGTCGATCCCGACCTCCACCGGGTCACCGCCAACTCTGCGGCTCACGTAGGCAATCTCGCGCCCATCGGGGGAGAACGCCGGCAGCGAATCCTCGCGCTCTGCATCGAAGGCGAGTGGCTCGAGGGTTCCGCTGCGCACGTCGAGCAGGTAGAGGTGCGAGCGCGACTCGGCGGTGACATAACCCTCTTCGTCCTGCTTGAACTGCCAGGTATCGATGACGAGCGGCTTCGTTGCCTTCGGGGCTTTGCCGGGCTCGCTCGCCTCCGCCGACTTCTCGGGCTTGCTCTCGAGGGGAACGCCCTCGACACCATGCATGACGAGCACGATGTGGGCGCCGTCGGGCGACCAGGCATAACCGGTGATCGTGCCGTTCACGTGGGTGATCTGCCGTGGCTCGCCACCGTGCCGGTCGAGAAGCCACAACTGCGTGTCGCTACTTGCGGGCCGTGCCGAGAGGAAGCTGAGATAACGGCCGTCGTGGCTGAAGCGCGGCACGCTCACGCTTTCCCCGTGCGTGAGCTGCTCGCTGTGGCCGGAAGCCCAGTCGGCCGTCCACAGTGCCGCGCGGCTCTCGTCGGAGGATTTGTCGTAGCTCGTCACCAGATAGGCGACGGCCGCGCCGTCCCGTGCAATCTGCAGATCCGACACCGCCTGGAAGCGATACCAGTCCTCGGGCGTGAGCGCGCGGCGTGCCTGTGTGGCAAGCGGCGTAAGTGAAGCCACCAGGGCAAGCGTCAGAGGCAACAGGCGTTGGGCGTGCATGGCTTTCATGCGTTGCGTGGACATACCGGCTCGGTACGCGGGCCGCAGTGTAGCCGAGGGTGCCACCGGCAGGGCAGGGCAGTCGGTGAATGGGCCGGCTCGCGCGTGTTACGCTCCTGGTCGGGCGGCCGGATGCCGCCGCGCATGAGCCCTATGGGCGTAGCACCCAACCTACACGCTGGATTCACCGAGAGCCTGCACCGCGCACACGCACTGCTGCGTACCGGGCGGGCCGCGACCGCGGAAGTGCGGCTGCGGGCGCTCGAGGCGCAGTTTCCGGGCGAAGTTAATTGTCTCTGGCTTCTCGGCGTTGCCCTCCTCGACCAGGACAAGATCTCCGACGGCATCGCTGCGCTCGAACGGGCACTTACCGGCGCCCCGGAGTTCGCCAACGCTCGGGTGGATCTCGCGCGGGCGTACCGGCGCGACGGGCGCCCGGAGAAGTCGCGCGAGGAGGTGCGGCGGGTGCTGCAGGCGACGCCGCACCACCATCGCGCCTGGCTCGCATACGGCGATGCGCTGGTCGATCTCGGGAAGTACGAGGAAGCCCGCGTGGCTTTCGAGCGGGCGCGGCTCACCGATCCGCAGCGGACGAGGATCGAGGCGGCGACGGCGGCGCTGGTCGCCGATGAGCGCCGCAAGGCGGAGGAGCTGTTTCGGGAAATCCTGCGGGAGGATCCGAGTCATGTCGCGGCACTCTGCGGTCTGGCGGCGCTGTCTCTTGCGGCTGATCGCGCCCAGGATGCCGAGCGCCTGCTGCGCCATGCTCTCAAGCAGTCCGCCTACATCCCGCTGGCGTACCGCGGGCTCGCTCCGGCGCTCGTGCAGCTGGGACGGCTCAAGGAGGCGGAGGCCGCGACGCTCCATCTCGAGAAGATCGAGCCCAGAAGCCCGCAGACCTGGGTGACGATTGCAGCGGTGTCCACGCGGCTGATGCGCCAGGAGCGCGCGCTCGAGGCTTACGAGCGCGCAGCGCAACTCATGCCCGAAGAGGTGGGCCTGCGGATGTCGGCTGGCCACGTGCAGAAGTCGCTCGGCTCGCGACGCGACAGCGAGGCCTCCTACAAGGCGGCACTGCAGATAGATCCGGGCCGTGCCGACGCCTACTGGAGCCTCGCGGATCTCAAGAACTACACCTTCAGCGATGACGAGATCGCGGCCATGCGTCGACTGCTCACGAGCGACAAGCGGGAACGCAACAACGAGGCGCAGCTGCATTTCGCACTCGGCAGGGCGTTCGAGCAGCGACAGAACTACGAGCAGGCGTTCGCGCACTATGCGGAGGGAAACGCGCTGCGGCACCTCGACGCGCCGTTCGATATCGAGGGATTCGAGCGCCGCAGTGCCCGCATCCGCGCCTTCTTCGGGGCGGAGTTCTTCGCCGCCCGGCACGGTAGCGGCGATCTCCGTGCGGCGCCGATCTTCGTCGTCGGCCTGCCGCGCTCGGGCTCGACGCTGATCGAGCAAATTCTTGCCAGCCACTCGCAGGTGGAAGGCACCATGGAGCTGCCGAACATCCTCAACATCGTGGGGCAGTTCGATGATCTCGCAGCCAGCCGTGACGGCTATCCGGAAACGGTCACGCGCGCCTCGGTCGAGCAGCTCACTTCACTCGGTCGCCGCTATCTGGACGAGACCGCTCCGCTGCGCGTAGGCAAAGAGCGCTTCACCGATAAACTGCCCAATAATTTCAATCACATCGGACTCATCCACGCCATCCTGCCGCGCGCCACCATCATCGATGCGCGGCGTCATCCGATGGACGCGTGCTTCAGCACTTTCAAGCAGCACTTCGCCGAGGGGCAGACGTTCAGCTACGAGCTCGCCACCCTCGGCCGCTATTACCGCTGCTATCTCTCGCTCATGGACCACTGGGACGCAGTGCTGCCGGGCAGCGTGCTGCACGTTCAGTACGAGGAGCTGGTGCGGGAACCGGAGGCGAACATCCGCCGGCTGCTCGAGCATTGCGGGCTGCCATTTGAGCCTGCCTGCCTCAGCTTCCACGAGACACGGCGCTCCGTGCGCACGCCGAGCGCCGAGCAGGTGCGCCAGCCGCTCTACAGCTCCGGGGTGGGGTACTGGCGGCACTTCGAGCGTCAGCTCGAGCCGCTGCGCCAGGCGCTCGGCGACTGCCTGGAGCGCTTCGGCTGAGTCACCCCGCATCCGCGGGCGTGCGTTGTGCGCTTATTGAACGGTCGTTGACTAGCGACACCAGCTCAAAGGATGATCGGGGGTGCGTCCCGGTCGCAACTGTTGCCGGCGCGCAACTCATTGAAGAAGCTTCGGGGGATTGTCTGATGCGTTCACGTTCCCGGAATCACGCGAGCCGTGATGTTCCGAAAATCCATGCCATTCTCCCGCGCCGAGCCCGATCGCAAATCGGGGTTGCGGTGGCCGCGGCGCTCGCCGGCGTCGCCGTGCCACGGGCTCCGGCGCTCGCGGATGCGGCGGACGCGGCGGCACCGAGCGGAGGCGGAGGGCTGCAGGAGGTGATCGTCAGCGCCCGCAAGGTCGAGGAGAACCTGCAGAACGTTCCCATCAGCATCAACGTCTTCACTCAGAGGGACCTGTCGAATCTCGCCATCAACAACATGGACGACTACCTGCAGAAGGTAACGTCCGTCTCGTACATCAGCACGGGTCCCGGGACACAGCTGTTCGTCATGCGCGGCGTGTCCGACGGCAGCAATCCCAACTACGCGAACACCTCCTCCACCGGCTTCTTCGTCGATGACGTCTCGATGAGCTACGAGGGCGCGCAGCCGGACCTGCACCTGTACGATATCGAGCGCATCGAGATCCTGAACGGCCCGCAGGGCACGACCTTCGGCGCCGGTGCCATGTCGGGCGCGATCCGCTACATCACCAACAAGCCCGATGTGCATGCCTTCAGCGCCGGCGTCGACTTCGACGGCGGCCAGATCCAGGGAGGGCAGCAGAACTGGAGCTTCCAGGGGTTCCTCAATATCCCGATCATCGACGGCGTGCTCGGCTTTCGCGCCTCGGCCTTCAGCGACTCCAACGGCGGATTCATCAACAACCAGCTGACGAACCGCACCTGGGTGAACGGCGTAACTTCGAACAATGCCGAATGGGCGCGCGATAACTACAACCGCGCGCACGTCGAGGGCGGCCGCGCGGCATTGAAAGCGCAATTCAGCGAGGGCTGGAGCGCACAGCTCACGTACCACTTCCAGCGCCAGCACACCCTTGGCGCCTGGGACGAGGATCCGAACTTACCGCCGCGGACGGTCGAGCGCTTCGGCCCGGAGTCGAATCTCTTCGAGACCAACATCCTCGAGCTCCGTGTCGACGGCGATGTCGGCATCGGCGACCTGGTGTATATCGGCGGCTACTGGAATCAGGAGCGGCGCCAGTGGAATGAATATTCGCAGTACATGCAAAACTTCAACGCTGGTGCTCCGACCGGTGGCTTTCCGGGCACGCAGCAGGGCTTCGTCTGCCAGAACGACCCCTACTGGGGCACTGGCCCGTATACCGGATGCAACGCCCCGCTGCAGTACTACTCGTACAACATCAACCCGCAGCGCTACTCGAATGAACTGCGGCTCTCCTCCAAGCCCGGAGGGCGCTTCCACTGGCTGGCAGGCTTCTACTGGGAGAGGACCACGGACAAGAATTACAACAACACCTATTACATGCCGGGGCTGGTGAACCACGGCGCGGCCATGCAGTACTACCTCTCGTATTATGGCATCACGCAGCCAACCCTCGCACCGGGAGTCTGGTACACATACACCGAGACTTCCCACATCCTGAACACCACCGAGTTCGCGAACATAAATTTCGATGTCACCGACAAGCTCAACCTCGAAGCGGGTGTGGTGCATTTCAAGTCCGAGGCGCGCTACGACACGCCGATTTTTGGTTTCACCTATGCCCCTAACCTCCCGAGCGACTACAGCCAAGACTCCAGCAAGGTGAACGGCAGGGCGGGCATCAGTTACAAGATCACCGATCACGCCATGGTCTATGGTGTTTGGAGTCAGGGTTTTCGCCCCGGCGGCTCGAACTCCGGGGACCCGCCGTCGTGCTACGCCGCCGGCACGCCGCTCAGCTACACTCCGGACACGCTCAACAACTACGAGTTCGGCTGGAAGACGACCAGCGTGGAGAACCGCCTGCTGTGGAACGGCGCCTTTTACTACATGGACTGGAAGGACCTCCAGGCGCTCATCTACGACGCGCTGGTGTGTCCAACCGCGAGCTACAACGTCAATGTCGGCGAGGCCCACATCTATGGCGCGGAGACGAACCTCGCTTACCAGATCACCGACAACCTGATGCTGCAGGCATCGGCCAACTACACGCAGAGCAGCGTCGTCTCGGCCGCCGCCCCTCAATATGAGCCCTACGTCGGCGAGCGGCTGCCATTCTCACCTTATTTCAACTGGAGCTGGAACGCGCGCTACGAGCATCCCCTCGCGAGCAATCTGCGCGGCTATGTGCAGTTCGACATGGCGCACAAGGGCGACATGTACAACGGCCTCAATCCGAATGACAAGAACACGGGGCTGCCGCGCATTCTGCAGCCGGCCTACACGCTCATGAACCTGCGTCTGGGCCTGACTCCGGTGGGTGACCGGTGGCTCGCGGAGTTCTACATCACGAACCTCACGGACAAGAACGCCATCGTCTACAGCAACACCGGCAACTTCGATCTGCGCCTCACGACCAACGAGCCGCGCGTCTATGGCATACGGCTCAGTTATCGTTGGGGCAAGGGCGGGGTGGGCGCCGACTGAGGCTGCGACGAGCAGAGCGACTTTGCCGTCCAATGCGGCCCCAACGAGCCTCCCGAGCCACGCACGCGCGGTGGTGATCGGCGGCGGCGTGATCGGTACCTCGGTCGCGTATCACCTCGCGCTCATGGGATGGGAGGAGGTCGTACTGCTCGAGCGCGACCGGCTCACCTCCGGCACGACCTGGCACGCCGCCGGGCTCATGGTCACCTTCGGCTCGAGCTCCGAGACCTCGACCGAGATGCGCAAGTACTCGCGCGCGCTCTACAGCCGCCTGGAAGAAGAGACCGGGCAGGCGACCGGGTTCGCACCGATCGGCTTCATCGAAGTCGCGGCCGACAAGGACCGCCTGGAAGAGTACCGGCGCGTCGCCGCCTTCAACCGCTACTGCGGCGTCGATGTGCACGAGATCGGACCTGGCGAGGTGCAGGCGCTCTTTCCGCTCGCGCGCGTCGATGACATCGAGGCGGGCTTCTACGTGCGCGAGGACGGCCGCGTGAACCCGGTCGATGTCACCATGGCGCTCGCCAAGGGCGCACGGCAGCGGGGCGTGAAGATCATCGAAGGGGTTGCCGTCACCGATGTCCTGCAAACACGCGGACACGTGAGCGGTGTGCGCACCGCGCAGGGCGACATCCGTACGGACATCGTGGTGAACTGCGCCGGTATGTGGGCGCGGCAGCTCGGCGCGCGCTCCGGGGTCACGATCGCCAACCAGGCGGCCGAGCACTACTACCTCATCACCGAGCCGATCCCCGGACTGCCGGCCATGCCGGTGCTCGAGGATCCGGCCGCGTATGGCTACTACCGCGAGGAGGGCGGAGGCCTGATGGTAGGGCTCTTCGAGCCGGTGTGCGCGCCCTGGAAGGTCGACGGCATCCCCGCCGATTTCTCCTTTGGTGAGCTGCCGCCCGACTGGGAGCGGATGACACCGTTCCTCGAGCGCGCCATGTCGCGTGTACCGATCACCGCCGAAGTCGGCATGAAAAAGCTCTTCTGCGGCCCGGAGAGCTTCACCCCGGACCTGCGTCCGATCGTCGGCGAAGCCCCGGAGCTCGCCGGCTACTTCGTCGCGGCGGGGCTGAATTCCATCGGCGTACTGACCGGGGGCGGACTCGGGCGCGTCCTCGCGCACTGGATCGTGACCGGCCGTCCCGATGTCGATGTGACCGGTTTCAACATCGATCGGCTGCACCCGACTCAGACGAATCCGGAGTACCGCCGCGCACGGTCGAGTCGCTCGGCATGGTCTACAAGTGCCACTACCCGTTCATGTCGCTCGCGACCGCGCGCGGCGTGCGGCGTTCGCCTTTCCACGAGCGTCTCGCCGCCGCCGGCGCATATTTCCGCGAAGTGAGCGGCTGGGAGAGCCCGGACTGGTACGGGCCGCCGGGCACGATCCCGGACCCGGGCCCGCTCACCTTCCGGCGACCCGCGTGGTTCGGGCGCTGGCAGGATGAGCACCGCGCGGCGCGCGAGCGCGTGATCGTCATGGACATGTCCTTCATGGGCAAGTTTCTGGTGCAAGGGCGCGACGCCGGCCGCATTCTCAATCGCATCTCCGGCAATCAGGTCGATGGCGCCACGGGCGTCATCACCTACACGCAGTGGCTGAACGAGGGCGGAACGCTCGAAGCCGATCTCACCGTGACCAAGCTGGCGGAGGACCGTTATCTCGTCGTCGTGACCGACACCATGGTGCGCCACGCCGAGACCTGGCTGAAGCGCCACATTGCGGACGATGCGCACGCGGCCGTGATCGATGTGACCTCGGCCTACGGGCAGCTGAACGTCCAGGGCCCGCACTCTCGCGCGCTGCTGCAGAAGCTGACGAGCACGGATCTTTCCAACGCCGCGTTCCCGTTCCGCACGGCACGCGAGATCGACCTGGGCTTCGCACGGGTGCTGTGCATCCGCATCACCTACCTCGGTGAGCTCGGCTACGAGCTCTACATTCCCGCTGAACAGGCGGTGCACGTCTACGACCGCGTGGTCGCGGCGGGCGAGGAGTTCGGCCTCGCGCACGCCGGGCTCAAGGCTCTCGGGAGCCTGCGCATGGAGAAGGGCTACCGCGACTACGGTCACGACATCGACAACACGGATGGACCGTACGAAGTGGGACTCGGCTTTGCGCTCGATCTGAAAAAGCCCGAGGGCTTCATCGGCAAGGAGGCAGTGGTGGCGCAGAAAGCGCGCGGACCACTGCTGCGCCGTCTGGTGCAGGTGCTGGTGAAGGATCCCGAGCCGCTCTTGTTCCACGCCGAGGTGGTGCACCACGACGGAGCACCGGTCGGTTACGTTCGCGCCGCTTCCTATGGCCACACTCTGGGCGGCGCCGTGGGCCTCGCCATGATCGAACCCCGGGTGATCGTCGATGAGGCGTACCTCGCGAGCGGCCGCTGGGAAGTGGATATCGCCGGCACGCTCTATCCGGCGTTGGTTTCTGCGCGCCCGCTCTACGATCCGCAGATGAAGCGGATTCACGGCTGACCTGCACAGAGGCCGGGACGGCTCGGATTCACTTCGGGTAAGTCATCCAGGGGAGAGTCACCATGATCAGCGGTTACACCGATCACGCCGCCAATGAGCGTACGTTCCTTGCCTGGGTGCGCACCGGCATCGCCGTCATCGCCTTCGGTTTCGTGATCGAGAAGTTCAATCTGTTCCTGCTGGAAATGGCGGCGGTAGGCCTCGGCCCTGAGACACACCGCGCGCAGCTCGCCAACGTCTCAGGACGCATGAGCCGCTATGACGGGCTGGTACTGATCCTCGGCGGTGTGGGTCTCGTGATACTCGCCACCGCGCGCTTCATGCGCATAACCCGGGCCCTCGATGACTCACAGGTGCACACCGCCAGCAGTGTTCGCAGCGAGCTGATCCTCTCGGCCGCGCTCGTGATCGTGGTGGCGAGCTACAGCATCTACCTGGCCTTCAGCTGACCGATCCCGCAGACGCGAGGGAACCTACACTCGGCGTCGGCTGCGGCCTACGGCGACACAGGGCCTGGGCGAGATTCTTTCCGCGCGCACGCCGGTCCATCCTCTGCAGTTCTTGCAAACTGAACGGAGGAGCCGATGAAACGACTAGCCGCATCCTTTGCCGTGGCCGCGCTCATGGCGGCCGGGCTCGTCGTGGCACAGACCAGCCCGTCCACTGCGCCGCCTTCGGAGCGCTCGACATACCCGAGCAGCGCGACGCCGTCCTCGTCGAGCTCGTCATCCTCGAGCAGCGACGCGAGCAGCACCCACACCAAGTCGCACAAGCAGCAGATGAAGGACTGCATGGCCGCGCAGGAGGCCAACCATCCGAGCGAATCGAAGAGCGATATCAAGAAGTACTGCAAGGGCCAGCTGGAAAACTCGCCCCACGAGTAGCCGCAGGGTTTCGCAGTAGAGCCGGAGAGAGCACCCGGGCGGTCGCCGCCGCCCGGGCCTTCCAGAGTCAGCCGCGCGCGAAGCGCATCGTGACGCGCCGATATGCGAGCGCCGCCAGCAGCGCAGCAGCCGCGATCACGAGCACCAGCAGCACCAGCAGCAGGAAGAGGTGATTCAATATCCCTTGCGCCCGCATCGCGGCATCCTGCGTCGCCGCGCGCAGTGCCGGCGTCAGTTGGTCGCCATGCTGCGCGAGGTTATCGAGCTCGCGGGCAGTGCTGGCGGCCTGCGCGAGCATCGCGGTGTAGTCGCTGATGTCGAACGGCTTGCCGGGCGGCTGGGGCGTGGCGGAGGCGGGCTGGGGCTTTTTGGCAAACAGAGTGCTGATGCGCTCGAAACTCTGCAAGGCACCGTTCACTGCGGTCGCGGTATTGGTTCCGGCCTGGAGCGTGTTGCGCATCCGGTCGGCGAGCGTGCCGAGTGATGCACTTTGAGAGTTCAGCGTCTGCGTCAACTGCGCCACGAGTGCCTCGCGCTGGTGATCGAGCAGATCCGGTAAGGAGTCGACCAGCCGATCGGAGGAGCTGCCAACGAGCGAGATTCGATCGGCGCTTGCGAGCAGCGACCGGGTCTCCGGCATCACGGCAACCTGATAGGTCAAACGCTCGACCTGCATGTCGAGCAGATCGGGCGCGCGCTGCATGTAGTAGATCGCACGCTCAGCCAGCTGCCGCGTCTGTGCGAGCTCCTGCACCGCGGGATCGAGGTTCGACAGCGGGTCGATTCCGACGAAGGAGAGGAGACTGCCGGTGCCCGCGGTACTCTGGTCGCTCGGGCCCGCCGCTCGAGCGAAATCACGGAAGTGGATGTAGGACACGGCGCGCACGTTGGGATTCTTCGCGCGCCACTGGGTGATCGTCTGGTGCAGGCTGGCGATCTGCTCCTCGTTCAGCACGCCCTTGACCAGCTGCCAGGCCTCGGTCTCCAGTGTGCGGTACGTCTCCTGGACATTCCGCACTGCCGCGCCGTAGCCATCGCGCGCCCAGCTGTCATCGATCACCATGCGGCTGAGGGTGGCGAGCACCACCATATCGAGCGCGTTGCTCACCGGATTCGCGCCACTGGCGATGGTGTAAGCCGAGCTCGCCTGCTGCACCTTCCAGTTCTGGAGCGCGAGGCGGTCGTCGGGGCTCTTTACTCCGCTCTGGAATTTCGTGACGGCCTCACGTGTGCGACCTACGTACTCGTCCGCGAAGCGCATCACCTCGAGCTGCAGCTTTCGCACCTTGTCCGAGTGCTCCTGGGCCGCGCGCTTGCGCGGGTCCACGCGCTCGATCGTCTGGCAGCCGCACAGCACGACCGCGAACACCAGTCCGCACATCAGGAATCGTCCAGAGAAGCTCATGTGTCGTCCTCAACGGTCTTGCCCCGCCCTCGAGACGGGCCGTTTTGCGTTTGCTGCTGAATCCCCCGGCCGACAATGCTGAGTGAGCCGCGTGGGTAACTCAAGCGCATTCGCGGCAGCGACGCGACGGTCGGCGACGCCTGCGCGCCGCAATATTGCACTCCGCTCCACGGTCCAGCCGTTGCCGGAAATGCTGCGGCGGACGAATCCAGGCAGTCACTCTCATGAGCGCGGTTCGTGGGATCGGGTTGCCGCACCGAGAGCGCGCTGGCCTGAAGCGACGGCTGGACCCTTTTATTATTAGTGTAATAATAAATAAGTATAGTGATCGTGCGATGGGCGAGAACAGGACACGCGCGGGGACCCCCCCTCCTCGCGCAGCTAGGGACAGAGTCTGGCCACGGACGGCCTTTTCCCGCGACTTTTGGGAGACGAGTGCCACCCGCCGCTGGCAAAGCGCCGCGGCCGCGGCTTACGGTCTCGATCCGAGGGCACCGACCGCAGGCGGTCGACCGATGAGCGCTACGCGGCTCGTGTCTTGAGCAATGCGCCGTTCTCGCGCGCGGCAGCGAT
>Ga0306924_10003151_pt1 | contig 15812 bp, 15 predicted proteins | sample sta12Can44000111_FD_203756 | JGI IMG/M metagenome (GOLD analysis project Ga0306924, IMG submission 203756) | Lab enrichment of tropical soil microbial communities from Luquillo Experimental Forest, Puerto Rico - statanox.12C.anox.44.000.111 (v2)... | ecosystem: Environmental > Terrestrial >... | reverse complement strand
GTGCGATCGGCGATTGGGCGGCCGTCTATCTAAGGGACAATTTGGCAGCTGGCGCGGGGTTCGCGGCCCTCGGCTTCGCGGCATTCTCGCTGGCCATGGCCGCCGGCCGTTTCCTTGGTGATCGTGTGGTGCGGAGCTGTGGCGGTCCGGCCGTTCTGGCTGCGGGATCAGGGGTCGCCGCCTTAGCGCTCGCCGCGGGGCTCTGGCTCGGCAACCCGATTGCAGGGTTGGTCGGTTTTGCCGCGGTCGGCGTGGGGCTCGCAAACGCCGTGCCGATCTTGTTCAGCACGGCGGGCAAGATTCCCGGCGTCTTGCCCGAGCTCGCGATTGCTGCCGTATCGACGACCGGATACTGCGGCTTTCTGTTGGGGCCACCGGTCATCGGCGTCATCGCCGATCGCTTCACGCTCGGCGCCGGTTTGGCCGTGGTCGCGTTCGCCCTCTCAATCATCGCGCTAGGCGGTGCAAGCCTGGCTTCCGGAGGAAGACGATGGATGGCATTATCGACCGTTTGGAAATAATTCGGGACGACAAGGCTGCACGCGGCTCGTCTCGGCCCCATGTCGTCATCATCGGCGCCGGGTTCGGCGGTCTGACTGCAGCGATGCGGCTCGCTCGCGTCGCCGCCGACGTGACCATCATAGACCGCCGCAACCATCGCCTGTTTCAGCCGCTCCTCTACCAAGTGGCAACAGCCGCTCTATCTCCTGCCGATATCGCGGCGCCGATCCGTGGCATTCTTTCGCGGCAGCCGAACGCGCATGTGACCTCGGCACGGTGACCGGCATCGATACCGCGGGCCGCGCCGTTCTGATCGGCCCACGCCGCATCGCATACGACCAGCTGATCATTGCCACCGGCGCGCGCGAATCCTACTTCGGCCATGCCGAATGGGCAGCGGTCACATCCGGGCTCAAGAGCATCGAGGATGCGACCACGATGCGGCGACGCATTCTTGTCGCATTCGAACGCGCCGAGGACTGTGCGGACGAAAGCGAGCGGCACCGGCTACTAACCTTCGTGATCATCGGCGGCGGGCCGACCGGGGTCGAGCTCTCCGGGGCGCTCGCCGAGTTGGCAAAGGCGGCGCTCGCCCGCGACTTGCGGCATATCGACCCAACCACCGCGCGCATCGTTCTGGTCGAAGGCGGCGCGCGCCTGTTGCCAAGCTTTCCACCAAGTCTTTCCGAGCAGGCTGCGCGGGCTCTGGTACGGCTCGGGGTCGAAGTGCGGCTCGGTTCCATGGTGACGAGCTGCAACCGGGACGGCGTCGCGATCGGCAACGAGCGCATCGACAGCCGCACTGTGATCTGGGCTGCCGGTGTCGCTGCCTCGCCGGCCGCCGCCTGGCTTGGCATCGACCCGGGACGCGGGGGCCGCGTGCCGGTCGGGCCGGATCTGACCCTTACAGTCGCGATCGAGCCGCTCGAGTGTGACCACGAAAAAAAGAGTTTTGATTTGATGGAATTTTTGTGGGAGAAATAGAAATCACCGGTTCTGAGTCGCAAGATGACTTACTTATTGGCGGAGGGGGCGGGATTCGAACCCGCGAGACGATTCATCACCGTCTACACACTTTCCAGGCGTGCGCCTTCAACCGCTCGGCCACCCCTCCCAATCTGCCGCCAGACTACCGAGGCGCCAGCAGGCACGCAATAAAACGCCGTCAGAGCATACCCAGCCTGCTCTTGCCTTTAGGCGGCGGGAAGGCGCGATCGATCGCGCTCAGATCTTGTTCCGTCAACCTCACATCGAGGGCGCCCCGATTTTCCCGCACGTGCTCCGGCCGGGATGCCTTTGGGATCACGATCGTACCCTCCTGGCGCAACAGCCAGGCGAGCGCGATTTGCGCCGGGGTCGCGCCGCGCTGCCGGGCGATTTCGCGGAGCGCCGGGTTGCCAAGCATGCCGCCCGTCCCGAGCGGGGTATAAGCCATCATCGCGACCTGGCGCTCGCGGCACCAAGGCGCGAGGTCCCATTCGGGGCCGCGCCGCGTGAGATTATAGAGGACTTGATCGGCCGCGACGGTATCGCCGCCCTGCAGAGCTGCCCATTCGGCCATGTCCGCACGGTCGAAATTGCTGACCCCGTGATGACGGATCTTGCCGTCGCGCTGGAGCCGCTGAAACCCTTCCAAGGTCTCGGCGAGCGGGATCGAGCCGCGCCAGTGCAGCAGGTACAGGTCGATCCGGTCGGTCGCAAGCCGTTTGAGGCTGCGCTCGCACGCGGCGACCACACCGGTGCGCGAAGCATTGTGCGGATAGACCTTGCTGACGATGAAGAGGCTATCCCGCAGGCCCTCGGCGGCACGTGCGACGACCTCTTCGGCGCCGCCGCTGCCATACATCTCGGCCGTGTCGATTAGGGTCATGCCCAAATCGATGCCGAGCCGCACCGATGCCGCCTCCTCGGCGGCACGGCGCCGGTCCTCGCCCATGTGCCAAGTCCCCTGTCCGAGCGCCGGAACACGCTCACCGTTGCGCAACGTCACGGATCGCAACTGCTCGCTCATCGCTGATCTCCCATCGTTTCGTTGCGGCGGAGGAAGACAAGCCGCGCCGCGCCGTACACCCGCTCGTCGAGAAGAATAAACCCTGTCGGGGGCGCCAGTTCCTCGCGCGCCGCGAGCTCAAGGATAGCGAGTGCTCCGGGCATCAGCCAACCGGCAGCGTCGAGCGCCGCCAGCGCTGGAGCGGCCAGGCCGCTGCGGTAGGGCGGGTCGATAAACACCAATCCGCAAGCCGAGGGCGCGCGCGGCGGGCGGGTCGCGTCGCCGGCAATGATCCGGGCCTGGGCATCCTCGCCGAGCGCCGCGATGTTCTGGCGAAGGATCGCGAGCGCCTCCCGGTCCTGTTCGATGAACAGGGCCTCGGCGGCGTCGCGAGACAATGCCTCGAGGCCGAGCGCGCCAGTCCCGGCAAAGGCGTCGAGCACCACCGCATCGGCGAACGGAACGCCCTCAGCCGCCAATCGGCCGTGCGACAGAATATTAAACAACGCCTCGCGGGCGCGGTCGCTGGTCGGCCTCACTGTCTCGCCGGGCGGCGCCAGCAGCCGGCGGCCGCGATGTTTACCGCCGACGATCCGCATGGGTCACCAGGCCAGCGGCCCCAAGCTGCTCGCGGAGCACCTTCTTCGGCACCTCGTCGACCGCGCCGCGCGCCAGATTGCCGAGCTGGAACGGCCCGAAGGAGAGGCGGATCAGCCGAGTCACCTCGAGCCCGAGATGTTCGAGCACGCGGCGCACCTCTCGGTTTTTCCCCTCGCGCAAAGCCATCGCGATCCAGGCATTGCTGCCCTGTTGGCGCTCAAGCTTGGCGGAGATCGGGCCATAGGCGACGCCGGCGACCGTAACCGCCTTATCCAAAGCAGCGAGCCGCTCGGGATGGACCTCGCCGTGAACGCGTACCTTGTAACGACGCAACCAGCCCGTCGACGGCAATTCGAGACGACGCGCCAATGTGCCGTCGTTGGTCAGCAGCAGCAAACCTTCGGAATTGAGATCGAGCCGCCCCACCGAAATCACCCGCGGCAGATCCTTTGGCAACACATCGAAGACCGTCGGGCGGCCTTTCTCGTCCCGATGCGACGTGACGAGACCGGTGGGTTTGTGAAAACGCCACAGGCGCGGGGGCTCGGGTATGGGCAGCGGTTTGCCGTCGACACGAATGTCGTTCGCGGCGGTGACGGTCACCGCCGGAGTGGTCAGTGCCCGGCCGTCGACCGATATCCGCCCGTCGGCAATCCACCGCTCGGCATCGCGACGCGAGCACACGCCGGCGCGCGCGAGCACCTTGGCGATGCGCTCGGATTGTTCGCCCGCGGTGTTTTCCGGGCGTCCCGAGGCTTGCGCAGTTCGTCCCGAACCTCGATGAGCATCCTTCATTTTAACAATGCACGCTGTTCATTTTGTATTTTCATGTTCGACTTGCGGCCCCAAGTCGCCGGAAAGTATTGCTGCTGTCCCCGGCGAGGCGTAGGCTTTTTCTGCACTCATAAAAGGTGCCGGTGGACCACTGGCCCGGTGTGCACGGCCCAGGCTCATTCGGAGCGGGGCAATGAGGAGAACGCATAATGGCATATGATCTGCTCATCAAAAACGGCCGCGTCGTGGACGGCTCGGGCGAGCCGGCATTCCAGGCTGATGTAGCGGTGCAAAACGGGAAGATTGTCGGCGTTGGCAAGTACAACGGCGCAGCCGCCAAACGGACGATAGATGCGGAAGGGCGCGTCGTCGCCCCGGGGTTCATCGATCACCACACACATTTCGATCCGCAGGCAGTGTGGGACCCCTATTGCGGCTCATGGCTGCACAACGGCCACACCACGGTCATCGTCGGCCAATGCGGCCAGGTCATCGCACCGGTGCGGCCGGGGGACGGCGAGTGGTATCTCGAATTTTTCTCGGACGCGGAACAGATCCCGCTGCCGGTGCTGAAGGCAGGCGTCGACGTGACCTGGGAATCGGTCGGCGACTATCTGAACGCGCTGGGCAAAAAGCGCGGCATCAATGTCGGCACGCTCGTCGGCCATTCGGGCATCCGCCGCTATGTCATGGGCGCGGCCTCGGATGAGCGGGTCAAGGCGACACCCGAAGAGCTCGCGCAGATGCAAAAGCTGGTGCGCGAGGCGATGTATGACGGCGCGCTCGGCTTCTCGACCGCACCCAAAGATCGCGGCGACCCGGCCGGCGTCCCCGACGACGACGAGCGTTGGGCGCTTGCCAGCGTGCTCGGCGAACTCGGCACCGGCGTGTTCCAGGTCGCCGGCGGAGCCCCTGGGGGCACCAAGCAAACCCGCCAGGTCGCCCGAGAACTGGCGGCGCGTACCGGCCGTCCGTCGATCTACAACTTGATGTCAGATCCGATTGGCAACCCCGACGAATGGGTCGAGCACTTGAAGTGGCTCGAGGAAGGGTTCAAGAGCGGCGCCCGCTGCTACGGCTCGTGCCTTTCGACCGTGGCCGGCGGGATCTTCAACCTCGAACGCGGGCTCAACGTCCCACAGGACGAGGACATCACGCACCCAGAGGGCTTCTTCCGCGGCATGCCGACCTGGGACAAGGTCATGGCGCTGCCCTATCAGGACAGGATGCGCGCCTTCCGCGACCCGGAAATCCGCAAGGCGATGTCGGCCGAGGCGGTCGAGGGCAGCGTCGACCAGCAGGGTGGCATGACCGACCGGCGCGGCCGCGCGCGCGGTCTGTTCAACCGGCGCTGGGACCTCGTCGAGGTCTTCATGACGACAAAGGGCCAGAACCGCCACCTCGAAGGCAAGACGATCGAGCAGATCGCCAAAGAGCAGAACAAGGGCATCATGGATGCGTTCCTCGATCTGTCGCTCGACGAGGACTTGCAGACCTGCTTCCAGGCGATCGACCGTAATCACGATCCGAAGGTGCAGAAGCACATCCTCGCCTCGCAATATACCGTCATCGGCACCAGCGATGGCGGCGGCCGGCCGCACACCGCCGACCGGCATGAGACCAGCACCCACCTACTCGGCCACTGGGTGCGCGAGCAGCAGGTGATGCCGCTCGAAGAGGCGGTCTACCGGCTAACCGGCAAGACGGCGTTGATGCACGACATTACCGACCGCGGCTTTATCGCGGCGGGCAAGGTCGCCGACATCACGATCTTCGACCCCGACACGATTGCCTCAAAGCCGCGCGAGCCGGTCGCAACACTGCCGGCGGGCGGCGTGCAGGTCAAGCGCGAGGCGGTCGGCATCGACCAAGTGATCGTCAACGGCGCGGTCCTGTTGGAGAACGGCGAGCTGACCGGGGCGCTGCCCGGCCAGATTATCCGCGGTCCGCTCTACCAGGCCTAGGGTGCTGGATGGCCGGGCTAGTCCCGGCCGTCCCACGCCTGCTCAAACCCGAGAGCGCATTCGGCGGCGGTCTTGCGAATGCGGCGTCTGCGCCGTAAGTATACGCGATACCTCACGCAGGGCTGCGGGTGCTGCCGGGTGCTATTCCGTGCAGCGGCCCGGTCCGGTGTCGGCGCCTTGCGCCGGCTTTTCCTGCGGCGGCTAAACCGGAACAAGGAAGTTCTATGGCAATACCAAATGCGTCCATGCGCCAGCTGCTCGAAGCCGGCGTCCACTTCGGTCATCACACGCGCCGGTGGAACCCCAAGATGGCGCCCTACATCTTTGGCGTCCGCAACGGGATCCACATCATCGACCTCGAGCAGACCGAACCGATGCTCCACCAGGGCCTGCAGGCGATCCGCGATGTCGTCGCGGGCGGCGGACGGGTCCTCGTGGTCGGCACCAAACGCCAGGCCCAGGAGCCGGTGGCCGACTCTGCCAAGCGGTGCGGCCAATACTATGTCAACTACCGCTGGCTCGGCGGCATGCTGACCAACTTCAAGACAATCTCGCAATCGATCAAGCGGCTGCGCGATCTCGAGGAACGGATCTCCCACGAACAGACCGGATTGACGAAGCGCGAGCTTCTGGAGCTTACACGCGACCGCGACAAGCTCGAACGCGCGCTCGGCGGCATCAAGGAGATGGGCGGGCTCCCCGATATCTTGTTCGTGATCGATACCAACAAAGAAGCGATTGCGGTTGCCGAGGCCAATACTCTGCGCATACCGGTCGTGGCGATCCTCGATTCGAATTCCTCGCCCGACGGCATCGCCTATCCGATCCCCGGAAACGACGACGCGATGCGCGCGATACACCTATATTGCGACCTCGTTGCAGGGTCGGTTCTCGACGGGCTGCAGGCCGAACTGGCCGCCTCTGGGGTCGATGTCGGCGCACGGGCGGATCTCGTCCCCGAACAAGCGTTTGCCGCGGAGACCGCAGAGGAGCTGACGAACGAGGGAGAGGCAGTAGGTCTCGAAGAGCCCTCGCCGGACGAGACCGCACCGGCTGCGGCGAATTAGGACACTTTTTTGATTAATACGGTTTTTGACTAAGAGGTTCACGTCATGGCCGAGGTAACGGCTGCTCTGGTCAGGGAGCTGCGCGAAAAGACCGGCGCGGGGATGATGGATTGCAAGAGGGCGCTCGACGACACCGGTGGCGAGATCGAGGCGGCCGTCGACTGGCTGAGAAAAAAGGGTTTGTCCGCGGCGGCGAAAAAGGCAGGCCGCGTTGCCGCGGAAGGCTTGATCGGAGTGGCGACCCGCGGCCCTGTCGGCGCCCTCGTCGAGGTTAATTCGGAAACCGATTTCGTGGCGCGCAACCAAGCGTTTCAAAGCTTTGTTCGGGAGGTCAGCGCGTTGGCGCTCGACGGCGACGGGGACCTCGAGACGCTAAAGCACACCGATTTTCCTGGAACGGGTCGGACCGTCGAGGAGGAGCTGACACATCTCATATCGACGATCGGCGAGAACCTGGTGCTCCGCCGGGTCAAGCGCCTCTCGACTGGAGAGGGCGCCGTGGTCTCTTATGTCCACAATGCGCTCGGTACGGGCCTCGGCAAGATCGGGGTGATCGTGACCCTTGCGTCGAGCGCTGCCGCCGACCAGCTGGCCGGGCTCGGCAAGCAGCTAGCGATGCACATAGCCGCAGCGAACCCGCTTTATCTCGATATCGCGTCGGTACCGCAAGCGGCGCTCGACCGCGAGCGCGACGTGCTACGCGAGCAGGCGCGCGCCACCGGCAAACCGGACTCGGTCGTCGACAGAATGGTCGAAGGGCGGTTGCGCAAGTTCTACGAGGAGTTCGTTCTACTCGAGCAGATCTTTGTCGTCGATCAGGAAACCAAGATCTCGACCGTGGTCGAGCAGGCGAGCAAACGCGCCGGAGCTCCCATTCACGTTGCCAGCTTTGCGCGCTTTGCGCTCGGCGAGGGGATCGAGAGGCAACGCCCCGATTTCGCGGCCGAGGTGGCGGCGCAGCTGAAGAATTGAGGTGGTTTGGCGCGAAGGCCCACCCACCGCTATCCTTGCACGGTTTGAAAGACGCGACGGTGGCGTCGATTCCGTGTTATCCTGAACCGGCTGGCTAGGGGCTGGGGCCAGTCGGATACGCATAGGCCTCATGGCAGCCGATCTCAAATATCGCCGCGTTCTGTTGAAGCTCTCCGGCGAAGCGCTGATGGGTGCGCGCGACTACGGCCTCGATCCCGAAATGGTCGGCCGCATCGCGGGCGAGATCCAATCGGTGCACGGGCTCGGCGCCGAAATCTGCCTCGTTATCGGCGGCGGCAACATCTTCCGCGGCGTGTCCGGCTCTGCAGTGGGTATGGAGCGCGCGTCGGCCGATTACATGGGCATGCTGGCGACAGTTATTAATTCGCTCGCGATGCAGAATGAGCTCGAGCGGCGGGAGGTGAGCACACGCGTGCAGTCGGCGATCTCGATGCAGGCGATTTGCGAGCCTTACATCCGCCGGCGGGCCTTGCGCCACCTCGAGAAAGGGCGTGTCGTCATCTTTGCCGCCGGGACCGGCAATCCGTTTTTTACGACCGACACGGCGGCGGCTCTGCGGGCATCCGAGATGGGCTGCGAGGCGCTCTTTAAGGCGACCAAGGTCGACGGCGTTTACGACGCCGATCCCGAGCGCGTGCCCCTCGCCAGGCGTTTTGAACGACTCGATTACCTGGAGGTGCTATCCCGCGATCTGCGGGTGATGGACGCCTCGGCTATTTCGCTCGCGCGTGAGAACCACATTCCTATTCTGGTGTTTTCGATTTTCGAAAATGGCGGGTTCGCCCAGGTTCTGAGAGGAGACGGACGGTACACGATCATCAACGGAGAAAGCTGAACACGGGACAAGGACCATGCCGGAAGACACATTGCTGAGGGACCTCCGCCGCCGGATGGACGGCGCCGTGGAGGTGTTGCGCAAGGAATTCGGCGGTTTGCGGACCGGGCGGGCTTCGGCGAGCCTGCTCGAGCCGATTACCGTCGCCGCCTATGGCGGAACCGTTCCGCTCAACCAGCTGGCCAATGTCAGCGTTCCGGAGCCGCGAATGATCACGGTCCAGGTTTGGGACCGTGCCATGGTCAAGGCCGTCGACAAAGCGATACGGGAAGCCGGTCTGGGGCTCAACCCGCAAACCGAAGGCCAGGTCATCCGGGTTCCGATCCCGGATTTGAACGAAGAGCGGCGGCGCGAGCTGACCCGGGTGACGGCAAAATACGCCGAGCAGACGCGCGTGTCGGTCCGCAACATCCGCCGCGACGGGGTCGAAATGCTAAGGCGGCGCGAGAAGGACGCGGAGATCTCGCAAGACCAGCAGCGCAAACTGCAGCAGGACGTGCAGCATCTCACCGACGACTACGTCAGGCGCATCGACGAGGCCCTGGCGCAGAAGGATAAAGAGATCCTTCAGGTCTGATGAGCGCAGCCGGAACACCGCGGCCGGTGCCGCAGCACATCGCGATCGTCATGGACGGCAATGGGCGCTGGGCGAAGGGGCGCGGCCTGCCGAGGATTGCCGGCCATCGGCGTGGTGCCGAAGCGGCGCGGCGTGTTGTCATCGCCGCTGCCGAGCTGGGAATTCCTTATCTCACGCTTTTTGGTTTTTCGTCGGAGAATTGGAAGCGACCGCCTTCGGAAATTCAGGATCTGATGGGCTTATTGCGGCATTATCTTCGCGGCGAGATCGCCGAACTGCACCGCAACAGAGTTCGCCTGAAGGTTATCGGAGATTTCAGCAAGCTCGAGCCTGACATCACCACTTTGATCGAGCATGCCGAGGCGATCACCCGAGACAACAATCGGATTATCCTGACAATGGCGTTGTCGTATGGCGGGCGGGCCGAGATCATTGCCGCGGTGCGGGCGATCGCGCAGGAAGCGGTGGCAGGAAGTCTTGCGCCCGAGGCAATCGATGAGAACTGCTTCTCCCGCCACCTATTCACAGCCGAACTTCCCGACCCGGATTTGTTGATCCGGACGAGCGGCGAGCAGCGCCTCAGCAATTTTTTGCTTTGGCAGGCCGCCTATTGCGAGCTCGTCTTTACCAAGACCCTGTGGCCCGATTTTTCAAAAAGCGATTTGCAACAGGCGATCGACGAATTCTGCGGTCGCGAGCGTCGCTACGGTGCGTCTGTTGGATCACTCTGACGACGCGCATTCTTTGCCGTTCCGGGTATCCAGCGACGCAAGCGCGCCCGAAATGACCCTTCTGGCCGGCCGATTTGTGCGCAATCCGCTTTTGTTGCGGGCCGCTTCTGCGCTGGTGCTGGCGCCTCTTCCGGTCGCCGCGATATGGTTCGGCTGGCCCTGGCTGCCGCTGTTGACTGGCGCGGCAGCCGCTGTAATGGCATGGGAATGGGGGCGGCTTTGTCGGAGGGGGGATTTTGGCCATAGCGGAATTGTGCTGGTCGCAGTGGTTCTGGCGGCCGTCGCCGCGGCCGCGCTCGCCTCTACCGGACTGGCGCTCGGTACAGCGCTCGTCGGGGCCGGTTTGGTACTATTGGCGGCTCGCAAAACAAGGGACATCGAGCCGCAATGGACCGCCGCCGGCGCGCTCTGGGTGGCGCTCCCGTGTGTCTCTCTCCTGTGGCTGGCGCGCGATGGCCCGGCCGGCCGGCCCACTTTGCTATGGTTGCTGGCCATCGTCTGGGCGACCGATATCGGCGCCTACACCGTCGGACGGATGGTTGGAGGACCACGATTGGCCCCTCGCTGGAGCCCGCGAAAAACCTGGACCGGGTTGGCTGGGGGAGCGGTCTGCGCAGCGCTCATCGGGTGGGCCACGGCGACGTGGCTGGGGATAACTTCGGCGTTGCCGCTCGTCCTCATCAGCGCGGGCCTTGCGATCGTCGAGCAGTTCGGCGATCTTGCCGAGTCGGCGGCTAAGCGAAGGTTCGGTGTGAAGGACTCCAGCGGCCTCATACCAGGTCACGGCGGTCTCCTCGACAGGCTCGATGGATTGCTCGCGGTGGTCCCGGTGGTGGCTCTGCTGACGTTGATTGGCGGCCGCAGCCTGCTGGCATGGCAATGAACTCACGTGCTGCACACGGCTGCCGCGCCGGCGGCGCCCGGCGAGTGACGATTCTGGGTTCGACCGGCTCCATCGGTCAAAGCACGGTCGATCTTCTGTCGCGCAACCCTGATGGCTTCGAGGTCGAGGCACTTACGGCGAACCGAAACCCCGGGCGTCTTGCCGACCAGGCGCGTGCTCTACGGGCGCGATTCGCCGCGATTGCCGACCCGGACCACTACGCAGCTCTGAAAGACGCGCTCGGAGGAACCGGAATCGAGGTGGCCTGCGGTGCCGAAGCACTTATTGAAGCGGCGCTGCGCCCAGCGGAATGGGTTATGGCCGGCATCGTCGGAGCAGCCGGGCTAGCACCGACCCTGGCCGCGATCCGGCGTGGAGCGATCGTCGCCTTCGCCAACAAAGAAGTGCTTGTCTGCGCCGGCGAGCTGGTGATGCAGGAGGTCAGCCGTTGCGGCGCGACCCTGCTGCCGGTGGACAGCGAGCACAATGCGATCTGGCAGTGCTTCGACCTCGACCGGGCCGATACAATCGAACGCATCATCTTGACAGCGAGCGGCGGCCCATTCCGTGAGCGAGCGTTCGAGGACATGCGCGCCGTCACACCGCAAGAGGCGGTCGCCCACCCCAACTGGAGCATGGGGGCAAAGATCTCGGTGGATTCGGCGACCATGATGAACAAAGGGCTGGAGCTGATCGAGGCGCATCATCTCTTTCAGCTGCCGCCGGACCGCGTCGACATCGTCGTTCATCCTCAATCGATCATTCACGGCGCGGTCGTCTACCGAGACGGCTCGGTTTTGGCCCAGCTCGGGTCGCCCGATATGAGGACGCCGATCGCCTACGCGCTCGCCTGGCCTGGCCGCATCGAAACGCCGGCCAAACGGCTCGATCTGGCGGCGATCGGCCGGCTCACTTTCGAGCACCCCGATGAGCGTCGTTTCCCGGCGTTGCGTGTCGCGCGCGAGGCGCTGATCAGCGGCGGCGGCTGCCCGACTGTGCTCAACGCGGCCAACGAGACGGCGGTTCATGCCTTTCTCGAGGGTCGAATTGGCTTTCTCGACATTGTTGATACGGTTGAGCGCACTTTGGAGGCAATCCCGGAGGGTGCGCTTGACTCGCTGGACCACGTCTACAATTTCGACAGAACGGCGCGCGAAATTGCCACTAGGTTATCCAGCCGGCGTAACTCGACGTCGTCAACGGCACGAATGGATTTGTCATGATCGAGTTCCTCAAAGGCATGTCGCAGCTTCATAACTTATTTTATTCCGTATTGTGGTTCGTGGTCATTCTTACAGTCCTCGTGTTTGTCCACGAGTTCGGCCACTACATTACTGCGCGGTGGAACCGAGTGCGCGTCGAAGTATTCTCAATCGGTTTTGGACCGGAGCTGTTTGGCTGGTGGGATCGCGCCGGAACCCGCTGGAAATTCAGTGCGATCCCGCTTGGCGGCTACGTAAAGATGTTTGGCGACAGCGATGCCAGCTCGGGCCTGCCGGCCCCTGGCCTTGCTCGCTTAAGCCAAGCTGAGCGGGAAGTTTCGTTTCATTACAAGAGGCTGGGTCAGCGCGCCGCGATCGTCGCAGCCGGGCCGGCCGCGAATTTCATCTTTGCCGTTGCCGCGTTGGCAGCTTTGTTCATGACCTATGGCCAACCTTTCACCCCGGCCGAGGTCGGGCAGGTTCAGCCGGGCAGCGCCGCCGAACAGGGCGGGATTCATCCGGGGGACGTCATTCTGCGGATAGACGGCCGGACGGTTCATCGCTTCGAAGACGTACAGCAGGCGGTGCGCTTAAATCCGTCCGTCCCGATGACCATCGTCGTCGCGCGTGACGGTGGCGAGCAGACCCTGCACGTGACACCGGGCCGGACAGAACTCACCGACAGGTTCGGCAACCATTACGAGATCGGCCTGCTGGGTATCGCCCGTAGCGGGATGGAGTATGTCAAGCGAGACCCCGCGACCGCGATCGTTCAGGCAGGCGAAGAAGCTTGGAACCTGACCGCCGGAACCCTGCAGGCAATGTGGCAGATCATTAAGGGGACGCGCGCGACGGACGAACTCGGTGGGCCACTGCGCATTGCGCAAATGTCGGGGGAAGTCGCTCAGGGCGGCGTTGTCGCGGTGCTGTGGTTTATGGCGGTTCTGTCGATCAATCTGGGGCTGATCAACTTGTTTCCGGTCCCGGTCCTTGACGGTGGGCATCTGCTGTTTTATGCGGCGGAGGCGCTTCGCGGAAAGCCGCTGGGTCAGCGGGCTCAGGAGTACGGCTTCCGTATCGGGCTGGCCTTGGTTCTGACACTGATGGTGTTTGCCACTTGGAACGATCTCGTCCATTTCGGGATCGGGAGTCTGTTCAAGGCCTTGTGATGTAAGCGCGATTACGATCCAGGGGAGTGGATCTCGAGCCGCGGTGGGGGTGTGTTGCGTTGTATCCGTTTGACTGCCGCGCTGTCGGCGGTAGTTGGCGTTGCGCTCGGAGCGGTAATGGTCATGGCCGAGCCGGCTGCCGCTCAGCCGCTCCGCGGCCCTTCACTCGCGCAAGCGGGCGGCGGCACCGTTGCCGACATTCGGATCGAAGGGGCACAGCGGATCGAGCCTGAGACGATTCGCTCTTATTTGCTGATCCAACCCGGGGATGCCTGGGACGATGAATTGGTCGACAAGTCGCTAAAGGCGCTGTTCGCAACCGGTCTTTTCGCAGATGTAAATCTCACCCGAACTGGCAATACTTTGGTGGTCAGGGTGGTGGAGAACCCGATCATCAATCGCATTGCGTTCGAGGGGAACAGCAAGATCGACGAAAAGGATCTCAACGCCGAGATCCAGCTGCGCCCACGTGTTGTCTACACGCGGACCCGCGTACAGAACGATGTCACGCGCATCCTCGATCTCTATCGCCGCCATGGCCGGTTTGGGGCGACCGTCGAGCCCAAAGTAATCCAGCTTTCGGAAAACCGGGTCGATCTCGTCTTTGAGATCAACGAGGGCGAGTTTACCGGGATACGCAGCATCAACTTCGTCGGCAACCATCAATACAGCGATGGCAAACTGCGCGGCATCATCCAGACCAAGGAAAGCCGCTGGTACCGTTTCCTGACCAGTGACGATACCTATGATCCAGATAGATTGACATACGATCGGGAGCTTTTGCGCCGGTTTTACCTGACCGAGGGATATGCAGATTTCCGGGTGATCTCGGCCGTCGCCGAACTGACGCCGGATCGTAACGGGTTTATCGTTACTTTCACTCTCGACGAAGGCGAACGGTACCGTTTTGGCAAAATCGACGTCAATATTAAGATCAAAGACCTGCCCGCTGAAGCGGTACTGCCACTTCTGACGGTCCACAGCGGCGACTGGTACGACGCGGAAGCGGTTGAAAAGTCGATATCGGTGCTGACGGATGCACTCGGCAACCGCGGTTATGCCTTTGTAGAAATCAAGCCCAACGTAAACCGGAACCGCGAAGACCATACAGTCGACATCACCTTTGTCGTCCAGGAGGGGCCGCAAGTCTTTGTCGAGCGCGTCGACATCGTCGGCAACGTTCGCACCCTCGACAAGGTCATCCGTCGCGAGTTTCAGCTGGTCGAGGGCGACGCCTTCAACACCACCAAAATGCAGCGCTCACAGCAGCGGATAAAGAATCTCGGCTTCTTCAAAAAGGTGGAGGTGACTAACAGCCCGGGTTCTGCTCCTGACAAGACGGTCGTGACGGCCGAGGTCGAGGAACAATCGACGGGCGAACTGTCGTTGGGCATCGGCTTCTCGACGACCGATGGGCCGTTGGCAGACATCAACATCCGGGAGCGAAATTTTCTCGGGCGCGGTCAGGATCTGCGAATCGGCACCGTGGTTTCGCTCCGCTCTCAACAAGTCGATCTGAGCTTTACGGAACCGTATTTTCTCGATCGCAACATAGCTGCTGGCTTCGATCTTTTCGAAATCAAAACCAGCCCAACCGCGAATTTCTTTAGCGGCGTGACGCCGCCTTACCAGCAGTTTTCTTATGGCGGGGCACTCCGCACCGGCTACCAGATCACTGAGAACCTCCGACAGACGCTAAAATACACGGCGCGCTCAGACAACATCACTGACCTGCAGCCCAACACGTCGCTGTTCATCGTGCTGCAATCGGGCCAGCACACGACCTCGGAGATTGGCCAAGTTTTGCTGTACGACCGCCGCGATGATCGACTGGATCCGACCGGCGGGTACTACGCCTCGGTGGGTAATGATTTTGCCGGGGTCGGCTTCGGAGTTGACTATGTGCGCAACAAAGTAAGTGCCGGGTACTACTACTCGGTATTCCCCGAATGGGTTGTGAGCGTCACTGGAGAGGCTGGGTACATCTTTGGCTGGAATGGGCAGAACGTACTTATTCAGGATCGGTTTTTTGTCGGCGGCGACAATTTACGCGGCTTCCAGAGCGCCGGTGTCGGACCTCGCGATTCGGTTAGCGGCGATGCTCTTGGTGGCCAAAAGTACTATCTTGGCTCGGTGACTCTGGGGGTACCGCTCGGCCTTCCCAAGGAATTTGGGGTGAGCGGGCGCGTCTTTACCGATTTCGGGACTCTCTATCACATCCAGCCGACGAATATCGTGCTTACGCCCGCCCAATTGGCATCCACCGGAGGAGTGCAACCGATGGTGCAACAGTCGCCGGCCATTCGCGCAAGTGCGGGCATAGGCGTCTCGTGGAAATCCCCAGTCGGCCCGATCCGACTTGACGTCGCCTACCCGATCAGGAAGGAACCCTTCGACAAGACCCAGTTCTTCCGGGTCAGCTTTGGGACGAGGTTTTAATGGTGGTCTGCCGTCTCGGGCTTCAAGCGATTGTGCTGGCGTTTCTATGGAGCCTCACGGGCGGCGCGTTTGCGCAGGCCCCACCCG
>Ga0306924_10003147_pt1 | contig 15813 bp, 14 predicted proteins | sample sta12Can44000111_FD_203756 | JGI IMG/M metagenome (GOLD analysis project Ga0306924, IMG submission 203756) | Lab enrichment of tropical soil microbial communities from Luquillo Experimental Forest, Puerto Rico - statanox.12C.anox.44.000.111 (v2)... | ecosystem: Environmental > Terrestrial >... | reverse complement strand
GGTCCTCCTCCACGCCTTCGATCCGCAATACACAGCCAAGGTTGGTCACCGAACCGACGATGAAACCGACGCTCGCACCGCCGCGACATTCGAGCACGCCGACCTGAACGCGATCTATCGGCTGCTGCGCATCGACCGGTGCGAGCGATGTCGCGAGACACATTGCGGCAATCCCGGCTAGTGCCCCGAATCCGAAGTTCGCTGCATTTTGCGGCAGGCTCTTTTGCGAACTTCGGATTCGAAAGGACACTAGAAACCTATGATTTCCAGTGCGGTTTTGGTTCGGAAGTTCTCTTGACGGACTCGCGGCAAAATGAAGAGAACTTCCGAACCACCGCACTGGGATGAACGAGCGGTGCATGAGAGACTCCGGCTGGAAAGTTGCGATGCGCGCCGAGGATCACCCCCCAGTGCCGGCTCTCTATGCCACAACAGACTTGATCGCGCCAAACACAAAGAGGCGCGCTTGGCGCGCGCCCCCTTTGCCGATTCCTTCCGCCGCGATAACCGTCGGCGCTATCGCAAATTGCCGCAGAAACGCTGGATGCGCTTGCAGGCCTCTTCGAGATCGGACGTCCTGGTCGCGTAGGAGATCCGAAACGCGGGTCCGAGCCCGAATGCCGAGCCCTGGACGACGGCGACGCCTTCGGCTTCGAGGAGTTCGGTGACAAAACCTTCGTCGTCGGCGATCATTTTGCCCGACGGGGTCTTCTTGCCGATGCTGCCGGCGCAGGACGGATAGACATAGAAGGCACCCTGGGGTCGCGGACAGTCGATGCCCCTGGCCTGATTGAGCATGGATACCACGAGGTCACGCCGCTCCTTGAACATCTTGTTGTTCACTGGAATGAAGTCCTGCGGACCGTTGAGCGCCTCGACCGACGCCCATTGCGAGATCGACGACGGGTTCGAGGTCGATTGCGACTGGATGGTGGCCATCGCCTTGATCAGCTCCGCCGGGCCGCCGGCATAGCCGATCCGCCAGCCCGTCATGCAATAAGCCTTCGACACGCCGTTCACCGTCAGCGTGCGGTCGTAGAGTTTCGGTTCGATCTGCGCCGGTGTCGTGAACTCGAAATCGTCGTAGACCAGGTGCTCGTACATGTCATCGGTCATCACCCAGACATGCGGGTGCTTCACCAGCACGTCGGTGATCGCCTTCAACTCGCTGCGCGTATAGGCGGCGCCCGTCGGGTTCGACGGCGAGTTCAGGATGATCCATTTGGTCTTCGGCGTGACCGCCTTTTCCAGATCGGCCGGCTGCAGCTTGAAACCGTGCTCGGCCGTGCACACGATCGGCACGCTCTCGCCGCCGGCCAGCGCCACCATCTCCGGATAGCTCACCCAATAGGGCGCCGGAATGATGACCTCGTCGCCCGGATTGATGGTCGCCATCAGCGCGTTGTACAGCACCTGCTTGCCGCCGGTACCAACAATGACCTGGTTCGGCTTGTAGGTGAGACCGTTCTCGCGCTTGAACTTCGCGATGATCGCGTCCTTCAGCTCGGGAATGCCACCGACGTCTGTATATTTGGTCTTGCCCGCCTCGATGGCGCGGATCGCGGCCAGCTTGATGTTGGCCGGCGTGTCGAAATCGGGCTCGCCCGCGCCGAGACCGATGACGTTGCGGCCCGCCGCTTTGAGCGCGCGTGCTTTATCCGTGACCGCAATCGTCGCGGACGGCTTCACACGGTCGAGCGCAGCGGACAGGAAAGGCATCATCAGCTCCATGCAAGCGTCGTGAACTCGTTGCTTCTCACGACTCCAATTGACGGGAATAGCCTACCCTAAAGCGCGGCTCGTCGCATCGCAAGAAGCTTCCGCGGCAGCCACCGAACTTTAGAGAACGTTAAAGCCGCGACGGTACGGTCGTGTCCCGAATCCGAAGTTCGCCGCATTTTGCGGCAAGCTCTTTTGCGAACTTCGGATTCGAAAGGGCACGAGAAACCTATGATTCTAGTGTGGTTTTGGTTCGGAAGTTCTCTTGTCGGACTCGCGGCGAAATGAAGAGAACTTCCGAACCACCGCACTAGCGCAACATTCATAAAGTTCTGCAGCCAAATGGCTTATTTCTGGCAAGCCTTCCGAACCGGCCGCTGGCTGACCCCCGCGCGCGCCCGCACCTACAGCCTGCTGCTGCTTGCGTTCTACGCGCTCGCCATGGTCGGCTGGATCGCCGCCTCGAACGGCCTGATCGACCGCAACGGCAAGCCGATCGGCACGGATTTTTCCAATGTCTACGCGGCCGGCACGCTGACCTGGCAAGGCAGGCCGGCAGAGGCCTATGAACCCGCGCTTCAGCATGCCGCCGAAAAGGCGATCTTCGACGGACGCGAGGTGCCGTTCTTCGGCTGGCACTATCCGCCGTTCTTCTTCGCCGTGGCATTCCTCGTAGCCTCCCTGCCCTATGCATGGGGGCTGGCACTGTGGCTCATCTCGAGCTTCGCGTGCTATCTCGCCGCGATTCGCGCCATTCTGCCGCGCGCCGAAACCCTGTTGATCGCTGCCGCCTTCCCGGCGGTGTTCGTCAACGTCGGCCACGGTCAGAACGGCTTCGTCACGGCCGCGCTGCTCGGCGGCGCGCTGCATTGGCTGGACCGCAAGCCCTGGATCGCCGGCATCCTGATCGGACTGTTGGCCTACAAGCCTCAATTCGGCGTTTTGATTCCGCTCGCCTTGCTTGCCGGGCAACGTTGGAGCTGCATTGCGGCCGCAACCGCCACCGTAGCGGGCCTGATTGCGATCAGCCTGCTCACTCTCGGCGAAGGGGTCTGGCATGCCTTCGCCGGTTCGATGAGCTTCACGCAAACGATCGTGCTCGAACAGGGCGGCACCGGCTGGGAAAAAATCCAGTCGGCGTTCTCGGCGGCGCGCAACTTCGGCGCCGACGTGCGCACCGCCTATGCGATCCAGAGCGTGCTCGCATTGACGCTGGCTGCGAGCCTTGCAAGGCTGTGGCAGAGCGAAGCGGCATTCGAGTTGAAGGCGGCAGCACTTGCGATCGCGAGCCTGCTCGCCACACCCTACGTGCTCGACTACGACCTTGTCGTGCTGGGGGTCGCGATCGCCTACCTCTCGCGATACGGGCTGAGGTGCGGTTTCCACGGCTATGAGATCAGTGTGCTGGCGGCGGCCTGGATGACGCCGCTCATCTCGCGCGGCGTGGCCGGTTTGACGGGGATTCCCCTAGGATTGATCGTGATGTTCGCGCTCTACGGGTTCCTTCTGCGACGCGCGGTCACCGACCGCACACTAGCGTCAAGTCGCTTCGCGCAAGCGTGATTTGAGTTGTTGGAACGCCTTGGAACGATCTTCTGTACCGCTGCAGTGCGGCAGAGGCATTCGACTTTTTCAATGTTCTAATGGAGCGGATTTAGCCCTTGCGGTGCGCGCGCTTCGGCATCATTGTCTGGTCACCCTGACGAGGATGTCGCGCGTCCGTCAGTAATCCCACGATCGACGATTCTGCTGATGTACAAGCTCTATTCCATGCAGCGCTCCGGCAACAGCTACAAGGTCCGCCTTGCGCTCGCGCTATTGAATGCGCCGTATCAGGCGATCGAGATCGACATTCTGCGCGGTGAGAGTCGCACGCCCGAATTTCTCGCCAAGAATCCGAGCGGCCAGGTGCCGCTGCTCGAGGTCGAGGAGGGTCGCTATCTGGCCGAATCCAACGCTATCCTCTGGTATGTCGCAGGCGGCACACCGCTCGCGCCGGAATTGCGCGTCGAGCGCGCGGAAGCGTTGCAATGGATGTTTTTCGAACAACACGCGCTGGAGCCGAATATCGGCGCGGCCTATTTCTGGCTGGCGCTGGTCAAGGGCGGCCGCGACCTGCAGACGCACGCCCTGGAAGACTGGATGGAGCGCGGCTATGGCGCATTGCAGGTGATGGAAAATCACCTGAAGACCGAGGATTATTTTGCCGCAAACCAGCTCACCGTGGCCGACATCGCCCTGTTCGGCTACACCCATCTCGCTGACCAATGCGACTTCGACCTTTCGACATTTCCAGCGATCCGCAATTGGCTGCGCCGCGTCGAAGAGACGCCGGGCTTTGTGCCGATGGACTGGCGGCCCGCTGAAATCAAGGATGCCGCCAGCATCGCGGTCTAGCGGCGACCGCCTGCGCATAATCGTTAACAAGGCTTAACGCTTGCGGCGAATCCTGCGCGGATGTCGCCGCAATCTTGCCCGCGATGATTGCGAGGGTCTCAGCGATTCGCGGATGATTTAGCCGCCCAGGGATTTAAGCCATGATACGCTCGCCGAGCGCAGCCGGTTTTGGCGGCCGAAGTGCTCCCGTTGCCTCTTCCCGATTGATCGACGCCGTCGCCGCTTCGCTTGCGCTCGGCGCGCTCTCATTGTGCCTGGTCGTCACGTTCACCGCACTGTCGACCGGAGCCGGTTTTGCCATGCCGATCTGATCTGCAGCGTGCTGGCCACACCTGATTGCCCATCACCATCGGTGGAAGATCAAAAAGGCGTCCGCTCCGATCAATGCAAAACCAAGCCCGTGATTCCAGCCGAGTGGTTGCTTCAGATACAAGACTGAAAAGCCCGCGAACACCACGAGCGTGATCACTTCCTGCATGGTCTTGAGTTGCGCCGCGCCGTAGACCGCGCTGCCCCAGCGATTGGCCGGCACCGCCAGCCAATATTCGAAAAATGCGATTCCCCAGCTCACCAGGATCACCAAAGGCAGCGAGACTGCCTTGAACCTCAAATGGCCGTACCAGGCAAACGTCATGAACACGTTGGAACCAAGCAGCATCACAACCGGCAGAACCCTCGGCGCAATCATTGGCATGGAAACCCTTTCAGCTTTTCGATAGCTCAACGAGGCGAGCCGGATAGCAGTTCCTCGCCGAGCCGTCAGGTATCGCTCGCTAAGATTTGACGCGACTGATCGAAAATTCCCAATCCCGCCGTCAACTCCTTCTTAGGCAACGCGCGGGAAAAGTCCGCCACCAATGCTGCGATCGGTCAAGCTGAGCTCGCCATGGTTGCGTCAACAGGGAAGACGATGCGGATCGACTGGGGCGGTGTTGCCGGTCCGGCACTCGCCGCGGCGACTGCGCTGCTCGCCGTCCTGCTCGACCGCTACGTCCTCGCCATTCCCCATCCTGCCCCGCTATTGGTCTGCATCGTGGCTTTCGCAGGTTCGCTGAGCGGTCTCGGCTCAGCCGCGGTCAGCGCCGCTTTCGCGATCCTGGGCTCGGCCTTGTTTTTTCTGGATCGTCATGCGGTGCCTGGCTATGGCGGCGCGGACCTGGTCAGGCTTGCGATGCTGTCCGTTACCACGGGCGGTACTGCTGCCATCACCGGGCTGTTGCGACAGCGCCTGATGGATGCCTTCGCGCTCGAACGACTGCGGCATGCGACCGCCGCGCGACTGTCAGCCGCGCTCGATCAAGTCGACATCGGGATCGTGCTGCTCGACGCCGACACCCGTGCGGAGTTCATCAACCGCGCCTTCCGCGACTTTTTTTCACTTGCGGACGCGAGGGCGAATTCCAGGCCGCCTTTCATCGCACTGTTGTATCATGGCCGCGATACCGGCGCCTACGAACTGCCGCAGCAGGAACTTGACGCCTTCATCGCGCGACGCATGGAGATGATGCGCGCAGGCGATTCCGAGCCGATCAACATCAACCTCGCAAACGGCGAGGTGCTGCGTCTGTCGTGCACCGCGCTGCCCGACGGCGGGCGCATGTTGAGCTACACGCCAGTGACCGACCTCGTGCGTCACACCGACGATCCCGCCGAGGCCGATTATTTTCGTTCACTGCGCGGCAGCGGCGGCGAGCGCAGACTTGTTCACAGCCTGCGGGCCGCGGAATAGCGGCGATGCAGGTGTGTGGTTCTGGAGTGGAAACGGCATTGATCATCCGGCGCGGACCCCGTATTGACGGGATGATCCGGTTGAAGAGCGCGCCCGCGAACGAACGAGATGCCCGAAAAATTGCAAATCCGTTTTGTCAGTCGAAGCGACTTCGACAAATGGCTTCCGTTGTGGGACGGATATAACGCCTTCTACGGGCGATCGGGTCCGACCGCGCTGCCGCGCGAGATCACCGAGATGACCTGGTCACGTTTCTTCGATGCCTATGAGCCGGTCCATGCGCTTGTCGCGGAGAGCGGCGGCGACTTGCTCGGCCTCACGCATTACCTGTTTCACCGCAGCACGACCCTGATTGAGCCAATCTGTTATCTGCAGGACCTGTTCACCGTCCAGGCCGCGCGCGGCAAGGGTGTCGGCCGGGCGCTGATCGAAGGCGTTTATCAACAGGCCCGCCTTGCGGGATCTCCGCGCGTCTACTGGCAGACGCATGAGACCAACCGCGCCGCGAGGCTGCTCTATGACAGGGTCGCGGAGCATCAGGGATTCATCGTTTACCGCAAGCAGATTTGAGGCCCGCCGCCGTGCCGCGCGCAGGGCTCGCTTTCGGCAATTTCGGGCCTGTGGAGAAATATTGCCGTCACCGGCACGTTACAAAGTGACGCTAGTCTGAGCGAGCGTCTGATCAGGCCCCCCGTCGCAGATCATGCGCCAGCGGTCCCCGTCAGTCGCCGCGTCTGACCGGGGCCGCATTTTTTTGCCCTTCGCCCCTTTGATTCAGCCCTCGCACAAGCGCTCTGGTCGCCCCGATCAGCCGAATGCGGTAGCACCGCACCTTGCCCGGCGCGAGGTCAAGCGTCACAATGCGCATTCCCCTCCGACCCACAGGACGCTTTCATGCAAATTCGCAACCTCGGCAGCTCCGGCCTGCGCGTTTCCGCAGTCGGTCTCGGCTGCAACAATTTCGGCCAGCGTATCGATCTCGAAGCCTCGCGCAAGGTTATCCACAGGGCGCTCGACCTCGGCATCACACTGTTCGACACCGCCGATATCTATGCGGGCATGGGCGGCTCGGAGACGGTGCTCGGCGCTGTGCTCGGCGACCGACGCAAGGACATCGTGCTGGCGACCAAATACTCCAAGCCGATGGCGACCGACGGCACCAAGCAGGGCGCATCGCGGCGCTACATCATGAACGCGGTGGAAGCGAGCCTGAGACGGCTGAAGACCGACTACATCGATCTCTACCAGCAGCACGACTACGATGCCCTGACGCCGATCGAAGAAAGCCTGCGCGCGCTTGACGACCTGATCCGCCAAGGCAAGGTCCGCTATATCGGCAATTCGAATTTCCCGGCCTGGCGCATCGCCGAGGCCGAGCATGTCGCGCGCGCAATGAAAGTCAATCGTTTCATCTCCTGTCAGGACGAATACAGCCTCGTGGTGCGCGGCATCGAGAAGGATTTGTTGCCCTGCGCGCAAGCCTACAATCTCGGGCTTTTGCCGTTCTTTCCGCTCGCGAGTGGCCTCTTGACCGGCAAGTACCAGCGCGGCGAGGCCGCCCCCGATGACACGCGCTTCGCCAAGGCGCCGGCGCTGCGCGACCGCTACGTCACGCCGCGCAACGAAGCGATCGTCGAGAAACTGCAGGCGTTCACGAAAGGGCGCGGCCACACCATGCTCGAACTTGCCTTCTCTTGGCTCGCGGCGCGGCCGCAGGTCGCAAGCGTGATTGCCGGTGCCACGCGCGTCGAACAAGTCGAGCAGAACGTGAAGGCAATCTCCTGGAATCTTGCCGCCGATGAGATCGCGGAGGTGGACGAGATCACCAGGGGCTAGTGCTGGCGGCCTCGTCACCATGCGGGCGTGCAACTCCCTCGTGTCCCGGACGCGGCGCGGCGCGTAGCGCTGCACCGCAGAGCCGGGACCAATCCAATAAGGATGGACCCCGGATCAGCAGCGCTCAGACCTGATCAATTTTTTCCGATGCGAGCTTGCGCAAGCGCGCCAAGGTTTGCCAATGTTCATCAAGAAAGCCATCGCGACGCCTGGCTCGCGGGTCAGGATCGCTGCCGCATCGACACGCTCTCGCCGCGAAGCATCCTGCGGAGCTTTGACCTAAATCAGCCAGGCTCATTGTCTTTACAATAAATTGCAGACACGAAAGTCACACGCTCAGAATTACACCCGTGAGGCAAATCTTCATGATTTCGGTCAGAATGCCGTTCTGGCTCCGCATGGTTTCGCTTGTTGGCGTGATCATATTTTGCACCGCGGCCGGCCTGTATGGATACCGCTGGTATAACCGTCCGGTGCCCCTCACGGTGGCAGTCGGTTCGGCGGATGGTGAGGCGGCCAAGGCCATGCAGGCGATTGCCAGCCAGCTCACCTCCGACGGCGCGCCATTACGCTTGAAGATCATCGATACCGGTACCGCCGTAGAAGCAGGCAAGCAGTTTGCCGCAGGAAAAGTCGACCTTGCCGTCGTGCGTGGCGACGTCGGCGACTTGTCTCAAGCGCAGGCCATTGTCGTCCTAGCACCCATGACTGCGCTTCTCATCGCGCCCCCCGGTTCATCGATCGACAGCATCGATAAGCTCAAAGGCCGCACCGTGGGTGTGCTGGGAGGTGAAGCAAACGCCAAGATCGTCGATGTGCTGAGCAACGCATTCGACCTGGCGCGCGGCAAGACGGTTTTCAAGGACCTATCCTTGCAGGACGCAAGACAGGCCGTTCAATCCAAGCAAGTCAGCGCCCTACTCGTCGTGATCCCGTTGACGGAAAAATACCTGTCACTGGCAAAAGGTCTTTTCCCGCAAGGCGGCAAGACGGCGCCGGTGCTGATCCCGATCGACTCGGCCGCGGCGATTGCGGAGACCAATCGCGCCTATGAGAGCTTCGACGTGCCGAAGGGCACCTTGCGCGGATCGCCTCCTGCCCCTGATGACGATGTTACGACATTGAGGACCTCGCTGTATCTGGTAGCGAGAAAGAGCCTCAACGCCGACGTGGCCGGAAATCTTGCTCAAGACATCCTGAAGGTCCGCCGGGAACTGCTGAGAGAGAATCCTCTGTTCGCCCAGATTACCGCCCCCAACACGGACGCGGATTCCTATCTTCCCGTGCATCCGGGAGCACTGGCCTTCTACAACGGCACGCAGCAAAGCTTCATCGATGAATACAGTAACTACATTTATATAGGGCCGATGATACTCGGCGCCATCGCCTCGGTCCTCGCCGCCGCCTGGAAGTTTTTGGGTATCGGGCAGCCTGAATTCAGGCAAGGCACCCTCGACACGCTCTATGGTCTTGCCCGGCGGATACGCGTCGTGGAATCGGAGAGTGAACTTTCAGCTATTGAGGAAGAAATCGACAATCTTCTCGGGGCCGAACGCCTTAAAACCGAGGGCGGCGACGAAAACGCCGTCGATGCCGCGACGTTGAACGTCGTCGCGCATCGTCTGGAAAACCTGATGCATGACCGCCGGGAGATTCTTTCGGCAAAACCGCCGGCTCAAGCCGTGGCGAACCTCAAATCCGGGACCGCCGTCAGTTGATATTGGTCAGGACCATCTTTTACCAAAAGCCGGCGACTTCGGCTTATCGATTTTCCAACCGAAGAAATCATGGTTGCCGGCCCACGCGTGCACCTCGACCCCGCAAACCTTGCAGCTGAAGTTGCCGGAACGCCTGGTCGGGTGCTGCTCCCTTGTCGCGGTGTAAGGCAGCCCGCAATTGGGACAGCTGAAATATTCGGTCGTCCATATGTCGCTTGCCATTTCGCAATTATGCGATGATTTGAGCAAGTGATCCAGCTCAACACTCTCCCATAATCAATGACCCACTACCCGACATCCCGAGCTCGCCGATGGCCCGATAGCGCTTTCTTAACCCCGAATTTTTTGAACCTGGCAGCGTCAATTCGGCCGAGATTTTCAACTGGAATAAAACTCCAGTCAAAATGGCGGGATTTTGGTGACAACTCGCAAACTCGCCTCTGGTAGTTTTCGCGCTCCAGAGTTCACCAACCGCGCCGATGACTCATGGAATTATCTCCGATCGACAGACGACGCGATAAGCGTTTCAACTTCTACAATGGCATCGAGTGCCGGATTGTCGCAACCGACGGCACCTGGCAGCGATCTTGCGTCATGGAAGATGCGTCCAATAGCGGCGCGAAGCTGATACTCAACGGCTCCATCGACGGCCAGCATCTGAAGAAATTTATTCTGGTGCTCCTGACGTCGGGCCTGGCGTACCGACGCTGCGAACTTGCGTGGGTGAATGGCAACCAGATCGGCGTCAATTTCCTGGAGGAAGCCAAAACCCCCGCCTGCCCGCTTACTCGCGGCGAGGAGCCAAATCCCGCCGTTGGCGCGCAAGGATGAGTTCGGCGTCTAAACGCTAACCAATCAGCCCCTTCATCGGCCGCGCGGTCGCGCTGTCGGGAAACACGGTTTCCGCGAGCACGCGTTCGGATAGGCCGAGATGGTCGGCCAGTACGCCCTTGATCACGACACGCAGGTCAGTGGTCGGCGCAAGGTCGCGGCCCTCGTAAAGGCTGGCCGGCCTGAGCGACGGCCAGTTCGCGATCACCCGGCCACCTCTGATCGCGCCGCCGGCCAACAGCGCAATGGTGCCGGTACCGTGATCGGTGCCTTCGGTACCGTTGATGCGAACGGTACGACCGAACTCGGTCGCAACCACCACCGCGGTGTCCCGCCAGTGCGTCCCAAGCCCGCTTTCGAACTCGGCCAACGCGCCGTCGAGCCCTGCGAGCAACTGCGCGAGACGACCGACCGGGCCGCCCTCGTTGGCATGGGTGTCCCAGCCATCGAACGCAAGTGCTGCGATCCGCGGACCGTCGTCGGCCACCATCAGCTTTGCCGCGCCACGCGCGACCACTCGCATGCCGTTTATCCCCGGTTTGGGTCGCATGTCGTCGCCCTGCGCGACCTTGTCGAGTTGCAAGCCTTGTGTGAGCGCCTTTGCCAGCTGGGGGTCGCGGTGCCGGTACAACTCAAGGAGCCGCGCCGCGGTATCGTCATCGGCTTGCGGCAACGCTACCGGCGACCAACCCACGGTCGGCGCGGCGCCGCGCAGGACCAGCGGCGTGGTCGGACCGACCGCGAGCGCGCTCATCACGCGCTCGCCCCTGGGCAGGCCTTCGAGCGCGCGGTTGAGCCAGCCGGATTGCACCCGGCCGGGTCCGGCAAAGCCGCTTTCCAGCACGTCCTGACCGTCGAAGTGCGAACGATCGCGATAGGGCGTAGCAACCGCATGGATGACGGCCGCGTGGTTCTCCCTGTACATGCGCGCGAATTCCGGCATCGATGGATGCAGCGCGAAAAAGGAATCCAGCATGGTCGCCGCATGCGCGCCATCGGAGTTAAGCGCGATCGAACCGTGCAGGGCCGCATAGTCGGGATCGCCGACCGGCGCAACCGTCGCAAGACCATCAAGCGCCCCGCGCAAAATCACCACGATCAACCTGGGATCACGGCCGTCGGCGGCGCGGGCAAATTTCGGCAAATAGGCCCAGGCTGCAAAGGAGGCGCCGCCAAGCAACAAAGCCCGGCGCGACGTCGCAAGCGTTTCGCAGCAATCCATCGTCACCTCCTCTGGAATTCCGGCGACATCAGCAATAGCGCCAGCGCCTGCTGCCGCGACTCGGCGCGCTCAATGGTCCGCCGCGTGTCCACGGAGACCGCATCGGCCATGGCTAGCTCCATCAAATCGCGGGGATCGATGTTGCCGCCCACGCGCGAGGCCACTTGCGCTGCGATGTCGAGCCTGAGCTTCATCCCCTCGGGCGCGGCCCAGGCCGCGTTGGTATCGGGGAAACCGTTCGGGCCCGCCGGAGACCATAGTGGCTGCCCCAGCACGTTGAGACCATTGAGATAGGGGCCGGGATCATCGGGCACTCGCGCGATCAGCCGGCCGGTTGCGACGAGAAATTCGTAAGGACTGCGGAACTTGGTCAGCGGCGCCCGCCAGGAGTCGTCGGAATCCACCAACGCAATCGCGAGCGCCTTCAGGTCACCGTCCGTCCTGGTGAAAACATCCCGCAGCCGCGCCACCAGCGACGGCGGCGGATCGTCAGCCACGAAATGACGGGCAAGCTTGGTGGCGATGAATTTCGAGGTCGAGGGATGGCGCGCGATGTCGGCCAGCACGGCTTCACCCTGCTCGACGCCACCAGCCTCATAGATCTTTCCCATCACCCGCTGCGCTCCCGGCTCATGGGCATTGGCGTTGAACACGAAACTGCCGGGCACGCCGAGCTGTCCCTGCCGTCCGGCAAACGTCCAGCCCGTTATGACGCGTGCGAACGAGGTGACGTCGTCCTGGGTGTAGCCGCCGCCGACGCCGAGCGTGTGCAGCTCCATGATCTCGCGCGCGAGATTTTCGTTCAGACCGCGCTTGCGATTGACGCCGGCGCGCGAATCCGGTCCCAGCGATTGCTGGTTGTCGAGGAAAAACAGCATCGCCGGATGCTGCTCGACCGCCTTCAGCATGTCGGCGAAACGACCGAGCACGTGAGGCCGGATCGCCTCGCGCTCGAACGCGCCGGCCCACATCCGCGTCAGCGCCGCCTTGTTGGCGGAAATGCAGAAGTGATTGGACCAGAACGCCACCAGCCGTTCGGTGAAGCCGCAATCGGCGAGCACCGCGCGCTGCAGCCGCGCCAGCGCCTCGGCGCGAAACGTCTTCTGGATGATGTTGAGCGGTGGCGGCGGCTGCTGCGCTTGCGGCTGCGTCGCCGCGCCGGGCTGCATCACCTCGCCCGCAGCCACCTGAGGATTTGTACCGCCGCTATCAGCCGCTTTCATCGTACCCGTTTGGGCGGCAATGTCGGTGGCCACCGTATTGAGCGAGCGCAGTTGCGGTGGCTGCTGCTCGGCCGGTGGCGATGATGCGGCACCGGCACTTGGCGGCGGCGATTTCGGAGCCGCCTCGCGCGCCTGCTTGAGCTGATCCTGATATTCGAAAATCGCCCGCGCGAGCGCTGGGGTCGATTGCAGGTGGGGTACCTCGAGCAGCACGCCGCTCGGGCGCGCAAGCTCCGCCTTGACAAAGCCGCGGGGATCGGAGGCCGCATTGAGGAAATCGCCGGATGCGCCACCGCGCGCGCCAAACCCGAAGCGATTGAGCGCAACGAGCGCAGTCAGCGAATCGCGGGCCATCGGTTATCCCTTGCCGGTTTTCCCTTATCGGTTCGTCTTGTCGGTTCCTCTTGGGATTACCGTGCGATAAACTACGTCAATGAAGTCCGACTATACTGCCGTTGGCAATGAACCGGACATGAAAAACACCGTTTGTCTCTGCGGCCATTCCTGACAAATTGTTCATGACAAATCGGACAGAAAATCCCACCTCACGCTGCCTGACGTGTTCGGGTTGCGGAGCTGAATTTGTTTGCAACCCTGCCGGGCCCTGCTGGTGCGCCGAGGAAAGTCCGCGCCTGCCGATGCCGGCTGCGGGCGAGGATTGCCTTTGCCCGCAATGCTTGCAAGCGGTCGCAGCAATGCCGTCGCCAAGCTCGCGCGTGCCGTGACCGCTAGCGCGGATGACTTGACGGCTACAGCAACCGGCGTTGCAACGGTTACACTGGATAGCCCGGCGACTTGCGCGCGAGCCCATCGAAGGCATCGAGCAGCCTCTCGCGCCAGGCATAGAGGGGATCGTCCTCTTCGAGCAGTCTGAACGGGCTCACCACGCGCGCCCACTGAAAGCCGCCGAACACGATGTAGTCGGCATAGTTCGGCCCTTCACCACCGAGATAGGGCTGAACCTTCAGCGTCTGTCGCATCGGCTCGAGGCCCTTGCGGAAGGCGACGACGGATTTATCGCGTTCGGCTGCGGCTTCCTCGAGCTTCCTTCCCAGCCGCGCCTCGCGCGTCTTGCGGAAATAGGCGGCATCGACCGGCGCGAGATGGCCGGGGATATCGGCCACGATCGACGGAAACATGCCGCCGTTCACGACGATATCGCCCCACGAATTGATCATGCGGCTGATCGCCCGCCCTCCCGCTCCGCCGAACAGAGATGGCCGGTCGGGAAAGTTGTCTTCCAGGTAATTGGCGATCACCCAGGAATCGGCGACCGCGCTCTCGCCATGCAGAAGCACCGGCACTCTTTCCGAGCCATAAGCGGCGACGGCGCTTTTCTCGGTGAAGCGCCAGGGAATCGAATCCGCTGATAGTCCCTTGTGCGCAAGCGCCATCCGGGACCGCCAGCAGAACGGGCTGAATGGGCGCGCGTCGTCGATGCCGACCAGTTCAAAGAGTTTGAGTGTCATTTGAGCGGCCCTAGCGGCTAGTGTCCCGAAACGAACTCGACGCGCGCCGTGCTTGTTATCGTACCACCGAGGCGGTCTGCCCGAACAGGATCTTGCGCTCCTCGTCGGTGCGGATCGCGGGCTGCCCGAAATTCGGGTTGACCTCCTTGGCCTTGGCGTAGGCGCGCTCGGTTGCCGGACGCGCCTTGATGGTCTCGAGCCAGCGCTTGACATGCGGGAACTGCTCGATGTCCTGACCCTGGTTCTTGTAGGGGACGACCCAGGGGTAGCTGGCCATGTCGGCGATCGAGTATTGGCCGGCGATGAACTCGCGATCCGAGAGGCGCTTGTTGAGCACGCCGTAGAGGCGGTTGGTTTCATTCACGTAGCGGTCGATCGCGTAGGTGAGTTTTTCCTGCGCGTAGTTGCGGAAGTGATGATTCTGGCCGGCCATTGGTCCGAGCCCGGCCATCTGCCAGAACGTCCACTGGAGCACATCGTAGCGGCCGTAGATGTCGGACGGAATGAACTTGCCGGTCTTCTCGGCGAGATACAGCAGCATGGCGCCGGATTCGAAAATCGAGATCGGCTTGCCGCCGCCCTTGGGCTCGTGATCGATCATCGCGGGAATGCGGTTATTGGGCGCGATCGCCAGGAATTCCGGCTTGAACTGTTCGCCCTTGCCGATGGCGATCGGGAAGATCTTGTAGGGTAGGCCAGTCTCCTCGAGAAACATCGTTATCTTGTGGCCGTTCGGCGTGGTCCAATAATAAAGATCGATCATGGCTGGCGTTTCCTGCTGCGCTTGCGCTTGAACTGGAACAAAGTGGATGCGGCTGCATGAATGTTGTCCCTCGCCGCTGCCAAGTCAATGGCGCGGGTGGCGGGACGCAGGAAAGTGATGGCTGGCTTGCGGATTTGCGGATCAGCCGCTAGTGGAGCTTTGGATTTGACGTTCGCTACCCCTTCGCCGCAATTGCCTTAAGCGAACGTCAAATCCAAAGCTCCACTAGCAATCAATAATTTGCTAGTGGTCCCTTGATTCTAACATTCGCAAAAAGCGGCTCCCAGGCGGGTAGCGAATGTTAGAATCGGACCACTAGCGTCCGTGATCGCGCAGGAGTTTTTCGCCGATCTCGGTGACCTTCACGACCAGCCCGCACCCCGAGAGGCTTTCGCGCGCGACATAGCCTTTATCGGCGGCGTCCTCCCAGATGGTCAGCCGCGGACATGAAGTTTTCCAGACGCCGATCACCTCCGAATAGGCTCTCGGTTCGCGCGCAATCCATTCGACGAAATCGAGCACCAGCGGGTCGGCATTCGTCATGATAACGCTCCTTCAGAAGAAGGCGACGGAAGACCGCGCAAAAAACAGCCAGCCGGCGTAGATGATGTAATAGCTCGCGACCGTCGTGATCAGCCGGTTGGCCCAGCGGCGAAACTGCTGGTCGCTCATCGCCTCCAGCACGCGGCGCGACAGCGTGGTACCGAGCATGGAGGCGCAGACCGCAATCAGCGCGAGAAGCGGATCGAGCGTTGCGGCCTGATCGATGATGCCGCCGAAATAGATCAGCTTGGCGAAGTGGCTCGCGACCTGGCAGGTCGCCTTGGTTGCGATGATGGCACGGCGGTCGAACTTGCCGCCGAGGAAGAAGGTGTCGAGCAGCGGACCGGAAACGCCGGTCATCAG
>Ga0306924_10003143_pt1 | contig 15819 bp, 14 predicted proteins | sample sta12Can44000111_FD_203756 | JGI IMG/M metagenome (GOLD analysis project Ga0306924, IMG submission 203756) | Lab enrichment of tropical soil microbial communities from Luquillo Experimental Forest, Puerto Rico - statanox.12C.anox.44.000.111 (v2)... | ecosystem: Environmental > Terrestrial >... | reverse complement strand
ACTTCTTCTGCAAACTCAAACAGTTCCGTGCCATCGCCACGCGCTACGACAAAACCGCGAGAAATTTCCTCGCCGCCCTCCACCTCGCCGCCGCTTCAATCTGGCTCAATTGACGACACGCCTTAGTACAGCGCTCGTGAAATACCGAGTGCTGGGTTCGAACCCTGTCGGCGCTTTTGCCGCCTGGCCGCACGCTAAAACAACGCCAGCTGATCGCCCTTTTGCGGCGGCGGCATAAAGCGGCTGGTGTCGAGCTTTTGCGTGGTTCGCTCGTTGAAACCCAGTCTGCGGCAGACGCGCTCGAAGCGCAGCCGCAGGACGTCCGCGTAGGGGCCGGTGCCGGTCATCCGCTTCGACCAGGTGGAATCGTAAAGCCGCCCGCCGTGGGTCTGGGCGACGAGCGAGAGCACATGGGCCGCCTTGGCGGGGAAATGCGTCTCCAGCCACTCCTTGAACAGATCCTTCAGTTCGAGCGGTAGGCGGAGCAGCGTATAGGCGGCCGAGGTTGCACCGGCCGCGCGTGCCCGTTCCAGGATCTGCTCCATCTCGCTGTCATTGAGCGCGGGGATCATCGGCGCGCTCATGACGGCAGCAGGCACTCCCGCGGCGGCGAGAGCCGCGATCGTTTCGAGACGCCGCTCGGGGGCGGCCGCGCGCGGTTCCATGACGCGGGCGAGCCGCCGGTCGAGCGTCGTCACTGAGATCGCGGCCATCGCCAGCCTGTCCCGCGCCATCTCGCCTAGAATGTCGAGATCGCGCTGGATTAGCGCCGACTTGGTGACGATCGTGACCGGGTGGCGAAAATCGCGCAGCACTTCGAGGATCGCCCGGGTTATCCCAAGCTTGCGTTCGACCGGCTGATACGGGTCGGTATTGCTGGCGAGCGCGATCGGGCGGCAGGAATAGTCCTTTTTGCGCAACTCTGAGGCGAGCAACTTTGCCGCCTGGGGTTTGTAAAAGAGACGGCTTTCGAAATCGAGCCCCGGCGACAGGCCGAGATAGGCGTGGCTCGGCCGCGCGTAACAATAGATACAGCCGTGCTCGCACCCGCGGTATGGGTTGATCGAGCGGTCGAAGCTGATATCCGGCGAGTCGTTGCGGGCAATGATCGTGCGCGTCGAGTCGACGCTGAGAGTCGTGGCCAACGGCGCCGGTTCCTCGTCGGCGAGACCCCACCCATCGTCGAACGCCACCCGCTGTTCGGCTTCGAAGCGTCCGCTGGCGTTGCTCGCGGCACCCCGTCCCTTGCGCTGCCCGAGGGCTACCGGCATATCCATACTTGGCATGATGCCGCGGTTATGGGAACGTTACAAGAACGATTTTCGATTTCGGCAGTCATCCCGACATTGAACGCGGCCGAAACATTGTCGGCGACATTGGACACGCTGTGGGGTTCGGGGGTGGTCCGCGAGATCACAGTCGCCGATGGCGGCTCGTCGGACGAGACCGTCGATCGCGCCGGCTCGGCAGGTGCTCGGGTCGTCATCGCGCCCTGCGGACGCGGCGTCCAGCTCGCTGCCGGTGCGGCCGCGGCATCGGGCGACTGGCTCCTATTTCTGCATGCCGATTGCCGGCCCGAACGAGGCTGGGAAAGGGCGGTGGAAGCCTTCCTAACGGCACCGGAAGCGGGGAGCCGCGCCGGTTACTTTGATTTGGCGCTAGACGATCCGGCGCCGGTCGCCCGGCGGCTGGAGCATATTGTCGCTTGGCGCTGCCGGGTTCTCGCGCTGCCCTATGGCGACCAGGGGCTGCTGATCTCACGCACGCTCTACGACAATGTCGGCGGCTTTGCGCCACTGCCCTTGATGGAGGATGTCGATTTCGTGCGCCGCCTCGGCCGCCGCCGCCTCACCCGCATCGGGGCGCGCTGCATTGCTTCGGCGCGACGCTATCGGCGAGACGGTTATCTCCGCCGGTCGTTGCGCAACCTGGTGTGCCTCTCGCTCTATTTCGGCGGCGTGCCGCCTGCTCGCATCGCTCGGCTCTATCGCTGATGCGCCGCCACCTAGTGCTGTTTGTGCGCGCACCCCAGCTGGGCCGCGGCAAACGCCGCCTCGCGCGGGCGATCGGTGATGTCGCGACAGTGCGGTTCGAGCGCCTGATGATCGGGCTCCTACTGCGCCGCCTCGCCGGAGATCAGCGCTGGCGGCTGCGCATCGCGGTGACACCTGATACGGCATGCCGTCATGCCCGGCACTGGCACCGAGGTGTGGCGGTTACCGGCCAAGGCGGTGGCGATCTCGGCGTTCGCATGCGCCGCGCGCTTGCGGCCAACCCGCGGGGCCCAGTGGTGCTCGTCGGCGGCGACATTCCGGCGCTCACCGCCCGTCACGTCGCCGCCGCCTTCCGCCTGCTCGGTGGCCATGATCTGGTTTTCGGCCCCGCCGAGGACGGCGGGTTCTGGCTCGTTGGCGCCCGCCGTGCGCCGCGTCTGCCGCCGCTCTTCGAACGGGTGCGATGGTCCGGCCCTTACGCGCTCGGCGACACGCTCGCCGGGCTACCGCGAAGGGTGTCGGTCGGCTTTGTCGATCGCCTCGAAGACGTCGACGACGGCGAGGCCTATCGCCGCCTTATGCCGCGCCGCGGGTTCTGATCAACCCTTGAGATGCTCCTGCAGCCGGGGCATCAGCTCGACGAAGTTGCACGGGCGGAAGCGGTTGTCGAGCTGGTGCACGAGGATGCCCTCCCAGGCGTCGCGGCAGGCGCTGGGCGAGCCCGGCAGGGCGAACAGATAGGTGCCGCCCGCGACCCCGGCCGTCGCCCGGCTCTGGATCGTCGAGGTCCCGACCTTGTCGTAGCTGAGCCAGCGGAAGAGCTCGCCGAACCCGGCGATCTCTTTCTCGTAGACGCTGTGGAAGGCCTCAGGTGTCACGTCGCGCCCGGTGACCCCGGTGCCACCGGTCGAGATTACGACGTCGATCGTCGGATCGGCGACCCACGCCCGCAGCTGGGCGACGATTTCGTCCTGCTCGTCGCGGACGATGCGCCGCGCGGCGATGTGGTGGCCGGCGGTCGTGGCGAGATCGGCGAGCGTACTGCCGGAGCGGTCCTGCGCCGCGTTGCGGCTGTCGGAAACCGTCAGCAGCGCGATGTTGACGGGCAGGAAGGGACGGGTTTCATCGAGCCGCGGCATCAGCGTCGTCTCCCATCGGGGTCGCCTCCTTGGTGCGAGCGCGTCAGAATAGTCCCCCCGAGCACAAGCGGCCAGACGGGATGGCGACGGTCGGGATTGAAGACGGAGAGGAGCGAACCATGGACATCGCCGGCGGCAAAAAGTTCGACGTGATCGTGGTCGGGGCCGGCAATGCCGCGACTTGTGCCGCGCTCTCGGCGCGCGAAGCGGGTGCGGAGGTGCTGATGCTGGAGATCGCCCCCGAAGAGTCTCGCGGCGGCAATTCCTGCTTCACCGGCGGCGCCTTCCGCGTCGTCTATCACGGCGCTGAGGATCTCGCGCGGCTGATCCTCGATATGAACGAGACGGAGCTCAGGGACGTCGATTTCGGGACTTATACCGAGGAAGAATATTTCGACGATATGGGCCGGCTGACCCAGTATCGTTGCGACCCCGACCTGACCGAGATCCTGATCCGGCGGAGCTTCGAGACCGCGGTCTGGATGCGCCAGAAGGGCGTGCGGTTTCAGCTCGGGCTCGGCCGCCAGGCCTTTCGGGTCGACGGCAAGTTCAAGTTCTGGGGCGGGCTCGCCTGCCACATCTGGGGCGGCGGCAAAGAGCTGATGAAGGCACTGCATGGGCGCACGGCGCGCGACGGGATCACAGTCCTCTACGAGACGCCGGCGGTCGGTCTGTTGCAGGGCGACCGTGGCGTGGAAGGGGTGCGGGTGCGCCATCAGGGTCGTATCCATGACCTGCGCGCCAAGGCGGTGATCCTCGCCTGCGGTGGGTTTGAGGCCAATGCCGAGATGCGGGCGCGCTATCTCGGGCCAAACTGGGATCTCGCCAAGGTGCGCGGCTCGCGCTTCAACACGGGGCAGGGGTTGAAGATGGCGCTCGATTTCGGCGCCGCGGTCGCCGGGCACTGGTCGGGCGCCCACGCAGTCGCCTGGGATCTGAACGCCCCGCCCTTTGGCGACCTCGATGTCGGCGACCGCTTCCAAAAGCACAACTACCCGTTCGGCATTGTCCTCAATGCCCGCGGTGAACGGTTTCTCGACGAGGGCCTCGACTTCCACAGCTACACATACGCCAAATACGGCGGCGAGATCTTGAACCAACCTGGCATGTTCGCCTGGCAGATCTTCGACCAGAAGGTCGTCCATCTCTTACGCGAGGAGTACCGCATCCCGCGCATCACCAAGGAGAAGGCGGATAGTTTCGAGGATTTGGCCGGAAAGCTCGAAGGTGTGGATGCGCGCCGGTTTCTGGAGACGGTGCGGGCCTTCAATGCGGCGCCGCGGCCCGAGGTGCCGTTCAACCCCAACATCCGCGACGGGCTCGCCACCAGCAGCCTGGCGATCGACAAGACCAACTGGGCGCAGCGCCTCGATCAACCGCCCTACGAGGCCTATGCCGTGACGACCGGCATCACCTTCACCTTCGGCGGCCTCAAGATCACCAACGACACAGAGGTCGAGGACACGACCGGCCACCCGATCCCGGGATTATATGCCGCGGGGGAGATCGTCGGCGGGCTCTACTACCACAACTATGCGAGCGGCACCGGGCTGATGGCGGGTGCGGTCTTCGGGCGCATCGCCGGAAAAAACGCGGCGACGCGAGCGAAGGGGCTATGAGGCGTCAAATGCACTCGGCGGCCTCCCGACGCCGGGTGTTGGCGCTCGGTGCTGGGTTCGCCGCATCGGCTTGGCTGCCCCCTCCGGGTGAAGCGCAAACCGGCGCGGCGGGCTTGATCGTGCGGCCGATCCCACATTCGGGCGAGAGCTTGCCGGTGGTCGGGCTCGGCACCTCGCAGGTCTTCGAGGTCGGCGACGATCCCGCGCGCCGGCAGGCATGCGCCGAAGTGGTGAAGACGCTGGTGGCAGGCGGCGGCAAACTGATCGACACCGCGCCCTCCTACGGAAACGCGGAAAGCGTCGTCGGCGACCTTCTCGCCGCCACCGAACTGAGAGGTCGGGTTTTTCTCGCGACCAAGCTCGAAGACTACGACCGCAACACCGGTGCCGCTCAGCTGCATGCTTCCTTGCAGCGGCTTCGCACCGACCGGGTCGATTTGATGCAGCTCCACAATGTCAGCGATCCGCATCAGGATTTGGCGATGTTGCGTGAATGGAAGTCGCAGGGTTTCTGCCGGTATATCGGCATCACCACCTCCTTCGGCGGTGACTTCGATGCCGTCGAAGCGGTGGTTCGGCGCCAGAAGCCGGACTTTCTCCAGGTCAATTATTCGCTCGCCGATCGCGCGGCCGAGAAACGAGTGATCCCGGCCGCGGCCGAGGTCGGCGCGGCGGTGCTGACCGACCTGCCCTTTACCCGCAATCGGCTCTTCGGCGCGGTGCGCGGGCAAAAGCTGCCCGAATGGGCCGGCGATTTCGACGCGACGAGCTGGGCCCAGTTCTTCCTCAAATATCTCCTCGGCAACGCGGCGGTGACCGCGGTGATCCCCGGAACCAGCAATGCCGAGCATATGGCGGACAATCTCGGGGCCGGCAGGGGGCGTCTACCCGACGCAGCGCAGCGACAACGGATGGTCGCGTTCTTCGAGGCCCTGCGCTGAGCCGGCAACTTTTCCCCTGACGTCAGGGGAAAAAATTTTTGCGGCCCTCGAAAAGGGGGCCCTTTCAGCGCGCAAATACTTTTTTATCAATCGCTTAGATGCGATTTGTCGGGCCTGCCGACTGCGGAATTTTGCGGCTCCAAAACGCCCTCGGCAGCGGATCGGCAGTGGAATTCAGCATCGGTCTTTCACTTGTATAATTCCTACAAAATCGCGATCTAGTAATTGATGTTTTCACATTTATCAGGCATATAGGTGGCAACTTCGGCCTCCGCAAGGGGGGCGCTTGCACGGCGTCAGCGCTCCCTACGGCGCTCGATCGCGGCGAGTCGCTCCCGCCTATTGGTGCACCGCGCGGCGAGGGCCAGGTCTTGTTGTACTGCTCGGTCCCCCGCCGGGGCCGCGGGCGCCGCGATTCCCGGCCTCGTTCTTGATCTGTAGGGGTCGGTAGAGCCAGGAACGCCGAGCCGGCGAGGATGCTGGCGAGCGTGGTCACGCCGCACACTGTCTTCGGCCGCATCGGTGTGCGGCATGAAAAGGTGATGTAACAAGGGTTGGTCGCCCAGGAAAGAACGGCGCAGGGATCGCGGGGCGCGATCCTTTGATTCCGGTTCCACCTAGATATACGTTCTTTGAACGTATATCTAGGGGAAACCCATGCAGCTTGGCGAAACCAGCCGGCACAGGCGGCTGACCCGGCACTAGCTGGGCGCGGCGACCGCGGTTATGCCGGCGAAGAGCAGTGCGGCGTGCTCGCGCGCAAGGCCCCGGGTGACGAACACCAACCGCGATTCGCCGGTCGTCGTCGGGCTCCCTCGAGTTCGATCCGAGTGTGCGCGACGCGACGACTGGCCTCCGGCATTCCGCGACCGAGACGCTCGATTCGCAGGGGATCGGATTCGCGGGCACGCTTTGGGCGAGCAGGGAGCCTCCGGGCCGCGCTGGGCTCGATCGGAGTTTGCACTTCGAACCGAGCCCATCGGGGGCGGCCTCGGGCGCGTCTTCCCTTTTCTACACTTGCTTGCGGCGGCGCCGACCGAGCCAGCCCAGCCCGACGAGCGCGCTGCCGAGAAGCGTCAGCGAGGCCGGCTCGGGGACCGGCTGCAACATTCCATCCAAGCTGAATTGCCCGTATCCGCCCGCAGTGACCGTGACGATTTCAGTCAACGAATATGGCGTCGTGAAGATGTTCGCACCCTCCGTGTCCGAGAGAGAGAACGGGGTGCTGCTCGCAGGCAGCGTGCTCAGCGGAATCCCCGTACCGAAAAGGGCGTCGGTCAAATCAAGAAAGCTCTGCAACTGAGCCGAGGACCCCCGGGCATTCCAACTGCCCGTGAAGATGGTCGACCACTGCGTCAGCCCCGCAGGCGAGAGCAGGCCCGTTTCCGTCAGCTCGATTGTCAGTGTTCCGGCCGTCGACGACGAGACGTTTGACGAGGTGAGGTCGATCGACGGAATGGTGGTGGATGTGCCGCCAATAATGTTCGCGGTGAACGTGCCGACTGTGCCCGTATAGGAGACGAGCGGTGTGGTGCTGACCACTGTCTCGGTCGGATAACCCGATTCTGAAAGCTGTAGTTCGAAAGGGTTGGCGTAGGCGCTCGACGTCGCTAGCAGCGCTGCAGACGCCCAAACAAGCGGGCCGACGGCCAACGCGACCCCGGTGAAGAGCTTTCTGCTCATGGCTGTATATCCTGACAGAGTTCTAGATTTGCTTGTTCGAGCAAAAGTCGTGCCATCCAAAATTATCTGTTTGAATCAACCAATTAAAAGATTAACTAGTTAATTTAGATACTTACTTGTAAAGAATGCCGACAGTCGCGAGCAATTAACTTCTCTTAACAGGTGTTAATGATCTTAGATGCTGATAACACGCAATTAACATCGTTAAGATGTGCCAAGGATGGCAGAACACCCAATAAGATCAACACTCTATAGGATGCGCCGCTGGAGAATCGTCCCCCCGACGCCGGGCGCGGCGCCGCGCGGTTATCGCCGAATCCGCGGCAATTATTTCGAGGCCGAGGCGTTACGCCCTCGCGGAGTACCCTACGGACTGAAAAAATTTCCGACAGTACTCAGCCGCGCGCCAGGTTCCGGCGGCCGGAGAGGAGCACTAGAGGTCCGTTGGTACGCTGCCATAGTGCTCATTTTCCAGAGGTTTCGGGGCTATCGCCGACTTTGGCTTCGGCTCGTCCGCGGTCTCTGCTTTGTGTAAAGAAAACCGACAGAGGCTTCGCCGACCTATCCTAACCGGCTAGGCGCGCCTGCGGCGAAGGCGGCGATCGACGCGAAGAGCTGGGCCACCGGCTCACGCGGGAGACCCCGGGTGACAAAGACCAGCCGCGATCGCCGGTCGTCGTCCGGCCACTCCTCGAGCTCGACCGGCGGGTGGGCTACGTGCTGGACGAAGTGTACGACCACCGGCCCGCGGCATTCGGTGAGTGCGACGAGGCCCTTGACGCGCAGCAGATCGGGCCCGCGCAAGCTCATCAGCACCGCCATCGCCTGCTCGAAGCCCCGCCAGCTGAGCGGCTCGTCGAAGATAAGCGAAAAGCTGTCGAGCCCGTGCGTGTGGTCGGCCTTGGCGAGGTCGAAATTGCGCCGCACCGCTTGCGGCTCGTCGAGCAGGAAGGACGGGTCGATCTCGCCGTTGCTGGCGATGCCGACCGGGGCGGGGTTGATGGTGGCGATCCGTTCGACCAGACGCCCGGTCGTGCCGGCTTCGGCGAGATCGCTTTTGGTGACGACAATGGGGTCGGCGAGTGCGACCTGCTTTCTCGCCTCGGGCATGCGCGCGAAATTGGTCTCGCCGGCGACGGCATCGACGACACAAACCAGTGCCTGCAGATGGAATTCGCGGCCGAGCGCGCGATCTGTGGCGAAAGTTTGCAGTACCGGGCCGGGGTCGGCGAGACCGGAGGTCTCGATGACCACTCGCACAAAGCTCGGCACCGCGCTGCGCGCGCGGTCGGCGAATAGGGTCCGCAGGGTTTCCTGCAGGTCGCTGCGCACGTTGCAGCAGAGACACCCATTGCCGAGCAACACCGTCGCATCGCTGCTAGACCGCAGCAGCGCGTGGTCGATGCCGATCTCGCCATATTCGTTGACGACGACGGCGGTGCCCGCACCCTCGGACTTGTCGAGCAGTGCGCGGATCAGCGTCGTCTTGCCCGAGCCAAGAAACCCGGTCACCACGGTGACCGGGAGCCGCGCACCGCGCGGGCGCTTCTGACGCCGCCCGAAACGCGCTGTGTCCTTGCCGCCGAAGAGCGCTTCGGGTCCCGTCTCAGAACTCCATTTCGAGCGTGTAGAGCCCGCCGACATGGCGATCCACCGTATAAACGATCTGGCGCTCGTCGACGAATACGTCGTTGATCTGAATGGCACCGCTCGGCGCCCGCGCCGGCGGCTCGGGGACAAAATACCCGATTTCGGCCGGCTGGTAGGGGTTCGAGGTGTCGTAGGCGCGCAGCCCACCGTTGAAGAAGGTGGCCAGAACGATGCGATCGGATTTCCACGCGTTCGGCTTGGGCAGGTTCTCATAGAGGTTGTGCGCGCCATAGCGGGCGCCGCGCCGCATGAAACTCTCGAGCGGCGGCAACGGACAGGTCGATATCGGCACCGGATTGGTTTCGGCACGCCCATCGACGATCCAGACGAGCTTCGGCCAGTCGGCACCCTCGGTGCGGGTGCACTCGTCGCTGACAATCAGCAGATTGCGGTCGAAGAACGGAACGACCGTGTGCGTGAAACCGAAATAGGGCGGGTGGTAGTCCCAGCGCGAGACCATTTTCGGGTGCGCCTTATCGGCAATGTCGAGGATCACGAGCCCGCCGTCGATATACCCGAGATAGGCGCGGTCCGGGCGCTCGGGATAGACATTGGTGTTGTGCGGGCGAAAGCCGGTGTCGGCATTTTCCGGATGGCGCACCGGCGGCGGCTCGCCGTCGCCCTCCTTTGTCCCGGGCAGCCACCAGCGGCCGACTTCGACCGGCTTCGACGGGTTCTTGACGTCGATGATCCGGTAGAACTGGTCATCTTTTGGATGGCTGGGCACAAAATCGGGGGCACCCGAACTCATATGGACGTATTGCCCGTCGGCAAACCACAGCTGGTGGACGCCGCGGGAGTGCGGGCCGGAGCAGTCAAAAAAGGTGATCGAGCGCGGATTCTCCGGCACCGAGATGTCGAACAGCTCAAAGCCGGCGGGCTGCAATCCGGGACGCGTCGTCTGATAGGCGACCGCCATAATGTCGCCGACTGTTTCCAGCGAGTTCGAGCGCATATGCGATTGCGGCAGGTCGGCCCGCGCGACCAGCTTCGGCGCCCGCGGATCGCTGACATCGACCGCGGTGAAGTTCTTCGGCGCGCTTTCGTGGGCAAGCCAGAGAATGCGGCGCCCGTCCTTGGCGATCTGGATCGACATGCCCTCGCCGATCCCGCCGAACCCGTCGAGTTCGTGATGCGCCAGCTCCTTGAAATTCCAAATCGCCGTGTCCGCCATCTTTGAGGTCTCCTGCTGATCAGCGCGGATCGAATCATTCCCGACGGGCAACCGTCAAGTGTGAAGCTTTGACGGTTGACGTCCGGTCGATCGCGCATATCCTCGCAAGGTCATGCAATTTGGCGTGCAGTTTTTTCCCGACGTTAGGCCCGATCAGAAATCCGGTGCCGACTACTTTCGCGACGCGCTCTCTCTTGCGGAGGAATCCGAAAAACTCGGGTTCTCGCATATCCGCATCGTCGAACACTATTTTCATTACTATGGCGGATACAGCCCCAACCCGATGCTGTTTCTCGCCGCTGCCGCCCAGCGCACGCGCCGCGCGCGGCTGGTGACAGGTGCCGTCTTGCCGGTCTTCAACCACCCGCTAAAGCTCGCCGGCGAAATCGGCATGCTCGACGCGATCAGCGACGGTCGCCTCGATGTCGGTTTCGCGCGCGCCTTTCTGCCGCACGAGTTTCGCCGCTTCGGCCGCTCGCCGGATGAATCGGTCGCCCGCTTCCGCGAGGGTATCGAACAAGTCGAACTGCTGCTGACGCACAAGAACGTGACCCATCGCGGCCATTTCCACACGATCGAAAACACGACGTCATTGCCACGCCCGACCCAAAAGCCGCGCCCGAAATTCTATATTGCGGCGCAAAACACCCCGGACTCTTTCACCTTCGCCGGCCATAAGGGCTATTCGGTCATGGCGATACCGCTGACCGGTGCGATGATGCGTCCGTTGCTCGGCACCTATCGGGGCGCCTGGAAGGAGGCCGGCCACCCGGGCGAGGGCGAGGTCATGCTGGCCTTCCACATGTTCTGCGACGAGGACGGGGTGCGCGCCCGCGCCGTGGCCGGCCCGTTGCTCGACGCTTATCTGCGCTCGCTGGTCGAGGCCGCAGGGGACTGGCTCGACGGCCGTACCTCGGCGGATTACCCGGGCTACGAGCGGATGATCGACAAATTGCGCCAATCGACGGCCGCCGACCAGATCACGAGCGGTGCCGCCTGGATCGGCTCACCGGACGAGATCATCGCGGCGATCGAGCGCAGCCACGAGGAATTCGGCGGCTTCGAGCACGCCTCATTGCAGGTCAATTTCAACCTGATGCCGCTCGCGGCAGCACAGGTTTCGATGCGGCTCTTCTCGGAAAAAGTGATGCCGCGCTTTACCACCGGGTCGTAATTCTATTTGTTATCAGCCGCCATCACCGAAGGGAGGACCCATGCGCAAGTTCATCATCGAACGCGAATTGCCGGCGATCGGCAGCGCCGAGCGGCAGGCCCTGCGAGAGGCCGCGCAAAAGTCGAACGCGACCCTCAAGGAACTCGGTCCCGACATCCAATGGGTCGAGAGCTACGTCGCCGCCGACAAGACCTTTTGCGTCTACCTCGCCAACGACGAGGCGATCATCCACGAGCACGCCCGGCGCAGCGGCTTCCCGGCGAACAAGGTCACCGAAGTCCGCCGGATGATCGACCCGACAACCGCGACGGAATCGCACTAGCGTCACCCTTACCCCAACCCTCCTCCGCATGCGGGGGAGGGAGCCGGAGGGGGCGAGCGATCGCTCTCAGGCGAGGTGGTAGAGCCGGATCACGTTCTCGCTGGTAATTTTGCGGCGCACGCTCGGTGAGATCGCCGCAAGGTTCTTGTCGAGCGTCTGCAGCGAGTTCGGCCAGATGCAATCGGGGTGCGGATAGTCGGCACCCCAGATGATGTTGTCCTCGCCGATCAGCGGGATGATCGGCTCGAGATACTGGTCCTGCTGGTAGGTGACGTAGCCCTGGCGGCGGAAATAGTCGCTGGGCTTCAGCTTGAAGCCAAGGGCCCGGCCGCGGTCTGCATATTCGGTGTCGAGCCGGTCGAACACATAGGGCAGCCATGTCACCCCCGATTCGCCGAGCACGAAGTTGAAGTCGGGGTACTTCTCGCAGGCGCCCGAAGCCAACAGCGAGACCAGCACTTCCATCGTGTCGAGCTGAAACAAGGCCGAGCGCACCAGCCGCCATTGGGTAAAGTACTTCTTCTCCATCTCCGGCGTATCGGGTGCGCGCAATGCCTTGAAGCCGGTCGAGTGGAACGAGATCGGAAAACGGCATTCCGCCGCCGCCTCCCACAGCGGATACCAGCCGTCCGTATAGAGCGGTGGGGTCATGCGCTTGAAGGCGAGGTCGCCGCCGCGCAGCCCCATCTTGGCGCAGCGCCTGACCTCAGCGGCGGCCTCGATGGGGTCGGTGTTGGGGATGATCGCGAGCGGAAAGACCCGGTTCGGGTCGGACCGCTTGGCGAAATCGGCGACCCAGTCATTGTAGATCTTGTCAGACCAGGCGCGCAGCGGCGCGTCGGCGATCAGATCATTGATCATCAGGCAGCCATAGACGATCTCGCCAGCGAGCCCGTCGCGGTCGAGATCGGCGAGGCGCAGCTCCGGCGTTGTCGGCCGAGGTTTGGCGCCGCGGCTGTAGTTCCATTCGAAGCCGAGATCCTTCATCTCGTCGATATGGCCGAACATCCCTCTCTGATAGGGCATGAATCCCGGGCCGATACCGTTCCACATCCCCTTGTCCTGAGCCTCGACGAACCAGTGGAGACCGTCCTCCAGCTCCTCGACGCGGGGCGCCAGGAGCTTCCATTTCGTGGGCACCTCGGACGACCACAGGTCGGGCGGCAAATAGGTCAGGTCGATGTGGTTGTCGCCGGAGATCAGCTTTTCTGGCATGACGGGTTCCTCGTGCTCCTCCGCGGGAAGTCGAGAACATCGTAAGCTTGACTGACTATCAGCGCTAGAGGCATGAGCCCGCGCGCAGCGCTCGCCTGATTTGCGTTTCCTACCTAAGATAGCCACGGCCTAAAGCAGAGCACAATGGAGAGGACGCATGGCAGTTCAGCTCGGAAGCGGCGAATTCTCTTTCGAGGTCAACGAGAATTGGGCGAAGGTGCCGGCGGAGATCGTGCTTGGTGACTGCGCCGCAGTCGGGGTCGACCGGCAGAATCGGGTCTATGCTTTCAATCGCGGCGAGCACCCGGTCGCCTTGTTCGATGTCGAAGGCAGTCTGCTGCGCACCTGGGGCGAAGGTGTATTCCGCCGTCCGCACGGCGTGCATATGGGCCCAGACGACTCGATCTATCTGACCGACGACGGCGACCACACGGTGCGCAAATGCACGCTCGACGGGAAGGTGCTGATGACACTCGGCGTCCCAGGCGAGCCCAAGCCTTATATGAGCGGCGAGCCGTTTCACCGCTGCACCCATACCGCCTTGTCGCCGCGCGGCGACCTGTACGTCTCCGACGGGTATGGCAACGCGAGGATTCACAAATACACCCCCGACGGCAAATTGTTGATGTCGTGGGGCGAGCCCGGCACCGACCCCGGCCAGTTCAACGTTCCGCACAACATCTGCTGCGACCTCGACGGCTGGGTCTATGTCGCCGACCGCGAGAACCATCGGGTCCAGGTGTTCGACGGCAACGGCAAGTTCGAAACCCAGTGGAATAATCTGCATCGGCCGAACGGCATGTGCATGGCGGCCGGCCCCGACCCGCTCATCTATATCGGCGAGGGCGGGCCCTCCGGTGAGATCAACCGGGATTGGCCCAATATCGGACCGCGCGTCAGCATCCATACTTCCAAGGGTAAGGTGCTTGCTCGCCTCGGCAAAATGCATGCCGGGCTCGCACCCGGCCAGTTCACCTCACCGCACGGCATGGCCGTCGACGGGCACGGCAACATCTACGTCGGCGAGCTTTCCGGTCGCAGCTGGGCGCGGTTCTCGAAAGACCCGCCGCCGAAGCGACTGCGGGTGATCCACAAGCTCGTCAAAACCGTCGCCTGACGACCGCGCTGGGCGGCTAGGCCGGGAGTACCGCCGGCAGGTGCCGTTCCCGCGCCTGCCGGGTGACGAGGAGCCCGATGATAACGAGGTTGGCCAGGTTGAACAGGGCGCCCGCGGCGAAGGCCGGCGCATAGAACCCAAAGTGGTCGTATAGGGCACCGGCAAACCAGCCACCGAAGGCCATCCCAGACATGCTGATGAACAGCAGAGTCGGCACCCGCCACGACGCCTCGGCGGAGGGGAACAGCTCGCGGACCGCCAACACATAGGCTGGAATAATCCCGCTGAAGCCGAGCCCGTAGGCAACCGAGACGGCGAACAGCCCAGCTTCGTCCTGGGTTGCGGTAAACGCGGCGATCGCCACGGCCTGGCACGCCGAGCTGGCGAGCACGGCGCCGAGCCCGCCGATCCGGTCGGCCAACCACCCCCAGAACAACCGGCTGACCAAGGCGCTGCCGAGCAATACCGACAGCATTGCCGCCCCGTGCGCCGGCGGAATGCCGAGGTCACTGCAGAAGGCCACGAGATGCCCGGCGGGGATCGCCATCGGCACGCAGCACAGAAACCCTGCTGCACTCAGCAGGGTTAGAACGAGGTTCGGCGGCAAGCCCAAAGTCCGCCCGTCGCGCCGCGTTCTCGCGCCCACTGTGGCGGCGGCTCGGCTCGGTCGGGGTGGCGGCTGTAGAAGGAGGGCCATCGGCAAAATCGTCGCGGCGACCACAACGGCATAACCGAGCATCGTCGCCTGCCAGCCGAATTGCGCCATCGCCCGCTCAAAGACGGTCGGCCACAGCAAACCGGCGATGTATTGCCCTGACCAGATCAGGGCGACCGCGGTGCCGCGCCGCCGGTCGAACCAGCGGCTGATATAGACCACCAGCGGCGGCAGGTGGGCGCTGTTGCCCAAGAGACCGATCAGAACAGCGTGTCCGAGAAAGAGCGCCCAGACTTGACCGGTCGTCGAGACCGCCAAGCCGAGCGCGGTGATCAAGGCGCCGAAAATCACCGTCGGCCTCACGCCGATCCGGTCGGCGACCCAGCCCATGACGATGCCGCCCATCCCGGTCCCGACCCACACCAGCGCGCCGGCCGATGCGACGACCGACCGTTCGGTGCCGAGCGAGGTCGTGATCGGCTTGAGCCCGACTACGACCAGCAGAGGCGCGCCATAGGAGACTGCCAGGATCACCGTTGTGATCGCCGCCGCCACCCAGGACGAAGGGCTCTCGATGCTGTCAGGAAACCGGGCGGCACTCATCGCGCCACCCTAGCAACTTCGTTAGACGGGCGACACCCGAAGGATTGTCGGTGCAATCATGCACCGCGCGGGGACAAGATGCGCGCCGATAGTGTTTTGGTCAGAGGAGCTTGCGATGCCGGTGCTCTACGAAAAACGCGGCCACATCGGTTGGCTCACCTTGAGCCGGCCCGAGGCGCGCAACGCCTGGGGCGAGGATTTCAACGAAGAGATAGCCCGACATTGCGACGCAATAGCATCCGATCCCGAAATAAGGGTCGCGGTATTGACCGGCGACGAGGCAGGCGGCGCGTTCTCCGCAGGCGCCAATCTCAAGAACCCGCGCACCCACGCGCAGGGGTCCATGGCCGAATTCATCGAGGGCCTGCCCCAGCGGCATCGCTCGGCCGGTCAAGTGCTGACCGAATTTCCCAAGCCTGTCATCGCCGCGGTCAACGGTTATGCCGTCGGCATCGGCTGCATTGTGACCTATTGTTGCGATTTGATCATCGCTTCCGATCGTGCCGAATGGCGTCTGCCGCAGGTTGCTTTGG
>Ga0306924_10003141_pt1 | contig 15820 bp, 14 predicted proteins | sample sta12Can44000111_FD_203756 | JGI IMG/M metagenome (GOLD analysis project Ga0306924, IMG submission 203756) | Lab enrichment of tropical soil microbial communities from Luquillo Experimental Forest, Puerto Rico - statanox.12C.anox.44.000.111 (v2)... | ecosystem: Environmental > Terrestrial >... | reverse complement strand
CGTAGGTGCCGATCTTGTTTGCTGTATCCCCGTTGTGCGCAATGCGATCAGCGCCGACGATGACCGCGTCGATCGCGCGGCGCTGCATAAACGAAGCTGCCATGTTGTCCGCGATCAAGGTATACGGAATGCCGTCGCGCTGCAGCTCCCATGCCGTGAGCCGCGACCCTTGCAGCAGCGGCCGCGTCTCGTCGACATAGACTCCGGTAAGCTTGCCGCCCTGCCACAGCGACCGGATGATACCGAGGGCTGTCCCATAACCGCCGGTCGCAAGGTCGCCGGTGTTGCAGTGGGTGAGGATGCGGACCCGCGAATCGAACAGCGCCGCTCCATAGCGGCCGATGCTGTGGCAGGCCGCGATGTCGTCGGCGTGGATCTCCTGCGCTAGCCTATCTAATGAAGCGGCAATCTCGGGTAGGGGAGTATTTACCGCGAGTTGTGCCTGCGCGTGATCGAGCAGGCGGTTCACAGCCCAGGATAAGTTGACCGCGGTCGGACGCGATGCGATAAGTCCGTCAGCGCCTGCTGGCAAGCCGCTCGCGAATGCCGCACGACTTGCGCCGTTTTCGACCATATGGTGCGCGTGCAGCGCGAGGCCATAGGCTCCCGCGATGCCAATGGCGGGTGCCCCACGCACCCGCAAATGGACGATCGCTTCTGCGACCTCTTGCCAGGTTCGCGCTTCAATGAAGGCTGCCTCGGCTGGGAGCCGCGTCTGATCCAGGAGCCGTAGGAAACCCGGCCGATACTCGATGTGCTGACTGGACCCTGAGAGACTGGAGTTCTTGCGATCGTTCATCACGCTCAGGCTATGACGCGACGTTGGGCGCGCCTGGTAGTGCTCGAACCGCGCGGTGATCGTCTCGCAGCGGAGCGGCGCGCTGCTGGTTTCGCGGCCGTGCGGCGCAACGCTGACATGTGCATGGCAGCCTGCGCTGCTTCATACCCTTTATTTCCCTGAACACCGTGTCGCGTATGTGGTGCAAGGCCGCGACGCGGGCCGCCTGCCCGCGCCCACGCTTGCGCAGCATTGTCCGTTGTGAGCACGCCGAAGATGACCGGCACGCCGGTCGCCAGTCCCACATCAGCGATCCCGCGCGCAGCGGCGTCAGCCACATAGTCGAAGTGCGGCGTCTCGCCGCGGATCACGCAGCCCAAGCAAACGACAGCATCGTAGCGCTTGGTTTGTGCGAGCCACGACGCGGCGATCGGCAGTTCGAACGCGCCTGGCACGTCGTACACCTCGATGTCGCTGCGGCGCACGTGGCCGTCGGCGAAACCGCGCAATGCACCCGAGAGTAGCGCGGCGGTCACGTCCGCGTTGAAAAGCGCCCGGAGCACGGCAAAGCGCACCGTTATGCGCCTTCGCGTCCCTGCACGGTTGCGACCCCGTCGCCCCCTTCCAAAAGGTGACCGAGCTTGTCGCGCTTGGTCTCGAGGTAGCGGGCGTTGTATTCGTCTCGGCTGACGACAAGCGGCACGCGTCCAACGAGCTTGAGACCGTAGCCTTCGAGACCGACGATTTTGCGGGGGTTGTTCGTGATGACCTTCATCTCCCGGACGCCCAGATCGTGCAAGATCTGCGAGCCAATGCCATAGTCGCGCTTGTCGACTGGCAAGCCGAGACGCTCGTTGGCCTCGGCTGTGTCGGCGCCTTCGTCCTGAAGCTCATACGCGCGCAGCTTATTTGCAAGACCGATGCCCCTGCCTTCCTGATGCAAGTACAAAAATACGCCTCTGCCCGCTTTTTCGATGATCTCCAACGCCGCATCGCGTTGGGCACCGCAGTCGCAGCGCTTAGAACCGAGCGCGTCGCCCGTGAGGCACTCAGAGTGCACGCGCACAAGCAGGTCCTTGCCGTCGCCGACATCGCCCATCACGAGCGCGACGTGGCACGCACCGTCGACATCGGATTCATAGCCGTAACCCGTGAAGTTGCCGAAGCGCGTCGGCATCGAAAACGTCGCAATGCGGCGCACGAGCTTCTCGTGCCGCATTCGATAGGCGATCAAGTCTTTGACCGTGATGAGCTTGAGATTATGTTCGGCACCGAACTCCTCGAGTTGCGGCCGTCGCATCATCGTGCCGTCGTCCGCAAGTATCTCGCAGATGACACCCGCCGGATAGAGGCCGGCAAGGCGCGCCAGGTCTGCGGCGGCTTCGGTTTGCCCGGCACGCACGAGCACGCCTCCTTCACGGACGCGCAACGGGAACGTATGCCCGGGGCTGACGAAATCGCTGGGCTTCATGCTCGGATCGAGTAAGGCTTGGATCGTGGCACAGCGATCGTGGGCCGAGATACCTGTGGTGGTGCGGCCTTTGGCCTCGACTGAGACCGAGAATGCGGTTTCAAAACGTGATGTGTTGTCGGTGACCATCATGGGGATGTGCAGCTCGTCCAGGCGCCGCCCGATGATCGGCACGCAGATGAGGCCGCGGCCGAACTTGGTCATAAAATTGATCGCCTCAGGCGTCACCATCTGCGCAGCCATAGTGAGGTCGCCTTCGTTCTCGCGGTCCTCATCGTCCATGACGATAACCATCTTGCCGGCGCGGATGTCGCTGATTGCTTCTTCGATTGTAGCGAGTGGCATCTCGTTGACCTCGCGGCCCATCACCGCAAGCGCTTGGCTTCGGCGCGATCCCGCAGAAGGGCCGCTACGTAGCGGGCGACGGGATCTGCTTCTATGTTTAGCAAATCGCCGACGGCTTTCCGCCCAAGTGTTGTGCGTTTTAACGTTTCAGGAATAAGGGCGACGCAAAACCGGTCTTCCTCTACTCCCGCAACGGTCAGGCTAACGCCGTCGAGGCTCACGTATCCCTTTTCGACAACGAAGGCGCGGAGCCGCTCCGGCAGCTCGCACCACATGCGAAAACCTTGCCCTTGCTCTTGGCGTTGCACGATCCGGCAGACGCCATCGACATGACCATACACGAGGTGCCCGCCGATCTCGTCGCCGACACGCAGACTCGGTTCGAGATTCACCTCATCGCCGGCCTGAAGCGCTCCAAGATCCGTACGTGCGAGCGTCTCGGGAACGACGTCGAAGCTAAGTTCTGCACCGGGCCGTTTTGCGGTGAGACACACGCCGTTGACGGCGATGCTGTCGCCGTCGCGCGTCTTAGCGAAAGCGTCTGGGGCAGCGATAGTGAGTTCGACGCCTTCGCGGTCCGGAGTCCGCCGTACGACGCGGCCTAACGCGTCGATAATACCGGTGAACATGGTTTAGCCCGCAACCTCGCCGGTGATGAGCACATCGGCACCAAGCCGGCGCACGAGGCTAAACACGAGCGGAATATCACGTGTGACGTCCGCGATGACGGGGACTGCGTCTTCGCCACCGAGCAATAGTGGCGCGACAAGCCAATCCACTGCTTGGACGTGCCGCCCTGTCAGCAGCGAGGCGCCCAAAATCGGCCCGCCTTCACAAAGGATCGAGATGATACCGTCACGGCCGAGGCGTGCAAGCAGGTCGCCCAGGTCGACGCGGTCGTTGCCATCCTTTGCGCACACGAGCACCGTCACACCGCGTTTTGCCAGCTCGTCGCGCGTGGGTTGGGGCATCTGGTCGGTTGTTGCCACGACCGTGCGTGCGCGCGACTGGTCTTTGATCACTTTAGCACGCAGCGGGATACGCCCGACTGCGTCGACGACGATGCGCACGTACGGCACTGCACGCGGTTTGATCGGGCGCACGGTCAACAGTGGATCGTCCACGATGACCGTGCCGACGCCAACCATGACCGCGTCGTGTTCGTAGCGGGCGAGCCGAGTATGACGCTGTGCGCGCGCGCCGGTGAGCTGCCGGCGTTCCCCGCGGTGCGAGACGATAGTGCCGTCAAGACTCTGCGCCATCTTGAGCGTGACAAAGGGTGTCCCCGTTAGTCGGTGATGCACGTAGGCGCGGTTGAGCCGCGCCGCGTGCTCTGCAAGCGTGCCGACCTCGACGGCGACTCCCTGCGCTTGGAGCCGTGCGAAACCAGCGCCGCGGACGCGCGGGTCGGGATCTTCCATTGCGGCGACGACGCGCGCGACGTCGCCCGCGCCGACGCGATCGGCGCATGACGTTATGCGACTGCTCGTGACGTGACTGCAGGGTTCGAGGGTGATGTACAGCGTCGCCCCTCGAGCCTTGTCGCCGGCGTCGCGCAATGCCATCGTCTCAGCATGTTCGCTGCCGACACGCTCGTAATAGCCGCGGCCCACGATCTCCCCACCCGGCGCGACGACCACTGCACCAACCATTGGGTTGGGGCTTGTTTGAGCGAGGCCTTTGCGGGCAAGCTCGAGCGCCAGTTCCATGTAGCGCGCGTCATCCATCGTTGCGCCATGTTACCTGTGTGAGAGAGCACTCCTCTGCCCCGAGTTGACGCAGCTCGGCCGCGGCGTGAGAGCGTAGACATGATTGAGGTCGCACGAGTCGCGTTTGTCAACGTTCTCGATATGGTGGCGCCGGTGCGCTGCGCCATATGTGGCCACCACGGTGCGCACCTGTGCGAGGCGTGCCGTGCCCGCTACGAGCGGGGTCGTCTCGTGGTTCGCCCAGCCAGAGCACGTGCACCATGCGTGTATGCGCTCGGTGGGCACGACGGCTACTTACGCAGGGCGATACTGGCGCTGAAATACCGCAACCAGCTGGACGCGGCGTACGAGCTGGGAGCGGTGCTGGGCCGCAAGCTGCCTCGTTCTACTGAAGTGGTTGTGCCGATACCGCTACATTCCCAGCGCTATCGTGTTCGTGGCTGCAATCAAGCTGAGGTCATAGCGCGTGGGATCGCCTCGGCGTCCTGCGCTCGCCTCATCGCGAATGCGCTCGAACGGCGCAAGGCGACGCTCTCGCAGAGCTCACTGGATCTGCACGATCGCGAGCACAATGTGCGAGGAGCATTTTCGGTCGGAGCGGGCGTGGCGCAGCTGCGGGGCCTGCGCGTGCTAATCGTCGACGACGTGGTGACGACAGGCGCCACGATCGCGGCGTGTGCGGTAGTATTGCGTTCGGCAAGTGTGAACGTAGTTGGCGGCGCGGCGCTCGCGCTCCGTCGCTGATTTGGCACCGACGTTGGGTGGTCTTCGGCCGCAGAAATCTCGAGAGCGCTACTTTGGCGGCGGTACGATCACGAGATGTTCTGCCAGCGCTCGCCATTGGCCGTCGCGACGCACATACGTGGTCGTGTACCGAGCAACCAGCATGTACGGCTTGCCGCTCTGGATCTTGCGTAGCGTGTCGATGCCGACGACAATCGCCGTGTCACCATCGATGATCACTGTCTCGCCGGTCAACGTTTGCGACTCTGTGGGGTCGACGGGCTCGCTGACTTCTTGCTTAATGAAAGCCTCTTTATCGTATGGCTTCTTGGCGTCAAAAGTGGCGACGAACTTGTCATCAAGAATGCGGCGCAACGTCACCGCGTCGCGTTTGGCTTCGGCAGCAACCCACGCCTGTTCAACGTCGAGCACTTGTCGCTCGGCGTCGGGTGCGAGTGTGTTGGAGCTTTGCGGCGCGGTAGCCGCCCTTGCCGCGATCGCTCGGCCAGCGAGCAGCAAGACGACGACGGCCCCAAAGACGATCGGGTGACGAATCATCACTGACCCCTTTTTAGAAAACGGACCCTGCCTGTGTCAGCGTGCCGCGACGCGAGCAGCGCTCGCGAACTCGCCTCCGCTGATGGTGGCACCGGCTTCGACTCGCGCCTTGTTGCCCAACACTGCATCTTCAACGCGCGCGCCTGCGCCGATGTGCACGCTATCCCACAGGATGGACGAGATGACATGTGCGCCTTGCTCGATGGTCGAACCGGCTCCGATCACGGTCGCCGCCTCGATCGTCGCGGCTTTGGAAACGTTTGCGCCTTGCCCGATCAAAACGCCGTTGGACAGAGCCGCGCCTGCCGGCAGCTCGAGGTGAATGCGCCCGGTCAGCGCGTCACGATGCACGCGACGGTATTCGCTGGGCGTGCCGATATCGCACCAATACGCGTGTTGGCGCATGCCGTAAAACGCGCCACCCGCGGCGAGGAGTTCGGGAAAGACCTGCTTGCCGAAATCGTAGAACGTCTTGGGCGGGATGCGGCGTAAGACAGCGGGTTCGAAGATGTACACGCCCGTATTAGCCAGATTGCTGCGTGCCGTTCCCGGCGCAGGCTTTTCTTGAAACTCGACGATCTTGCCGTGATCGTCGACGATAACCGCGCCATAGTGCGAGACGTCGGCGACTTCAGCTAGCACGATGGTCGCCTCGGCGCCCCGATCGCGATGAAACGCGATCGCGGCGTTGAGATCGATGTCGGTGACGTCGTCGCAACCGATAACCACAAACGTTTCGGCGAACCTATCTGCGACCTGCCGGACTGCGCCCGCACTGCCCATGAGCTGCGTCTCATGCAAGTACTCGACGTGGACGCCGAAGGCTTTGCCGTCACCGACATAAGCGCGCACCGCTTCTGGGAAATAGTGGACGTTGATGACGATGTCATCAACGCCGCTTCGCTTCATATACTCGATGACGTGACCGACGACCGGGCGGCCGAGCACGGGCACGAGCGGTTTGGGCAGTTCGAGCGTGAGGGGGTAAAGCCGAGTGGAAAGCCCTCCGGCCAGGATCATCCCTTTCATGCGCCAGGCCCTTCGATGTGCACATCGGTCAGTCCGTTGCTATCCATGTGGTCGGCCTTTGGCGAGGCGGTCATGTAGGGCTTGCGCGCCGACGAGAGCTGCAAACCGAGGCAGGGCAAGCTGGCGCCCTAAACGATGCGGCTGCCTCACCAGTCGATACAACCATTCTAAACCAAGCGCACGCAGTACGGCCGGTGCGCGTCGCAACCGCCCGGAGATCACATCGAGCGACCCGCCGACGCCGATGCATAGCACAGGACCGAGCTCAGCAGCGTGTGCCCTGGCCCACACCTCCTGGCGCGGAAAGCCGAGGGCGACGAGTACGACGCGCGCGCCCGATTGCGCAATGGTTGCGAGGACGGCAGGCTCTTCGGTTTGGCTGAAGTAGCCGTCATGGCACCCGGCGATCGCAAGACCTGCGTGTCGCGCACGCATGACGTCTGCAGCTTGTGTTGCGACGCCGGGCGCACCGCCCAGCAAGAAGATGCTCATATGCTCGCGTGCGCAAAGCTCACAGGCACGTTCGATGAGCTCGATGCCGGCCACGCGCTCGCGCAACGGTTGACCTAGCAGCCGTGCCGCGTAGACGATGCCGATCGTGTCAGGCACGACGAGGTCGGCAGCATTGATGACCTCGCGGTACGCAGGATCGGAGCGGGCGTGCATGGCCATCTCGCTGCCAAACGTCACGACCTGCGCAAAGCGCTGTTGTGCGAGAAGCTGCGCGATCCGCTGCGTCGCCGCATCCATGTCGACTGGGTCCACGCGCGACCCGAGGATGCGCAGCGGAACGCGTAAGCCCATCTGTGGACAGTTAGCGCGCAGGAACCGCCGCTCGGGCGGAAAGCCACGGACCGATTGCATCACGAAGCGAGCGCATCTGATCGGCGCTAAGCTCGCAGAGCGGCGCACGACAGGATCCCGTCGCAAAGCCGAGCATGCCTACCGCTGCCTTGACGGGGATGGGGGATGTGACCGTGAACAGCGCCCGGAAGAGCGGCATGAGGCGCTGGTGTACGGCAGTCGCGCGCTCGTTATCGCCTTGAGCAAAGGTCGCGAACATCTCCGCGATGTCGAGCCCTGCGACGTGGCTGGCCACGGAGACGACGCCACAGCCGCCGACAGCAGCGTGCGGCAGCGCCAGATGATCGTCACCGCTGTAACAATCGAAGCTCGCCGGTGCACGAGCAGCGATCTCCGCGAGCTGGCCGATGTCGCCGCTCGATTCCTTTACGGCGACGATCTTAGGATGGTCGGCAAGCGCGATGATGGTCTCGGGAAGGATGTTCACGCCTGTCCGGCCAGGGATGTTGTAGATCATCATCGGCAGCTCTGTCGCCTCGGCAATCGCGGTGAAATGCTGCGTCAGCCCAGATTGCGGGGGCTTATTGTAATACGGTCCGACCGCCATGATCGCATGCACGCCACAATCGGCTGCGCGCTTCGCGAACTCCACTGAACGGCGCGTGTCGTTTGTCCCCACATTGGCGATAACGGGTGCGCGCGTTTGCAGCGAATCGACGACGCTGCGGAAAAGGGTGAGCTTCTCGTCGTCGCTGAGCGTGGGTCCCTCACCGGTCGTTCCGGCGATCACCAATCCCGTGCTGCCGTTGTCGACGAGCCATGTCGCCAGTCGCGCAGCCTCGCGCGCGTCGAGCGCTCCGTCATCGCGCATCGGCGTGATCATCGCCGTTACCACGGATCCAAAGCGTCCGAGTTTCACGAATGTTCCTCCCTCGGCGCACCGAGGCTGAAGTGTTGGTGCAGCGCGCTCTCCGCGGCCGCAGCCCGGCCGGCTGGCACGAGCAGCGAGATCGTGATGTGGGAGTCAGTGCTGTGCACGATGGGCACACCTGCGGCGCTGAGGGCTCGAACGCATGCATACATGACGCCAGGCGTACCGCGCATGCCTGCGCCGACCGCCGAGATCTTGGCGCAGTCGGGCCGCGTGCGCACGGCAAGCGGCAGCGGCCCGAGGCACTCCTGGGCGTGCTTCACATCGGCGTCGCGTACGATAAAAAACAAGCCTGCGGAGTTCACGTTGACACAATCGATGCTGATGTTCGCCTCGGCAAGCACGCGGAACGCATCTTGTTCCCAGCCGCCCGGGAGCACGGCTGCGTCGGGCACGAGGTGCATGAAGGTGAAGCCGAAAGACGCGGTGACGCCGGTGACCGGCCCTGCTGGTTCCGGCGCATCGGTCGTGCCGACTTTTGTGCCGGTGCCCGACCGCAGGCCCAAAACGGTGTACGGTAAGTGCGCGATGCGCGCCAGGTCTGCGGCTTTGCCGTGCATGACGGTCGCGCCGTGCTGCGAAAGTTCGGTCACTTCTTCGAAGGTGAGGTTCGGAATCGTCTGCGCGGACGGCACGCGCCGCGGGTCGGCCGTCATCACGCCGTCGACATCCGTGTAGATGTCGAGCGCAGCGCCACCGAGCGCTCGCGCGATCGCGACAGCCGTCAAGTCGCTGCCGCCGCGGCCGAGCGTGGTGATGGCGCCATCACGATCGACGCCCTGGAAACCGCAGACGACTGGCGTGATATCGTGTGCGAGCAGCTCTTGGATGACGCCGCGCTCCACATGGAGGACGTGCGCATCGCCATGTGCCCCGTCAGTGAGGATGCCGGCTTGCCACCCGGTGAGCGCACGGGCGCGAACACCGAAACGCTCGAGCGTCGCCGCGAACACTGCCGCGCTGACGATCTCGCCGCTGGCCGCGAGCAGGTCACGGTTGGGCCCCGCGAGCGCATCAGGCGCGAGTTCGAGCAACGTGTCGGTGGCATACGGGTCGGGCCGTCGGCCCATGGCGGAAACGACGATGGCCACCCGATAGCCATCCTTGAGCGCCGCAAGGACGCGGTTCGCAGCACCGTCGCGCTGTTGCGGACCCGCGAGCGACGATCCACCGAACTTCATCACCCGGATCGAGCCGACGGCACTCGCTTCTTTCATGCCTTCGCACCGACATCGAGGCTTCGAGCAGGCCGGGCTGCAACCGCCGCCTCGGCGATCTGGACCGCATTTGTCGCGGCGCCTTTGCGTAGGTTGTCGCAGACAAGCCACGCCAGGTACGCGCCTGGATGAGCCGTGTCAGGCCGCAACCGGCCGACGATGACGTCGTCCGACCCCGTGACCTCGATCGGCGTTGCGTACGCTGTGCCGGCCAGAAAACGCACGCCGGGAGCGCTGCGCAGTGTGCGCTCGATATCGTCGATGCTGGTTGGTTGGTGCGTGCCGAAGGCGATCGCCTCGCCATGGCCAACGACGACTGGCACGCGCACGGATGTCGCCGAGACGCGGATCGTCTCATCGTCGAGGATCTTGCGCAGCTCGGCTGCGATTTTGCGCTCTTCTTCGCCGTAGCCGCTGTCGTCGAATGGCCCATTTTCCGGAAACACGTTGTTTGCGATTCGACGTGGCAGCACGCGCTCCGGCATGCGTTCTCCCGCGAGCTGGCTCTCGAACTCGAGCAACGCTTCTTTTCCTGCGCCCGAGACGCTTTGGTACGTCGCAACGCTGACCCAGTCGAGGCCGAATTGACGATGAATCGGCCCTAACATGACGGCGAGTGGTATGACCGCGCAATTTGGATTGGCGATGAGGCGTTTATCGCCGATCGCGTTCGCGTTGATCTCGGGAACGACTAGCGGCACGTGGTCGTCGAGCCGGAATGCGGTGGACTTGTCGATGACCAGCGTGCGTGCGGCAGCAGCGCGCGCTGCCAGCATGCGGCTCACGTCGGAGCCGGCTGCGAAGAAGGCGAGATCGATGTTCGAGAAGTCGGGCGCGCGATCGTCGACTTCCAATACGTTGTGATGAGCGCCGAGCGCGTGCACCTTGCTGCCAGACGATCGGGCACCGGCAAAAAGGGCGAGGCTGGAGACGGGGAATCGACGCGCGTCGAGGACCCGCAACAGCGCTTCGCCGACCAGGCCGGTCGCGCCGACGATGGCGACCCGCAGCGAGCTGCTCATACCGGCAGCTCCTCAAGACCGATAACGAGATGATCGAGCGAACGCACGGCGCGCACCGCGCGCAAGACGCCGGCGATAAAGGCCGAGCGCGTCGATGTGCTATGGGTGATCACGAGAGTTTCGTCTTCGTTGGCGAAGCGGACTTCATGTATCCCTACGACACCCGGGAGGCGGAGGCTGTGGATGCCCACACCACCTTCATCGGCGCCACGAGCGCCGGATGATTTCATCACCGCGCTCGCCGCGCGGCGCGGGCGTCCGGCATCGGCGATGAGACGCGCGGTCGCAAGCGCCGTGCCTGAGGGTGCGTCTTGCTTACCGGTGTGGTGGGTCTCGACGATCTCGGCGTACTCGAAATACGGTGCGGCCGCCCTGGCGAACTGCATGGCAAGCGCTGCACCGATCGAAAAATTCGGAGCATACACTGCGCCTAGCTTTGCGTCCTCGCAGGCCTCGCGCAAATCTTCGAGATCGGCCGGGGTATAACCCGACGTTCCGATGACCGGACTGATGCCCAGGGCCAACGATCGCAGCGCTATCGTCTTGGAGTTTGGGAACAGCGTGAAATCAACGAGCACGTCAGGCTGCGTGACGGCGGCGAGCCGTTGCACGTCATCAAACGCTTTGTCGTTGGCGTCCGCACCAGCGCGCACGAGCGTGCCGACGAGTTCGATGCCCTTTGCATGGCGCAATGCGTCGGTGACGATGCTGCCGGTACGCCCTCGCGCCCCGGCGACTGCTACCCGCACCGCTGTTCCGGTCATATGCGTTCGTTCCAGCAGCGCTGACCGCGCGCCTGTGGGGGCGTGGTGTAGCTGCGTCACGTTCGTGTACTTCTTTGACTAGAGCGGGCTTGCGTCAGCTGCGTTTTCGACCTTCTCAAGTTTTGCATAGTTGAGCATGATGCTCTTGCGACCGGCTGTCTCGAACTGCACGGTAACGAACGCGTCACCGCCGGCACCGCGTACCTCGAGCACCGTGCCGCGCCCGAATTTCTGATGGTTGACGAGGTCGCCGATGGCTAGCTCAAGGGGCATGGTGTTGGTCGCTCGCGACGGCAGCGCGAGGTCTTCCCACCCGCCGCTCTGGCCTACTGCGGGCATCGGCGGCGCGTTGAGGTACTCAAGGCCGGTCATCTCTCCGAAGAAGCGCGAAGGTGGGTGCATGTAGGCGTTGCCGTAGGTCATGCGGCGGCGTGCAAAGGTGAGATAGAGCTCGTCCATGGCCCGCGTTAGGCCCACATATGCGAGCCGACGTTCTTCTTCAATTTCGGATGGATCCATGAGCGCCCGGTTGTGCGGAAAGATGCCTTCCTCAAGGCCGCACAGGACGACGACCGGGAACTCGAGGCCCTTGGCCATATGCAGGGTCATGAGCGTGACCGCCGATGTCTTCTCGTCCATCGCATCAAGATCGGAGACGAGCGAGATCGTTGTGAGAAAGCCAATGAGGTCGGGGCCTTCTCGCTCCTCGTATTCGCGCGCGACACCGATGAGCTCGCGTAAGTTTTCGATCCGGCTTTGCGCCTCTGGCGTGTCTTCGGCTTGCAGCTCGCGCACGTAGCCGGTTTCCTCGAGGATGCTGACCAGAAGTGCGGCAGGTCCGCGCTCATCACCGAGGCGCGCGAATGCATCGATGTCTGCGAGAAAGGCGGCGATGTCTTTCACTTTTTTCGGTGCTGCGGCGGCTACCACTGCTGGGTCAGCTAAGCCCTGGGCAAAGGTCAGGCCCCGGCGCGCGCCTTCGTCGCCGATGGCGTTTAGCGTGGACTGACCGATGCCGCGTCGCGGCGCGTTGATGATACGGCGCAGGCTGACGCCGTCATTGCGATTGACGATGTAGCGCAGGTACGAGAGCGCGTCTTTCACTTCAGCGCGTGCATAAAAACCGACACCGCCGACAATGCGGTATGGCATGCCTATGGCTAGCATCGCTTCTTCAACTGCACGCGACTGTGCATTCGTGCGGTACAAAATAGAGAAGTCGTTGAAGCTGCGCCCCTCTTCGCGAATGCCGGCTTGCACGAGCTCGACGATGAAGCGCGCCTCATCGCGGTCACTCGAGGCCGCATAGACGCGGACGGCTTTGCCGTCCTCGCGCGAGGTCCATAACTTCTTGCTGTGCCGCTGCGTATTGTGGCTGACGAGCGAGTTTGCGGCGCTCAGCACGGGTTTGGTCGAGCGATAGTTGCGTTCAAGCCGAAATGTCTTTGCGCCGGGGAAGTCGCGTTCGAATCGAAGGATGATGCGGTGATCGGCACCACGGAAGCTGTAGATCGACTGGTCGTCATCACCGACGACGCAAATGTTGCCGGTGCCACGTGACAGCGCGCGCACCATGCGGTACTGCGCCTCGTTGACGTCTTGGTATTCATCGACCAGGATGTACGCAAAACGCTGGCGGTACTTGCGTGCGATTTCGTCATCGCGTTCGAGCAGCGCGAGCGTGCGCATGATGAGATCGTCGAAATCCAGCGCGTTGGCTTTGGTGAGCCGTCGCTCGTATTCAATGTAGACGGAGGCGTAGGTCTGTGAGAGATGGCCGTCTGCACTGGCGGCAAATGCGGCAGCGTCGAGGGCGCGCTCCTTCGCGCGACTGATCTGCGCGAGAATGCCGCCCGGCGGATAGTGGCGCTCGTCCAAGTTGAGGTCGCGCAGGATCTCGCGCACGAGCGCACGTTGGTCGGTCTCGTCGTAGATGACGAAGTTGGGGGCGACGCCGACCGCAGTGCCGTCGCGCCGGAGTATGCGTACGCCGATCGAGTGGAAGGTGCCGACCCACAGGCCATGCGCTTGGTCCCCTGCGAGCTGGCGCAACCGGGATTTGAGTTCACCGGCCGCTTTGTTCGTGAAAGTGACCGCGAGGATCGCGTGCGCCGGGGCCTTGCCCTGCTCGAGCAAATAGGCGACGCGATGCGTGAGGACACGCGTCTTGCCGCTGCCGGCGCCCGCGAAAATAAGAACGGCGCCGTCTGTCTCAGCGGCCGCCGCGCGTTGCTCGTCGTTGAGCGCCTCTAGCGGGTCCATCAGGCAGTTTTTCGTGGTCCCGCAGGTGACGGACCTTTTGCCACGCGCTCGCGAGCGGTTGCGGAAGTCAACGCTGCTTAGGCGGCGTCGCGGAGCTCCGTCGGCAACGTCTCGACGCGCATACGCTCCTCACCGCGCAACAATTCGATGATGAGTGGATCACCGATGTGGTGTTCACCCAGCGCGACCTGCAAGTCATCTGGAGACCGCACGGTTCGTTCGCCAGCTTTGATGATGAGATCGCCGGCGTGGACGCCTGCCGCGGTGGCTGCCCCCTGCGGATCGAGATCGGTCACGACGGCAGCCGTCGCCGCTTCCAGTGCGAAGCGGTGGGCAAGCTTGCGATCCACGCCGGCTCGCTGCAAGATCACACCGAGATATGCGCGCCGTACGACGCCGTGGCTGATCAATTGCGAGGCGACGAGCTTTGCTGTGTTGACCGGAATGGCAAAGCAAATCCCTTGAGAGCCCGCCCAAATGGCCGTATTGATACCTATCACGCTGCCGCGGAAGTCGACAAGTGGTCCTCCGGAATTGCCGGGGTTGAGAGCAGCATCGCTCTGGATGACACCTTCAATGAGACGTCCGGTGTCCGAGCGCAATGTCCGCCCAAGCGCACTAACAACACCGGCGGTGACGGTCGCCTGGAACCCATGCGGGTTGCCCATCGCGATGACGAGCTGGCCGACACGCAGTTTGGAGGAGTCGCCGAGCTGGGCGCTCGGCAATCCGGAGCCCGGGATGCGTAACACCGCGAGGTCGCTATGCGGATCGTTGCCGACGACTTGTGCCGGCATTTCTCGACCATCTTGAAAGCGGACTTCGATGCGATCGGCGGCGCTCACGACGTGACTGTTGGTGAGCACGAAGCCATCGGGCGCGATGACGAGGCCGCTACCCGAGCCGACGAGTTCGTCGAGGCCGCGCCGGCGCAATCGCTCCGGTGCGCGGCGCGCCATACCGACGCTGACCACAGCCGGGCCGATGCGCTCAACCGCGCTGACGACCGCTTGCGAGTACGAGTCGAGTGCTTGCAGTTCTTGGGATTCGATCATGGTGATCTCGGAAAAGGGTCCTTTGACAGATTTACGTGCTGGGCGCTCGTGCCTTCGCGCGCAGGTATGCGGCTAGGGCGGCGTGGGCGTGGAGGTATGAGAGCGTGCTCTCTGCGCCCATGTTCGGGTTGACGCGTAGCCGCTCGAGACCGTCACGGCAGCCGCCAGTATCCGGGTCGACCATGGCCACGCGGTTGGTGTTGAGGCCTAAGAACCAGGAGAACGCCGTCAGCGCCTTGCTCTCGTATTCTAACTCACCTGTCAATCGGGCCGCGGCGAGCCACATATCGACCATTGTGCACGCCTCGATCGGCTGCTGGTCATAGAGAGGGCGTTCCTTGCCGCGCTCATACCAGCCACGATTGCCGATGGGTACGAGCCGGTCTTCCGCCTGCGTCACCTGCGCGAGGAATGAAAGCGTTCGCAAACCCGCTTCTGCGGCCTGGTCGTCATGCAGCGCCATCGCGCCGCGAAGCAGCGCCTCGGGGAGGCGTGCGTTGCCCCAGCTGAGGATGGGCTCGAACCATTGCCAATCGTTCTCTGCGTTGTCGTCAAGAGTTCGCAACAAGATGTTGAGGGCGCGCTCGAGTGCCGCACGGGCAGACTGATGGAGCCGCGGTGGCAAAAGATCATCGCTTGCAGGCGGAATGAGAGACGTTTCTAAAGGCGCGATTGCTGCGGCGCATCCAAGAACGCTATATGCGAGCGGACGCAGCTGGGTGAGGTCGTCGACGCGATGGAGGGCCGACTGCAACAAGGTTTGAGAGCGCTCTCGCCATTGCAGATTTGCGGCACAACGCGCGCCGACGCCACAGGACCAAATCAGCCGTCCGAGACTGTCTTCAGATCCTACCTCGTCCGTGAAGGAGCCGTTTTCGTCCATGAGATTGTGGAAGCGGCCGTCGCTACGCCGGCACGCCTCCATGAACGAGAGCGCGGTTGCGCCGATTGTGCGTGCGTCGGCGTTTGCCTGGTCGAGGTGCCTGACGAGGAGAGCGACCAAAAAGGCGCGGGTATTGTCGTCGAGGCAGTAGCCATCCTTTAAGTCAGGGATGTCGGCTACGGCGAACTGCACCATGCCGTAGCGGTCGAGCATCTGGCGGCAGTGGACGAGCGAGGGAGGATCGCCCTGTGCGATGGCGCTGAGCAGGG
>Ga0306924_10003136_pt1 | contig 15833 bp, 21 predicted proteins | sample sta12Can44000111_FD_203756 | JGI IMG/M metagenome (GOLD analysis project Ga0306924, IMG submission 203756) | Lab enrichment of tropical soil microbial communities from Luquillo Experimental Forest, Puerto Rico - statanox.12C.anox.44.000.111 (v2)... | ecosystem: Environmental > Terrestrial >... | reverse complement strand
ATCGATCCACTAATGGCGACATTCTGCGCAGTAGAGGTTATGTCAAGAAATCCTGAATCACCTACTCTGATGGAAGACATCTGGTTGTTATTTGATTTAAAAGGACGGTTGTTATGCTTTGGAAGAGGTTATTTCGCAAATCCGAGTGGGCGCCCGCAGTTCAATCCGCCACTGGCCTGCAGATCGATGCCGATTTCGCGGCGCCGACAACCACGTTTGGGATATTGCGCGCGTGGTTTAATGGGCGAATTTACGAGATGGACGAAGCCGACCAAAAGAGATTGCGACCCGTCTGGGTACGCGATCCTCGTGCTGTCAGAAACGAGCAATTCAAGGCGGAACGTCGCGCCCAGCGGCAACGAGGCTCGATGATCATCTCGCTTGATGATGACGACGAGCACGATCCTTACCTGCCGCCGGCCGAAATCATGCCGCCGGCGCCGCGTGGTGGGACGGCGATCCCTGGCGATGATATTGGCGACTGGATTGTCATGCCGCCTGAGGGTGCGGGCGATGGCAACCCCGGCCGATGACCCGATAACGCGTCTGCGCCGCATCGCCGCCTTCCTGCGCGAGCATCACGCAGAAGACGCGGCGTGGATCTCTAGCGCGGTCGACGCGGCTGTTGCGGGAGCGCCGCTCGAAGAGGCGCTCGGGCTCTATCCAGGGTGGCGCACGGCACACCGGATGCGGCAGCAGGAAGTGCTGATCCGCGAGCTGGTGGATCGGTTCGGCCCGTTGTCTTCTAGTGAGGTCGCCAGGAAGATTGATCGTTTCGCCTGCGGTTCGCAGCGGTGGTCGCCGGGGTCGGTTGAAGAGTTGATGTTCTACGTCGTCAGGGCCGGCAAGCCGCCGTCTGCGAGGACGATCCGGCGCGTGATCGAGGCCGGCCGTTCGGTTACCCAAAATCGGACTGATCCGGATTTGGGTAGCCCGCCCCGAGAGCCGCCAGCACGATTGGCTTACTGCCCGGATTTCCAATGAATTGGATTTTCAGGCGGCCCCCGAGAGCCGCCACGGTTGCTTCAAAATCCAATGAATTGGAAAATGAAGCACCCGAATCCCGGCAGCATTTCACTCAGACGTCGAAGTGTTGGCGGCTTTCTGGTGGCTCCACAAATTCCGCACCTGCGGAATTTGCGGATTGCGTCCGTTTTTCCTGAACCCAGTTTTTGGCCATCCGCTCTCTGTTGATGGCCAGCCTGTAGCGCTATCTTCCGCAATATGAAAACACAGACGCAAAAATCCGTTCACGAGCATCCCCGTGTCGTCGCCAAGCAGGCCGAGATCAGAGTCGTCGAGGACCGCCTAAAGCTGGCGATCGAACGTGAACAGGCTGCGCGTGCGCGGCTGCGCGATCGGGTGGCCGTGATCCGCAGCGATGATGTAGCGCCCGAGAAAAAGAAAGCGGCGAAGGCACGTAAACTGCAAAAGCTCCTCTCCGGTGGTGTCGAGTCCGGCATAGATCCGGCGGACGAGCTGCAGGCAGCTCTCCGCGAACAGCAGACGCTTCGTGAAGGGCAGATTGCGCTGGCCGCCGAATTGCGAGAGATCGTCGCCGATGTCTCGCATGAGTTCGCTGTTGATTACCTCGAGCCGCGGCTGCGGGATGATACCATTGAGCTGTACGAGCATCTGGCTCGCGGCGCGACCGTGATGGCGCGAATCCGCGCCCGGACGGCGGATGCGTTGCGGTTGGGCTACCACGTTTCCAGCGCGTACGTCCCGGATCTTGTTCCGCCTACTGCGTGGGGTCTGGGCGATCCTGCTGATTTCGGGTCAGAGCTCGCGCGCATGCGCCGCGCCTTGGCGCAACAAGGGTGGCTGAAATGATGGACGAGATCGCAGAAAGCCTCGCCGCTCGCCGCGCCGAGCTCGAAGCCGAGCGCGACTCAGCATTTGCCGCGCTGCCGGCCGCTCGTCTGGCTTATACCGCCGCGTTCCGCGGACTCGAAGATGCGCAACACCGGTGGAACCGGGTTGTTGTTCTCGTTGACCGCGGCGTCGGTGAGACTGGCACGCTATCAGTCGCTCTCGCCGATGTGCTGCAGGCCGAGCGAGCAAAATATGATGCATCTGGCGCTGCGCTGCGACGTGCGAAAGACCACGTGGCAAACCTTCAGTGGGTTGTCGAGGCTCGCAACCTCGACCTAGAGCAGCTTGATCGACTGGCGCACCCGCCGAAGCCTGCAGTGGCAACCTACGAAGTCGTGAAGCGGCCGCAGCCGCAGTCGGTCGATGTCGATACTATCGTTTTTCCTGCCGCCAGTAGGGCGGCATGACCACGAATTCGCAGGTTTTTGGACGATTGAGCCTGCGAGTCTCGCGCGGTGCGCTCCGCGTCGCGCGTGTAACTCACCGGCCGCCCCGGCTGTTTAAATTGGCCTTTTCTCACTGGGGCGGCCGGCTTTTTTAAATTTCTTGAAAGGATCACGCTTTTGGCAAACCCAGCAACAATGTCTCAGGGCACTAGGGTCATCTGGTTTGCGCCTTACCAGCCCCCAGGCCCAACGCCAAATTCCGGCGGCCCAACGCCCGTGCCGTATGCGCAAGCGCCGGGTGTCGCGCCCATTCCCCAGAATATAGCGGGGTCTCCGCCGCCCTATCCGGGAATGACCGGCACTGGCCCGTTCCCCGGCCTATGCCAATCACCGGCCGGCGCTGCGCCGGATTTTATCGGCTCGACTGCCATTGTTCACGATGCCCGCGGCGCTCCGTTTCTTGTGCAGTTGGGCGTCAATGCGACGACATGGGCCAGTCAGGGCTCACCGTCGAGCGTTGCGCATTGGAGTTTTGTGGATCTATCAGCCTGAAAATGCTTTGCACAGAGAGACATCTATGAACGATACTTCTGTCAACGCGGCGGTTATCTTCGCCCGCAACTGCATCCGCGCCGCCAATCACGCCGCCGCGAGAGGTCAGTATAGATTAGCCGCTGAGCTTCGCGCACCCGCACAGCCGGCCGTCGCCGCGGCCAATGCATCCGTTGCGCAGCTGCGTGAGGTTCCCCAGCGCAGGAACGTGCGAGGGCGATTGCCGCGACGATCTTGGCCGGGTTTGGGCAGCTGCACTGACGCAGTGGGTGGCTGACTTTGTAAGGTACGATACAAATGCTCGCCGAAAACCGCGATTTCTCGCAGACCGTCTTCGGCGGCAAGCAGAACAATAGCTTCTGGAAGTCGGTTTTCGAAACAGGTAACACCCCACAGTCCACGCCAGTGCTGGCACAGCCGCTAAACCTGATTAAGATGATCACGTAAGGGGATCAGGAAACATCCGCGCCGGTGGCGCTGCAAGCGGGTTGCCGATGTGATTGTCGGGAGGATTACCTCCGCTCGCCCGTCGCGACCATATCAGTCTGGCGGCTGCCGCAGCGGGAACAGACGAGCCGCTCGCGCCACTCGAGCACGCTGATCTCGGCGCCGTAGTATACGGCTTCAACGGCTCAAGGCCGGTTGGCCCGCTCGTCAAATGGGACCGGGACAGTTCATGCTTTGGGAAATCGCCCGTTAGCTGTTGGCGAACTCGCAGCCGCGGCGACGAAGGCAAGCCTGAGCTAATTTGGCTGGCACGCTCCCGCCGCATAGCAGCGACTACTTCTCGCTCATCATTCCATCGAGCGCATTCTCCAACTCTTCGGCCATAAATTCATCAGGTTCATTTGTAGCGTACCAAGAAACCAACCGCACAGTGTCCCTGACCTGATTCGTCGATGCACGGACGAACAACAAGCGCTTCGCATCAGCGCCCGCTTCCCGTATGGCTGCGAACAGCAAAGCATGCGTGAACGAATGTGTAACGAGTTGACCAGCACGAAGGTCGATTCCGACGGGCTGACCTGCCTTGATCGCAGGCAAAATTACCGTGTCCCTTAGCCGTCTAGCTTGGGCCTTGTCCTCTATCAATCCCACGACCGTAGGTGTGATGGTTATTAATTCCGCGCCCGGCGGCGGATGTCCAAAGCCAATTATCTGCCTCTTCCTGTCTCCGGACAAACCACGTGCGAAAATCTCGTGAGTCGTATTCATAATTTCATCGGCGCGGGATGCCGATAAGGTGACCGCGACCACTGTGCCCTTCCAAGCAGCCCGGCTTGGGGCTGTGGTGGGGGGTAACCCGTTACCCCCATCGCGCACCGCGGCGGTACCTGATAAGAGAGCAAAAAGACCCTTGCTCCGAAAACTGACTGTCCGTAAATAATAGAGACCGACGCCTGCGTTGCTAATAGCGCCACCGTACCGGGGTGAGGGACGGGCTCCGGTTACCTTCAACTCCGTGGCAAGCAAATTCGCTTCAGCATCCGATAGCTTGGAGCCGTAACGGGGCCGAATCGTAGCCGGCACTCCGATCCCGGCATCGGCAACGGCGATCGAGAGCCTATCGGCAGCCTGAAAATAGCTTGCGCAGAGAAAGGCCCCGTCAGCTGCGTTTGCGTGCTCAAAAACGTTGCGGACTGCTTCGCTGATCGATTTGGCAACACCGGCTCGGCTGCCCTGAGAGGTGAGTCCGAGGAGATCGACGGTCCGTTCAATTTCCATCGGGATCGAACTCTCTGAAGCGATTTGCGTGGGAGGCAGGAACCGAGTCGCACGGGCGCTATTCTCAGTTGATCCGCTCAATGCTGAGAGCAAGCCAAAGCGCCAAGTGTAGGGTGATTTGACGGAATCGTGGATCTGAATAGATCGTCCTCTATGTCGGTGATAAGTTGCCCAGGCTGCGATTGCGGCGAGCGCGCTGGGTTCGGCATGCTGAATTGGACCGTGGGGAGCGCATACCTCTATCGATGCTTCATGGCAATCCCAGCACCAATCCCGGATTTCGTCGCCCGAGAGGATCGTATCCAGAACCAGCGCCGACGGTAGCTCAAGCCGCACTTCACAGACCCCTTGGCATATCTGGCCTTGACAAATGAGCGTTTTTGCCCTATGTATGCCCTTGTCTACGCGGAAGCGTAGTTGATTGTTTGCGTGGGCACCGTTATGCGTATAGGTACGTATACGGGGCCAAGTCAGCTCCGGGTTGATGGGATATATATATATCACTCCCTGGAGGAATGCCACCCAAAGGCATGTTTATTTCATAATGGGATGAGCGCAGATAGTCGCTCATCCCATTAGTTTATTTTTTGTGGAGCGCGAGTATGGAGGCCTGGACAGAAGATCGCGTTCGCCATCTTCTTAAAACCGTGGCAAATCTCCCAGACTCTCGGCGGGGATATCTTTTGGGGGCGCGTCTTGGCGGCCTTCTTAGGCGGATCGCTCCAGACTTTCACGCCAATGTACTTGGCGACCAACGATTGACCGATCTTCTCCGGAGATTTCCAGACATATTGACCGTTCGACCTGATTCTGCGAGCCAGGATGTTTTAATCGAATTTCCTAATCTCGGGCCGGCTAGTCGAGGCAGCCGAGTAGATCGCGCAGCTTTGTCGTCTAACGGCGATGCCGCCTCCGAACAGGCGGCGGTGCTTGATCAGCTGCTTTGGCGGGCGATGGTTAGTAATAGAAATGACGTTAAGTGGTTTGTCGATCTAGAGTCTCTTACGATCACAGAAATACCCGTCAATTCCGAGGGAGAAATCTCACCGGAAACGGAGACGGCACGGGCGCCCGAACGGTTTCTCGCCATACCACCTATCCCGCAGGACGAACTACGCGAAGTGATGCGCGAATACGTAAAAAACCTCAATTCTCCAGAGTTAAAACACGAACTTGAACCGTTGATTGAACAGGATGACTGGTATCCTCGGATATCAGATCGTCTACGGGGCCTTGGCGTGACATCGTGGAGGTTAGCTCATAGGCGTTTTGTCGCTGACAGAGCAAGGGCATGGCTTGTCGAACATGGCGTGCGTCCCGAACGATTCATCCGGTCGGCACTCAGACACGAGCCCACTGCTGCTCGCCCGCGACATGCGCCCGAGCAAGCGGGGCCGCGACCAAGATCTAGCGAGCGAGATATTCGTGCGTTAGTCCTGAGGGCGGTTTCGAGGATGTCAGAGGAGGAGCTTTTGGACCTACGGATACCGCTGCGATATCTGGTCTGAGGGGAAACCCCCCAATCCATGAAATCAGAACCTCGTGGCAAACTAGGGCTCCGAGTCCCAAGTCTGTTAGCCTCGATTATTGGCACCCTCGGTATTCGGGCATTCTGAGTTTACTACCTAATGCCGAGCGCGTCGGCCGGTTCGAGCGGCGCCAGGTTTTGACGATCTCGGACCGCATCTTCGCCTAGGTTAGACTTAAGCCATGAGCGAGCGCCGCGCGCGTCCATAGCCGGGCTCTTCGTTCATTTATGACCGCCGCTCGCCGGTCGCCACGAAATCGATCTGACGGCCGCCGCACCGCGAACAAACAAGCCGGTCGCGCCACTCGAGCACGCTCGTCTCGGCGCCGTAGCGTGCCGCCATCTCGGCCGGATCGGGCTTGATCTGATCGGCCGCACTTTGGCGGCCGCAGCGTTGCCGAGCGTCATTGGCGGGCTCCGATAGACGTGGTTCATAGGGGTTCTTCGACCAATTCTTTCGCCAGTTCGTCGCGGCAAAGCTTCATCCCGCCGGCCGCGTGATTGCGCAACCCCTTCGCTTGTTGCTCGATGCGATCTAGCTGTTCATAAATCTCGGCGTTGGCGCCGATGGGATGCGTCGGAAAACCGCTCCCAGGGTTGTACGTTTGCATCCACTGCGCACCGAAATCCTCGATTTCCTTATCGAGCTGCAGGAATTCCGTGGTCCTCGTCCCTCCGAACCGCAGGAAGGCGTTACGTAGTTCAGCGAAGCCCGCCCGCTTCACACGCTGTCGAATGATGTATGCCTCACGCGTTTGAGGGTTGCCGCGAGAAACCTCTAAAGGCGAGGGCGGTGGCAGTTTTCGCGCCACCTCGACGTCCGCAACAACAGCACTCATTGCCGCTTCCAGCATAGCGTGAAAAGCGTATCCTTCTCGCGCAATCCGGCGGCGTTCGATATCGCGTGTAACGGCGGTTTGGTGCTGTGCGGCCTTGGTTTGCTCTTTCGCTGCGGCGATCTGGCGGTCAGCCGCTTCCTTTGCGGCTTTTATCTCGCGGTCGGCGGCGTCGTTGGCCGCTTTGACCTGACGGTTCGCCGCTCTGAGGGTGCCCCAAACGGTTACGATACCGGCAAGCAACGCCAACCCGCCGGCTATAAGGGTTTGCCAGTGGTCGACAAATTGTTGGGCGCCGAAGGCGAAGGACATAGTACGAATCTCCAAAGTACCAGCTCAAAGAACCTTTCTGGCACGCTTGGCTCTATGCCGGGTTTGAGGGGCGGCGGCAATGGCGGGCCGCCGCGTCGGTAGCGAGAGGGCCCGGTCAGAGATGGCCGGGCTTTTCGCTTGAAAATGGCTTATAAATCCCTTTCGGCTCAGAGAGCGTGAGGGGTATTAAGGGCGGCGCGGTTGGTGGATGCTGTCATCATCTTTCTCCTCGCTGTGCAAGCGTCGATGATATTCCCCGCGCTCAACTGGTGGCCTCACCCTGTACGCTGGTTTCGCTCCCTCGATAGCACCGAAAAATTCACTTTTGTTGTTGCTGTTTTCACCGCCGTGCTCGCACTCGCGACTTGCGTGCAAGTGTGGGCTTTCATTCAGAGCGAACGCGCCTTTCTAGTTGTTGACAATCCGAGATTCCGTACGGGAGAACCAACCGCTGATAGACCCGATTTGATCATGACACTAAAAAATCCTGGAAAGAAAGTCGCAGCTGTCCAAGAGTTCTTTCCCCATACCAGCTTGGACTCCATACACAAGAACTTCACGAGGAAACCCAAAATAAATATAATAAAACCGATTTTGGAAAAAGTTTAGTTGCTCCCGGTAATGAAATTACCATAATTGGAAACTTAGCAAATGGTAAAGCGATTTTTACGGAGCAAGTCATCAACGATCTACTCAGGGGAGAGGATTCATTCTACATATTCGGTGATATCAAGTATTATGATGGATACAATATTTTTGAACCTTCCGAAATTGGATATTGCTTCTCTTATCTGCCGCCAAATCAGCGAGAAGTTGATACTTTTGCGGTGTGTAAAGACCCAAAATATACATACGCGCGCTAATCGTTTGATCGATCTCGATCTCGTCGGAAACACCCGCAGGGATCGCGGGCCGCGCGCACCTGATGGGCGAATCCACCCGGCGCGAGGTGTCGCAAAGGGGGTGCGACGGCCGCCGCCGGCTGATCGGCGGCCGCCCTTGACCGTCGGGTTGATTGTCCGTTAACCTTTAGGTCGCAGATAGCGCACCCTTATCGGGTGCCGCACCCTCCCTTGGGCGGCCCCGGAACCTCGCGGCCCCGTTTCGGCGGGGCTCTTTTTTTTGAGAGCTGCGTCCGCAGCAAGCAGCCTGGATCGAGGATGCGAGGCTGCTTGCTCAAACACGAGAGCTTGGCGCATCATCAGGGATGCATTGAGCCGAGAAGCGGAATTAGGAGGCACTTAAAGGTGAATATCTACGTTTTCGGTCACAACAAAGGTGTATTTAAGACCCGAGAATCGCTAATTGACTTCATAGTGCACGGCATGGCGAATAACGGCAATCGGTATCGCTGGAAAAAAATCAAACGCTGCGATCCCGATATCATCGTACTGTCATATGACGGCTGGGCGGTCGGCCATCTCGAGATCTCAGGTAAGGAGAAGCCGAACGCCCAAGACCTGAAAGACTTTCCAGACGCAAAATGCACTTATATCGCTGCCAAGCGCGAGATTTACAACAAGCCGTTGAAACTATATTCTCAAGATATTAGAAATAACCAGTCCGGCGTCAGCATAACTCAAAATAAATTCGAATCGCTTTACCAATTGATAGGTGGCTCGACAACCTACGCGTAAGCCTTCTGTGCTTCCTTCTCTTCGCGCTTGGCGTCGCGGCGGCGAGCGGGCGGGTTTAGGCTCGGTTTGCCAATGCTCCGAAAAACCCTTTGATATCAATGAGCGCCTATAGACCGGGTTGCCAATCTAACTAGTTGATTTCATTAGATGGCGCTAATCCGTCTCCCTCCAGCGGAGAGTCGGCTGCGAACCTGACTTTCGGGGGCGAATCCCATCGATGACCGTCGGGGCTTCACCAGCGCCAGCGCCGCTTTAGCGCGAGGAACTGAACTTCAGGATGGCGGTGTGCCAATCAACCCTTTGGTCGCGAGCATTTGTTGATCTATCGACTTTGGCGCAGGATTGTAGGAGCGCCAGCGAACTCGAGATGGTGAGCAGCGGGGGCCATGAACCTGTTCAAGACACTCCAAGTGCCAGAGGCGCAGCGCTATTGGATCAGGCGGGCTCGCGTCCCGATCTGTTTCTTGCCCGGCGCGCCGAAAACGGCTGTTGACCGCGACGGCGCAACACTTATCGACCTCCTCGTCGACAATGAGAGGATCGCTGCGATCGAACCGGCAGGCACGGCGGCATCCGCCGACTTGCCCGCCATTGATCTCGAAGCGCACCATGTCTGGCCGACCCTCATCGACATGCACGCGCATCTCGACAAGGGTCACATTGTGACCCGCACTGAAAATCCGGACGGTTCCTTCGCCGGAGCGCTACAGTCAACCGCCGAAGACCGCACCCATCGCTGGACCGCCAAGGATATCAAACGGCGTATGGAATTCGGATTGCGCTGCGCTTATGTCCACGGGGTCGCGGCGATCCGCACGCATCTCGATTCACCAGAACTGAACCAAGCGCAGCGGAGCTGGGCAGTGTTTCGCGAGGTGCGGGCCGAGTGGGCGGACCGCATCCTGCTGCAGGCCGTCGCGTTGGTGCCGATCGACGCGTTCCGAACCCCTTATGGCGAAGAACTCAGCGATCTCGTCGCCGCCTCGGGCGGCATTCTCGGCGCCGTGACGCGCGCTGTCGGCGGCGTTCACGGCCGGCTGCTCGACGATCTCGACCTGCTTCTGGATACTGTCCTTCGCCTCGCCTCAGAACGGGGTCTCGACGTCGATCTGCACGTAGACGAGAGCGGCGACCCGGCGGCGACCGCGCTCGCGCATGTCGCCGCTGCAGTTCTGCGCAACCGATTCAAAGGTCGCGTGGTGTGCGGCCATTGCTGCAGCCTGGCGGTCCAGTCCGAAGAGCAAATACGCCGGACCCTCGACCTCTGCGCCGAGGCGGGCATCGCGATAGTGACGCTGCCAACCGTCAATCTTTATCTTCAGGATCGGAGCGATGGACGGACGCCGCGTTGGCGCGGCGTCGCGCCGGTCCATGAAATGCGCCACCGCGGCATACCAGTCGCGATCGCGGGTGACAATTGCCGTGATCCGTTCCATGCTTATGGCGATCATGACATGGTGGATACCTTCCGTCAGGCCGTACGAATTTTGCACCTCGATCATCCATTCGGCGATGCGGTCGCGATGGCGGGTCCGGTGCCTCAGGCGATCATCCAGGCGGGGCAGCTGGGGACGATCGCCAAAGGCGGTCCAGCGCGTTTCATCCTTTTAATGCGCGCACCCTCAACGAACTGATGTGTCGCCCGCAATCTGATCGCTTGGTCATCGACCGCGGACGGCTGGTCTCGGTTGAATTGCCGGATTATTGCGAGCTCGACGGAGGTTTCACACGATGAAATCGGCGACGATTTCAAACACACAACCGCTTGGATGCTGGAGCACCCTCGGCCGCTCAGCCAACCGGTCCCGTACCGACACCCGCCTGGCGCAATCATTTGGGTCAATCTCGACCCCGAGGTAGTCGCGAAAATCGAGCAATAGCTGTCGGGTAATGTTGCTGGTCACAGACAAGCTGCGCTCTTACGCCTCTGCGTTCCGGCATCTGCGACTGACCTGCCCCCATCAGCAGGGGTGGCGACAGAACAATCGGGCGGAAAATTCGCATCAAGCGGTGCGACGACGAGAGCGCAAAATACAGCGGTTCAAGTCGGCTCGCTCCGCCCAGCGTTTTCTCAGCATGCACCCCGCCGTCCACAACATCTTCAACCTCCAACGCCATCTCGTCTCGCGCTCGACGCTCCGGGTCTTCCGAGCCGAGGCGGCGGACCAGTGGCGAAATGCGGTTGCGGCCGTGTGATCGCGCATCCGGCCTCGGCTCGTTTTTGCTGAACACAGGTTAAGCTGACAATGCGGAAGCGCTGGTTCCGCAGTGGCCAGAAATGGCGCACCGGATGCGAGGGACGCATCAGCGTGGTCAAACGGCGACACGGTCTCGATCGCAGCCGATACAAGGGCGATGCCGGAATGAAGCGCTGGGTCGGCCTCGGCGTGATCGCCGATAACCTGGTCAACATCAGCCGCGTCATCGCCAAGCAGCCTATACGGTAATCGCCCCTGCCAATCCCACTCACTCTCGCCGGGGACCACCCGACGAGCCTCCTTGTTCTATAACCGCGCGATCAGATCCTTATGCCGTGGACAATAACCTGCTTTTTGGGCCGGAAAGTAGCTAGTCGTCGGCCGCCGCGGTAGTAATAGCTGCAGGCGGCGGTGGCCGACGGCGCGCTTCGCGCAACAGCAGCAGCAGGGGTATCGACCCGAGCGCGATCAACATCAGCAGCTTGAAATCATCGACATAGGCGACCATTGCGGCCTGTCGCGTCACCTCGGCGTTGAGCGCCGCCATCCCGCTCGGCGTTGTCAGGCTGAACGGCTCAGCCAGATAGGGCGCCTGCGCGAGCGGATTGTCCGGCCGCAGACCTTCGACCAGACGCGAGTGAACGGTCTGAGTATTCTGGGCCAAGGTGGCGACCAGAATGCTGATGCCGGTGCTGCCACCGAGGTTGCGCATCAGGCTGCGGATCGCTGTCCCCTGTGTCATGATGTGGCGCGGCAGGGTCGACAACGCGATGATGTTCAGGGGCACTTGGGCGCAGCCGAGGCCGAAACCCTGCATCAGCCCGGAGATGACGACCGACGCCATGCTCATCTGCAGCGAGAACTGGCTCATCTGCCACATCGCGGCGGAGGTCATCAGAAGGCCGAACAGAATGATCAACCGATTGTCGACCCGGGTGATCAACGGGGCGACGAGGAACATCGCCGCCATGCTCCCGATGCCGCGCGGCATGGCCACCAGCCCGGTGGTCAGCGCCGGATAGTTCATCAGGTTTTGCAGCATTGTCGGCAATAGCGCGTTGGTGCCGGTCATGATCAGCCCGCTACAGAACACCAGCACCGTGCCGGCCAAGAAATTGGGGCTCTTCAACAGGTCGCGGTTGAGAAACGAGCGCTCGTCGGTGGTTACCGTATGCACGGTAAACAGGTAGAAGCCGAGCCCGGCGACCGCCGCTTCGATCCAGATCTCGCTCGAATAGAACCAGTCTTTCAGCTCGCCGCGGTCGAGCATCAATTGTAGGGCGCCGATTCCCAGGCTCAAGGTCAGAAATCCGACGAAATCAAACGGTTCGCGATGCACGTAGCGGGTCTGGCGCATGAAAAGGAGGACGCCCAGCGTGCACAGCGTGCCGACCGGCAGGTTAATGTAGAAGACCCAGCGCCAGCTGTACTCATAGGTCAACCAGCCGCCGAGCGCCGGCCCCATGATCGGCCCGCATATCGTGCCCATGCCGAACACCGCCATGGCACGGCCGTGGCGCTCCGGCGGGTTGATCTGCAACAGCGTCGCCTGCGACAGCGGCACCAAGCCGGCTCCCGCCACCCCCTGCAACGCGCGAAAGAAAACGAGTTCGCCGAGGCTCGTGGCGGCGCCGCACAGGGCCGAGGCGAGCGTGAAGCCGATGACCGAGATCAGAAAGATGTATTTGATGCCGAAGCGGCCGGCGAGCCAGCCGGTCAGCGGCATCATGATCGCGGCGCAGACGATATAGGAGGTCAGCGCCCAGGCAATCTGATCCAACGAGGCCGACAGGCTGCCCTGAACGTGCGGCAGGGCGACATTGAGGATCGAGTTGTCCACCCCCTGCATGATGTTCGCCATCATGATCGAGAGCGTAATCATGCCGCGGTTGGGAACCGGGGCGAACGCCTCCCCCCTCACCGCTGACGCTCCCAAGGCAGCATCATCCGGGCAGGCAGCCCTTCACCCGCTCGCGGCTTCCTCCCTCCCTGGTCGCATATACTGACGTAAGCAGGACGCCGGCAGCCGCACCCACTACGAGCAGCCGCAAAAGGGCCTTCATGGTCTCCTCCCACTTGGTCGCCTTATTAACGTTCAGTGTGCCACGCAAGGAACCGTTACGCCACGCGGGCCAATCGGAGCGCAGGAGCGGCTGTGATCAGCTCGGCGAGATTGGCAATGCTAGTCCAGGCGATCGACGCGCCAGCTTTTCAGCCGCTGATTTCCGGCGGCAACCTCGTCCGCCCCGCTCCTGATTGACCTCCCCACTCCGAGCAGCGGGAGTTCGAGTCCCGGAGCGCAAGTCGCCGAACTGCATGGCCGCAGCATCGTTGTCAGCCTCGATCTCTGAGGTAACGCAACCGACAAAGGACAGCCAGCCGCGGCCTTTATTTGGTTTGAACAAGCGTTTTGGTAACCGGCTCATCTGGATTCGATGGAGATCAGGAAGGCGCACGCGCGGCTGGCCAAGGAGCTGCATGCGCCCGCGTTAGCGAGCTAGCTAGTGCTCGTCCATAAACTCTAACAGACCGTGCGGAAACCCGGCTTTGCAGTGTCACCATGCGATATCAATCGGCAAGGACTGTGATTGCGCACTCGGAGCCGGGCGATCAGGTTTGAGAAAGACTTGTCGCGAGACGTAATATCCCAAACGTCGCGGATTTGAGCGGCAGAACGGTTTCAAGCATGCTTTTCAAGCCGGCACTTGGCTACGCAGAGCTGGCCGCGCGCCATCCGCAAAAGGCGTTGTACGAGTCTGACAAGGCAAGTTGTCAGCCTGCCGCCGCAGCACGAACAACGGGACAACCAATGTTTCTTCGCAAGCCTGGCACGTGGGCGGGCCACGGCTTTGAGCGCGATCGACCAACAGGCTGAATACGGTGATCAGCCATCAATCCGGCTGTCTGCAGGTCGGCTGAGTCCCGGCCACTTGCGCGCCATCCACCTGGCAAGAAGTTTGGCCGCGCCGACGGCGAGAGACAGAGCGACCGTCCATCGCACCCACGTTGGCGAATTTTGGCGCCTCGCGCGGGCGGGCGCGTGCGCGCGAAGAAAAAGCCAGGGTTTCCGCGGCTTTCGGGGCAGTGGTCGCCGCCGGCTTATGGCGGCGCCGGCGTAAAAATGTGCGTTTTGGCCCAGTTTCCGGTCGATCTGCACGCCGGCGCCGGTGAAACCGCTCGGCCGGCGTCGCGTGAAACGGCGGTTTTTGCCTGGCGAGGTTCTTATCGATCCGGCCTCGGCTGGGGTCGGCAGCGTGCTTTTTAGCGGTTCGCATTTGTGGGCGTCGACCGGCAGTTACCGGCGGGGTTTTTGACACCCCACCGGTGTTTGCTCCGTGGCTCCAGCGCGACGACCCACGCAGAGGGTCGACAGCGTGGTTTTGGCGATTCACTTTTTGGCGTCAACCGGCAATTACCGGTGGGGTTTTTGGCACCCCACTGGTGAGTCTGCGGACATTCGCGTTGCCAGCACCGGCCCACGATTGAGCCGCCGCCGATCATGCTCGGCGGCCTCACTGCGATCCTGCTTTCGGGGCTGTTGAACTGGGTCGGCAAGAGGCGGCCGCATCTGACCGGCGAAGGGCGTCTACAGCCCGGCGTCGGGGGAAGAATTGCTGCCCGGCGAGGAAAAAGCCGCGGCCGCCGTCGTGGACCCCGCCGCCATTGCAGCCGCCGGTATTACGGCGATCGCGCTCTACCTTCTCGGCATAGCTTGCTTCAAACTGTTCGGGCTGCCCGGGCCGGTGGCGATGCTGTTCATTGCCGTGGTCGTCAAGCTGACCCGCGCCGTCCCGCCGACACTGCAGCTCGCCGGCCAGACCGTGTACAAGTTCTTCTCGACGGCAGTTACCTACCCGCTGCTTTTTGCCATCGATGTTTCGATGACCCCGTGGGACAAGCTCGTCGCCGCGATCACGCCGGCAAACATCATGGTGATCGTCTCGACGGTGGCAAGTTTGATGACGACCGGATTCTTCGTCGGGCGCCGGCTCGGCATGTATCCGATCGACTCGGCGATCGTGAATGCGCGCCACAGCGGCCAGGGTGGCACCTGCGACATTGCGATTCTGACCGCGGCCAACCGCATGCAGTTGATGCCGTTCGCGCAGATCGCCACCCGCATTGGCGGTGCCATCACTGTCACACTGACACTGATCCTACTCGGCCGATTGGGGTAGCGTTATCGGAAGCCCGAGCCTCTCATCGCCCAAACTCCGCGCTGGCTGAATCGAGCAGCGCGTCGCAGCGGAGTTCAGTGTTCCTATGCGCTTTCGGCGGTGATCATGTCGTAAGCCGGCATTGTCAGAAATTCGGGGAAGGTCGGCGCCTCGATCAGCTCACTGAAAAGCCGTGCGGCGTCTTCATACCGGCCGCCGCGTGCGTCCTCTCGGCATCTTGCGAGCTCTTCGTCGAGAAGTTTGCGGCACAGCGCCACGTCGATAGTACGCCCGTCATCGAGCTTTGCGCCATGGCGAATCCATTGCCAGACTTGCGCGCGGCTGATCTCCGCCGTGGCGGCATCCTCCATCAGATGATAGAGCGGCGCGCAGCCGATGCCGCGCAGCCAGGCTTCGATATAGCCGATCCCGACATTGAGGTTCTGCCGCAGGCCGGCCTCGGCGATCGTGCCTTTCGGGACCGCGAGAAGATCCGATGCGGTGGCGTGCACATCCTGGCGCTTGCGCGCGATCTGGTTCGGCTGCGGCATCTCGCGGTCGAAGATCTCTTTCGCGATCGCGACAAGCCCCGGATGCGCGACCCAGGTGCCGTCATGCCCGTCGCCG
>Ga0306924_10003131_pt1 | contig 15840 bp, 10 predicted proteins | sample sta12Can44000111_FD_203756 | JGI IMG/M metagenome (GOLD analysis project Ga0306924, IMG submission 203756) | Lab enrichment of tropical soil microbial communities from Luquillo Experimental Forest, Puerto Rico - statanox.12C.anox.44.000.111 (v2)... | ecosystem: Environmental > Terrestrial >... | reverse complement strand
GCGGTCGACCGTCTCCTGTACGGCTGGCATTCCATCCTCCGCTCGCGGTTTCAAGGACCGCGGTGGATCGGTTCCAAACGTCTGCTGCGATGCATCGAAGAAACCGGCTTAGAACCGTTCAAGCCGTGTTTCTTTCCTTCCTAAGTAAGGTATCGGCGAGCTTTCGCCAAGCCTTAAGACAGCAATCAATCTCTGCCTCCGTCGTAGACCAGCCCAGACTGAGCCGCACGGCCCCTTGGGCAAGCGATTTGGGGAAGCCCATCGCCTCCAGCACATGAGACGACTGGACCTTCCCGGAGGAGCAGGCGGAGCCCGAGGACACCGCGATTCCGGCCAGATCGAAGCCAATTACGGCCGTCTCGGCCCGCAATCCGGGGACGGTAAAAAGTGTGGTGTTGGGTAGCCGCGGCGCCTCACTGGAAAAGACGATCAGCTCCGGCGTCTCCTTGAGACCGGCTTCCAGGCGATTCCGCAAGTTTTCAACGCGATCGGCATCGAGGTCGCGCATGGCAACGGCGGCCTCTACTGCTGCACCGAATCCGGCAATTCCGGCCACGTTTTCGGTGCCGGCCCGGCGTCCAAACTCCTGGCCGCCGCCGCGCAGGATCGGACCGACACCCTCTATCCCGTCCGAAAGCACCAGTGCGCCGACCCCTTTGGGGCCACCAATCTTGTGCGCCGAAAGGGTCGCGAGGTTGGCCCCTATTTCATTGATATCAAACGGTATTTTTACGAACGCTTGGACCGCATCGACGTGCAGCAGGCCGCCCGCCTGATGAATGATCTCGGCCGCCTTTCGAACCGGCTGCAGGGCGCCCGTCTCGTTGTTGGCCGCCATGATCGAAACCAGCGCCGGTTCGTCGCCGGCAACCAGGCTTTTGAGATGATCAAGGTCGACCTGGCCCGCCGGGCTGACCCTGACCTTCCCTATTGCATCTGGCGGAAATCGTCCCCCGGCAAGCACCGAGGCGTGCTCGATTGCGGAGATGAGGAGCCGCTCTACCCGCGCGCCGGCGCCGCGCCGAAGTCCAGGCGTCAGCGCCAGTGCATTGGCCTCCGTTCCGCTCGCGGTGAACACGACGTTGCGCGCCTGGGCGCCGACGGCCTCGGCAACGGCCGCCCGGGCGCCCTCGACCAGCCGCCGGGCCTGGCGACCCTCCGCATGGACCGATGACGGATTGCCGAGAAGATCCCACGCCGCAGCCATCGCCTGGCGCGCCTCGGGGCGAAGCGGCGTCGTCGCGTTCCAGTCGAGATAGACTCGGTCAACCATAGAGTAACATGATACCTTTACTACTGCGTACACGGAGCGCGACGGCGGTGTCGATTGCGCGCGCTCTTGCCCCCCAATTGGCTCTCTCGCAGCGTTTCCGCAATCGCAAGCTTAAATCCATGAAGCCCTAGCCCTCGGCGCATGTTCAAGATGCTTGCTTTTTGCCCCTCGGCCTATGTTAGAACGCGCCCGGTTCACGAAGGGCGCCGTTCGCGCAAGCGCTGAAGCGACGCACACCATCCTTGACATGAACTTTGTCCGCCGCGCGCGCCGATGAAGTCTCCAACAATCGGTTCATTGCCGAGACAGCAACCGAGAGGTCGATCCGGGGATCGCTAATGCCTGAAGTCATTTTCACCGGCCCGGCTGGCCGCCTCGAGGGCCGTTATCATCCGGCCAAGCAGAAGAACGCGCCGATTGCGATGATCCTGCATCCGCATCCGCAATTCCACGGCACGATGAACCACCAGATCGTTTACCAGTGCTATTACGCATTCGCTCATCGCGGTTTTTCGGTGCTGCGCTTCAATTTCCGCGGCGTCGGCCGCAGCCAGGGTTCGTTCGATCACGGCACCGGCGAATTGTCGGATGCGGCGTCCGCGCTCGACTGGGCGCAGACTATCAATCCCGAAGCGCGCGCATGCTGGGTAGCAGGCTTCTCCTTCGGCGCCTGGATCGGCATGCAGCTTCTGATGCGTCGGCCGGAGGTCGAGGGTTTCATCTCGATAGCGCCGCCCGCCAATCTCTACGACTTCTCCTTTCTGGCGCCCTGCCCCTCCTCCGGGTTGATCGTGCACGGTGAGAAGGACGCCGTGGTACCACCGAAGGACGTCAACACGCTGGTCGAGAAATTGAAGACACAGAAGGGCATCGTGATCGACCAACAGATCATCCCCGGTGCCAATCATTTCTTTGACGGCAAGCTCGAGCCGCTGATGGAAACGATCACGGCCTATCTCGACATGCGGCTCGCCAACGTCCGCTAAGGCCGCGCAATCACCCCGCCCGTCATCGGAATCGGGACGCCAGTGGTGGCGGGATAGCTGAGCGGCAGGCCTTTCAAGCCCCGTGCCGCCAAAAAGCCGAACGCCTGGGCCTCGATCGCGTCCGTCGCCCAGCCGAGCGCGTCAGCCGCATCGACTCGCGCAGGCGCAAGCCGCTCGCGCAGCATCCGCATCATGGTGAGGTTGCGCGCCCCGCCGCCCGAGATGATCCAGTTCTTCGGCACTTTCGGCAGCAAGGGAATGACCCGCGCGATCGCAGCCGCCGTAAAGGCGGTGAGCGTCGCCGCGCCATCCTCGGCCTTCATTTCACCGAGCCGGAGGGAGGCGAAATCGTTGCGGTCGAGCGATTTCGGCGGCGGCAGCTTGAAGAAGGGCAGTTGCAGCGCGCGAGCGATCCACGCCTGGTCGGCACGACCCTGTGCCGCAAGCCGCCCTTCGGTGTCAAAGGGCTGGTGCATAATGCGGAACATGAAGTCATCGAGCAGCGCATTGCCAGGGCCGGTGTCGCAGGCGATCAGCGTCTCGTGGCCGTCGATGTAGGTGATGTTCGAAACACCGCCGATATTGACCACGACGATGGGTCCATCGCGCTCCAGCGACTGCGCGAGCGCGCGATGATAGACCGGCACAAACGGCGCGCCCTGCCCGCCGGCGGCAACATCGGCGGCGCGGAAGTCATGCATCACAGGGATGTGGATCGCCTTTGCCAGCGCGACGCCGTCGCCGATCTGCACGGTTAGCCGTTTCTCCGGCCGGTGCAGCACGGTCTGGCCATGAAAGCCGACGATATCAATGTCCTCGGGGGTGATACGGTGTTGCGTCTTGAAGGCGGCAACTGCTTCCGCATGCGCTACGGTCACGACACGCTCGGCCTCCGCAAGCGCGCCAGGCCGGGCGTCGCGCCGCGGCAAATGGACGGCTTCGGCCAGCGCCTGCCGCAGCAGGATGCGCTCCGCTTCCGTGTAGGGGCGATAACCCGACGGCCCGAGGGCGCTGATCCGCCGACCGTCGGTTTCGATCAAAGCGACATCCACCCCGTCGAGCGAGGTGCCGCTCATCAGGCCGAGTGCTGTCAACATCATCGTTGGAGCCTCGCGAGTCCTACCCCGGACGCCCAGCTTGTGCCAAAGGGATACATCTTATATTGCCACAGCGCGCCGATCTGCGGCAGCCCAACTCAGGGGGTTCCCGCAATTTGCTGCAAATACCGTAAAACAAGAATGATCAAGGTCGCAGAAAGATGAGCGTTTTTAAGTCCGATTTCCTCAACGTGCTGCAGGAACGCGGCTTTATCCACCAATGCTCGGATTTCGCCGGCCTCGATGCGCTCGCCGCCAAGGGACAGGCGACCGCCTATGTCGGCTATGACTGCACCGCGCCCTCGCTGCATATCGGCAATTTTCTCACCATGATGATGCTGTACTGGCTTCAGCAGAGCGGCAACAAACCGATAACGCTGATGGGTGGCGGCACCACCATGGTGGGCGACCCCTCCGGCAAGGACGAGACACGCGCCCTGCGCTCCATCGACGAGATCGAGGCGAACAAGGCGAGCATCCGCGGCGTGTTTGCCAAGGTGTTGAATTTTGGCGATGGCCCCGCCGATGCAATCATGCTCGATAACGCGGAATGGCTCACAAAACTCAACTGGATCGAAATGTTGCGCGACGTCGGCCGGCATTTCTCGGTGAACCGCATGCTGACCATGGACTCGGTGCGGCTCCGGCTCGAGCGCGAGCAGGAGATGAGCTTCATCGAGTTCAACTACATGGTTTGCCAGGCCTACGATTTCGTCGAACTGTCGCGGCGCACCGGTTGCCGGCTGCAGATGGGCGGGTCGGACCAGTGGGGCAACATCGTGATGGGCGTCGATCTGGGCCGCCGCATGGGCACACCGCAACTCTTCGCGCTGACAACGCCGCTGCTCACGACGGCATCGGGCGACAAGATGGGCAAGACGGCCAAAGGTGCCGTTTGGCTGAATGCAGATCAGTTTTCGCCTTACGATTTCTGGCAATACTGGCGCAACACCGAGGACGCCGACGTCGTCAAATTCCTGAAGCTCTTCACGACGCTGCCCATGCGCGAGATCAACAAGCTCGCCGCGCTCAAGGACGCGGAAATCAATGAGGCCAAGAAAGCGTTGGCTGACGCAGCAACCACGCTGCTGCACGGCAAGGAGGCCGCGCGTGAGGCAGCGGAAACCGCGCGGCAGACCTTTGAGGAAGGCGCAATCGCGCAAAGCCTTCCCACAGTCGAAATTCCGCGCGGCGAACTTGAGGCCGGAAGCGGTGTCCTGACGCTGTTCGTCAAGGCCGGCCTCGTTGCCTCGAATGGCGAGGCCCGCCGTCAAATCAAGGGCGGCGGCCTGCGTGTCAATGATGCGGCTGTCACCGACGAGAAGATGATGCTGTCCAACGCCGATCTTACACCGGAGGGCGTGATCAAATTGTCGCTCGGCAAGAAGCGCCACGTCCTGCTCAGGCCCGCATAGGCACATTCGCTTTTGGCGCTTGCGGCGAACGCGGAAACACGCTCCCACTTCCTGCCGATGGACAAGAACTCGCCGCTGGAGGAAACGCTTGCGCCGACACGGCCTGCGCACGTCGCCCTTGTCGTGCTCGGGCTTTGCTTTGCACTGTCTGTGCTGGGACGAGGCCTGGCAGAAAGCTTCACCGTCTTTCTCAAACCGATTTCCGAAAGCTTTGGCTGGGACCGTGCCGAAGTGGTCTCGGTCTATTCGCTGACGGCCTTGGCCGGTGGAATGTCCGCGCCGGTAATCGGCCGGCTGTTCGATCATTCAGGGCCGCGCGCGGTCTATTGCCTCGGGCTGCTCCTTCTTGGTGGGGCCTTTCTGGTTGCCGCCCACTCGGAATACCTCTGGCAGTTCCAGCTCACGATCGGCCTCTGCGTTGGCATTGGCGTCGCTTTCATCGGCAACGTTCCGAACTCCATCCTGCTTGGCCGCTGGTTCGGGCCGCGGCTGCCGACCGCGATGGCCGTGGTCTATTCGGCAACCGGCGCGGGCGTTCTGATCCTCTTGCCAGCCTCACAAATCCTGATCGAGCAGATCGGCTGGCGCAGCGCCTACCAGCTCTTCGGCGCAATTGTCGTGATTTTGCTGGTCCCGGTGTTGCTGCTGCCGTGGCGGCTGTTTTCGAGTGGCGCGCCCCATGTCGTCAGAAAGTTCGACGACGGCTTCGCGGACGACGGTTGGACCCTGCTCGGCGCGATGCGCCATCACGCCTTCTGGGCGCTGTTCTCGACCTTTTTCTTCACTGCGATCGGCATGTATGCGATCGCGCCGCAGGTCGTGGTCTATCTGATCGAAGCCGGATTTGCGCCGCGGCTCGCGGCAACTGCATGGGGATTTTCCGGCATCGTTCTGCTGTTCGGGATGCTGGGGGTGAGTTGGCTCGACGGGCTGATCGGCCGACGGCCTTCGGTGTTGTTCAGCTATGCGCTGTCGATTGCGGGCATCATCATGCTGTGGGCGCTGCAATGGTACCCGAACATCTTCCTGCTCACGGGATTTGTCATCTGCTTCGGCAGCATGATCGGCTCGCGCGGCCCGTTGCTCTCGGCCACCGCGATGAAGATCTTTCGGGGCAACCGGATCGGCACCATCTACGGCTCGATTTCAATCGGCAGCGGGCTCGGATCGGCATTCGGCTCCTGGAGCGGCGGCGTGATCCATGATTTGACGCACAGCTACAACCCGTTGATCGCCTTTGCGCTGGTCGCGGTCGTGCTCGGAATGATCCCGTTCCTCGTGGTGCCCGCGCTCAGGCACTGACGGGCTATCTGTGCACAGGAATAGCCCGCACGGGGAACGGAATAGACGGGATCAGTTGTTCGGCGCAGGAAACTCGACCGGATTGTTGTATTGTTTGCCGGTGTTGAACTCCATGATCTTCCGCGTCACGCCCGGCAGGATCGCAGAAATCGGATTGATGCGCAGCACGGGCGCGCCAGGTGAGCCTACGACCTCGTAGGTCACGCCGAACAAGCCCTCATTGCTGCCGCCGCCCATCAAGATGCCGAGAACCGGAATTTGGCCGAACATGTTGTTCAGCCCATAGATGGGAACGATGGTGCCGCTCATGCGCACCTGGTTGGCGGCGTAGTCGATGACGCCCTCGATGGTGAGGCCGATGCTCGGCCCCTTCACGACGCCCTCGCGGATCGCAAGCTGACCGCTTTGCCGGCTGAATTCCGCACGCAACGCTGAGAACCAAACGCCGTTTGGTGCGGCCCCCGGGGCGCCCGCCACCGTGCGGTCGAGCGCAGACTCGCCCTTGACCGAGAAATCGCGAACGTTGAGCAGTCCGTCTTTGGCGCCGGGATCGGCCGTCGGCGGCTCGATTGCGAGCGTCATCTGGCCGCCGATCATCTTCGAGTAGACGTCGTTGAAGCGGAAGAACGCGCCGGCATCATTGGTCTGCAGGGTGATCAGATCGCGACTCTGTGCCTGCCCCCGGCCGTGCAGCTCGGCAGTCACGGGCGTGTCGCGCCCGATCTTTCCGCTCAGCGCAAAACTCCTGATCGCGCCGTTGCGCCGGGAAAACTTCAAATCGACGCTGCGTACCGCCTCGCCATTATAACCCGCCACCGCGCCGAGCTTCAGGTCCACATCGAGGTCGAGGTTCTTCAGCTTGTTCTTTTCCTCCTTGCTGGTCCCGGTGATCGCCGATTTGAGGAAACCACGACCGTCGAATATATCGCCGCGCATCGTCACCTTGATGACTCCGTCCGGGCCGCGCTCGGCCTTCAGCGAGGTCTTGTCACTTTCGGACGGCGAATAGGTCGGGAAGTTGGCATTCAGAAGATCGCCATTCTGGTCGACCTCCAGCGATCCCTTGATCGAAACGCCGCCACCCTCGATGACGACGTCCTCGAAGCGGGTCGACTGCGTCTTCGGCACCACATTGAAAGTCGCGCGGCTCGATTTGCCGGGGAGCTTGACCCAACCTGGAAGAATATTATCGAGCTTGAGCTGAGTGAGATCAGCCTCGATACCCATCTTGCTGTCGTGATCGCTTGAGATCTTGCCGACCAATTTGATCGGGATGGCACCGGACACTTGTGGCCCCAGATCAAGTCCGAGCCGCGCGCGGCTCGCGTCGTCCAGCGTCGCCTGCAGGCGGATGTCGGCATCGCCCTCGGCGGGCTTGCGGTAGTCGAGCGCTGCCGCTTGCCCGTTGATCTTGACGTCACCCTTGACCTGATAGCCCTGATTGTTGGCGACGACCTTCAGCGAGTTGGCTTCGAGCTTCTGGCTCATCACCAGCTTGTCGGCCGCAAAGCCGTTGAGGTCGGCGGTGACGTTGTAGGTCGTGTTTTCCTTCGTCAATTCGCCCTTGACCGGCATGCCCATATTGATGATGGCCGAGAACGTTCCCTTGCTGGTGTTGGGATCGACCGGGGTCGCCGACAAATCGCTGAGACGATCCGAGGCCAAGATTTCGGCCGCGGCCGGTACCGGGCCCTCGATCCGAAGCTTCACCCGCGAGGGCGGCGGCTTCGGATGCATGTCTGGGACCTCAAAGACAAAATCCGAAATGCTGAGCTTGCGGCCGCCCGGCGTATCCGCAACCGCTTGCCCGATCGTCACGGTCGCGGTGCGGCCAGTGACATGGGCTTTGAGATCGGCATCATGCACCGACGGCAGGCCGTCGACCGGATGCACCGCGACGCCATTCGCAACGATGTTGACGGAAAGGCCGTCATCGGGAATGGGCGGCCCCTTGCGCGGAAGATTTTTCACCAGCGTATTGATGCCGATCTCTATGCGCTGCACCGAGCCTCGTTCGATGCGCTCGATCACCCATTCGCGAACCTCCGGGACGATCAAGGTCGGCCAGATTCGCTTCATCGCCGATGCAGACATCGGCGTTCCCGCAAAGCCGAGCTTGAGCAACGGTTCTCCCGAATAGTCCACGCTGCCGGTCCCGGCGATACCGATTTCGCCGTTGCTGATATCGGCCTGGGTCAGGAGCACTTGCTTCCTGGCAGTATCGAAGCGGAAGCCGATCGCGATGCGGTTGAAGATCAATGGTGGTTCGTTGTCGATGCCGGCGAGTACGATGGTGCCGCCGGAAAGGCCGAGTTGCCAATCGTTGATGCTGCCATTGGGCGGCTCAAGATGTGCGAGCAGCGTGACGCGGTTTGCGCCGGATATGATCTTGAAAGGCGCGACAAGGACGCGTCGCCCGGAATCCCATTCGACGTTGATTTCCGCCGAATCGATCTCCATCGGATAGTCGGGCGTATCGGTATCGATGATCGAGCCGGCGCCAGCCGTCAGTTTGCCGCGGAAATAAGTCGGCAAGCCGTCACGGCCCAATTCGCCCTTCAGTTCACCGGTCAGCGGCAAATCGGCGTTGTAAGTAAGGTCTTTCAGTCGCAGCGCCAGCAGGATGTTGCCGGTCGGAACGTTGTTTGCTCGGATATCGACGCTGCGTACCCCGTTCTCGGGCGGCCCGACCGTGATCCGAAGCCACCAGGGATGTGCGCCCTCCTCGCCGAGGCTCAAGGCGACGCCGCCTCCACTCGGCCGTCGCAGCCCGAGGCTGATATTCTCAAAGCGCCATTTGTTGCCGCGCTGCTGGTCGTCGACGATCAAGACGCCGTTTTTCAGACCGATCTCATTGAGGTTCTGCCCGTCCAATCCTGTCAGGCTGAGACTGTCGAGCCAATCGAGACCGGCCAACAGACCACTGCCCGTCGAGTCGGTTTTCGCAGGCGGCGCAGCCGTGCCACCAGGTGAGGCTGCCGGCGGTGGAGGGATCGGCACGGGCACCGGCGACCGACCCGACACGGACGGATCGGACGCCAACCGTTTCGATGCCACGCCGGTCGCAAGCGGTTTTGCCGTGTCGCCGGTATAGACGGTGACATAGCCATCGGGCGTGATGCGGACCGATAGCTCGGCGTCGACGAGGTTGAGGCTTTCGGCACGCAGCCGTCCCATCAACAGCGCGGCGCCCGATAGCTTGACCTCGGCTTTCGGCGCGCTGGCCACGACGGCGCGATCGCGATCGCGGACGATGATGTCGCGGATGCGGACCGCAATCCGAATCCGCCCTGCCCGCTCAATTTGCGTGCCGCCGACCTCCACAGTGTTGTCGTGACCGATGTTCTCCTCGATCGCGGCGGCAAGCCACGGCGTCGCCATGTCGAGGTTGATGGGCCCCGCTCCGAGCCGCCACCACAGGCTGAAGAAGCAGCCGACGAAGATCGCGACCAGAGCGGCGAAAACGAGCGCGAGTCGCCTTACCCAGCGCTCCCCAACGAACCAGCGCCGTAAGGCTGCGCACTTGTCGCCGAACCGGTGAATGCTTGAGCTTGAGCCTGACAACAGCCGACGCGCCCGATGGCACGCCACGTCGTCGTGATCCCCGTCCCAATCGGTATCGTCCCAGTCCGCTGGTTGGACACCGGCGGACAGCCCTGGGTAAGGTCCTTTGGGCAGCGAATTTCTTGCCATTGCCTCTTGGTGCTGGCGCTCATTGTCAAATCGATCGCCGCCATGGCCGCGCCCGTCGACAGGTAGGGGGCGCTGCTGTGCCGACATTGCTGCCAATTCTCGATTGGTCCTGTTGCTCGTCATCCGGCTTTTGGCTCATTCAACGAGAGGACAGGCGCCGCATCGAATTCCGTGTAACCATACTCCGGCGCCGTCAGACTTGCCCAGCCACCGATCTTTGCCGGCGTGCCGGACGGGACCCGCAATAGCCCAATGATTGATCTTCCGAAAGCGACGAAAGGAAGGCGTATGTCCAAGAAATTCCGCAAGAAATCCCCCAAATCGTCGCGCGGCCGCAAAGCGAGAGCAACGGCGCCGCCGAAGCCGAAAGCAAAGGCCGCCGAGGGCCGCACTTCGGCAGCCGGCAAAACGCGCAAGAATACAACCTCCGGACCATCGCATAAGGCCGCATCGAAAATGTTAAGGGCGGCCCCCCTCAAAGCGTCGGGCGGCAAGAGTTCGATTGCAGGAAAGACTGCGCGTCTGGCTGAAGGTGCAAAGGCACCTACGTTCCGTCTGCCGCGCGACGGCGGCGGTAGCGTCGCCCTTTCGGACTTTTCCGGCAAAAAACTGGTGCTCTTCTTCTACCCCAAGGCCGACACTCCCGGGTGCACGCGCGAGGCGATCGATTTCACGCGCCTGTCGAAGGCCTTCGCGGAAAGCGGAACCGCAGTGCTCGGCATCTCCGCGGACTCGGTGAAGCGGCAGGAAACGTTTCGCGACAAGCACGGGCTCGCGGTCCCCCTGATCTCCGATGAGCGGCACGAGATGCTCGAGGCGTATGGGGCATGGGGAGAAAAGTCCATGTATGGCAGAACCTTCCAGGGGATCCTTCGCACCACCGTGCTGATCGGAACCGACGGCCGGGTCGCCAGGATATGGCGCCATGTCAGGGTCGACGGCCATGCCGACCAGGTGCTCGCGGCAGCCCGCGAGCTCTAGCGACGCCCTTGGGCTCAAGTCCGCGTTGTCGGAAAATTAACCATGTGACTGTCAAATCCGTTTCGCAGATTTGGCCGTACGGAACCTGGATCCGACCGGCGCGGGAGAGCCGATGTCGCATCGTTCTGGCCAGTATTCTGAGTACGCCCAGCACCATCCCCACGACCATGGCCGTCCCTTTGTACGCCGCACGCACTCCCATCCGCAGGCGGCCACGATCGCGCCGTCGCAATCGGGCTATACCATCGTCCACGCTGGCAAGCAGGTCCGCTTCGGTCCCGTGGTTTTCTGGATCGTGGTCGGCACGGTCACCCTGCTCGGCATGTGGTCTGCCGCGACGGCAACCTACTTCGCTTTTCGCGACGACGTCCTGACGCGGCTGATCGCGCGGCAAGCCGAGATGCAATATGCCTATGAGGATCGCATCGCCGATCTGCGCGCCAAGGTCGATCGCACCACGAGCCGGCAATTGCTGGACCAGGAACAGTTCGACCAGAAACTCGAGCAGATCATGCGGCGGCAGACGGCGTTGGAGTCGCGCGCGACCGCACTCGGCACGGTTCCGGACGTGACCGGCTCGATCCGCCCGCCGTCGCGTGGCGCAATCGCGCCTGAGGCGAACCCGGCGGCACCCAAACCCTCGCCGATCAGCGACACTGTGATCTTCGTGGCGCCGCCGGATCGCGAAGCCCGCCTGGAATCGCGGGCACCGACGCGCGCCGCTCCGCCGCAAAACCAATTCGCCAAAATCCAGGGCGTCGACAACATTCTTCTTCGCCTGCAGACCTCGCTTGATCAGGTCGAGAACCGCCAGATGGCGGCGCTCAATTCATATGAGGATGGCATGGAATCGCGGGTGCGGCGCATGCGCGGCGTGATCGGCGATCTTGGCCTCGACATGGCGCAACTTGAAGCCGCCACCCCACGGATGCCGATGGGCGGTCCGTTCGTCCCGGTCAAGCTCGCGCCCGACGCTGGCCCGTTCGAGCGCCAGCTTTATCGCATCAACATCACCCGCGCACAGATGGAACGGCTGAACCGGACGCTGGCGCTCGTTCCCTATCGCAAGCCTGTGGTCGGCGAGGTCGAGTTCACTTCCGGCTTTGGCATTCGCAGCGATCCGTTCCTCGGCCGCCCTGCCATGCACACTGGCCTCGATTTCCGCGCCCAGACCGGGGACCCCGTGCGCGCCACTGCAAATGGCAAGGTGGTCTCCTCAGGCTGGAGCGGCGGTTACGGCCGCATGGTCGAGATCGACCATGGCAACGGCCTGTCGACGCGCTACGGCCATCTCTCCGAGATCAATGTAAAGGTCGGCGACACCGTGAAGATCGGTCAGGTGATTGGCGAAGTCGGATCGACGGGCCGCTCGACCGGTCCGCACCTGCACTATGAAACACGGATCGACGGGGAAGCGGTTGATCCCCAGAAATTCCTGCGTGCCGGCGTCAGGCTGAGCTCGGGCTAGTGTAGCCCAAACGCTTCTTTCGTGCGGCGTACATCCGCACGATATCGACAAAACTGAACTCCACCCCTTCGACTATCATCCGGACATTGTGGCGTCCGCTTTTTTCAAGCTCTTCCATGACGAACCTTACGGCTGCCGTGCGGCTGTCAAATTTGCGCGGCTCCTGCCTCGGTCTCAATCGCCTGACGCCGATCGACTCGTTCGTGAACCAGTCCACCAGCACGACTTCTTTGTCCATTGGCGTGCTCATTCGGTCGACGCAGACTTTCGGGCTTGGCGGGATTGGGGCACGCGCAAATACAGGATGGCGGCTGGCGAGCGACGCTGGCGTAGAATCACTGCAACCACAGCAGCGCTGCAATACAGAGCGCAGCAAAGACTGCAAGCGCGCTGATCATGGTGAACGTCTCTTCCCCGCGTTTCGACATAGGGCACCTCACGCACCCCCGCCACCCGGTCCGTAGCGTAGGTCTCTTTCCCCGGGCTGGCAGTAGCGAAAACGGAGTAGTCCGTGCTGCGAGTCACTGTTCAAATGTTGCAGTGATGCAACGACTTCGAAAATAAACCGCTATTCCCTTGCACGAACCCATTTTTGCCCTTCGCAGCGGGGATTTGCCCGCTCAAGATCAAAAATGAAGTTTTCAAGGCCGGTGCATTACAGAGCATGCCTTCCGAAAGCGAAGGAGTGGAGCGATGTCCACCTGGATTTTGATCCCGGGCGCTGGCGTTTGGCTTGCGCTGCTTTTGCTGATTTTGCACAGATATTTACGGAAAGCTCCAACCCTTGGGTTTTCGCGAGCGACCGTATCGAAGCCAGCCGCGAATCTGAAAACGACAAGAACCAGCTCTTCGTCCTCGGAGCCACTTCGACTTGACGCGCAACCTTTGATCGACCAAACGCCCGCTGCGGCGCCGAAGAGATGGTGGAGCAAGGACAGCCGGATTTCGAGGACAGCCGAAGAGCTCGAATTGGCGATCACGGAAGCAGTCAAGGCTGCGCCTGGCTGCGAAGACTTCGTCGGTGTGATTATCCAGGGCATAACACCGAAATCGCGCCTGGATGTAAACTGGGAGCTTCGGGGGACGAAGTTTGGCCACGCGGATCGAAAGATAGCCAGGGAAGCTTTAACTCCGATCGTCGAACGCATGCAGCGGGAATTTCGTCTTCCCGACGGACCGACCTGAGAGGCCGTCTGCGCGGTCTTACGTTTCCGCGCTATCGTGGCTCGGCATGTGGCGGAAAGTGGCAGTCCGACGGCTGCCATAGATCACCCATCGGAATAGTCGATCTCTCAGCGCGGGCTGATTGCGCCGTAACATCAGCGCTGCGAACAAAGCTGCATTGAGCACCAGCCAGCCCTCCACGAGGATGCTCCAAGCTGACATGGCTGTTCTCCTTTTTATGCCAAGATGGGCACGGCCATTGGAGACGCGATCACAAGACGGGCGGACGATGGGCAAGGTTTACGCGCCTCGGCATTAGGAACAGACGGCGACAAAATCGCTCTGCCGAGTCCATCGACGGAACCTGCCCAAAGTGTCTTTTTGAGGACAACGGGCGCCGACCAACAGGTAAGCGATCCAGACCAATGCAATGGACCAGCCGGTCATCGAGACCAGGGCACGGGCAATCACGAAGCCCCCATCCGACAACTGTCGGGCGCCGGAAGGTCTATGATATATTTGGGACTTTACGGGTCAAACCCATGTTGCGTGCCGCCTCAGCCGTTGCTTTGGCCGTTTTGTCGATCTGGATTTTCGGCGAACCTGCGTTCGCCGGAAAACGCGTCGCGCTCGTGATCGGCAATTCCGCTTATCGGAAGGTTCCGCTGCTCGCGAACCCGGCAAGGGACGCCGACACCATGTCGGAGATGTTCAGGAACGCCGATTTCGACGTCGTCCAGTCAAAGCATGATCTCGGCATCGGCGACATGCGCCGCGCCTTGCGCGATTTCTCCGACGAGGCAAGCGACGCCGACGTCGCCATCGTCTACTATGCCGGGCACGGGATGGAAGTCGACGGCATCAACTATCTCATTCCGGTCGACGCGATCCTCGAGCGCGACATCGATGCGTTCGACGAGGCGATGCCGCTTGATCGCGTGCTGACGGTCATCGAGCCAGCCAAGCAGCTTCGGCTTGTCATTCTTGACGCATGCCGCGACAATCCGTTCCGCCAGACCATGAAGCGTACGGTCGCCGCTCGCGCGGTCGGGCGCGGGCTGGCCATGGTCGAGCCGATCAATCCGAACACGCTGATAGCCTTCGCCGCCAAGGCGGGCTCGACCGCGACCGACGGCGACGACAAGAACAGCCCGTTCACGGCGGCGCTGTTGAAGCATCTGCCGAAGCCCGGTCTCGACCTGCGCAGGGCATTCGGCTTTGTGCGCGACGATGTCCTGAAGGTGACCCACAACCGACAGGAACCTTTCATCTATGGCTCGCTTGGGGGCGACGACGTCGCGCTCGTGCCGGCGCCCGCGGTCGTCGACTTCAACAAAGCCGCGAAAGACGATTACGAACTCGCCCAGCAGATCAATGTCATTTCGGCCTGGGATTCCTTCATCGGCAAATACCCCTCCGGTTTTTATAGCGACCTAGCGAGGGCGCAGCGCGACAAGCTGATCGCCGCGAAGGCTGCCGCCGAAGAGGCAGATCGCCTGGCAGCGCAGAAAAAAGCGCTGGAGGAGACCAAGGCCGCAGAGGGTGAACGGGCGAAACTCGCGGCACAGGCAAAGGCTGCGGAGGACGCCAGGATTCTGGCCGAGCAAGCCGCGGCGGCGGAAAAAGCCAAGGCGGCTGAAAAGGCGGCTGAAAAAGCGGCCGCCCAGGCCAGGATCGAGGAAGCCGCGCGAGTGGCCGGAGTCCTGATCGAAAACGCTGCCACCGGCAAGGAGACGAAGAGTGATGGCCCGCGCGTGTCGGCAGTTTGCGCGGGCGCGTCTACACGCCTTGCGGATATTTCGTCCCGACCGGCGCAGACGCTGTCGCAGGCAGAGGAATGCGGGCTCACGCCCAAGGAAGTCTTCAGGGAATGCCCGAATTGTCCTGACATGGTGGTCGTTCCTGCGGGCGAGTTTCTAATGGGATCGAGCCGCAATGAGATCGACAACGGCCTGGCGGCCGCGAACGAAGCTCCTCAGCACAAGGTGATCATCAACCAGCCGATCGCGATCGGCCGCTTTGAAGTGACCCGGGACCAGTTTGCGGCATTCGTGATCGCTTCCGGCTACAAGGCCGCCGACCATTGCTTCACCTTCGAGCACAACGCTCCGCAGGATCGCGCCAATCGCTCCTTCCTCAATCCCGGCTACGTCCAGGAGGGCAATCATCCGGCGGTATGCGTGAGCTGGGCCGACGCCGAGGCCTATGTCGCCTGGCTGTCGCGAACCACCGGCAGATCCTATCGGCTGCTGTCAGAGGCCGAATTCGAGTACGCCGCACGGGCGGGCACGACGTCGCGCTTTGGCTTTGGCAATGATCCCGGCGAGATCTGCAAATTCGCAAACGGCGCCGATCAGGCGGCGAAGACCGCGGGCCTGCCGGGCGATGCGCCCTACATGACCTGCCGCGACGGCTTTCCGTTCACGGCCCCTGTCGGATCGCTCGCGCCAAATGCGTTCGG
>Ga0306924_10003129_pt1 | contig 15842 bp, 11 predicted proteins | sample sta12Can44000111_FD_203756 | JGI IMG/M metagenome (GOLD analysis project Ga0306924, IMG submission 203756) | Lab enrichment of tropical soil microbial communities from Luquillo Experimental Forest, Puerto Rico - statanox.12C.anox.44.000.111 (v2)... | ecosystem: Environmental > Terrestrial >... | reverse complement strand
GACGGCGGCTACCGCCCGCACGCGCTGCACGTGCTCACCCTCACCAAAGCCGGCATCTCCCGGATCGTCTCCTTCCAGGACCCCAAGCTCTTCCCGCTGTTCGGCCTGCCACCCGCGGTCAGCGGCAAGCGGTATGCCGGTCTCACGCAACGTGATCAGCCCAGGTATTCACGGCCGCGCACATCGCCGCCGTTAGGTGCGGCAAACCTGCTGGCCAGCGTGGCCGCCTGTGCCACGCCTGAACGGGGTGATCGGTGCGGCCAGCGCATGGCCAGGCGCGGCTTGTGCTATCGCAACGGCTCGCCAGGGCAGCATCGTGGCCGGTGGCGCCGAACCTGGCGTGGACGTGCCCAGGTCGCCGTCATTCTGGTATCTGGGCTGGCCCATGGCCTTAAGCCGCCTGGCTATCGCATGGCGTGGTCACAGCCGGGCGGGATCCGGTCGGATCCGGTCTACCCGCTGCCGGCGTTGGCCGCCGGCCAGCTGCCACACCACCGCATCGGGGTCCAGCACATGCCAAGTCCTCAACGGCATGTGGTTGAGGAACAGGCGCCGGCGGGCAGGCTGACTGATCAGGAGGATGCGGGCCGCGACCGGGCGGCCGCTGCCATCAGCACCAGCGCTGGCGGCCACGGGCGCTAACCGGGTCAGCTGCCTCATAGACCTGACCAGCAGCAAGCGACCATCCCACCCAGCAGAAAGGGCACGGCAATGGCAAAGCTGACCGTCGGCCGACAGAACAGCGAAGACATCGAGATCTATTACGAGGACCACGGCACCGGGCAGCCGGTTGTGTTGATCCACGGCTACCCGCTCAACGGGCATTCCTGGGAGAAGCAAGAACGCGTCCTCCTCGCCGCCGGGTACCGGGTCATCACCTACGACCGCCGCGGTTTCGGGAAATCCAGCCAGCCCACCACCGGCTATGACTACGACACCTTCGCCGCCGACCTGCACGCCCTGGTCTCCTACCTGGACCTGCACGACATGGTGCTGGCCGGATTTTCCATGGGCACCGGCGAGGTCACTCGCTACCTGGGCACCTACGGGTCGTCCCGGGTCGCCAAGGCGGTGCTGATGGGCGCCATCCCGCCGTTCCTGCTCAAGACGAGCGACAACCCCGACGGCGTGGACCAGTCCGTGTTCGACGGCATCAAGGCCGCGGTCGTCGCGGACCGGCCCGCCTACTTCAAGGACTTCCTGGACAACTTCTACAACGTCGACGTGCTGCGCCCGGCGCGGATCAGCGACCAGGCCTGGCAGAACAGCTTCATCGTAGCCGTCGGCGCCTCCGCCTACGCCGCTTGGGCCTGCGTGGACACCTGGCTCACCGACTTCCGCGCCGACCTGCCCAAGATCGACGTCCCGGCACTGCTCATCCACGGGGACGCCGACCGAATCCTGCCGTATGCGGCCACCGCCGCCCGGCTGCCCGCGCTGATCAAGGACCTGACCGTGGTCACCGTCGAGGGCGGCCCGCACAACGTCGCCTGGACCCACCCCGACGTGGTCAACCCGGCCCTGCTCGACTTCCTCGGCCGCTGAGGACCGGCCCGCCCGCGCGGCGGCACTCCGAGGCGATGCCGCCGCGCCAGCGGGCACTCAGCATCGTCCTCAGCTTCCCGGCACCACGAACAAACTGGTCGTGCGCGGCACATGGCCTTCCGAGCGGAACGGCCGCCGCCGCCCCGGCGCGGGGCAACCGCACAGAGGACGATGATCTGCGCGCGGCTACCCGCGCGTTCGGCACAGCTATCAGACGCTCCGAATCGGCGATACCGTAAGCCGGGCTCCTGAACCTGGCGTCGCGTTCGGTGGCCGCAGCCGCTGCGCGCCGGGCCGCCGCTCTGTGCATGTTCGTGGAACGGTGCCGCCCCGGGTTCGCGAACGGGTTACTGGTCGTTGCGCGCGCTCCGCTGGTCAGGGTTGTTCGTGTGTGAGCCGGCGGGCTTCGGCGATGACTTCCTGGTCGATTTGCTCTCCCGTCATGGTGGCGTATGCGCCGAGGTCGTACTCGTCGTCCAGCATCGCCAGGCGCTCGGTCAGCGGCAGGTCGTGCCCGAAGTGCCGGTGGATCGCGGCGGCCAGCTCACGCGGGGTCAGCGACCCGGACACGGCCTGCGCGGCCAGGGCACGCGCGGCGGCTTCCTGGCCGCCGCGGCTGTCGCGCGGGTAGAAGTCCAGCCCGAGTTCGGCCAGCGCCGCGGGCAGTATGTCGAGCACATGGTAGTCGGCCTCGGCGCGGGTCAGCCCGGCCAGGATGCGCAGTGACGGGCTGTCCAGGCCGGCGATGAGGGCATCGCAGGCGCACCTGACCACGGCTTGCGGGCTCACCGCGTCGATTCTCCACAACGCACCAGTGTCCTGCAGCGTGCGGGTGGCCTGATCGAGCGGCATGGGACCATGATCGTGCCGCGGTCACCAGGCTGGCGAGCGCATTACGGCCCGGCGTGCCACTGCGGGACGTGCAGGAAAATCGCCTCCGACGCCGACCGCGTACCACCATGCGGTACGGGCCCGCAGCAGCCCGGACCGGCACGCCACCTGCATCCCCGCCGCCCATGTCGCGGGCGCTGCCCGGTAACACGCCGGCCGACAGTTCCGCCTGGCGGCAACAGCCGCCAGGCGGAAAGCCTGGGCGCAAGGATGACAACATCCGCAAGGCCGCTACGGACCGCGCCTTCAACCTGAGCGCGAACCGCCGTTACGTGCGGCTATGAAATTTCCTCCGCTACGTCTGAGGCCGCTCATAACGGGTCAATCTGCCTGCAGACGCCTGCAACACGCAGGCCGGTTGGGGCGGCGCAACGGTGATCATCTTGCGTGCTCTATGCCACGGTTGTCACTGGGGTCACGCCACTGCTGGTCACCGGGCGCGCAGAGTGTGGCCGGGCCGCCTGAAGGCAGATGCTCCGCCCGCGTCGACGCGCGGCCTGATCGCGACTGTTTACTCGACCGGCCGCACAGCTCCGGAGGGTTCACTCTGTCACTAGGCGTCAACGGCCTGCTGTGTCGCAGCTCGGTCTCGCCTGGTAGTGGCGGCCTTGCTGCGGTGCCGCAGATTGGTGACGAACGCTCGTAGCGGCGTGCGGGCCCTGTGACGGATGGGGTCGGGTGGCTGGTCGTGCAGAGCGCACGCCACGGTGCGGCTGCCCCCGAGGGACCGGCCGTACGCCCAGGCCTGCTCGAAGGCCGCATCGCCCATACGCGAGCGCAGCGCGGCCAGCTCCTCGCCGTCGTGCGGGGCGCGCGGCACGTACGCGTGCAGCCAGCCGCTGCCCTTGGCTTCCAGCAGCGCGCCAGCCGCGGCGAGCAGCCGCACCGCGCGCTGGGGGTTGTCCTCCAGGCCGGCGACCGCAGCCAGTGCCTCAAGGTAGTAGGCGGCGCTGCTCTGGTCCCCGGCTTCGGCCGCGAGGGATAGCCCTTCTGTCAGGTGTCTTGTGGCGCCGGTGAGATCGCCTCGGGCCTGGGTGCTGAGCGCCAGGTCGTAGAGCGAGATAAGGATGGATGGCCGGTCTGACAGCCGGCGGGCGGCGGTCAGGCCCTCGGTGAACAAGCGCGCCGCGCTGTCGTGATCTCCTTGGCCGAGCCGGACCTGTCCCAGGAAGTTCGGCACCTCGGAGGCGACCATGAGCTCCAGAAGACGCTGGTTTGGCGCGTAGTCGCCGTCGCGTACGTCGCGGAGCAGGGCCCGGCTGTCTTCCAGCAGTTGGCTGGCCTTTGCGTACCGGCCCCGCAATGCCAACAGGTGGCCCAGGTTACCCAGAACCATGGCTACGTCCAGCTTGGTTCCGGCCTGGCGGAACAGCGGCATGCTCTGTTCCAGGAGCTGCTGTGCCCTGGCCTTGTCCCCGTCGACGACGAGCATCAGGCCGGTCGCGCTCAGCGCCAGGGCACGCTGGTACGACGGCATGCGCTCGCTCTTGGCCAGGATCGCCTCCCCGAAGCGGGCCAGCTCCGCGAAATGCCCGTGCATCCACCAAAATCGCCATGTCACCCACATCACGTGCAGGGGCAGCTCGAGCTGATCGTGGTCCACGCGCCACGACATCGCGGCGGCCAGGTTGTCATGCTCGGTCTCCAGCCGGTTCAGCCAGGCCAGCTGCCCGGGATCTTGGAGCTCGTGGTCGGCCGGCTCGGCCAGGGCCAGGAAGTAGGCGGCGTGCCGGTCGTGCGCCCCGGTCCAGTCCACACCGTCCCGCAGGCGTTCCAGCGCGTATTCGCGGATCGTCTCCAGCAGCCGGAACCGCGCCTGGCCCCGGCGTTCCTCGGTCCGCACCAGGCTGTTGTCCACCAGCGATTCCAGGGTCTCCATCACCTGCCCGGCCTGGGCCGGGCCTGCCGCGGCGGGGTCCGCGTCGCCGCCACCGACGGCCTCCGCAGCTGGCAGGCCGAAGCTGTCCGCAAATACCCCGAGCCGGGCGAGCAGGGCCTGCTCGCCCGGTGATAGCAGGCCGAAGCTCCACTCCAGGGTGTTCCGGAGCGTCTGCTGACGCTCGGGCAGGTCACGTGGGCCGCCGATCAGCAGGCCCATCCGGTCACCGAGCCGGTCCAGCAGGGCCTGCGGCGGGAGCAGCCGGACCTTGGCCGCGGCCAGCTCGATGGCCAGCGGCAGCCCGTCGAGCCGGCGGCAGATCTCGGCGACGGTCGCGGCGTTGCCGTCGGTCAGCTCGAACCCCGGAGCTGCCGCGCGGGCCCGCTCGGCAAACAGGCGCACCGAGGCGTACTCCTGCGCGGCTGCGGCATCGGTTTCGTCCGCCGCCTCCGGGACCGGGAGGGCGGGCACCGGGAACTCGTGCTCGCCGCCGAGCCGCAGCATCGTCCGGCTGGTGACCAGCGCGACCAGGCCCGGCGCGGCGCGCAGCAGCCCGGCCAGCAGCGGCGCCGCCGCCAGCACGTGCTCGAAGTTATCCAGCACCAGCAGCAGCCGCCGGGGCCGCAGGTAGGCCTGCAGGTCGGTGAGCACCCGGCCGCCCGAGGTGCTCAGCCCGAGCGCGGCGGCGACCGCGGCCGGCACCAGCTCGGAAGCGCGGACCGCGGCCAGATCTACGAACCGCACGCCGTCGCCGAAGCCCGCGCCGAGCCGGCTGGCCGCCTCCACCGCCAGCCGGGTCTTGCCGACCCCGCCCGGGCCGGTCAAGGTGACCAGCCGCACGCCCTCCTTGAGCACCAGGTCAGCAACCGCCTTCGCTTCCTGGTCGCGGCCCACCAGCGGGGTCGCGGGCGCCGGCAGCGCCCCAGCCAGCGCCGCCTGGTCCGCGGCGCCGTCGCGCGATGCCATCTCGAACCGCTCGCTCAGCAGCACGGCCAGGTCGTTCTCGACCAGCCGCTGCAGCTCAGCGGGATCGGAGAAGCGCTGGTAGGACACGCCGCCGTCGTCCCGTATCCGGGCCAGCAAGGCCGCCAGCCGCGGCTCCCGGTCCGGCGCCGGCGATTTGACGTAGATCAGCCGGGGCAGCCCGTCGGCCAGCCGGTACTCATCTTCCAGCCCGGAGATCTGCTCCCCGGGGCCGACCCAGCCGTAGCTCTGCCAGTAGATGCCGACGAAGACCTGGCTTTGCGCCAGGTAGGCGCGGTACACCCGCTGCGGCGGATGCGGCCGGGCGCCCAGCTCGAACATCACCGGCACCAGCCGCAGCCGGGTCACCGCGTCCCGCACCGCCTGCCTCTCGGCGGCGAGTTCCCGCAGCGACGAGCTCACGAACACCCGCACCCGCTGATCGGGCGTGATCATGCCGGTCTCTGTCATCACTTCGCGGCCCCCGCTGCGCAGGCTCCCCGTGGAACCCCGCAGCCTGCGGCAACTGGCCCGGCGCTGGGGCCCGGACTTGTCCTGATACTAAGCAGAGCCGTCAGATCACCAATCACCGCTCAGCAGCTCCTTCGCCTCGGCAATACGGTCCTCGTTGCGCTGGACAACACCCACTGCTTGATCTTCTTGCCGCGGATCAGCCCCGCCTGGTCCCCGGTCGCTGGCTGCCGGGACCCGGAAGTCGCCGCCCGCCGCGCCGAGGCGTTCGTCGGGGCCATCTCGGTGAAAGGCGCCGAGCAGGAAGACTTCTGAGCCCAGCACGCGCCGGAGTTCTTCCGGGCCGGGGGCCAGGTCGCCCGGCCAGCTCGCGCTGGTCTGCTGGCGGAAGGCGTTCATGTGCTTGGTCCCTGTGCGATCGGGCCGCTTGCTGTGCGGTTATGACGGGACGGTCTGCTCGCCGGCGAGCAGGCTCGCTGCCCGTTCGGCGATGGCCAGGACGGGCGCGTTGGTGTGACCGGAGGGGACAGATGGCATGACGGAGGCGTCGGCTATCCGCAGGTGCTCGATTCCGCGGACCTTGAGCTGGGGATCGACGACCGCCATGGCGTCGGTTCCGATCTTGCAGGTACCGACGGGGTGGAAGAAGGTGGTGATGGTGCTTCGCAGGTAGGCGCGGCAGGCGGCGTCGGTGTCGGCGTCGGCGCCCGGGAATAGCTCTTTGTCGCCGAACGGGGCGAGCGCGTGTGCGGCTCCGATCTCCCTGGCGGCGCGAAGCCCCTTGATCATCCGTGTGACGTCGCTGGGGTTGGTCAGGTAGCCGGGATCAATGAGTGGTGCCCGGTCCGGGTCGGCGCTGGCCAGCCGCAGGGTTCCGCGGCTGGCGGGGGTCATCAGGCCGAACAGGACGGAGTATCCGTCTTCTGGTCCCGGCGACCACCGGGGGTGGATCGGGAATTCGATGAAGATGATTTCCACGTCCGGGGCGGCTTGGGGGTCGCTGCGCAGCAGGACGAGCGGCTTGCGCGCGTTCGGGGCCGGGCGGACGGGGCGCATGGCGGTGTAGGCGACCTGCGACTTGGGGTGGTCGTGGAGGTTGGCGCCGACGCCGGGAAGATCGGCCACCACGTCGATGCCGAGGCCGTGCAGGTGCTGTCCCGGGCCGACGCCGGACAGCAGGAGCAGCTGGGGCGTGCCGATCACCCCTGCGGTCAGGATGACCTCGCGGTCCGCGAACGCCGTGTGAAGCTGCCCGTCGGCGGTGTACTCGACCCCCCGGCAGTTCGCATGCTCCACGAGGAGCCGCCGGGCGCGGGCATCGGTCACGATGGCCAGGTTCGGACGGCGGGCGGCAGGGGCTAGGTAGGCGTCCGCCGCGCTCTGCCGCTTCCCCCCGACGACATTCACCTCGTGCCATGAGGTTCCTTCCGCCAGCGCGCCGTTGTCGTCCTCGTTGCGGGGATAGCCCGCCGCCGCGGCCGCGTCGTAGCAGGCTTCCCACAACGGATCGGTGGCGGGACCGGGTCCGACACGCATCGGCCCGTCCTTACCCCGGTAGAGCGGGTTGCCCGCGTCGGCTCGCTCGCTGCGCTTAAAGAACGGAAGCAGCGCGTCGTAGTTCCACCCGGTGGCTCCGGCGGCCTCCCAGGCGTCATAGCTGGACCAGTCGCCGCGGAAGTGGATCACGCCGTTGATTCCGCTGGACCCGCCCAGGACCTTTCCGCGCGGCCACTGCAGAACGGCGTCGTCGGCGCCGCGCTGCGGCACCGTCTCGTAGGCCCAGTCGACCGACGTGCGCCACAGCAGGGGCCAGGCCGCAGGGTCTGCCATCGCCGCGGATGGGTCCGCCGCGCCGGCTTCCAGCAGGAGCACCCGCTGGCCCGGGTCCTGCGACAGCCGTGCGGCAAGGACACAGCCAGCCGTACCGCCGCCCACCACGATGTAGTCAAAAGCCTCCATGACAGTTCCTTCCCGGGTCTGAGCTTGGCGTTTGCCCGCTCCGCCAGGTGGCGGCCGCCGGCGCCTGCCTAGCTGCTGGCACTGGTGCTGGTGGCCCGGCCGCTGAGCGCTCACTGATACGCGCCCAGGCTGCGCCCGGGGCGCCAAGCAATTGCTCCACGGTGATCGGAAGCGAGCGGATGCGCCGGCCGGTGGCGTGGTACACCGCGTTCGCGATGGCGGCGGCCACGCCGACGATCCCGATCTCGCCGAGGCCCTTGATCCCGATGGGGTTGGACGTGTCCGGCTCGCCGACGAACACGACGTCGAGGTCGGGGATATCCGCGCTGACCGGGATCAGGTAATCGGCCAGGGTCGCGTTGGCGATGCGGCCGGTGACGGGGTCGAAGACGGTCTCCTCGAACAGTGTCATGCCGATACCCATCACGGTTGCTCCGATGATCTGGCTGCGCGCCAGTTTCTCGTTGAGGATGCGCCCGGCATCGACAGCGGACACGATCCGGGTGACCCGCAGCAGCCCGAGGTCCTCGTCGATCCGCACTTCGGCGAACCGGGCGGCGAATGCGCCGGCCGGTGCCATGCCCCCGTTTGCGCTCGGGTTGGTTTCGCCGTCTGCTGACAGCTGGACGAGGCCGTGGCGGGCCAGGACGTCCGTGTAGGCCTGACCGGCCGATGGGTCACCGGCCAAGTGGATGCGGCCGCGGGTGGCGGTGACCTCGCCCGGGCGCCTGCCGTGCAGCGGTGACTGGTCATCGCCGGCGGCCAGGCCGAGGAACGCGCGCAGCAGGTTGCCCGCGGCGTCGTAGATCGCGCTGCTGAGCGCGGTCGCCAGCCCGGAGCCGCCGGACTGGGGGGCGAGCGGCAGGTCGCTATCACCGATCTCAACGCAAACCTGGCTAGTCCCCAGGCCGAGCAACTCGGCCGCCAGCTGCGCCACGATCGTGTAGGTGCCGGTTCCGATGTCGGTGGCGGCGCTGCGCACGCAGGCGATCCCGTTCCGGCTGATCGTGATGCTGGCCCGGCAGGGTCCGCTGAAGCCCCCGAACGTGACCCCGGCCATCCCGTACCCGACCAGCCACCGGCCGTCGCGCATCGACCCGATCGCGGGGTCGCGATCGGCCCAGCCGAAGCGCTGTGCGCCGATCCGGTAGCACTCCCGCAGGGCCTTGCTCGACCACGGCTGACCCGACTGCGGGTTGTGCTCGGCGTAGTTGCGCAGCCGCAGCTCGACCGGGTCGATGCCCAGGGTGTACGACAGTTCATCGAGCGCCGACTCCAAGGCGAAGTTGCCCTGGGTCTTGCCGGGGGCACGCATCCAGCCGGGGTTGGGAATGTTCAGCCGCACCTGCCGGTCGTGCGTGGCGACGTTGGGGCAGGCGTACGCCAGGGGCGTCACCACGGTGACGGGCTCCACGGTGGCTTCCTCCGCCCCGACCGTCGACGTGGCTTCGTGATCGATCGCGGCTAGCTGACCGTCCGGGCCAGCGCCGAGCCGCAGGAGCTGGCTGGTCTGCGGCCGGTGGCCGGTGGAGCTGAACATCTGCGGCCGGGTCAGCACCAGCTTGACCGGGCGGCCCGCGAGCCGCGCGGCGAGCGCGGCCAGGATCACGTGCGGCCAGGTGCGCAGCCCGGCCCCGAACCCGCCGCCCAGGTACGGGACGAGCACCCGGACGTTGTCCTCCGGGATGGCGAACACGGCGGCGAGAGCCTTGCGGGCCATCATCGGCCACTGGGTGGAGTCGTGGACGACGAGATGATCGCCGTTCCAGCGGGCCACTGTGGCGAACAGCCCGATCGGGTTGTTGGTCTCCGCCGGGGTGGTGAACCTCTCGTCGTAGGTCACCTCGGCGGCAGCCAGCGCGGCCCGGATATCGCCGCGCCCGGAGTCCATCCGCCACGGATTACGCGAGACCGGCGCCTTCGGGTTATCGATGCCCAGCACCGGAGAGGTTTCTTCGTAGTCGATCCTGACGAGGCGGGCCGCGGCGATCGCCTGCTCGTGCGTGTTTGCGACGACGATGGCTACGTGCTGACCATGGTGCACGATGCGGTTGTCCTTCAGCGGGAACCGGGGCGAGGGGCCGAGAGGCGTCACCGGCCCGTCCGCAAGCGGCGGGCAGTTCTGGTGGGTGATGACCGTCAACACTCCGGGCGCGGCCTGCGCGTCTCGGCTGTCGATGCTCCTGATCGTCCCGGCGGCGATGGCGGACTGCGTCAGCGCGGCATGCGCCAGTCCCGGATAGGTGACGTCGGCGGGGTAACGAGCAGCGCCGGTCACCTTGATCGGCCCGTCGACCCGGTCGATGTCCTCGCCGAGGAGCTTGGCATCAGGCATGACGGCAGTCATGACCGCATCCCCGACAGGTCCTGCAGGATCCGGATGATCGTCCGCTTGGCCAGCTCAACCTTGAACGCGGTGCCGGGGACAGTGAACGTATCGCGCAGCGCGGCGTCGGTGGCGGCCCGGAAAGTCCGGTCGTCCGCGGGCCCCCCAGTCAGGATTTCCTCGGCCTCGCGGGCGCGCCAGGGAATCGTCCCCACGCCCCCCAGGGCCAGGCGTGCGGCTGTGATCGTGCCGCTGTCGATCAGCAGCGCCGCGGCCGCCGAGGCGAGCGCGAACTCGTATGAGGCCCGGTCGCGGACCTTCAGATAACCCGACCGGGTACCCGATGGCGGCAGCGGAATGTGCACCGCGGTGATGAGCTCGCCGTGGGCGAGCACGTTCTCGGTGTCCGGCCGGTCGCCGGGCAGCACATAGAAGTCGGTCATCGGGGTGATCCGCTGCCCGCCGACGCCCGCACTCTCCACGCTAGCGTCCAGCGCGGCCAGGGATACGCACAGGTCGGAGGCGTGCACGGCGATGCAATACTCGCTGGCGCCGAGGATCGCGTGCATCCGCGCTGTCCCGCTGACCGCCGCGCACCCCGACCCCGGCGTGCGCTTATTGCACGACAGCACGGCCAGGTCGCGGAAGTACCGGCAGCGGGTGCGTTGCAGCAGGTTTCCGCCGATCGTCGCCACGTTCCGCAGCTGCGGCGAGGCCCCCGCCAGCAGCGCCTGGCGGACCAACGGCAGCCTCTCACGTACGGTCGGGTCGTCCGCCAGCTCTGCCATCGTGGTCAGCGCCCCGACCATGAGCGCGTCGCCGCAGATGCTGATCCCGCGAAGCGGGAGGCGGCCGATGTCGATCAGCCGACCCGGCTCGATCACCGCGTCCTTCAGCAGCAAGTCAACCAGCGTGGTGCCGCCGGCGAGATAAGCCGCACGGGGATCGGCGGTTGCCATCGCCACCGCGCTGGCCACGTCGCGGGGTCGCGTATACCCGAGTGCCTGCATCGTTACCCTCCTGCTCGTCCGGCGACGTCGCGGATCGCCGCGACGATGTTGGGGTAGGCCCCGCATCGGCACAGGTTGCCGCTCATGAACTCGCGGACCTCCTCGTCTGTGCCCGCCCGCCCCTCGGCCAGCAGCGCGACCGCCGACATGATCTGGCCAGGCGTGCAGTACCCGCACTGCAGGCCGTCGTGCCAGATGAACGCCTCCTGCATGGGATGCAGCAGACCGTCAGTCGCCAGGCCCTCGATGGTCGTCACGTCCCTGCCGTCGCACTGCGCCGCCAGCAGGAGGCAGGACAGCACGCGCCTGCCGTCGAGCAGGACCGTGCAGGCGCCGCACGCCCCCTGATCGCACCCCATCTTCGTGCCGGTCAGGCCCAGGTACTCGCGCAGTGCCTCCAGGACGGTCACCCGGCTGTCCAGGTGCAGTCTCCGCGCTGCCCCGTTGACGCGCAGCATCACGGTCACAGTCTTGTCATCCATACAGCGACAGTGCACCGGGTCGCATCAAGCCAGCCAGAGCCCTGCCATCCCTAGGACTCGCGGGGACAGTCAAAGAACACGCCGCAGCCAGGCACACCCTGACGCGATACCCCGGCCCACAAAGGTGGGCACAGGCCGGTTAGGCGTTGTGCCGCTGCTTGCCCGCGGCCACCCGGGCAAGGCGGGCGAGCGCCCTCTCGGCCGGACTGTCAGGGACAGCGTGATAGACAACCAGGAGCTGCCCTTCGGTACCGGTGATCGCCAGCCACTCCGTCTGCAGCTCGAGGGTGCCCACCATCCGATGGTGGAAGGTCCGGGCGGGCACCGCCGCCACCTCGATGTCATGCCGCGCCCACAGCCGCCGGAACTGGTCACTACGCTGCGTCAGCTCAGCCACGAGCTCGGCCAGGCGGGGGTCATCAACGCCGGGACCAGCCAGTGCGCGCAGCCGGGAAACGGCGCTGTGGGCGACGGCATCCCAGTCGCCGGCATGCCTGCGCACCTCGGGATCGAGGAACGTGGCCCGCACCAGGTTGACGCCCGGGCTGAACACCGGGGACAACGCCGTGGCCAGCGCGTTGGCCGCGAGCACGTCCATGTGACGGTCCAGGACGAAAGCCGGCGTGTTCGGCCAGGAGGCGATCAGCTGCACAATGGAGGCCGGCGCGTGCTCGGGCTGCCCGGGGCGCTGCGGGCCAGCGTCAGGCTGCGCCAGGACATGCAGGTAGGCGGTGGCGGCCTCGTCGAGCTGCAGTGCACGGGCGATGGCGGCAATCACCTGCGGCGACGGGTGCTGGTCCCGGCCCTGTTCCAGGCGCAGGTAGTAGTCCGAGCTGATCCCGGCCAGCGTCGCCAGTTCCTCTCGCCGCAGTCCCGGAACACGCCGGCGTCCCACCGCGTACAGCCCGACGTCCTCGGGACGCACCAGCGCGCGCCGTGCGCGCAAGTACTGACCAAGGCCGGTGCTCCGCGCCATAATCCGACGATACGCCGCGCCCGGTTACCGCCTGTCCTCCCCGCTCGGCGGCCTACGTTGGCAGTAGCGAGTGTCCCGGTGGTGGCGCGGATCAAGCCTGCGCGGCGGCCCGCCCGACGCGCCGCTGACGCCGGGCTGAGCCAGGTGGCCGCGCCGGTCAGCCATACGCCGCGCACGGTGCGCCGATCTCCGTGCCCGGAGCCCTCCGCCGCCACCAACGGTAGCCGCCGGGTTTTCTCAAGGCCAACGGCCTGAACTAAGTTAACCCGTGTGCCGAACAGATAATCTGCATACGCCTGCTGCTGAACCCTATGAGCAACTGCGGGGCAAATATTCGGCGATATGCGAGCATCTGGGGCTATCGCACTTGCCGCAAATTCACTCTTCGTGACAGCAAGTCTCCCGGGCGCGGGAGCTGTCGCTGGGCGGACCCTTAGGCGCCGTGCTCAACGGGCTGCGGCCCAACACCATGTCCTTAAGGGATTTCGGCTAGGGCCGACTGTGTGACCTGGCGTTTTACGCCGTTTTGGAAGCTAGTGCCGTGACCGGCAACGTCTGCCTGGTTGGACAGGTCTTGCTGGAGGCGGAACGGCACGCCCGCCGATTATGCCCGTGATCCTCTCAAGTCGCCGTGTCGGCGGCGGTCGATGTTCCGCCAGGCGTAAAGATCGCGCAGAGCGCCGATCTGAGTACCGTGATGACCTACCTCGTTGAGCGTGCCCGCGATGAAGTGCGTGGCCGGGTGCGCGGGACCCGGCGGGCCGGGAACGCACAGGCCGCCTCTTGGCGGCTCCGCGGCATACGTGTACCCGGCGGTCGTCACGTCGAGCTGGTCGTCATCGGCCTGCTCGATCGCCTCGCGGAGTCTCTGCCAGCCGTCACGCAACGCGGTGACGGCCTCGGCGGCACTGGTGAAGATCGGGTGATGGGTTAGGTACGGGGACGTCCAGCCGCTGGCCATGGTGCGCGTCCCGCCCAGGAGGTCGATGTCGCACAGACGGCCTGGCATCGATCCTACGTGCCAGTACAGCCAGGCGATGGTGGTCATCGGGACCGGGGCTGGCTCAGGGATCTCGAAGTCGGCCACCCATTCGCCGGCTCCGAACGGGTTCGGTGTCCTGCACTGGTCTTGCCGGCGAATGCTCCAGGTCATCGTGAATGGTTCCCAGAAGAACTCATCGTCGGTCAGGTCCTCCCAGGCGCGGGCAAGGGTGAAGTACTCGATTGGGTGCATCAGCTCCAGCAGCGTGCCAGCTCGTTTCCCGGTCATGAGCCGCATCGTACTCAACGCCTCTGCCCACGCCTGATGCCACGACACAACGACGGATCAGGCTCCGGCCCAGAGCCGGATCGGTCGCGGCGGAATAGGGCAAATGTTGCCCGTCTCGGCCCTAGAAGGGACCCCTGGTAGGCACTGGGTATCGAAGCCATGCCGGTCACAGGAGTCCCTCGTGCAATCTTGCCTTTCTTTCACTGGTGCCGCAATTCGTTCCGCGCAGTTCCCGTCCGCGGGGACGCCTGCGGGGATGCTGGCAGTACCAGCCCGTGACCTGCAAGTTCGCGGTTCCGGGTCGGTGACCGTGGCCGGTGCGGCGCCGAAGACGGGCCAGGAAACGGTATTCTCCCTCCCGGTCCTGACGGCGCCGGCGTTCGTGAGGCGGGACGGCACGGTGCAGGCGGACGCGTGGCTGCCGGACCTGGTCCGCCTCGGCATCCTGGAAACGTACCCCGGCGACGGCGTGATCGAGAAGATCGTCGCGAAAGGACTGCGGAACGGGCGGCTCCCGCTGCGGGAACGCCGCCGGCTGCTGTCCTACCCGCTGGTCATCCGCCTGGTCATCGCGATGACCCTGCTGCCCGGCTCCTCGTATGTGGAAGCGATGCGGACGGTGGCCGGGCTCCTGTCCGATGTCCCGTTCACCTTGGGCTGGCACGTCCCCACCGGCAAGAGCATCGGCGAGTGGCGGCTACTGATCCCCCCGGAGATCATGCAGGAGATCTTCTGGCACGCGGCCGGCGCCCTGATCGGCGACGGCGAGCCGTCCGCGGTCATGGTGGCAGGCATGCCCGCCGACGCCGCCGACGGGATGCTGGTCAACCTGGCCGACACGAAAGAGAACCGGGACTATTTCGGCACGACCGGGACCGGGGACGGGTCCTCCCGGTTCCCGCAGCTGCGGATCGTCGCCCTGACCGCCCGCGCCGGCCGCGCCATCCGCGGCGCGATACCCGGGAAGGCCTCCGACGGCGAGCAGACCCTGCTGAAGACCCTCGCGTCCGAGCAGCCCGTGCTGTTCGCGGGCCGCGTCACCCTGTTCGACCGGAACTTCCCCGGCCATGACGTGATCCTCGCGATCCTGCTGGCCGGAGGGCACGTCATCGCCCGCGCCAGGGGCGGCATCGCGCTGCCGTTCCTGGACACCCCCGGACAAGGGATGGCTGGCCGACGGATCCCGGGTGAGCTGGCTGAACGCCCCCTCCGGGAAGAAAGAGGACCGGCTCCCGGTCCGGGTCGCCGAGCACTCCGTCCTGGTCACCGGCCCGGACGGGGAGGAAGTATCCGAGACCTGCACCCTGATCACCACGCTCCTGGACGAGCAGGCGGTGCCCGCCGCCGTCCTCCGGGACGCCTACCCCAACCGGTGGACCGCATCGGAGACCACCTTCGGCGAGAACAAGGCCACCATCACCGGCGCCGGGAACCGCACCTGCGGCCCCGTCCTCCGTTCCGGCTGCCCGCGGCTCGTCGAGCAGGAAGCCTGGGCCTGGCTCACCGCCACCCAGCTGGTGCGCGCGAGCGAGGCCGCCACCTTGCGCAGCGAGGAAGCCGCCGCCCGCGCCCTGCGCCGCATGGACGCCAGGCCGGTTACCGCCGACGAGGAATCCTTCACCGCCGCCTGGCGCCACGCCGTCCGCTCGATGGAGACCAGCCAGGTCACGGCCACCTCCTCCCTCGCCGCGATCGCCGCCGCGGCAGACGCGGCCGCCCGCGCCCACCTGCACACCCTGAACATCCCCGGCCGGGACCGACACTCCCCGCGCCAGCAGAAAGCACGCCCGAAATTCCCGCACACGTCCGCGACCAAGCAGACCCTCACCGGGAAATACCAGGTCATCGCGTACGCGCCCGGCCGCCGCTGAACTCGCCGCCCCGTCCCCGCGACCGGGAGGAGAAAATCCGCCCCGCGGCCCGTGGAACCGCGCGCCAGACCCGCCGCGACACGCGGGCCATCACCATGCCTAACCGCAATAGCCAAACGGGCGCTAAAAACCACACGGAACACAGGGACTGTAATGCCACCGACAGAGCTGAAACACCTAAAGGTGATGGTGTTGGGCT
>Ga0306924_10003127_pt1 | contig 15845 bp, 15 predicted proteins | sample sta12Can44000111_FD_203756 | JGI IMG/M metagenome (GOLD analysis project Ga0306924, IMG submission 203756) | Lab enrichment of tropical soil microbial communities from Luquillo Experimental Forest, Puerto Rico - statanox.12C.anox.44.000.111 (v2)... | ecosystem: Environmental > Terrestrial >... | reverse complement strand
GGCTCTCCCACGGTCTTCATGGACCCAGGGCACGGCGGACACCCATCCGTCACCGCGATCCTCAATCTATCCGAGTCGCGGAAATCCAAGTTACAAGGGTGGGGGTGAGGGGCAAGCTGGTGCCGTGGGGTGCGCCCCTCACCCCAACCCTTACCCCAACCCTCTCCCCGTAAGGACGGGGAGAGAGAGCAGACCGAGTATCTCGCGCCGCTGATCACATCTCATCGGAACGCACTGTAGGTGTCGTCCCGACGCTTCGGTAAAGAGGAATTTTCCATTATCTAAAACATTTTTTAGATCGTTTCATTTCAGCAACACTCGCACAGACACCCATAAGACAAGCGGCAATTTGTTTGTTATTTGCGATACTTAGCGTCGATTATCAAATTACCGACAAGCGCAGGTGGAGATCATGAGAGATCGGCCCAGTCACGCGAATCGCGCACTGGTTGACGGCTCATCGATTTTCGGCCGTCTTTGGTCCGTAACGATTTTATTGTGAGACGGGCTTGCGGCCGGTGGTTTGTAATCCTGCGCCCGTGCGGATGCTCTCCCGTATTGCGTGCTTCCGCGCGGGTGGTCATACCGGCCGCAAGCTCCCACTTGATTCAGAAATTATGGTTTAGGCGTTATCGCGCGCGCGCGCCACCGGCCAATGCGGTCTTTCGCGCACTGTTGCAAAAAAGTGCCACATCCGAATTTGCGGCTGCTGGATTCTCGATTCTACGGGCGCTGACGCTTAAAAAATCGACGAATCTGGTTTCAGTGCGCGTCCTGACCCGAGCCATCGATCTTGTTCGCAAGTATCAGAGGCGATCTGCTGCTGCTCGCAGTATGCCAGTCTGTATCAAATCGAGACGGAACGACGATCGACGCCCGCGCTTATGCGAGGGCGTCGATCATTTCGGCAGATTACCGCTAACCGGCTGTCAGAATTCAGCTTACTCCGATGATGGTGCGACCCATCATCGTCTGCGCTGCCTCGCGAGCAACCCGGATCTCGAGCTGATCGCGATAGAAGCCCAGCACGAACAGCCGAATTGCAGACGACAGATTTCCGTGCTGCCGCTCGGAATCGATAGTGGCGAGCAGGGCCGACAGCGTCGTATGCCGGTGTCCGGCGATTTCCTTCAAAGACTTCCAGAACGCATCTTCCAGGCTGACGCTCGTTTTGTGCCCGGCAAGAACGACCGACCGCTTGACGACAAGCGACTTCATGATAACAGCACCCCCGATGCTTGTTGTAAAAGCGATACAACCGAAACAGTAAATTCAAGGCGCACTATGGCGGTTACAAAAAAAGGATCGAGCGTGACAAAAATCACACAAATCTACCACCCAAGAAGTGTGTGACGTCGCGCAGACCCGACCTGCGGTGGAGATAAAGGCGCTCTGGAGCCCTCAAGTGGCGGCGATCACGTCGAATCCGGAAGCGCGGGCGGGGCGGCGGCGAATTGGTATGGAGAAGCTATTGGTATCTGCTTCCTGCCAAAATGCAGGGGGTTGCCACAATCCGTCACATTATGACGCAGCCAGCATGATGCCGGCGTTCGGAATCAGAATCTCGATCTCAAGGGTGGAGAGCGTTGCGCCGCGGTCCATGCGCATGACGATGTTGTCCTGATCGACCTGGATATGCTTGCCCAGCGCGGCCAGGATCTCCTCGCGCAAGATGCCGAGCAGGTCGGATTGCCCGCGCGTGCTCCGCTCGTAGGAGAGCAGAATTTGCAGCCGTTCGCGGGCGACCGGAGCAGTGCCCCGGCGCCGGAACAAGTTAAGGATGCTCATGCCGCTCTCCCGAACAGCTTCTCGAGCAAGCGTTTGCGCTCGCTGTAGATGGTCACCGGGATGTCCTCACCCCTGAGCCTTGAGGCGGCATCGAAATAGGCGCGCGCAGGCGCGCTCGCCGCATTGTTTAGCGTGACCGGAGAGCCGATATTCGAGGCACGCAGCACCTCTTCGCTTTCCGGAATGACGCCCAGCAGCGGGGTGGAGAGGATTTCGAGAACGTCTTCGATGCGGAGCATCTCACCGCGCGTGGCGCGGTTCGGATCGAAGCGAGTGATGAGGATGTGCTTGTCGATGCGCTCGCCCTTCTCGGCTTTCTCGGTCTTGGAATCGAGCAACCCGATGATGCGGTCGGAATCGCGTACCGAGGACACTTCGGGGTTGGTGACAATGACGGCCGCGTCGGCAAACCGCATCGCAAGCGTTGCTCCGCGCTCGATCCCGGCCGGGCTGTCGCAGATGATCCAGTCGAATTTGCCGCGCATCTCCTTGATGATGCTCGCAATACCGGCCTCGGTGAGGGCATCCTTGTCGCGGGTCTGCGAGGCGGGCAGCAGCCACAGGGTGTCGAGCCGCTTGTCGCGGATCAGAGCCTGCGAAAGCCGGGCCACGCCCTGCACCACGTTGATGAGATCGAAAACGACGCGACGCTCCGCGCCCATTACCAGATCGAGATTGCGCAGCCCCACATCGAAGTCGATCACCGCGACTTTCTGACCGGCTTGCGCGAGTGCGGCGCCGAGAGCGGCGGTCGATGTTGTCTTGCCGACCCCACCCTTGCCCGACGTGACCACGAGGACTTTCGCCATCTTGTCCTTCTCCCCCGCTTTATTCCAAGGCTTCAATCGAGAGGACGCGGTCTTGCAGCCGACACTGGGTCGGCCGGCCGCGAAGGTGGGCGTCCATTTGTTCCGCGGTGCGGTAATATCCATCGATCGAGATCAGCTCGGCTTCGTTCCGGCTGCAGAAGATGCGGGCGCGCGTATTTCCAGTCGAGCCTGCCATGGCGCGTCCACGCAGCGCCCCATAAACATGAATCGATCCCCCCGCCACGATTTCCGCACCAGAGGAGACCGAGCCGAGCACGATCACGTCGCCGGCAGGAAAGGTGATGGATTGGCCCGAGCGAATCGGGGTCTCGATCAACAGTGAGTTCGGTTCCTTCGGCCGCAGCGCCCCGCCGCCGGATGTCATCGCGGGAAGCTCGCGGCCGCCTTGCAGCAGCGGCGGGAGCGATGGCGAGAGTTGATCGGGCTGTGCGCCCTCGAGGCCCATGACCCGGACCCCGCGCGCGGCGAGAAGCGCAATCAGCTCGGCAACCTCGGACCGAGCAAGCGTCACGCCCGCAAGATCAAGGATGATCGGCTTGCCGGCGAAGAAATTCGGCGAATTTCTGCACCATTTGTCAAATTGCGTGAGCCACTCGGTGACCGGCAGCGCAGGAGCGAGAACGAACGCCATGAACGAGCGGCCACGAAGGCGAAGCGAGTCGTTTGATCGGACAGCGGCGGCGGCAGTCACGGCGGCTCCTCTGGAGCTTGATTCTTACCGGCGGGTTAAGCCGATTAGCGCGCGTGAAGGTTAAGGCTTGGTTAATGGAAGGTGCCGTCGCGCGGCGTTCTTCCGAATCGACGGTAATGCGCTATAGGGTCTGACCCGCTCCGCAGCCTGATTGGTCCCTTTCCCATGGCATTGACGCTTCACGCCGCCATTGGCGCCGTTGTGGCGTTGCTGTTCTGGACTGTGCTCGGGCTATGCATCAGCCAACGCATTTTTCCGAGCGCGCTGCGCTTGCCAGTCGCGCCAGCGCTCGGATGGGCCGTGCACAGCGCCGTTGCGCTACCGATCTTCATGGTTCTAGGCTTTTCCGCACTCGGCGTCGCGGCGCTCGCTGCAATTGCAGCGACGCCAGCTGTTGCGGCGTCGAAGCTGCGGTTCGATGATCAGTCGAGGCACCAGCGCATTCCGAGCTGGGCCTATCTGGTTGCGGCCGTGCTCGCGCTTGCTCCGGCTCTGGCAGTCGCGCCCGAGCACGTCGGAGATGCTGTCGTAGTCGCAAAGCCGATCTACGACCACGCCAAGATTGCCATCATCGATGCAATGACCCGGCTGGGACTGGCGCCCGCGAACCCGTTCTTCGGCGAGTTCGGCGAGCGCGGCCGCCTTGCCTACTACTACCTCTGGTACTTCAGCGCCGCCCAGCTTGCCGTTGTGCTGCGACTGACGGGATGGGAAGCCGATATCGCGCTGACCTGGTTTTCGGCATTTTCGTCGCTGACCCTGATGATGGGTCTTGCCCTGTGGTTCGCACGTCGCTCAGCCGCGCTCTGGGTTCTCCTGTTCGCCGCTACCGGGTCCCTGCGCTTTGTGCTGTGGGCGCTGTTCGGGGGCGAGCGGCTCGACGGGATGCTGGATTATGCCACGGGTTTTGCCGGCTGGCTGTTCAACTCGGCCTGGGTGCCGCAGCATCTCATGTCCGCCTCGTGTGCCGTGATCGCGGTCCTGCTGATTTCCCGACTTGTCGCACAGCGCAGCGCCTTGCTCTTTCTCACATTGGTTCTGGTCGTCGTTGCCGGGTTCGAGAGCTCGGTCTGGATTGGAGGCATCACCTTCCCGCTGTCGGCGTTGATTGCCTGCCCCATCCTGATGTGGCGGATCGGGCCGTCCGAGCGTGGACGCCTTGCCCTGACCCTTGCAGCAACGGCACTGCTGAGCATCGTCCTTGCCGCTCCTTTGCTGCTCGACCAGCTCGCCTTGGTGGAACAGCGCGGAGGCGGCTTGCCCGTCATCGTTCAGCATTTCGGCGTGCTCGGTACGTGGTTCAAGGATCCGCTGCGCCGTATCCTTGATCTACCCGCCTACTGGCTCGTGCTCCTGCCAGTCGAATTCCCCGCCACTTATGTTGCAGGCTCGATATCGCTGACAACCTTTCTTGCCGCGCGCAGGTTGGAGCCGGAACGACGCCGGGCCGCCGTGGTGCTCGCGGCGCAGGCGGGCGCCGGCCTGGTTATCTCCTGGTTGCTGGTGAGCACGCTCGCCGAAAACAATGACCTCGGCTTGCGCGCGGTGCTGCCAAGCGCAGTCATTTTCATTGTCTTCGCCGCGGCGGGGCTGTCGACCTGGCTGCAAGAGGGTCGCCGGCTCGCGGCCGGCGCGGTGCTCGCGGGTCTCCTGCTCGGATTTCCGGATGCGGCCCAGATCATCTACGGCAACGTGATCGACCGTCCGGCACAGCCCGGCGCAGCGTTCGCGCAGACGCCGCAAATGTGGGAGGCGGTGCGCAGGCATTCCGAGCCGGACGAGCGAGTCGGCAACAATCCGCTTTATCTCGCAGACATGACGCCGTGGCCGGTCAATCTTTCCTGGGCGCTGCTGTCGAACCGCAGCTCATGCTTCGCCGGACGTGAGCTGGTGCTGCCCTACGTGCCGCTCACTCCCGCCGAGCGCGAGGAGATCGACGCCTTGTTCGTTCGGGTCTTCGGCGGCAACGGTGGCGAGAATGATGTGCGCGAGATGGCGCTGCGGTTTGGGTGCCGCGTCGTCGTGGTGACTGCGCAGGATCCCCTCTGGCGGCGCGATCCGTTCGCGGCCAGTGCGCTTTATCGGCTGGTGGAAACCGCGCCCGACCGATGGCGCATTTACCGGGCAGTCGCGGCCGAACCCGCTATATCCCGCTGAACCAGTTGAAACCGCGCTCGGACCAGTAGGTGGTGGGAAAGGTGTTGGTCACCTCCATTGCCATGATCCATTTTGGGTTCTTGAATCCGAGCTTGGTGGCGGTGCGCAGACGAAGCGGGAATCCGAAGGGATCGGTGATGGGTTCCCCGGCGTACCTGGTGGCGAGGATCGTCTGCGGATGCAGCGCGGTAGCCATATCGAGGCTTTCGGTATAATCGTCGGCACACTTGAACGCGATGTATTTGGCGCCGAGATCGGCGCCGATGCGCTCAAGAAAGGTCCGCAGATTCACCCCCGACCACTGTCCGATATAGTCCCAGCCTTCAACGCAGATGTGACGGACGATGAGCTCCTGCTGCGGCAGCGCATCAAATTGCGCCGCCTGCCACGGCCGCTTGTCGGCAATGGGTCCGGCCAATTCGAGCTTCCAGGTGGCGGCATCGACCGGCTTCACGTCTTCGAGGGGATAATAGGCATTGAAACGGGGCGGCTTGCGCACCTGTGCCTGCGAGAACGTCGGAGCAAGATGGTTGGGGCGGAAGATGAACTCCTGGACGCGGTCGTTCCATGCCGAGACCGCGAGCAGCATGGACCGCACGGCCGAGGCATCGCTGACATCGCAGCCGGTGAGCAGAGATAGTGCGCCGAGGCTTGCTCCGCCGCGCAGCAGATTGCGGCGGTCGATGTCCGCGATCAGCGCCCGGCTTTCTTCAAGCACGCTCTGGTCGACCCCATTTGCAGGACGGAAGACCGACGGCGAGGGCGAACGGTTCGGCATGCGATCTCTCCCAATCCGCTCATCCGGAAATCGGCTGCGTCCCCGCGGTCGCCTTCTCGTCCTTGATGATCGGCCCGCCGGTCAGCATGGCGACCAGCGATCGCGGCACGATCAGCGTGAGCGTGACATGCACGACGAGGAACAGCACGATCGCGGTCATACAGAGGAAATGCACAAGGCGTGTGGTCTGAAAGTCGTAGAACAGGGTCGCAAGCTCGGAGAACTGCACCGGTTTCCAGAGCGCGAGGCCGGAGAGCACGACGACGATACCCACGGCGATGATGCCGACATAGAGTACTTTCTGGACGGCGTTGTAGTGGGTGAGGTCATCGTGGCTGAGACGAAAGGTGAAAGCGTCGCGCATGGTGGCGACCAGCTCGCGCGCGCTGATCGGAAAAAGCTTGCTCCTGAAACGCCCGGTGGTGATACCGTAGAACAGGTAGGCAAGCCCATTGAGCGCCACGATCCACATGCCGAAAAAATGCCACTGCAAGCCGTTCTGCGCCCATTTGCCGAGCGTGATCGCATCGGGAAACCGCAGCCAGCTGAAAATAACGTCGTCGTCATAAATCTTCCATCCGCTCATGATCATGATGATCATGGCGAGTGCATTGATCCAGTGCATGATGCGCACCGGCAAGGGATGAAGCCGCAAGCCATACCGGGCATTTGATCTGATGTGAGCGGCGGTCATCGCAGGACGGCCTTCGTGCAAGACGGCATTTGCGCAAAGGCTACTGAACACAATGAGAGGTGCACAAGTCAGATAAAAACACATCATCGTGTCGGGTCGGTGAGTTCAGGTGAATGATCCTGCTCACGCTCGCAATTTCAGTGGGTCAGCCGATTGCGGCGAGTGCGCGCGCGCCAGCATGGTGCAACGGCTTCAACTCCGCCGCGTCTGCCGCTGCGACCGCAGACACGCTCGATCGAGGCTCTCCGCGACCCCGATCCGGTCCGGTTTCGGCGAGCGCCCGTTGTGGTGGAGGATTGATCAGCGGACTGATCACGAATTCGTGAGGGACGTGCCCGCGAGGAAATCTTTCGCGGCGAATTGAGTTGCCACGGGCGGAAATGTGATGCTGCCTAGCGTGCAAGCGGCGGTTGTGCCGAGTCTCCGCGTTGACGATGACCATTTGGAGGAGCCTCGTGAACGATGTCGAGCGAACAGCGGGCAAGGCCAAGCGGGTCGCGGACAGTCCGCGGACATCGAGCCGGGCGTCGATGGTGGCATCATGCGGCTTCGCCGTCATGGCGAAGGCATCGGTCGCCGGCCGCACCAAGACCCGGCTGGTGCCTCCGCTCGATTACCAGGAGGCGGCCGCATTCAACACCGCATTTCTCAGGGATATTGCGGAGAACCTTCTGGCGGCGGCAGGCCGGGCATCGATCGCCGGATACATGGCTTTTGGTCCGCCGGGAAGCGACACATTCTTCCAGGACGGCTTTCACCCCGACATCGATCGTTTCGAGGCTTGGCTGCCCGAGTTCGGAGATTGCCTGCATCTCGCCGTGCAGGAGGTGCTCAAGCGCGGACACGCCAGTGCGGTCGTGCTCAATTCCGACAGCCCGACGCTGCCGACCTCGCTTCTGGTCGAAGCCGCGGAATTCCTGGCGCAGCCCGGGGACCGGGCGGTGATCGGGCCCGCCAATGACGGCGGCTACTATCTGCTCGGTCTCAAGCACGCGCACCGGCGCATGTTTGAGGGAATCGAATGGAGCACCGAGCACGTGGCCGCCCAGACTCTCGAGCGCGCCCGCGAGCTCGGGCTCACCCTGCATGTGCTCGCGCCGTGGTACGATGTCGACGATAGCGATTCGATGCGGATTCTGCACGGGGAGCTTGACGCCGGGCATGCCTTCAACGAGACGCTCAAGCCGTACGGTGCATCCCATACCTCAAAGTTGATGCGCTCGCTGCTGCGGACAACGGATCTGGCGGCGCGGATCGGCGGCATGCACGCTCTGGAAGGAGTGGCGTCGTGAGCGACGCTCTCGACTCTCAAGCCGGAGTTGACCCGCGCCGCTATTTTGAGAGCGTGCGAAGCCGCGAGGTCGTGCCGCAACACGCGCCGGTCTGCCTCTATCTGGAGACCACGAACCGCTGCAACCTGCTCTGCACCACCTGTCCGCGTACCTATGCCGAGCTCGAGCCGCCGGCCGACATGCGCTGGGACCTGTTCACTTCCATCGTCAACCAGATTCCGAATCTTCCGCGCGCGGTCCTGCATGGGGTCGGGGAGCCGATGCTGGTCAAGGACCTGCCGCGCATGGTGCGTTATCTCAAGGACCGCGGCACCTATGTGCTGTTCAACACCAACGGCACCGTGCTCAATGCCAGGAATGGCCGTGCCCTGATCGATGCGGGATTGGACGAGTTGCGTGTCTCATTCGATGCATCCAACGCAAAGTCCTACCGGGCGATCCGCGGCAAGGATTATTTCAATCGCATCCTGAAGAACGTCCGCGCCTTCCGGGATCTGCAGGAGCGCGAAGGCCACGACAAGCCGCGCGTGTCGGCGTGGCTGACGGGATTGCAGGAAACCATCGAGCAGCTTCCCGATTTCGTGCGCGTTGCCGCCGCAACCGGGGTGAAGGAGATATACCTGCAGCGGCTCGTATTCTTCGACGAGGATGCGATCGGCCATGCCAGGCCCGACCAGGCGCTGTATGAGCGGCTCACGAGCGAGCAATCCGCGCATATCGAGCGCGCCGCCGCGCTCGCACGATCACTCGGGGTGACATTCGGCGCCTCGGGCGCGGCATCCGAACCGGGCATGAGTCTCAAGCGCGGCGAGGGCGGCTCGCCGTGGTCGCTGTGTCGCCGGCCGTGGACGGTGATGTATTTCACCGCCAACGGTCGCGCGCTCCCCTGCTGCATCGCACCGTTCTCGCAACGGGGATATGAGAACTACACGCTTGGGGATGCGACGCAGCAGACGCTGCGGGAAATCTGGACGGGTCGCGCGTACCAGGATTTCCGCGCCGCCCTGTTGTCAGACCAGCCGCCGTCCGCCTGCAGGAATTGCGGGCTGCGCTGGAGCCTGTGACAAGGGGAGCGCTGCGGGCGCATTTGGACCCGCCGCTGCAACGCATGCGGCCGCCGTCTGGTCTTCAGCCGCTGATCATGCGCATGAGCACTCGGTCCTTGCGCACGAAGTGATGATATAGCGCCCCGGCGATATGCGCTGTCACGAGGCAGGCGATGGCGATGCCCACCAGTTGATGAACCGAAAACAGCTGCTCCGAGAGCGCGCGGTCCGCAGGCCAGATCGGCGGCAGTGTCCCCCACCCGAACAAGGGCACAGGGGCCGGATAGGCGGATGTGGCAATCCACCCGATCAGCGGCTGCAGCGCGAGCAAGGCATAGAGCGCCCAATGCGTCGCCTCCGCCACCAGCCGTTGCAACGGGGGGACATCGGCAGGCAGTGGGAGAGGCGGATGGCGCCAACGATAGGCCAGCCGGACCATGACAATGGGAATGATGACCGCTCCGACCGACTTGTGCAGGTCGTAGAGGGAATCCTGCAATGATCCGCCCCACTCGTTCGCGGCCATGAACCCGGTCGGGATCATGAACAATATCAGGACGGCCGTAATCCAGTGCAGCGCGCGCGCCGGCGCCGTATAGGCAGGAGTTGCGAGCGCATTGGCAGCCCGCGCCGGTGCTGCATGAAGGAAATCATCTGCGACCGCGCTCCGGCCCGTATCCTTGTGCATGACGGCCGTCGTGATCCTGGTCGGCATAGTTCTGTCCTCCCGGCGTTGCAGCAGATCGTTGGTGCGGAATCGATCGCGAGAGGAGCGGCTTTATTCCCGCAGCAAGGGTAGACCGGCATCACAACAAGTTGAGTGCAGGCACTCACATGCGCACGCGGCTGCAACAATCGTGGAGCTTGGATCAGGTGCCATACTGGCCTGGCGTTTCATGCATCTGGATGAACCGCATCACCTCCTCGACGCTCTCGCGCACGTCGACGAAGCCGTTGAGTAGCTGCAGCCTCGACCGTGCGCACGTGGCCGCCCCAGTACCTGCAGCGCTGGTCACGAATACGATCTGGTTTGCCTTGACGCGGACAATCTCGCCATCGGGCCGGTGCAGGTCGACCCAACCCGTCGTCGCTGCCCCGCTGGGTGACGAAAGAGCTTTCCCAGCACCGCCAGTGTGGCAATCGAGAGCAAACGCATCCCGGTCGGGAACCATCAGTGCGCCTGCCAGCAGCGCAAGGACGGCAGCCGCGGCTTTTGTCGGCATGACCATTTCTCTCCTTTTGCAGCATCGACAGCGAAGAGACCGGAGGCAATGCGATCTTATTCCCCTGCGCACACGCAAGCGTGAACGACGGCGCCGGAATATTGCAGACGTGGGTCCGATCGGGCCATTGGGCCCCATACAAACGAGGGTTGTTTGAAGTCACCCGACCGGGATGTCTGAGGGGGCGGGTCTGCAACCCGCCCTCCATCAAAATTACGCATATGCTGCGAGAGGCGGGTTTCGAACCCGCCCCCTGTTACTCCGGCAACGGGATGAACTCCTGCTCATCGCCGGGCACGGTATCGAAGCGGGCAAGCTTCCAGTCGGCTTTGGCCTGCTCGATGCGCTCCTTGCGCGAGGAGACGAAATTCCACCAGATGTGGCGCGGACCGTCCATCGCTGCGCCGCCGAGTAGAACAAGGTGAGCGTCGCTGCGCGCGGTGATGGTGATCGGATCGCCCGGACGAAAGACCAGGAGCCGGCCTGAGGTGAAGCTCTCGCCCGCAATCTCGACCTCGCCGGAAACGAGATACGCGGCGCGCTCCTCGGTGTCCGCGTCGAAGGGAAGCGCGGTGCCGGCGGTGAGCGTCACGTCGGCGAACAGCGTCTCCATCAACGTCTCGACCGGCGAGCGCTCGCCATACGCGTGGCCTGCGACGACGCGGACCGTCTTGCCGTTCTCGTGCAAGCAGGGAAGCGAGGCGCTGTCGTTGTGGGAGAAGCCGGGCGCGCGTTCCTCCTCGGCAGCCGGCAGCGCGACCCAGCACTGCAGGCCATGAATGGGCTCGCCTTCCCGCCGGTGCTCGGGCGCGGTGCGTTCGGAGTGGACAATGCCGCGGCCGGCGGTCATCCAGTTGACCTCGCCCGGGCGGATGGCCGCGGCGGTCCCCAGGCTGTCGCGATGCATGATCTCGCCGTCGAACAGATAGGTCACGGTCGCAAGCCCGATATGAGGGTGCGGCCGCACGTCGATTCCCTGCCCGGAATGGAACTCGGCCGGGCCGAAATGGTCGAAGAAGATGAACGGCCCGACCATGCGCCGCCCGGCATGGGGAAGCGCGCGGCGCACCGCAAAATGCCCGACATCGACGCTGCGCGGCACGATCACGAGATCGATGGCATCGGCCGAGCGCGCATCTCCGGGACGCGGATCCTTTCCGGGAAAGAAGCTCATGGTCAAAGCCTCCTTTTGCGAAAGAACTGTTACTTGACGTCCAGCGGCTCGGTGCCGGTCGGCCGGCCGGCGGCATCGAGCGTGATCTTCTCGACGCGTGCCTCGGCCAGGCGCAGCAATTCCTCGCAGCGGCGCTTGAGCGCTTCGCCGCGTTCATAGATGGCGACCGACTCCTCAAGCGGCACCTTGCCCTCTTCGAGCCGCTTGACGATGGATTCGAGCTCCTCGATCGCGCGCTCAAACGGCAGGCGGACGATATCGGAGTAGTTGCTCTCGGTCATGACGGTTCTCGCTCGTGCGCATCCACACATATGACATCGGAACGTAGCCCGGATTGAACGAAGTGAAATCCGGAACGGCAGTGGCCGTACGCGAACACGATCCCGGATTTCGCTGGCGCTCAATCCGGGCTACGAAATGGGTCGAGCCATCACAACATATATGATGACTGTTCATCCCTGCATCAGTGCGGCCACGTGGGCGGAAACCGAATTGGCGAGCCCCTGCAGGTCGTAGCCGCCTTCCAGCACCGATACCACACGGCCGTTTGCGGTTTTCTCCGCGACCTCCAGGAGCTTGCGCGTCACCCAGTCGAAATCGGCCTCCAGCAGGTTGAGATTGGCGAGCGGGTCGCGCATATGCGCATCGAAGCCCGCCGAGATCACCAGCAACTCCGGCTGGAAATCCCGCAGCCGCGGCAGGATCACGGTCTCCAGGGCGGCGCGAAACTGCTCGCCGCCGTCCCCCGGCGAAAGCGGCGCATTGACCACGGTGCCGTGCTCGCCGCGCTCGCCCTTCGCGCCGGTGCCAGGATAAAGCGGCATCTGATGGGTCGAGCCGTACATCACGGTTGGGTCGGACCAGAAGATGTCCTGGGAGCCGTTGCCGTGATGCACGTCGAAGTCGACGACCGCGGCGCGCTCGATGCCGTGGCGCTTCTGCGCGTGGCGCGCGGCGATGGCGGCGTTGTTGAAAAGGCAGAACCCCATGGGTCGCGCGGTCTCGGTATGATGGCCGGGCGGGCGGGTCGCGACGAAGGCATTTCGCGCACGCCCTCCCATCACCTCGTCAACGGCGTAGGTGGCGCCGCCGGCAGCGCGCAGCGCGGCTGCAAAGCTTCCCGGCGACATGCTGGTGTCGGCATCGAGTCGCGCGAGGCCTGCCTTGGGCGTGGCGTCGCGGATCGCGGTGACGTAGTCCATTGGGTGGCAGAGCGCGATGGTCTCGAGCGCGGCGGCCGGCGCCTCCACGCGCGCGAGATGCTGAAAGCGCTCGTGCTCGAGCGCGCGCTCGATGGCGCGCAGCCGGTCCGGCCGCTCCGGATGGCCCGCGGGGTTGAGATGGTCGAGGCAGGCGGGATGGGTGATGAGCAGCGTGGTCATGCCGTCTGCTCCAGCGCCGCGTCCGCGCCGTTGACACTGTCGGCGCCTTCGACCACCGCGCGCTCGAGTGCGCCGGCCGTGACGGCGAAATTCTCCGCAAAGAAGCGTGCGATGGCGATGCGGCCGGCGCCGTTGCTGCCGTCGGCAGAAAGTCGGCTCGCGGCGAGCGCCTCCTCGGCAAGGAGCGCGCCGCCCGCAGAAAGGGCAAACAGCCGCAGATAGGGGGTGGCGCCCGCGAGCGCGCTCGCGGAATCGTCGCGCAGCCGCGCCAGCAGCCAGGCGGTAGCGCGATCGAGCGAGTCTACGGCATCGCGCAGCCGGACCGCAGTCCAGCCGTAGGCCGGATCGTTGACGGCATCGACGGCCGCGACCGTGCGCCTGAGCTCGCCGATATAGTGTCTGGCCGTCGCGCCGTCGGCGAGCGGCAGCTTGCGGGTGACGAGATCGATCGCCTGGATGCCGTTGGTGCCTTCGTAGATCGGCGCGATGCGCGCATCGCGGTAATGCTGCGCCGCGCCGGTCTCCTCGATGTAACCCATGCCGCCATGCACCTGCACGCCGAGCGAGGCGACCTCGCAGCCGATGTCGGTCGCAAACGCCTTGGCGACGGGGGTAAGCAGCGAGGCGCGCTCGTGCGCGGCCGCCCGGGCGGGCGCGCCGTCGCTGCGCTCGGCGCGGTCGAGCGCGACCGCGGTTGCGTAGGAGATGGCGCGCGCGGCGCGCGTAAGCGCGCGCATGGAAAGGAGCATGCGCTTGACGTCGGGATGGGCGATGATGGGGCTTGGCTCCGACGCGTCCATCGCGCGGCCCTGCCTGCGCTCGTGCGCATAAGCGATCGCCTGCTGGGTCGCGCGCTCGGCGATGGCCACGCCTTGCAGCGCAACCCCGAGGCGCGCCCGGTTCATCATGGTGAACATGCAAGCCATGCCCTGGTTCTCCTGCCCGATCAGGAAACCGGTGGCGCCGCCGGCATCGCCATAGACCATGGTGCAGGTGGGGGAGGCATGGATTCCGAGCTTGTGCTCGATGGAGTGCGCGCGCAGATCGTTGCGCGCGCCGGGCGAGCCGTCGGGATTGGGCAGGAATTTCGGCACCAGAAAGAGCGAGACGCCCCTGGTTCCCGCCGGCGCGTCCGGCAGCCGCGCCAGCAGCAGATGAATGATGTTGTCGGTGAGGTCGTGCTCGCCGTAGGTGATGAAAATCTTCTGCCCGCTGATGCGGTAGCTGCCGTCGGCGGCGCGCTGTGCGCGCGTGCGCAACGCGCCCACATCGGAGCCGGCCTGCGGCTCGGTGAGCTGCATGGTGCCCATCCACTCGCCGGAGACGAGCCTGGGCAGGTAGATGCGCTTGAGCTCCTCCGAGCCGTGCGCGATGAGCGCGTCGACGCCGGCCATGGTGAGAAAGGGGCCAAGCCCGAACGCCATGGCGGCCGCGCTCCACATCTCAATGCAGGCGGAGTTGACGGCATGCGGCAGATCCTGCCCGCCCCATTGGGTGGGCGCGGCAAGGCCGTTCCAACCGGCCTGCGCCCATGCATGGTAGGCCTCCCTCCAACCGGGCGGCATGGTGACGGCGCCGTCCTTGAACAATGTGCCGGCGCGGTCGCCGGGCGCATTGAGCGGGGCAATCATGTCGCTTGCGAACTTGCCGGCTTCGGCGAGCACCGCCTCCACCACGTCCTCGGCAAGCTCGCCGAACAGTCCCTCGCCGAGCGCGGCGGAAAAGCCCGCGCTGTGCCTGAGCGCAAATGCGATGTCGGCAACCGGTGCCTGATACGTCATGCCTGGTCTTTGGTTGGGAGCGAGACGAGTACTTTAGGGCGGGCACCTCAGCGGTCAACAGAGGACGCACGACCGAGGACGAAGGACGAAGGACGAAGGACGGGCAGGGCAGGGTAGGGGGCTCGTGTCCGATCGCTCCATCGCTGGCCCCCGCGGTTGATAGGCTATCCGGCCGCCGCTATGGTCCGCGCGCCGCGGCGGATGCACCGTTTGGTGGGGCGTAGCCAAGTGGTAAGGCAGCGGATTTTGATTCCGCCATTCGGAGGTTCGAGTCCTCCCGCCCCAGCCATGCAGTCCGTGTTTTTGCGCATGTTCTTGTTCCGGCGCGGAACGCGCACGAATACGGGGCGCTTTGCGCGGAATTACGGTGTCTCCGTGTCTCGGATGAGAGAACGAAGGCCCTGTCCTCGGGGTCTGTCTCCGTGGGCCAATTTTGGTATCTCGTTTTCCGCAGATGCTGCTCTCGGGCGATTGAATCGGCAAAAGAAAATCGAGCAGGAAGACGCGAAGTCTTTTGACAGGCGCGCGTAATAGAAGGGTCAGGGCTTGAAGCCGAATGCGGTCCGTTGCTCCTGCCACGCGCAGGGAATGCCTTGCAGCAGGCGCTTGACAGTCAACGACCGCGGCTGCCGACCCTCGACGATAGCTTCGATGATGTCGGGGGCGAGATAGCCGAACCTCAATAGGCGGCGAACGTGAGCGTCGTTGAGTTTGTATCGCCGTGCGATTTCCACGGTGTCCGCGTAATTTCCGGTGCGAAGGCCCTGCATCCACGTTCTGGCCCGGGCGATCGCGAGGATGAGCGCGTGATTGATTCGTCTCGGCGCACGCTCGCCGCCGTCCGGGACGAGGATTTCCTTGCGGGCACGCGGCCGCGGGGCAGGCAATGGCACGGTGTGGATTTTCGGCATGTTGCTGTCCTCACATGCCTCCCCCCATGAAGGCGATCCGGTGGTGATCTTGCGGATCACCTGAACCTCGCTGCGGCCGACAATGACACGCTCGATGG